>VFQT010000296.1_pt1 | contig 77506 bp, 66 predicted proteins | sample 3512381 | NCBI WGS metagenome assembly VFQT01 (sample SAMN10412376, study PRJNA504923) | tailings metagenome | isolation source: Relicate 2 Philex TSF3 active mining site | place: Philippines: Tuba, Benguet | collected 2017-08-29
ATGAAGGAAGAAGACGGCGGCCAGGGCGGCTCGCTGATGGATGCCATCATCGCGATCGAAACCATCGCCTCGGTCTGCCCGCGCAGCGCCGACGTGATCCAGGCCGGCAACTTCGGCCCGGTGCGCGTGCTCGCCGAGTACGGCACCCCGGACCAGAAGAAGCGCTACCTCGACAAGATCCTCGCCGGCGAATCCGTGATCACCGTCGGCATGACCGAGCCGGAAGCCGGCTCGGCCGTCACCGATCTCAAAACCACCGCCACACCCGACGGCGAGGGTTACCGCATCAACGGCGTCAAGGTGTTCCAGACCCATGCTTCGTACGCCGAGGTGATGCTGACCTATGTACGTTTCGGCCCCGGCGTCGGCGGCATCGGCTCGGTGCTGATTCCGCGCGATGCCGAAGGTTTCAAGCAGGGCGCGCCGGCGAAATTCCTCAATGGCGAGGAATGGGTGCAGACCTACCTCGACAACGTCTATGTCGGCCCCGAAAACGTGATGCTCAAGGAAGGCGGCTTCAAGAAGCAGATCGCCGGCTTCAACGTCGAGCGCATCGGCAACACCGCGCGTTCGCTGGCCTTCGGCCGCTACGCCTACAACATCGCCCGCGAATGGGCGATGCAGCGCAAGCAGTTTGGCCGCCTGTTGTGCGAATTCCAGGGGCTGCAGTGGAAGTTCGCCGACATGAAGATGAAACTCGACGCCGGCCAGCTGCTGCTCTACAAGGCGGCCGTCAACGCCGACAACGGCATTCCCTCGGCCGACGACACCGCGATCGCCAAGGCCTTCTGCAACCAGGCCGGCTTCGACATCTGCAATGAAGCGATGCAGATCATGGGCGGCATGGGCTACACCGATGAATCGCTGGTCGAGTACTGCTTCCGCAAATGCCGCGGCTGGATGATCGCCGGCGGCTCGATCGAGATCCTGAAGAACCGCATTGCCGAAGGCATTTTCGAGCGCACGTTCTCGCAGCGTCCGCCGAAAGCCTGATTCAAAGAAGAGCGCCGGGGTGACCCCTCACCCCGACCCTCTCCCCGCTGGCGCGGGGCGAGGGGGCGCACAGCATTGTCCGGGGCTCTTGTTCACGATAGTAGTGCATTGATATGACCAACAAACTCTACCAAGCCGTCTTCGACCCCCGCTCCATTGCGCTGATCGGCGCGTCGAGCGATGAAAAGAAAAACACCTCGCGTCCGCAGCGCTATCTGAAGCGCCACGGTTACCAGGGCAAAATCATTCCGGTGAATCCCGGCCGCGACGAGGTCTTCGGCGAGAAGGCTTATCCCGATGTCGCGTCGATTCCGGACGCCGTGGACCACGCCTTCGTGATGGTGCCGGCCAAGGCCGTGCCCGCCGCGGTGAAGCAGTGCGTGGACAAGAAGATTCCGGTGGTCACGGTGTACAGCGACGGCTTTGCCGAGACCGGCGAAGCCGGCCGCGACAAACAGCAGGAGCTGGTGGACATGGTCCGCGGCAGCAGCACGCGCCTGGTCGGCCCCAACTGCATCGGCCTGATGAGCACGCAGACCCACCTTGCGCTGTCGGTCAACGCGGTGCTGGAAAAACTCGAGATCACCCCCGGCGGCCTCGCCATCGTGTCGCAGTCAGGCAGCATGATGGGCGGCCTGATGTCGCGCGGCCTCGGCCGCGGCGTCGGTTTCTCGAAGCTGATTTCAGTCGGCAACGAAGCCGACCTCGGCGTCGGCGAACTCGCCGGCCTGCTGGTCGATGACCCGCACACCGACGCGATCCTGCTGTTCATGGAAACCATCCGCGACGCCAAACACCTCGCCGAGGCTGCACGCCGCGCTTATGCAGCGAGCAAACCGGTGATCGTCTACAAACTCGGCCGCTCCGAAGTCGGCCAGGACCTCGCCGCCTCGCACACCGGGGCAATGGCCGGCACCGATGAAGCCGTCGACGCCTTCTTCAAGGCCCACGGCATGCTGCGCGTCGATACGCTGGAAGCGCTGTTCGAGCTGCCGGCGCTGGTGAAGGGCCGCAAGCCGAACAAACAACACCGCGTTGCGGCGATGACCACCACCGGCGGCGGCGCGGCCTGCGTGGTCGACCGCATCGGCACTTTCGGCGTCGACGTGGTCGGGCCGACCGATGCCGTGGTCAGCGCGTTGGCGCAGAACAACATCACGATCAACAAGTCGCGCATCACCGACCTCACGCTGGCGGGCGCCAAAAAGGAAATCTACGGCGGCGTGCTCAATGCGCTGCTCGCCTCCGACCACTGCGATCTCGTACTCGCGGTGGCCGGCAGCTCGGCGCAGTTCCAGCCGCAGATCGCCGTCGAGCCGATGGTCGAGGCCGACCGCCGCGGCAAGGCAATGGCGGTGTTCCTCGCCCCGCACGCCGAAGCGTCATTGAAGCTGCTGGCGAGCGCCGGTGTCGCAGGCTTCCGCACGCCGGAATCCTGTGCCGATTCGATCCGTGCGTGGAAACAATGGACGCCGCCGGTCGACATCCCTGAAGCCGATGCGCAGAAAACCGCCGCCGCAGGCACCCTGCTGAAAACGGCAGGCGGCAAGCAGCTCAACGAGCAGCAGGCCTGTGCGGTGTTCGGTGCGCTGGGCGTGCCGCAGGCGCAGACCGCGGTGATGGCCGATGCAAATGCGAGCGTGCAAATGAACTACCCGGTGGTGGCAAAAATCCTCTCGCCGGACATCGCGCACAAGACTGATGCCGGCGGCGTGGTATTGAATATCCAGGATGCCGCGCAGCTGAAGCAGGCGGCAGAGCGGATATTCACCAGCGTAAAAGCCAAACATCCGCAGGCGAAACTCAACGGCATCCTGGTGCAGCGCATGGAAAAGGGCCTCGCCGAAGTCATCGTCGGCTTCAAGCGCGACCCGCAGGTCGGCCCGCTGGTGGTAATCGGGGTCGGCGGCGTGCTCGCCGAGATCTACAAGGACTTCGCCATGCGCCTCGCGCCGGTGACCCCGGCCACCGCGCTGCAGATGATCGATGAAGTGAAGGGCCTCGCGGTGATCCGCGGCTACCGCGGCATGAGCAGGGGCGACTGCCAGGCACTGGCCGAAGCCGTGGCGGCGTTCTCGCAGCTCGCCGCATTCGACGACATCGCCGAGGCCGAGATCAACCCGCTGATCGTGCGCAAGGCCGGCGAAGGCGTGGTGGCGGTCGATGGCCTGATCGTGCGCAAATAATGAATTCAATAAAAACAAATAGTTACATAACAGGAGGAGCCCCATGGCCCATGGCCTCGGACCGGCACTGGACAGCGGTGACCGTTTTCCCGACCTGGAATGGCAGTGGCTGGACGGCGGCCGGCGCAGCCTGTCGTCGGTGATCGCCGGCGGCTGGGGTGTGCTGCTGTTCTACCGCGGCGACTGGTGACGGTACTGCCGTCAGCAGTTGGCTGACTACCAGACCTGGCTGCCCGACCTGAAGGCGCTGAACCTGACCGTGATGGCCGCATCCGTGGATGACGAGGCCGCGGCGCGCAGGACCGCCGATGCGCTGAAGCTCGCCTATCCGCTGGCCTGCGGACTCGACTATCAGGCGGTGAGCCGCGCCACTGGCGCATTCATCGAACATGAGCGCAAAATCCTGCATGCCACGGGGTTTGTGCTGAAACCGGACCTGACGATCCAGGTCGCCGCCTATTCAACCGGCCCGATCGGCCGCCTTACTGCGAACGACGTATCCTCGGTCGTCCGCAATGCCCGCAACAAGGAAGCAACGCCTTCAGGAGACAGACCATGCTGATGCAGCAACTCGCCGACTACGCCATCCGTGAACAGACCTCGAAGCTGCCGCCGCAGGTGATCCACCATGCCAAGCGCGCGGTGATCGACTGGTATGCGGCGCTGCTGCCGGGCAGCATCGTCAATCCCGCGAAACTGATGGAAGAAGCCTTCGCTGAAGACCTCGACCGCGGCCGCGCGCGGCTCGCCACCGGCCGCCGCGCCACGCTGCGCGCCGCGGCGCTGATCAACGGCGCGGCCTCGCATTCGGTCGAGTTCGACGACATCTACCGCGATGCCGGCTACCACCCGGGCAGCCCGACCATTTCCGCGGCGCTGGCCGCGGCACAGGCCAGCGGCGCATCGGGCGAGCGGTTCCTGCGCGGCGTGATTGTCGGTTATGAAATCTCCACGCGCATCGGCGAGGCGGTGATGCCCTCGCATTACAGGTTCTGGCACACCACCGGCACCGTCGGCTCATTCGGCGCGGCAGCCGCAGCCGCAACCGTGCTCGGCGCCAACAAGGAACAGTTCATGCACGCGATGGCCACGGTGGGCAGCTTCGCCTCCGGCCTGCAGCAGGCCTTCCGTTCGCAGGCGATGACCAAGCCGCTGCACGGCGGCCACGCCGCGGATGCCGGTTGCTGGGCGGCGATGGCGGCGATGAAGGGCCTCACCGGCGCGCTCGATATGCTCGAAGGTGAAGTCGGTTTCGGCAACGCGATGAGCGTGAACCCGGACTGGAGCAAGGCGACCAAAGGCCTCGGCACGGATTACCACATCAACCAGATGACCTTCAAAAACCACGGTTGCTGCGGCCACACCTTCCCGTCGATCGACGGCGCGCTGCACCTGCAGAAGCAGCACGGCTTCTCGCACAAGGACGTGAAGAAGATCCGCCTGCACACCTACAAGGCCGGCCTCAACATCATCGACAACAACAACCCCGAAGGCGAGTACCAGGCCAAGTTCAGCATCCAGTACACCGTCGCCCACGCGCTGGTGCGCGGCAGCGTGCGCCTCAATGCCTTCGACCCCGACCACCTGAACGACCCGGAAATCCGTACGCTGCTGAAAAAGATCGAGCCGATCGCCGATCCGGAAATTTCGGCGGGCTATCCGAACCGGCGCGAGTCGCGGGTGGAAATAGAACTCAACGACGGGCGCAAGCTGGAGCACTTCCAGCCCTACCGCAAAGGCGACCCGGAGCTGCCGCTGACCGACGAGGAACTCGACGGCAAGTTCCTCGAGCTCGCCGGGCCGGTGATCGGCAAGGCCGCCGCTGCCTCGCTGTTGAAGCAGCTGTGGGATACCGAAAAACTGGCGAACGTCGACTACGACACCGGCGCCGGTGCAAAGAGGGCGGCTGGCTGAGCTGCGCAATTGAACCCGGAGAAAACAACGATGACTGCCATAAGAAAAACCCTGCTCACCTTCGCGCTCACCGCGCTGGCAGCCCCGGCATTCTGCGCAGACGCCTTTCCGTCGCGGCCGATCCGCGTGATCGTGCCCTATGCCCCCGGCGGCAACGTCGACATTTCCGCACGCATCATCGCGACGCCGCTGGGCGAGGCGCTGGGACAGACCGTGGTCGTGGACAACCGGCCCGGCGCCGGCGGCAACCTCGGCGCGTCGCTGGTGGCCAAGGCCACACCCGACGGCCACACCCTGCTCGTCGGCTCCAGCGGGCCGCTGTCGGTCAATCCGGTCATCTTCAAGAACCTGCCCTACGATTCGCTGAAGGACTTCGCGCCGATTTCCACTGTGCAGGCGGTGCCGCTGGTGATGCTGGCGAGTCCGAAGTCCGGCTACGCCTCGGTGGCCGACGTGGTCAGCGCGGCAAAGACGCGTCCGGGCAAGGTCACCATGGCCTCGGCAGGCGCGGGCACCACCAACCATTTCGCGATTGAACTCTTCGCGCAAATGGCCGGGGTCAAGGTATTGCATGTGCCCTACAAGGGCAGCGGGCCGGCGCTCTCGGAATTGCTCGGCGGACAGGTCGAAACCATGGTCGACCAGCTCGCGGCGTCGATCGGTTACGTCAAGGACGGCCGCCTCAAGGTGCTGGCGGTGAGCACACCGCAGCGCGCCGCGGCGCTGCCCAGCGTGCCGACGCTCGACGAGCTCGGCTACAAGGGTTACAACGCGGCCACGCTGCTCGGACTGCTCGCGCCGGCGGGCACGCCGAAGCCGGTGGTCGCGAAGCTCAACGCCGCCGTGCGAAAAACGATGGACAATGCCGCCGTGGCGGAACGCTTCCGCGGCCTCGGCGCCAACCCCGGCGCGAGCTCGCCCGAGGAATTCAGCACGCGCATCCGCAACGAGCTGCGCCAGTGGCAGGACCTGGTGAAAAAACTCAACCTCAAATTCGAATGATCATCCACAACCCGGGAATTCATCCATGAACAAGCACACCCAGCGTCCGACCGCCCGGCTGCGCGAACTGCTTGCCCGGCCGGGCTGTGTCGTCGCACCCGGCGTCGCCGACGCCTTCGGCGCGCGCCTGGTCAAGATGGAAGGCTTCGAAGCGGTGTACATGACCGGCTTCGGCACCAGCCTGACGCGGCTGGGCATGCCCGACGTCGGTCTGTTGACCGCGACCGAAATGATCGACAATGCCGGCCGCATTGCCGATGCCTCCGGCCTGCCGCTGGTCGCCGATGCCGACACCGGTTACGGCAATCCGATAAACACCCGGCGCACCATCCGCGATTACGAGAAAGCGGGCGTTGCCGGCGTGCACCTTGAAGACCAGGCCTGGCCCAAGCGCTGCGGCCATCTCGCCGGCAAGCGGGTGATCCCGACTGCGGAAATGGTCGCCAAGATCAAGGCCGCCTGCGATGCGCGGCGCGATGACGACTTCGTGATCATCACCCGCACCGACGCCATCGCCATCGAAGGACTCGATGCAGCGCTGGAACGCGGCGAGCGCTATCGCGAAGCCGGCGCCGACGTGCTGTTCATCGAAGCGCCGGTGGGCCGCGAACAGGTCGAGGTTGTCTCGAAGCGTTTCCAGGGCGTGCCGCTGCTCTACAACATGGCCGCCAGCGGCAAGACGCCGGACCTGCCGGCGGACGAGCTCGGCAGGCTGGGGTTCAAGCTGGCGATCTATCCGAACTGGATGCTGCTCGCGGCCATCCCCGCGATGCAGAACCTGCTGCGCGAACTGAAAAAGACCGGTTCCATTGCGCACATGCGCGACAAGGTCGCCAACTTCAAGCAGTTCACCGATGTCGCCGGCCTGCCCGAAATCCAGGAACTCGAAAACCGCTACGGCCTGCCCGAAGACCAGCGCGCCGGCCTCTGATAACCGCCGCATGAACTGGCTCGCGCGGCGCCTGGTCCGGCCGGGACTCGCCGCCGCGCTGTGGCTGGCGCTGTGCCTGCCGCTGCAGGCGCAGACTGACCGGCCGGCACAGCCCGAAGCCGCCAGCGGCCGCAGTGAAAGGGCGCTGGCCGGCGCAACACGCTACATGGTTGCCGCCGCGCATCCGCTGGCCGTTGAAGCCGGGCTGAAGATGCTCGATGCCGGCGGCAGTGCGGTCGATGCGATGATTGCCGTGCAGCTCGTGCTCAATCTGGTCGAGCCGCACGCTTCGGGACTGGGCGGCGGCGCCTTCCTGCTGCATTACGACGCGGCTGCCCGCGATCTGAATGCCTACGACGGCCGCGAAACCGCACCATCCGCGGCAACGCCCGGACTGTTCATGCGCGACGGCAAGCCGATGTCCTTCCGGAATGCCGTGGTCGGCGGACGCGCAGTGGGCACGCCGGGCGTGGCGCGCCTGCTCGAGGTCGCGCACCGCAGACACGGACGACTGGCATGGTCCGCGCTGTTCGAACCAGCGATCGCGCTGGCTGAACAGGGATTCCCGCTCTCGCCCCGCACCCACGCGCTGCTGCAGCGTGACCGCGCCATCGCCGGCGAACCGGCGGCGCGCGATTATTTCCTCACCGCCGACGGTGTGCCCAAACCTGCGGGCACGGTGCTGCGCAACCCGGAATTCGCACAGACGCTGCGCGCACTGGCCGCCGGAGGCGCCGATGCGTTTTATCGCGGTGACATCGCCCGCGACATAGCCGCCGCGGTACGCAACCATCCCGCAAACCCCGGCACGCTCGCCGAAAGCGATCTTGCAGGCTACACGGTGCGGGAAGTCGAAGCGCTGTGCGCGCCCTACCGCGCGTTCCGGGTCTGCGGCATGCCGCCGTCGTCCTCCGGCGGCATCGCGGTGCTGCAGATGCTCGGCATGCTGTCGCAGCGGGACATGGCCGCCGTCACGCCGGGTTCGCCGCTGGCCGTGCACCTGCTGGCCGAGGCCGGACGGCTGGCCTATGCCGACCGCAATCAATGGGTCGCTGACGACCGTTTCGTCGACGTGCCGGTGCGCGGACTGCTCGATCCGGCTTATCTGGCCGGCCGCGCCGCCGCGATCCGCACGGACCGTTCGATGGGCCGGGCCGGGGCCGGCACGCCCCCGGGCGCACGGACGGCTTACGCAGGCGATGCCGCAGACGAGGCCGCAGGCACCAGCCACATCGCCATAGTGGACGGCGACGGCAATGCCGTATCGATGACCACCACCATCGAAAACGCCTTCGGCAGCCGCGTGATGGTGCGCGGCTTCCTGCTCAACAACCAGCTCACCGATTTCAGTTTCAACCCGCAGGAAGCCGACCGGCCGGTGGCCAATTCGGTGGCGCCGGGCAAGCGGCCGCGCAGCTCGATGGCGCCGACGCTGGTGTTCCGCAACAATGGCGACCTGCACCTGGTGATCGGCTCGCCCGGCGGCAGCCGCATCATCAATTATGTCGCCAGGACCCTGGTGGCGACGCTGGACTGGAACCTCGACATCCAGACGGCCATCGCGCTGCCCCATGCCGGCAGCCGCAACGGCCCGACCGAACTCGAACGCGGCACGGCCGCCGAAGACCTGCAGGATGCGCTGCGCGCGATGGGACACATCGTGGAAACCGCCGACATGACCAGCGGGCTTCACGGCATCATGCGGGTCGGCCGTGAATGGCGGGGCGGCGCAGACCCGCGCCGCGAAGGCATCGCGAAGGGTCGATGAACCGGTCGATGAAATGCGGGACGGATAACAAAGGATAGCGAGATGGCAATGACCATGTTTGACAAGATCTGGATGAGCCACGTCATCCTGGAAAAGCCGGGCGGCGATGCGCTGCTGCACATCGACCGCAATTTTGTGCACGAGGGCTCCTTCCACGCCTTCGGCGCGCTGGCCAAGGATGGCCGCAAGGTGCGAAAGCCGCGGCAGAACTTCGCGGTGGCCGACCACTACGTGCCGACCGTCGGCCGCGAGCGCGGCGTCGAGGCGGCGGAAGACGCCGATGCGCGCAACATGATCCGGCTGCTCGAGGAAAACTCGCGCGTCAACGGCATCGCCCATTACGGCATCGATGACGAGCGCCAGGGCATCGTGCACGTGATCGGCCCCGAACTCGGCCTGACGCAACCGGGGCTGACCATCACCTGCGGCGATTCGCATACCTCCACCCACGGCGCATTCGGCGCCTACGCCTTCGGCACCGGCGCGTCACAGCTAAAACAGATTCTTGCCACGCAGTGCCTGTGGCTGAAACGGCCGAAGACCCTGCGCATCACGGTCGACGGCACGCTGCCGCCGGGCGTTACCGGCAAGGACGTGGTGCTGGCGATCATCGCAAAGATCGGCACCGCCGGCGCCACCGGCCATGTCATCGAATTCGCCGGATCCGCGATCCGCGGCCTCAGCGTCGAAGGGCGGCTGACCGTATGCAACATGGCGATCGAAGCCGGCGGCCGCGCCGGCATGATTGCGCCGGACGACAAGGTGTATGAGTACCTGCACGGCCGCGAGTATTCGCCGAAAGGCGCCGACTGGGACCACGCCGTCGCGCAATGGCGGCAACTGCCCTCCGATGACGAGGCGAAGTTTGACCGCGAAGTCGCGCTCGACGGCGCGAAGCTCGAGCCGATGCTGACCTGGGGCACCAGCCCCGAGGAAGCACTGCCGGTGTCGGGCCGCATCCCCGACCCGAAGTCGCTGGGCAGCGCCGACCAGCGCGCCCATGCCGAGCAGGCGCTGGCCTATATGGATCTCAAGCCCGGCATGGCGCTGACCGACATCAAAATCGACCGCGCTTTCATCGGCAGCTGCACCAACGGCCGCATCGAGGACCTTCGCGCCGCCGCCGCGGTGCTGAAGGGCCGCAAGGCGGTAATCCCGGCCTGGGTATCGCCGGGCTCGACCGCATTGAAAAAGCAGGCCGAGGCCGAGGGCCTGGACAAGGTCTTCCTCGACGCCGGCGTCGAGTGGCGCGCCTCGGGCTGCTCCAGCTGCGCCGCGATGAACGGCGACAAGGTGCCGCCGGGCATGCGCAGCGCCTCCACCTCCAACCGCAATTTCGAGGGTCGCCAGGGCAAGGGCGCGCGCACCCACCTGATGAGCCCGGCGATGACCGCAGCAGCCATCGTCACCGGCCGCGTCACCGACGTGCGCACGCTTGCCGCGGGGAAATGACATGAAACCGTTCACCACACTGACTGCCGTCGCCGCGCCGATCGACATGGCCAACGTCGACACCGATCGCATCATCCCCGTTCGATTCCTGCGCAAGCTGCGCAGCGACAAGGCGGGTTACGACCCTTATCTGTTCCACGACATGCGTTTCGACAATGACGGCCGGGAAAAACCCGATTTCGTGCTCAACCAGCCGGCCTACCGCAAGGCAGGCATCCTCGTCGCCGGCGCCAATTTCGGCTGCGGCTCGTCGCGCGAAGGCGCGGTCTACGCCCTGCTCGACTACGGCATCCGTTCGGTGATCGCGCCGTCTTTCGGCGACATCCATTACGCCAACGAGCTGCAAAACGGCATGCTGCCGGTGATCCTGCCCGAGGAAATCTGCCGCGGCCTGCGCGACCAGCTGCGCTCGAAACCGGGTGCGACGCTGGCCATCGACCTGCCGGCGCAGACCGTCACCGACACCGAGGGCACCGCGCACCCCTTCACCATCGATCCGGTGTACAAGGAACGCCTGCTGAAGGGCCTGGACGACGTCGGACTGGTGCTGGAAAACACGCCGGCCATCGAATCCTTCGAGAGCGACTATCACGCCGGGCGGCCCTGGCTGGCCTGACGCGGCCGCATCGCTGGGATATCATCCACGGCAGGAGAGAGCCAGATGATCATCAACAGCGTCGCCTACCGGGACGGCCGCAAGATCGCGGATGTCAAGCGCGAGGAAATTCACGACTATCTTGCGCGCAACGATTGCATCGTCTGGGTTGCGGTTCGCGACCCGGAGCCTCACGAGCTGGACCGCCTGGAAGAAGAGTTCGACCTGCACCCGCTGGCCATCGAGGACGCCCGCCACGGCCACCAGCGTCCCAAGTTCGAGGAATACGGCGACTCCTTGTTTTTCGTGCTGCACATGCTCGAACCCGATGGCGATGATCTGCGCGTCGGCGAGGTCAACATTTTCGTCGCGCGCAACTATGTGCTTTCGGTGCGGCTGCGCAGCGAGCGCAACTTCCAGGATGTGCGGGCGCGCTGCGAACGCGAACCCGAGCTGATGCAATTCGGCACGGGCTACATTCTCTATGCCTTGCTAGACGCTGTCGTCGACCGCTATTTTCCGATCCTTGAAACCATTGAAAACCAGCTGGAGGCCGTCGAGGACCGGATTTTTGCCGGCACGTCGCCAAGAGCCAACATCGAGGCGCTGTACGGCATCAAGCAGGACCTGGTCACGCTGAAACACGCCACCGCACCACTGCTTGAAACGATCGGCAAGCTGCACGGCGGGCGCGTGCCCCAGGTCTGCAACGGGCTCGGCGAGTATTTCCGCGACGTCTCAGACCATCTCGGCCGCATCAACCAGAGCATCGACGCCGCGCGCGAGATGGTGACCACCGCGATCTCGGTCAACCTGTCGATGATCACGCTGCAGGAAAGCGAGGTCACCAAGCGGCTCGCCGGTTACGCCGCCCTGGTGGCCGTACCGACCATGATTGCCGGCATCTACGGCATGAATTTCGAGTTCATGCCTGAATTGAAATGGGTCTGGGGCTATCCGCTGGCGCTGGGCTCGATGGTTGTCATCGACGTTTACCTGTTTTACCGCTTCCGCAAGGCCCGGTGGCTATAACCGCCCCCGCGGCGGCTGTCATCGGCGGCGGCCCCGCCGGCCTGATGGCCGCGGAAATGCTGCTCTCCGGCGGCGCACAGGTCGATCTCTACGAAGCCATGCCTTCGGTCGGACGCAAGTTCCTGCTTGCCGGCAGGGGTGGCCTCAACATCACCCATGCCGAGCCGCAGGAAAAATTCCTTGCCCGTTACGGCGCGCGCCAGGCACGGCTCGCACCGATGCTCGCCGCCTTCGGCGCACAGCAGCTGCGCGACTGGGTGCATAAACTCGGCGTCGAAACTTTCATCGGCAGTTCGCAGCGCGTGTTTCCGAAAGAAATGAAGGCGGCGCCATTGTTGCGCGCCTGGTTGCACCGGCTGCGCGCAGCCGGCCTGCGCATCCATGTCCGCCACCGCTGGACGGGCTGGACGGCCGACGGCGCCCTGCGTTTCGCCACGCCGCAGGGGGAAACCGCAGTGCATGCCCCCTGCACCGTGCTCGCACCGGGCGGCGGCAGCTGGGCGCGTCTGGGTTCCGATGGCGCCTGGGTGCCGCTGCTTGAAGCGCGCGGCATCCCGGTGGCGCCGCTGCGGCCGGCCAACTGCGGGTTTGAGGTGGCGTGGAGCGCACACCTGCGCGAGCGTTACGCGGGCCATCCGGTCAAGGCAGTCGTCGCCTCATTTACCGACACCGCCGGCATCCGCCATCAGCGCAGCGGTGAATTCACGCTCAGCGGCTACGGCATCGAAGGCAGCCTGGTCTACGCGCTGTCGGCGCCGCTGCGCGACACCATCGCGGCCCGCGGCAGCGCCACCCTGCTTCTGGATCTGCTGCCCGACCATGACGCGGCACGGGTCCTCGCCGAAGTATCACACCCGCGCGGTTCGCGTTCACTGAGCAGCCACCTGCAAAGCCGGCTCGGGCTCAAAAGCGTCAAGGCCGTGCTGCTGCGCGAAGTGCTGCCGGCCGCGGACATGAACAACGCGGCCAAACTCGCCGCGACGCTCAAGGCGCTGCCGCTGACCCTGACCGCGCCGCGCCCCATCGACGAGGCGATCAGCAGCGCCGGCGGCCTGCCGTTCGAAGCCCTGGATGAACGCCTGATGCTGCAGGCCCTGCCCGGCGTGTTCTGCGCCGGAGAGATGCTCGACTGGGAAGCGCCGACCGGGGGTTATCTGCTGACGGCGTGTTTTGCCTCGGGCCGGGCGGCCGGCGCCGGGGCACTGCAGTGGCTAACGCTGCAGCAGCAGTAGCTCAAGCACCCGCCGGTAGATCTTTTCGAGCGGCTCGATTTCCGCGACCGGCAGGCATTCGTTGACCTTGTGGATGGTGGCGTTGGTCGGGCCGAATTCGACCACCTGCGGGCAGATGTCGGCGATGAAGCGGCCGTCGGAGGTGCCGCCGGTGGTCGACAGCTCGGTGTCGACGCTGGTGACTTCCTTGATCGCGCGCGCGACCGCCGCCACCAGGTCGCCCTTGGGCGTCAGGAAGGGACGGCCGTCGAGGCGCCACTCGAGGTCGTACTGGAGATCGTGCTTGTCGAGGATGCCGTGCACCTGGGTCTGCAGCGATTCGACCGTGCTCGCGGTGGAGAAACGAAAGTTGAACTGCACCCGCGCGCTGCCGGGAATGACGTTGTTGGCGCCGGTGCCGGCGTTGAAATTGGAGATCTGCCAGGTCGTCGGCGGGAAATATTCGTTGCCGCGGTCCCATTCGGCGGCGGCGAGCTCGGCAATCGCCGGTGCAACTTCGTGGATCGGGTTGCGCGCCATCTGCGGATAGGCGACATGGCCCTGCACGCCGCTGACGGTGAGGATGCCGGTCAGTGAGCCGCGGCGGCCGTTCTTGATGGTGTCGCCCAGCTGCTTCACCGAGGTCGGCTCGCCGACAATGCAGTAATCGAGCTTTTCGCCGCGACGCGCCAGCGCTTCGACCACCTTGACGGTGCCGTCGGTGGCCGGGCCTTCCTCATCGGAGGTGAACATCACCGCCAGCGATCCCGGATGGTCCGGGTTGGCGCGGACGAATTCGCGGATCGCCACCACGAAGGCGGCGATCGAGGTTTTCATGTCGGAGGCGCCGCGGCCGTAGAGGATGCCGTCCCTGATGGTCGGCGTGAACGGATCGATGTTCCAGTGCTCCAGCGGTCCGGTGGGCACCACGTCAGTGTGGCCGGCAAAGCAGACCAGCGGCGCGGCCTTGCCGCGGCGCGCCCACAGGTTGGTGGTGCCGTTGCCGGCGATGATTTCGCATTCGAAGCCGAGCGGCTTCAACTCGGCCATCACCAGGTCGAGGCAACCGGCATCTTCCGGCGACACCGAGTGCCGCGCGATCAGCTGCTGCGTGAGTTCGAGCGTGTTGATGCTGCTGCTTGCGTTGCTGCTTTCCATTGAATGGACTTCCAGGCTGAAGTGGGCGTTTCTGCGTCGCATGGTAGCAAAGTGCGGGTAAAATCTCGCCTCCTTTCCCTGTTGCCTGGCCCCGGTCCCTCCATGACCACATTGCTGGTTTCTCACCGCCTGCACGCCGAACGCGGCGCCGAACTCGCCGCAGAGGCCGCGCGCTTGGGCATCGCGCTGGAGATGGTCGTGCTGCCCGCGGACCCCGAAGGCCGGCTGGACGAGGCCGACTGCACCCGGCTCGACCTGGCGTTTTTTTCCGCCGACGTGTTCCCGCAGTATTCACGGCAGTTTTTTTCCACGGTACGCAAGGCGCCGAAGCTGCAGTGGCTGCACGTGTTCAATGCCGGCGTCGATCATCCGATCTACAACGAAATGCTCGGGCGCGGGGTGCGTCTGACCACCTCCGCCGGCTCGACCGCAGTGCCCATCGCGCAGACGGCGATTGCCGGGCTGCTGATGCTGGCGCGCAATTTCCCGCGCTGGCTGGCGGCACAGCGCGAGCGGCGCTGGGACCCGGCGCGGACGCCGGATTTCCCGCGCGACCTCGCCGGCCAGACCGCGCTGGTCTACGGCCTGGGCAGCATCGGCTCCGAAATCGCGCGGCTCGCCCGCGTGCTCGGCCTCAAGGTCATCGGCGTGCGGCGCAGCCCCCTGCGGCCGGGAGACCCCGTCGACGAACTGCATCCGCCGCAGAAACTGGCCGAACTGCTGCCGCGCGCCGACTGGCTGATCATCGCCAGCCCGCTGACACCGGAAACCCGCGGCCTGGTCGATGCCGCGCTGCTGGCGCAACTGCCGCGCGGCGCGCGCCTGATCAACATCGGCCGCGGCGAAATCATCGACGAGCCCGCCCTGATCGACGCGCTGCGCGAGGGCAGGCTTGGCGGCGCCTATCTGGACGTATTCGCCACCGAACCGCTGCCCGCCGATTCGCCGCTGTGGGATCTGCCCAAGGTCATCGTTTCGCCGCACAATTCGGCTGCGGCTGCCGGCAACGATGACCGGGTGTTCGCCATCTTTCTCGACAACCTCGGGCGCTGGCACGGTAAGCAGGCGCTGGCCAACGAAATCAACGCAACACCGAAACCATAACGACAACACGGAGGAAATATGAATAAAATCAAATACTTGTGTGGATTTCTCGGGCTGGCGCTGGGCGCCCAGCACGCCCTCGCCCAGACCTGGCCGGCGCGCACCGTGCGCATCATCGTGCCCTACGCGGCAGGCGGAAACACCGACTACACCGCGCGCACCGTCGGCGCCAAGGTCGCGGCGATGTGGGGCCAGCAGGTGGTGGTCGACAACCGGCCGGGCGGCGGCACCAACATCGGCTCCGAGCTGGCGGCCACTGCCGCGCCCGACGGCTACACCCTGTTCATGGGCGGGGCGTCAAACGCGATCAACATGACGCTCTACGCCAAGCCGCCGTACAACACCGCGCGCGATTTCCAGCCGGTGGTGTGGTGCGTGCAGGGCGCTGCGCTGCTCGCCGCGCATCCCTCGCTGCCGGCGAAAAACGCGAAGGAACTGATCGCGCTCGCCAAGGCGCGCCCCGGCCAGCTCAACTATGGCCACGCAGGCCTCGGCAGTTCCAACCACATGGCCGGGGAACTGCTGAAGTTCATGACCGGCATCAACATCGTGCATGTGCCCTACAAGGGCAACGCGCCGTCGATCACCGACGCCATTTCCGGCAACGTCGAAATGGTGTTCAGCGGCGTGCCGGCACTGGTGCCGCATATCAAGTCCGGCCGCCTGCGCGCGATCGCCATCAGCAGCCTGCAGCGCTTCCCCGCGGTCCCCGATGTGCCGACCTTTGATGAATCCGGGGTCAAGGGCTACGAGGCCAGCAACTGGTTCGGCCTGCTGGCGCCGAGCAAGGTGTCGAAGGACATCGTCAACAAGGTCAACGCCGACGTCAACAAGGCGCTGGCGATGCAGGACGTGCGCGAGCGCTTCGACCGCGATGGCCTGATCACCAAGGGTGGCAGCACCGAGGATTTTGGCAGGTTCATCCGCGCCGAGACCGAGAAATACGCCAGCGTCATCAAAAAAGCCGGCATCAAGCAGCTCTGACCTTAACCGCCCTTCCGCCTGAACGGGGCAGGGCCGGCACTCACCACATCCGGAGGAATCATGAAAACAGCGTTCAAGCTTGCAGTTGTCGCCGCCGTCGCAACCTTCACCGGCGTTGCCGCCGCCCAGGGCTGGTCGCCCACGCGCAATGTCGAAATCATTGTCGGCTCCGCGCCCGGCGGCAGCAACGACAAGACCGCGCGCGCGGTCGAGAAAGCCATTGTCGATGCAAAACTGATCCCGTCTTCGCTTTCCGTGGTGAACAAGCCAGGCGGCGGCAGTTCGATTGCCTTCACCTATGTCAGCCAGAAGGCGGGCGATCCGCACACCCTGATGGTCGGCACCACTGCACTGCTGGCCAACCACATCGTCGGCCGCAGCAAGCTCAACCACAAGGACTTCACTCCGATCGCCTCGCTGTTCAACGACTACGTGGTGTTCGCGGTCAATGCCAGCTCGCCGATCAAGAACGGCAAGGAACTGGCGGCAAAGCTCAAGGATAATCCGCAGTCGATTTCCATCGGTTTCGCCACCGCGCTGGGCAGCCACAACCACATCGCCGCAGGCATGCTCGCCAAAAGCATCGGCATCAGCCCCCGCGACCTGAAAGTCGTCGCCTTCAAGGGCTCCTCCGAGGCAATCACCCAGCTGCTGGGCGGCCACATCGACATGGTCACCACGGCGGCAGGCAATGTATCAGGGCATGTCGCTGCCGGCCGGCTACGCGTGGTCGGCGTCTCCGCAAACCAGCGTTTCGGCGGCGCCCTCGCCGACATTCCCACCTGGAAGGAACAGGGTGTCAACCTGGTGTACGGCGGCTGGCGGGCCATCGTGGCCCCGAAGGGTTTGACCGGAGAGCAGATCTCGTACTGGGAAGGCGTGCTGCGCAAGGCCACCGAAGCCCCGGAATGGAAAGCCAATCTCGAAAAGAACTTCTGGTCCAACGATTTCGTCACCAGCGCGCAGTTCACCAAGGACATCGACAAGGACTACAACGACATGAAGGCGGTGCTGGTCGACCTGGGGCTTGCCAAGTAACCGTCACCGCAAACGCAAGGAGTTTTTCATGAATGCAGCACCCGCAGTCATCACAGAACGCCCCGCCGAAGGCGTCGGCCTGATCCGCATCAACCGCCCCGAAGCGCGCAACGCGCTCAACATGGAGGTGCGGAAACTGATCGGCCAGCACCTGACCGAGATGGCCGACGACGACTCGGTGCGCTGCATCGTGCTCACCGGCAACGACAAGTCCTTCGCCGCCGGCGCCGACATCAAGGAAATGGCCAACGCCGGCACCATCGAGATGCTGCAGCGGGGCACGCAGAAGCTGTGGCGCATCATCTACGCCTGTCCGAAACCGGTGATCGCCGCGGTCAGCGGCTTTGCGCTGGGCGGCGGCTGCGAGCTGGCGATGACCTGCGACATCATCATCGCCGGCGAGTCGGCCAAGTTCGGCCAGCCCGAAGTGAAGATCGGCATCATCCCCGGCGGCGGCGGCACCCAGCGCTTCCCGCGCACCGTAGGCAAATACAAGGCCATGCGCTACGTGCTGACCGGCGACCTCTTCGGTGCGAAGGAAGCGCTCGACATGAACCTGATCAGCGAAATCGTGCCCGACGCCGACGTCGAGAAGCGTGCGGTGGCGATGGCCGCGCAGATCGCCGAGCTGCCGCCGATCGCCATCCAGCAGGCCAAGGAATCGATCATCCGCGGCGCGGATGCCTCGCTCGAAACCGGACTGACGCTGGAAACCCGCACGCTGCAGATGCTGTTTGCCTCGCAGGACCAGAAGGAAGGCATGGCCGCCTTCATTGAAAAGCGCAAACCCAAGTTCACCGGGAAATAACCACGCCGTATCCCATGCCTGGTCGCCCTGAGCCTGTCGAAGGGCGCTCATCACCGGAATGGCTGGCGCTCGCCGCGCTGTTCGCCGGCGCCACCGCGATCGCCACCGCGCCGCTGTTCGTCAAGGTCAGTGAGTCGGGGCCGGTGGCCACCGCGTTCTGGCGGGTTTTTCTTGCCCTGCCCCTGTTGTGGGCCTGGGCCGCAGCCACCCAGGGCAGGCGGCTGCTTGCACAGATGCGCGAACACCGCGGCATGCTCTTCGCCGCGGGCTTCTTTTTCGCCGGTGACCTCGCGGTGTGGCACTGGTCGATCCTGCTGACCTCGGTCGCCAACACCACGCTGCTCGCCAACCTCGCGCCGATTTTCGTCACCGCGGTGACCTGGCTCATTTTCCGCGAGTCGCCGCAGCGGCTGTTCCTCGCCGGACTGGCGGCATCAATCAGCGGCACGCTGCTGCTGATCGGCGCCAATTTCGGCGGCAGCGGTGCCGCATTGCTGGGCGATGCGCTGGGCGTGGTCACCGCGATGTTTTATGCCGCGTACCAGTTATCCGTTTCCAGGCTGCGCACCAGCGTGCCCACCGCCAGCATCATGGCGATCGGCAGCTCGGTGATGGCCATCCTGCTGCTGCCGGTTGCATGGGTGTCCGGGGAACAGATCCTGCCGCAGACGGATGCCGGCTGGCTCAAGCTGGCCGGCATCGCGCTGTTCGCGCAGGTCATCGGGCAAAGCCTGATTGCCTGGGCGATGGCCCATCTCACCGCGACCTTCTCCTCGGTCGGCCTGCTGCTGCAGCCGGTGATGGCGACGCTGTTCGCGTGGGTCCTGCTCGGCGAAACGGTGGGGCCTCTCCAGTTCGCCGGTGGCGCGCTGGTGCTCGCCGGCATTGCACTGGCACGGCAGGCCGGCCAGCGCCGCTGAATCCGGGCTATACCGGCCGCGGATCAGGCGGCGCGCCGGACTCGCATTTTTTGCAGTCGAGCCGGTGCCCGATCATCGCCTGCCGGCCTTGCGGCGTGACCACCCAGGGGCGTTCGGTCCACGGCGGATGGTGACGCACATGCTGGTGGTGACCGCAGGCCAGCTGCGCGACCCAGTCGCCCAGTTCGTCCTGGTGATAGCCGGTGATGGGGCTTTGCATGAAGTGTTGCGCTGACCGTTCGCCGCTCAGAACTCGATGCCGATGTTGATCGAGTAAAAGCGCTGCTTGCCACTTCCGCCCTGCGGCGTATAAAACTCCTCGCTGCGCTGGATGCGGGTGACCGAAACACGCAGTGCGTCGATGCGCAGGGACGCGCCGGCAAGCAGGTCGTAAACATAATCGCGGGTGGCGACGCTGGGGCCGTCGCGGAACAGCGAGCCGTCAAGCGAGGTGTTGTGGCCCATCAACCGGCCGTCGGCGCCGGCGAACACAAACCATTCATAGGGCTGGCTGCGCCCCGCGTCCTGCTGGCGGCGGGTGTTTTTGAGCATGGCGCCGCCGGGTTCGATGCCGTCGGGCCCGAAGCCGGTCATGTTCTGCCCGGCGCGCAGCAATACGCCGGCGCGCGCAAAAGTGGCGATGGTGCCGAGGGTGGCGCCGATGTGCGGCACCAGCTGCACGCCGCTGATGTCGCCGTAGCGCCGCTTGTGCAGATAGGTCAGCAGGAATCCGGGTTCGGTGCGGATCTGGTTGCCCCAGCCCTGGGGTTCCGGTGCCTCGACCAGTTGGTGCCAGGCAGTCTGCACCTGACGGCCCAGCGCCGGCGGGCCGACCACGCCGAGATCGAATTCAACGGTATGCAGCCGGTCTTCCTTGACGCTCTGCGCCACCGCACCCACGTACAGCCAGGCCGCCCACGGCCGGTCATTGGGCTGCGGCGCGGCAATGGTGATGTCGCGCGGGGTGTACAGGTTCTGGCCGATGAACAGGCCGAAGTGGTTGCTGGCGCCATCGGTGATGGCGTCGAGCAGCGCATTGGGTGGCCGCGAGAACAGCCCGGCCACCTTTTCCGCCGGCACGCCGCCGCCGATCTTGATGCCGTTGGTGTAGTACTGGTCGGTGCCGCCGAAGGAGTCGTTCTCGATGAAGATCTGGATTTCGCTGCCGCGCAGGTCGACCGGCGGCGGCGCAGCCCCGGCGGCGCACGCGGCTGCTGCACTGATCAGCAGCGCTGCCAGCAGCAGCGCCGCAAGCCGCCTCAGATGTGAACGCATACCAACCGGGTCAATATAAAAATATATCAATAAAAACAAAAACTTAAGTAACGCCCGGGGCGGGCTTCTCCATTCGACGACCGCATGCACGCAGGGTTCCCGTCCCGGCAAGCCCGGATTGCGGTGACCGGCGGCGGCTAGCGGTAGCGCTCGGCCGTGGGCAGGGGGCCGGCGGCGCAGGGCCCGAACAGCACACGGCTGTCGGCTTCCAGCGCAGCGCGCTCGCCATCGAGGTAGAGGGTGTAATGGCCGTCGCTGTATTTCTCCTGCGCGGCACTGTCGGCGCGCTGCAGGATCACCGGCTTGCCGTCAATCAGCACGGCGGCGGTGCGGGCATCGGCGGCGCGCTGCACCTGCAACACTTTGTTCTGGGCACAGCGATAGTCGATGCGGGTCGGCAGCACGGTCACCTCGGTGCCGGGCCCGACACAGCCGGCGAGCAGCAAGACGGCGCAGGCCAGCGCGCCGGTCCGGACCGGGTTCATGACATTCATCAGGGAAGCTCCGCAGGATTGGGTTTGACCACAGCCTGGCATGGGCGGTCTTCAGGCATCCAGCCGGTATTTTTTCAGCTTGCGCGCATCCAGGGTCATGCCGATGCCGGGACCGGAGGGCAGCTGCAGCAGCCCGCCCTTGATCACCGGGTCTTCATTGGCGACATGGTCCTTTGCGTCAATGAAGCTGGAGAACTCGTGCGCATGCGGCGTGCGGTAGGTGCTGGCGAAATGCGCCGCCGCGACGCAGCCGATCTGCATGTCGGCCTGGGTGCCGTTGTGCGCCGGCGTGTAGTACGACTGCGCCAAAGCGAGGATCTGCCGCGACCGGGTGTAGCCGGTGCGCGCGCACTTGATCACCAGCGCGCGGATGCCGCCGAGCTTCAGCTCGTGCAGCACGTCGTCCGGGGTCATGCAGGAATCGTCACCGGAAATCGGTATCGTCGTGCGTTCCGCACAGAAACGCTTGCCGGGGCCGTCGCGCATCGGGATCGGCTCTTCGATCAGCGCGACATTGACCTCTTCGAAATACGGACTCATCTCCAGCAGGTCCTGCGAGGAATAGCCCTGATTGCAGTCGATGGTGATTTCGTGCGCGTCGCCGGTCAGTTTGCGCAGCGCGCGCAGCAGGGCGATGTCACGCTTCTTGTCCATGCCGCATTTGACTTTCCAGGCCTTGAAACCATAGCGCTTGATCATGCGCTCGGCCTCGGCGAGCATGTCCTTGTTCGAACCCAGCATCAGTCTGCGGTTGACCGGCAGCGCCTTCGGCGTGCCGCCGAGCAGCTCGGCACAAGTGATGCCGAGGTGCTTGGCCTGGGCGTCGAATACCGCCATGTCGATCGCCGACTTCGCCGCCGGGTTGCCGGCGTACTGATCGAACACCGACCAGATGCCCGTCAGGTCAAAGGCACCCAGCCCCTTCAGCTTCGGCGCCAGATGGTCACGCACAATGGTGACGATCGACTGCTGGGTCTCGCCGTAGATCGTCGGCCGCGGCGGCGCATCGGCAATGCCCTGCGTGCCGTCGGACAGCGTGACGATGATGATGATGTTGTCGATGTCCTTGATCTCGCCGCGCGCCCATTTGATGGGCTGCAGCAGCGGCACGACGACGGGAATGGCTTCAATAGAGCGGATTTGCAAGGTGTTGTCAGTGGATTTCATCGGCTTTTATGGAATCAAGAAAAATAGAAGCGCCCTGAAAAATCGTCAGGCGCAGCCCTGACAAGGAGTCTGCGAGGCTGCGACGAGACATTACTTCAACGTAAGGCGAGGAGCAACGCAGCAGACGACGCCGTCAGGGCAAGTCTGACGGTTTTGCAGGGAACATTTAATAACTGGTTGGCCAGGTGCGCATTAAATGCTGCCCCACGCCGTTCGTCATGCGCATGCGGTGCACCTCCAGCATGCGGATCAGCCAGCTGCGGGTGTCGCGCGGGTCGATGACATCCTGCGCGGTGTAGATTGCTGCCATGTCGTAGGGCGAGGTGCCCTTGGACATCTTGGCGACGGCTTCCTTGAATTTCTCCGGCTCTTTTTCGGGATCGACGCCGAACACCACCTTGGCGCCGAAGTCCGGCTTCATGAAGCTGATCTCCGCGGTGACCCAGCAGGCCACTTCGTCGCAGTTGCCGCCGGCGCCCATATTGGAAACCGCGAGGCCGTAGCTCTTGCGCAGGATCACCGAAATCTTCGGCACGGTCACCAGCGACATCGCGTTGAGCCAGTTCATCACCTTGCCGGTGACGCCCTGTTGCTCGCCTTCCATGCCGATCAGGAATCCGGGCTGGTCAACCAGCATCACGATCGGGATGTTGAAGGAGTCGCAGAGCACGAAGAAGGCCTGCACCTTGCGGCAGGCGTCGGCATCAATGGCCCCGCCCTTGTACAGCGGATTGTTGGCGATGATGCCCACCGACTTGCCGTCGAGCCGCGCCAGCGCGGTGACGATGGTCCTGCCGAAGCGCGCCTTCATTTCGAACATCGAGCCGCGGTCGACGATGCACTGGATCACCTTGCGCATGTCGTAGACCTGGTTGGTCGAGGCCGGGATGAGGTCCATCACGTTGCGGATCGCGTCGTCCGAGCCTTCTGGCACGTCATATTCGGGCGGCGGCTCCATGTAATGGCCGGGCAGGTAGGACAGGAACTGCCTGATCGCGTCAATCGCCTGCTCGTCGGTGTCGACCACCTGGTCGACGAGCCCGCTGACTTCCGAATGCACGCGCCAGCCGCCGAGTTCCTCGCCGTCGCACTGCTTGCCGGTGGCCATCGAGATCAGCCGCGGGCTGGACACCGCCATGATCGCGCCCTTGCGCATCACGCAGAAATCCGCCATCGAGCCGTACCAGGCGGAGGAACCGTAGCAATGGCCGAGCACGCCGGCCGCCCAAGGCACCTCGCGCATGCGCAGGTATTCCTGCGGATCGTCCTTGGAGCCGATCGAACCCGCACCCATCACATCGGGCATGCGTGCGCCGGTGGATTCGCCGAGGAAGACCAGCGGGATGCCGCGCTTTTTGGCGACGGTCTTCATCTGCTTCAGCTTCTTGATGTTGATCTGCGCGCTGGAGGCGCCTTTGACGGTGAAGTCATTGGAGATCACCGCGGCCTCGCGGCCGTTGATGCGGCCATAGCCCGAGACCTTGCCGTCGGCAGGCGTCGATGTCTTGTCCTCCGGACGGTTCGACACGCTGTAGAGCCCGGATTCAAGGAAGGATCCTGCATCAAAGAGCCGATCAATGCGCTCGCGCGCATTGAGTACGCCCTGCGCCTTGCGCTCGGCGAGTTTTTCCGGCCCGCCCATCGCCAGCGCCTTGCGCTTGCGGGCGTCGAGTTCCTTGATCAGTTCTTCAAAAGCCATGGCAACCGTCCGTCAAACCTTCATCAAAGCTTGAGTCCGAGGTCCCTGACCAGCTTGCCCCACTTCGCCATGCCGTCGCGGATAGAGCGGGCGATGTCGTCGGGCGTACCACCGGCCGGATCAATGCCTTCAACCGCATAGGCCTTGCGCACCTCCGGCGCACCGAAAGCCTTGTTGACCTCGGAATTCAGCCGTGTGACGATGGCCTTTGGTGTGCCGGCCGGGGCCATGATGCCGAACCAGCTTGCCGCGGTGTAATTCGGAAGGCCCGCTTCGGACACGGTCGGCACTGCGGGAAACAGCGGCGAGCGCTTCACGCCGGTGACCGCATGACCGCGCAGGCGGCCGGCATTCAGATGTACGCGCGAACTGGGGAAGGGCGCGAACATTACCTGCACATGCCCGCCGACGACATCATTCATTGCCGGACCAGCGCCTTTGAATGGCACATGCGACATCCGGATGCCAGCCTCGGCCTTAAGCTTCTCGGCAAACAGATGGTTCCAGGTGCCGTTGCCAGCAGACGCGTAGTTGAGCTTTCCCGGGTTGGCCTTGGCGTAATCAATCAGTTCAAGAAAGTTTTTCACCGGCACCGAGGGGTGCGTGACAATTATGCCTGCAGGCTCGGACACCAGTATCACCGGCGTGAAATCCCTCACCGGATCATAGGGCAGCTTCTTGTAGAGTGACGGCCCGACAAGGATGTTGCCGAACGACGCCAATGCGATGGTGTATCCATCCGGTTGCGCTTTGGCCACCATGTCCACGCCGATGGTTCCGCCGGCACCGGGCCGGTTGTCGATGATGACCTGCTGGCCCATCGCGTCGGTCAGCTGGCGGCCGATCAGGCGGGCCTGCACGTCGGTATTACCGCCAGGCGCAAAGGGCACAACGAAGCGGATCGGCTTTGATGGATAGCTCTCGGCGCGGGCCAGCGGTGACAGCAGCAGCGCCGCCGCCACGATGCTTTTCAGAACAGTGGCATGTTTCATGTTCGATCTCCTCTTGGTAGGACGCATTGCGATCTTGTTGTCGCCGGAACGGTAACCGCCCCGCGAAATGCCGCTGCCGTGCCGTTGTCAATAGCTGGTGGGCCAGTTGCGCAGCAAGTGTTGTCCGACCCCGTTCTTCATGCCGCTGCGGTGCACCTCCAGCATGCGGATCAGCCATTGGCGCGTGTCGCGCGGGTCCAGCACGTGCTGCGCTTCGTAGAGTTCGGCCAGGCCCCAGGCCGAGGTGTCGCGTTCGACTTCGGCCTTGAGCTTGGCGAATTTCTCCGGGTCGTCCTGCTGCTTCACGCCGTAGAGCACATTGACCGACACCGCCGGGTCCATGAAGCCGAGATCGGCCATCGGCCACACCGCGACTTCGTCGGCATTCTTGCCGCCGGCCATGTTGATGAAGGCCTGGCCGTAGTTCTTGCGCATGATGATGGTGATCTTGGGCACGGTGACCTGGGTCAGTGCGTTCATCCAGTTGATGACCTTGCCCGGCATGCCGCGGATCTCGCCCTCGACGCCGATCAGGAAGCCCGGCACATCGACCATGAACACCAGCGGGATGTTGAAGGAATCGCAGAGCACCATGAAGCTTATGGTTTTCTGCACCGCATCTGCATCCAGTGCGCCGCCCTTGAACATCGGGTTGTTGGCGATGAAGCCGGTGGTCTTGCCGTCCACGCGTGCGAGCATGGTGGTGATCGACTTGCCGAAGCGCTCTTTCAGCTCGAAGCAGGAATCCCGGTCGGCGACGGCGGCAACGATCTTGCGCACGTCGTAGACCTTGTTGCGCGACTCCGGCAGGATGTCGAAGATGTTTTTGCAGGCTTCGTCCGAACCTTCCGGCACCGGGGCTTCCGGCGGCGGCTGCATGTTGTGGCTGGGCAGATAGGAGAGGAATTTCTTGATCGCTTCGATCGCCTGCTCGTCGGTGTCGACCGCCATGTCTGCGAGGCCCGATACGCCCGTCAGCAGCTTCCAGCCGCCGAGTTCTTCGGCAGTGATCGGCTTGTTGATCGCGATCGAGGTCACATTGGGACTGGCGATGGCCATGATCGCGCCCTTGCGCATCACCACGAAGTCCGACATCGCCGAATACCAGGTCGATGAGCCGTAGCACTGCCCGAGCAACGCCGAGCACCACGGCGATTCGCGGGTGCGCTGGTACTCGGTGGGGTCCTGGGCGATGATCGCGCGGCCGGCCGAACCCATGCGGTCGGGCATGCGCGCGCCCGAAGATTCGCCCAGCATCACCAACGGCATGCCGCGTTTGCACGCGACCTGCTTCACGTGCTTGATCTTTTTCATGTTGATCACCGCGCTGGAGGCGCCGAGCACGGTGAAGTCATTCGAAACCAGCGCGATCTCGCGGCCATTGATTTTGGCGAAGCCGGCGACTTTGCCGTCGGCCGGGGTCTTGTGCTTGACCTCGGGCCGGTTGCTGCGTGCAAAACGGCCGGATTCGATGAACGAGCCTTCGTCGATCAGGTAGTCGATGCGCTCGCGGGCATTCAGATGGCCTTCGGCCTTGCGCTTGGCCAGCTTCTCCGGCCCGCCCATGCCCAGGGCTTCATCGGTTTTCTCTTTGAATTCTTCGATCAGTTTTTCAAACGCCACAGCAATTTCCTTGTTGTTTCAGAACGGATTGGGGCCGGTTTATCAGGTCGAAAGCTTAGTATCGGGCCCATGTTGTCGTCAAGAAGATTGTCAACAATCAGACAAGAAAGGCCGCATTATGGCCGCTTCAACCTCGCAGCCACCCTGTTTCAGGAGTTTTTAAGCAGATGCCGGGCAATCACCAGCTGCTGGATCTGGCTGGTGCCCTCGTACAGCCGGAACAGGCGAACATCGCGGTAAAGCCGCTCCACCGCCGAGGCTTGCATATAGCCGGCGCCGCCATGGATTTGAACCGCGCGGTCGGCGACGCGGCCGACCATCTCGGCGCAGAACAGCTTGGCGCAGGAGGCTTCCATCGTGATGTTTACACCCGTGTCCTTTTTGCGCGCCGCTTCCAGCACCATGCTGCGCCCGGCATAAACCTCGGCTTTGGAGTCAGCGAGCATTGCCTGCACCAGCTGGAATTCGGCGATCGGTTTGCCGAACTGCCGGCGTTCGCGGGCGTAGTTCAGCGCTTCATCCAGCAGGCGTTCGGCGGCGCCGACACAGACCGCGCCGATGTTGAGCCGCGCCTTGTCGAGCACCTTCATCGCGGTCTTGAAGCCCTGGCCTTCCTGGCCGCCGATGATGTTGGCCGCCGGCACACGCACGTTGTCGAAGATCACGTCGGCGGTGTGCGAGCCACGCTGGCCCATCTTGACGTCGCGGGGGCCCACGGTCAGTCCCGGCGTGTTGCGTTCGACGATGAAGGCGGACACGCCCCTGGCATCCTTCGAGTTCAGGTCGGTGCGCGCCATCAGCGTGAAGATGTCGGCCTCGGGCGCGTTGGTGATGTAGCGCTTGCTGCCGTTGATGACGTAATGGTCGCCGTCGCGTTTCGCCGTGGTGCGCAACGATCCGGCATCGGAACCGGCCTCGGGCTCGGTCAGCGCGAAGGAACCGGTGATTTCACCGGCGGCGAGCCGCGGCAGGTATTTCTGTTTCTGTTCCGGCGTGCCGTCGATGACGATGCCCTGCGAACCGATCCCGGTATTGGTGCCGAAACGCGAGCGGAACACCGGCGAGGCGTAACACACGGCCATCGAGGTCAGCACCTCTTCTTCGGTGCTCAGTCCGAGCCCGCCGTATTCCTCGGGAATGGTCAGTCCGAACAGTCCCAGCTCGCGCATCGCGACGACGATGTCAGCGGGGATTTCATCGGTTTCGGTAACTTCGGCTTCGCGCGGAATCAGCTTTTCACGGACGAAACGCTGCAGGGTGTCGAGCAGGATGGAAAAAGATTCGGCGTCGCGGATCATGGCGGATTCAATTCACAGGAAGGGGCGGATGCACAGGATATCCTGCAAATCCTGTGCATCCATGCAAATCGGGATCGGAATTCTGCCTACTGCAGTTCGACCTTGGCGTCCTTGATCACCTTTGCCCATTTGGTGATCTCAGCCTGGATCAGCGCCGCAAATTGCGCCGGGGTATTGCCAACCGGTTCGCCGCCAAGTTCGGAAATGCGCTTGTTGACATCCGGCAGCCTGACGATGCGCGCAGTCTCGGCCGACAGCTTGTCGACGATGTCTTTCGGCGTGCCCGCAGTGGCGAGAAGACCGAACCAGGCGCCGGAGTCGTAGCCGGGAACGCCGGCTTCCGCGATGGTCGGCAGGTCCGGCACGGCAGCCACGCGTTTGGCAGGGCTGACCGCCAGCGCGCGGATTTTTCCCGCCTGCACCTGCGGCAGGTATGGCGGCATGTTATCGATGGTCACCGCGATTTGCCCGCCCATCACATCGGCCATTACGCCAGCGCTGCCCTTGTACGGGATGTGCACGACATTGATGCCGGTCATGCTTTTGAACAGCTCCATCGACAGGTGGGCAGTGCTGCCGTTGCCGGGCGACCCATAGGACAGCTTGCCCGGATTGGCCTTGGCGTGGGCGATGAATTCCCTGACATTTTTAACCGGCAGCGCGTTGTTGACCACCATGATGTTGGGCACCATCGCCACCAGGCTGACCGGGGCAAAGCTGTTCTGCGGGTGCCAGTTGAGCTTGCGGTAAAGGCTGACGTTGATGCCATGGGTGCCGGCGGTACCCATGATCAGGTTGTAGCCATCGGGCGTTGCGCGCGCCGCCACCTCGGTGCCAATGTTGCCTGCAGCGCCGGCGCGGTTGTCAACGATCACCGGCTGGCCCCAGGCGTCGGTCATTTTCTGGCCAACCAGCCGTGCCAGGATGTCCGTCGCGCCGCCCGGAGGGTAAGCCACGATGATGCGGATGGGTTTGACCGGATACGCGGTGGCGGCCTGCGCGTGCAATGACAGGACCGATGCGGCAAGCAATGCAATCATGAAGGTCAGGGTTTTCATGGGGCTCCTCCTCTGTTATCGCCGCACGGACTCCCGCGCGGCATCTGTATCAATTGCCGCTGCCGCGACGAATCAGCGTCAGAGTCCGTCGCGCCGGATCGACGCGCACGATGTCACCGGTGCGGATCAACTGGTAGGGATCGGCCGACCAGCCTTCGGTGATGGTGATGCCGGCAAACACCGCGCCCTGCACCATGACCGGGTTGGTGACGCCGAACACAAAGGCTTTGGGCGCGATCCCCTTGTGCTGGATGTCGTAAAACGCCCAGCCTGCGGCAATGCCGCCCTTGGCGCTGGGCGTGATCAGGATCTTGTCTTTGAGGTTATGGCCTTCCAGCGCATGGCCTGGGCGCGAGATCAGGCCGCTCCAGCGGTCAAGATCGTAGCGCGGCGAAAAACCTTCGGTGGATACCAGCGCTACGCCTTCTACAAGCTTGCCGAAAGCGTGATTGACGCGGATGGGCTTGCCGGCTTTTGCGGACTTGCTCACCGCACATCCCTGCCAGTGCAAGCGATATCGATGCACTCGGCGGTGCGGCGCAGGATGGTATTGAATTTGTGCGCGCCGATGATGTTGGCGAGTTTCGCCGAATTGGTAACCAGGTTGCTCCAGCCCTCGCGCACACGCATCTGCGGCAGGTTCTGCAGGATGTAGAAACACACGCCCTCAAGCACGACGGCGCCGGACTGTTCGATATCCTGCAGATAACCCAGTTCCTTCGAGGCGCTTTTGACGCCGTTGCTGGTGGTGATGAACAACTGGCTGCCCTTCGCCACCTTGCGGCCCTTGAGCAGCGCAGCCAGCGTTTTCATTTCAAACAGCGACTGCTGCGGCCCGGAGAACACGACCAGATTCAGCGGGTTGTTCTGCTTATCGTAGCCGGCGTACACCTTCTCGAGATCACGGTTGCTGACGGTCATCACTTCTTTCGGGCGGCGGCCGCCGAAGGCCGCCTTCAGCGTTGGCGCTTCCGGCGTCACGCCGACCATGTGGAACATGCCCATCGAGCCGTAACTCGCCAGTGCGGCGCCGAGCTGCTTGAGTTCATCGGCAGTCGGGCGGCGCTTGATGCCGGTGAATACCGGCACCGCGTAATAGTCCTGATGTCCGGAACCGACGATCTTTCCGATCGCGCCCCAGTCGGCAAGATCGTCGAGATCCGCCTTCAGGTTGACCTGGAAGGTGCCGCGGCGGTGTTCATCGAGGTGGAAACCGTACTCGGGCACACGGCCGGTCAGGCCCGCTGCCAGCGCCGCGGGGCCTGCTTCGAAGTTGGAACGCGCGCCGAACACCGAGTTGGCGTAGATCACGGTGCCGGTATCGCCCCAGGCGACATGTTCGCCGAGATGCGGCTGGTACAGCGTCTGGTAATTGATGCAGGTGTCGGCGGTGATGACATCCATGCGGCGCAGGCAGGCGATGAGTTCCTGTTCCTTGCGCGCCTCGTTTTTGTCCTGCTTCAGGTGTTCGACATGGGCGAAGTCGATGCAGCGTGCATTGGTGGTGGTCGGCTGCCGGCATTTGGCGCCGGACTGCGCCGCCCTTTCGAGAAAAGACTTGCCGGCGTCACCCATGACTTCGATGTCGCCCATCATGTGCACGTTCGACACCGGCACAAAACGTTTGGCGCCGAAAAACTTGCCGACTTCGAGCTGCAGCTGGAGCGCTTCCTGCACCGCACGGCCCTGCTCGCCGCGCAGCATTTTTTTCTCCTCGGCGGTCAGGCGCATCGGGAGAATATAATCATTTGTTTTTATTGACTATTTTAACGTTTGGCCGCGGACCGTTTGGCGGTTTTCTTTTTCGCCGCTGTTTTCGCCGGACCGAAGCCCTTCTCGTAATGCGGCCCGCTCATCGTGCCATCAACCGCCTTGCCGATGATGCCCTGCGACAGATCCTTGATCGCGAGGAAAATGACATCCTTGTCCTTGGTCGACGACACCAGGTTGTGCGGGGCATTTGCCGGAATGTAAATCAGGGTGCCGGCGGGGGCGACAACGCGTTTGCCGTTGACCGACCCCACCAGCGTGCCCTGCAGGACGTAGTTCAGCTGCTCGTTCTTGTGTGAATGCATCCGCGAGCCGGTGCCGCGCGGCTTGTGGATGTAACCGACGAGTATGCGTGAACCCTCGACCACGCCGCCGTGCGAAGTCGAATAGCCGGTGCCGGCGGGCACCTTCTTCAGCTTCGCCATGCGGAAATGATACTTGCCGTTTCCGGCGCGGATGGCGCCAACGGTCTTGGTTTTCGCTGATGCTTTTTTTACTGCCTTGCGTGCTGCGGCCATGCTCAACCCCCTCCGGTTGTTCGTTGGTGCTGCCCCATTGCGGAACGGCAGCGGATTACAGGTAATCGATCTTCTTCCAGTCTTTCGGCGTCACGCTGACGACGTTCTTGTTGTGGCCGGGTCGGCGGTCGGCGTAGACGCGGCCTTCCTTCATCACCAGTTCGATGTTCTTCTTGTCCTGGAACACGCGGATGTTTTTCAGCGGATCACCCTTGACTGCGATGATGTCGGCCAGCTTGCCGGCTTCGACGGTGCCCAGGTCGCGGTCGAGCTTGATCGCATGTGCGGCGTTGCGCGTCGCGCTCATGATTGCTTCCATCGGCGTCATGCCGAGGTTGACGTAGATTTCCATCTCGCGGGCATTGGTGCCCATCTCGGGATCGAAGCCCATGTCGGTGCCGAGCGCGATGTTGACGCCGGCCTTGTGCATTTTCTGGAAGGTTTCGAAGCAGTACGGCTGCAGCGCCTTCATCTTGTTCAGCACGAACTGCGAGGTGCCCTGGTCCTTGCGCGTCTCGATGGCGCGGTCGGTCCGATGCAGCAGCGTCGGCGTCATCCAGGTGCCCGACTCGGCGATCATGTCGATGGTCTCGTCGTCATGGAACACCATGTGCTCGATGGTGTCGGCCCCGGCTTCCAGCGCCATGCGCTGCCCGTTGGGCGTGAAGCAGTGCACCGCGGCGATCTTGTGGAAGGCGTGGGCTTCGTCCACGATGGCGTTGATCTCTTCCTGCGTCATGTTGCGGATGTCCGGCTCTTCCTTGTCGGTGCCGCCGCCGCCGGTGGCACAGGTCTTTACGATGTCGCAGCCCTGCAGCAGGTTGGTGCGCGCGAGCTTGCGCAGTTCCCAGGGGCCGTCGGCGGTCTGGAAGCCGTAGCGCTGGGCTGCGCGCGGCTGGATCAGGTCGAGGTGCGAGCCGGTGATCGTGGTGAAGCCGCCGATCAGCATGCGCGGGCCTTCGATGACGCCGGCGTTGATCGAGTCGCGGATCGCGCACAGGTGCGGCGTGAGCAGGCCGCGGCCGGAGTTGAGGCCCAGGTCACGCAGCGTGGTGAAGCCCATGTCGAAACAGAGCTGGGCGTGAAACAGGCCGTACATCTGCTGCAGTTCCGGGGTGATCTCCCACTGTGCGACGCGGTAGTTGTGGAAGGTCAGGCAGTTGAACATCATGGTGTGCAGGTGCACATCCATCAGGCCGGGCATCAGTGTCGATTTGCCGCAATCGATGATTTCGGCCTTGGCGGGGATCTTGACCTTGCCTTTGCTGCCGACCGCCTTGATGCGCCGGCCTTCGACAATGATGACCGGGTCTTTGACCGGTGTGCCGCCGTTGCCGTCGATCAGCAGGCCGCCCTTGATGACGCGGGTGGCACCCTTGGCTTCAACGGGTTTGAATTCGAACATCAGGGATACTCCTCCGTGGTGCTGTCTGTGGACTGCGGCCGGAACGCCGTTGCGACTGCAAAATTTGCAGGAATGTAAGCGTTTGCAGCGAAAGTCGCACGCTAAATAATCGCCGGGTCATTGTCAAGACAAACACCCGGATTGCGGACGGTCATGACCTGTGGCCGCAGCCCGGGCCGGAGCAGTCACCTGCGACCGGCCGTTGCGGAACTTCAGCGCCGCATCTGGCTGTCGCTCGGTTGCAGCGCCTGAGGTTGCCATCAACTGATTGGTTGGTCATTCAGGGTCATCAGCGCCACCAGAATGTGCCGTCCGCGACGATGAACAGTGCCGCCACATGATTGCGTACTGGTGCGTCCAGTTTCTGCAACACATCAAGTAACGCCTGTTACAGCTCCTTGAATCAGGATTTGAGCGTCTGGCGATACCTGGCAGCGCAATCAGCAGGGCCGCCATCAGCCATGGGCGCAGCGGCCCGGGCAACGTTTGCAGTGCGTCAGCGCGAGGCGGAAGGTGCTGCTGTTCGTAGTCATGGCGCATGCCGCAGGCGGGTTGCCGCCTTCGGAAAAGTCTGCGCTGCCCTCTGCCGCTTCCGAAACGGGGGCCAGGACGGAAACGTCAGCGTGCCCGTATCATCGTTGAGAGGAACCGGGCATAGGCCTCGGGATCCGGCTTCGGAATGGCGGTGGCCGGCGCCTGTGAGGTCCATCCGAGCAGGCCGAGTGTGCCCTCGATCGCGCTACGGTCCATGCCGCGCGTGATGAACACGAGGCGTGACCTTCGGTCGGCATCGGGCCATTGCGCCAGCGTCACCGGCTCGTGGATCAGCGTCTGCACCGCGTGCACCGCCACCGGCTCACCCTCGACGTTGAGGATGCCCTTCAGGCGCAGCAATTCGGCGCCGCGCAGGGAGGCAATCGCCGTCAGCCAGGCGGTCAGTCCGGCCGTGGTCACCGGTCGATCAAGGACGATGCAACAGGAGCGGATGCCGGCGTCGTGTCGGCTGGTGGCCCCCACGGGCAGCTGGCGGGTTTCGACTTTCCGGTAGTTGTCATCGCGCAACCAGCGGGCGAGTTCGGAAGCCCTCGCCTCCGGTTCCAGGGTTGCGCCGAACAGCGCGGATGGTGCAATCGCGCCATGCGACACCGCAAGGACGTCCGCGCCGGGATTGAGATCGGACAGCCGTGCTGTGAGTGCCGTCACATCACCCGCTTCGGGCCGGTCCGTCTTGGTGATCAGGATGCGATCGGCAACGGCGGCCTGTTTGACCGATTCCGGTTGGGACTCCAGTTGTTGCAGGCCGTTGACGCCGTCGACCAGCGTTATCACGCTGTCCAGCATGTAAGTGGGCGCCAGCTTTTCATCAATCACCACGGTCTGCACGATTGGCACCGGATCGGCAAGGCCGGTGGTTTCGATCAGGACACGGTCGAAGGGAGGCAGATCGCCCTCACGCCGCTGTTTGTCGAGATCGCGCAGGGTGTTGACCAGATCGCCGCGCACCGTGCAGCAGATGCAGCCGCTGGACAGCAGCACCGTGTTTTCGTTGGGTGTGGCGATCAGCAGGTGATCGAGCCCGATTTCGCCGAACTCGTTGATGATCACCGCAGCGCCGGCCATCGCAGGATCCTGCAACAGCCGGTTCAACAGCGTGGTTTTGCCGCTGCCCAAAAATCCGGTGATGATGGATATGGGCAACCGCATTCGAAGTAAGCGCTAACCTTTGTTATAAGTGATTGTTTTTATTGTATATTTTATCAGCTCTTGCGTTCCAGGTCGGCTGAATAGCGGCCCAGCGCAGCCAGCCCGTTCATCTTTGCACGGTGCGCCAGAGCAGCCTGCGCGGCCGGTACATTGGAGGCCTGGCCTTTCCAGGCCTTCAGTGAGGCCTGTTGCAGCGCGCGGCCATAGGAGAACGACAGCGGCCAGGGCAGGTCGCCCTTGAACTGCGCATTCATCGAATTGAGGTGGGCGGTGGCGACCTCGTCACTCTGCCCGCCGGACAGGAAGGCGATGCCGGCAACCGCGGCGGGCACGGTGCGCTTCAGGACGCGCACGGTGCGCGCGGCGACTTCGTCCACCGGCGCCTGCTTTGCGCATTTCTTTCCGGAGATCACCATTGAAGGCTTGAGCACGCTGTGCTCAAGCACGACGCGGTTCATGTAAAGGGCGTCGTACACCGCGTTGAGCGTCCACTCAGTGACTTCTTCGCAACGCTCGATCGTGTGGTCTCCGTCCATCAGCACTTCGGGTTCGACGATGGGCACGAGGCCGGCTTCCTGGCAGATCGCGGCGTAACGGGCCAGCGCGTGGGCATTGGCGGCGATGCAGGTCGAGCTGGGCATGTCGCGGCCGATGTCGATCACCGCGCGCCATTTGGCGAATTTCGCGCCGAGCTTGACGTATTCGGCGCAGCGCTTAAGCAGGTTGTCGAGGCCTTCGGTCACGGTCTCGCCCGGGCAGAACGCCAGCGGCTTGGCGCCGGCATCGACCTTGATGCCGGGGAGCACGCCGGCGCGGTTCAGCACATCGACAAAGGGCGTGCCGTCGGCGGCCTTCTGGCGCAGGGTCTCGTCGTAGAGGATGACGCCGCTGATATGGTCGCCGATGCCCTTGGTGGCGAACAGCATGTCGCGGTAGGCCCGGCGGTTTTCCTCGATATTCTCGACATGGATGCCGTCAAAGCGCTTGCCGATGGTGCCGGTGCTTTCGTCGGCGGCGAGAATGCCTTTGCCGGGGGCGACCATCGCCTTGGCGATGGCGGCCAGATCATTTGCGGACATGGTTGCTCCTGCTGGTCTGATTCGGGGTTGGTGGAATGGTCTGAAACGGGGCCGTATTTTACACCGTCATATCACTGCTTCCGGTGCTCGCCGACCCTGACGATTTTCATGGTGTTGGTGCCGCCGGCGCGGCCGAACGGCTCGCCGATGGTGAGCACGATCAGGTCGCCGTTCTGCACCACGCCGCGCTTGATCAGCTCGTCCTCGGCCATGTGCAGCGCCTTCTCCGGGTTGCGCGCGCCCTTGAAGCGCACCGGATGCACGCCGCGGAACAGGGTGACCCGGCGGCGAGTCTCGATCACCGAACTCATGGCATAGATCGGCACCGCGATCGCCATCCGCGACATCAGCAGCGCGGTGCGACCGCTCTGGGTCAGGGCCGCCACCGCCTTGATCGGCAGGCCGGCGGCAGTGAACGCGGTGGCGCGGGCAATGGCATTCTCGACGTCGGTCTGGCCGGGCCCGCCGCGGCGCTCCTGCTGCAGGGAGTCCTCCTTTTCCACCTCCACGCACACGCGCACCATCGCGGCAATGGTTTCCGCCGGATACTTGCCGGCAGCGGTCTCCGCGGAGGTCATCACCGCGTCCGTGCCGTCGAGCACCGCGTTGGCGACATCCGAGACTTCGGCGCGGGTGGGGATCGGGCTCGAAATCATCGACTCCATCATCTGCGTCGCGGTGATGGTCAGCTTCTGCTTGTCGCGCGCCATGCGGATCATGCGTTTCTGAAGTGCCGGCACCGCGGCATCCCCGACCTCAACTGCGAGGTCGCCGCGCGCCACCATGATCGCGTCGGAAGCATCGAGGATTTCCTCCAGCGCGGGGATCGCTTCCGCACGCTCGATCTTGGACACGATCAGTCCGTGGCCGCCGGCCTTGGTAAAGAGGTCGCGCGCCCAGCGCACATCCTCGCCCGAGCGCGGAAAGGACACCGCGAGGAAGTCGGCCTTGAGTTCGGCCGCGAGCTTGATGTCCTGCTTGTCCTTTTCGGTCAGCGCCGGCGCGGTGAGGCCCCCGCCCTTGCGGTTGATGCCCTTGTTGTTCGACAGCGGACCGCCCTGCTCGACCACTGTGGTGATTTTCGCGCCGCGCACATTGGTCACGCCGAGCACCACGCGCCCGTCATCGAGCAGCAGCGTGTCGCCGGGGTGCACGTCGTTGGGGAGGTTCTTGTAGTCGAGGCCCACCGTATTCTGGTCGCCGAGCTTGCACTCGGCATCAAGCACGAACTTCGCACCGGGTTCGAGGTGGATCCTGCCATCCTTGAACTTGCCGACGCGGATCTTCGGTCCCTGCAGGTCGACCAGGACGCCGACCGCGCGGCCGGCCTTGCGCGCCAGCTGGCGAACCAGATTGACACGCGCCCGGTGCTCGTCCGGCGCGCCGTGGGAAAAATTGATGCGCACCACATCCAGCCCGGCATCGATCATGCGGGCCAGGGTTTTGGCGTCGCTGGATGCGGGTCCCAGCGTGGCTACTACCTTGGTTCTGCGGATCATGCGCTGTCCGTCCCTTCGAATTGAGGCTGGCGGCGCGCTCCGGTCAGGCGGCGCGCTGCTCCAGCACTTCGACCGCAGGCAGCTTTCTGCCCTCGAGAAATTCGAGGAAAGCGCCCCCGCCGGTGGAAATATAGGACACCTTGTCGGCAATGCCGTACTTGGCCACGGCCGCCAGGGTATCGCCGCCGCCGGCGATCGAGAATGCCTTTGAGGCAGCGATCGCCTGCGCGATGGCTTTGGTGCCGCCGGCAAACTGGTCGTATTCGAAGACACCGACAGGCCCGTTCCACACCACGGTACCGGCCTTGGCGATGAGCTCGGCAAAATGCTTGGCCGTCTTCGCGCCGACATCGAGAATCAGGTCGTCAGGACGCACCGCGGCGGCTTCGATCGGATTGGCGCGCGCCAGCGCCGACAGCTCGTCGGCCACCACCACATCCACCGGCAGCGGCACCTGGGCGCCGCGCGATTTCATGATATCGATGATGGCCTGCGCTTCGCCGACCAGATCCGGTTCGGCCAGCGATTTGCCGATGCGCATGCCGGAAGCCAGCATGAAGGTGTTGGCGATGCCGCCGCCGACGATCAGCTGGTCGACCTTGGCGGCCAGCGATTTGAGGATGGTCAGCTTGGTCGAGACCTTGGAGCCTGCGACGATCGCCAGCAGAGGACGCGCCGGTTTTTCCAGCGCCTTGCCCAGTGCATCCAGCTCCGCCGCCATCAACGGACCGGCGCAGGCGACCGGCGCGAACTTCGCGATGCCGTGGGTGGTGGCCTCGGCGCGGTGCGCAGTGCCGAAGGCGTCATTCACATACACATCGCACAGCGCCGCCATTTTTTTCGCGAGCTGTTCGTCATTCTTTTTCTCGCCCTTGTTGACGCGGCAGTTTTCCAGCAGCACAACCTCGCCGGGTTTCACTTCGAAACCGCCGTCGACCCAGTCCTGCACCAGGCGCACCGGCTGGCCGAGCATGCCGGACAGGCGCTGCGCGATCGGCGCCAGCGTGTCGCCGGGCTGCAGCGAACCCTCGGCGGGCCGGCCGAGATGGGATGTCACCATCACTGCGGCACCGGCGGCGAGCGCGTGCTTGATGCCGGGGATCGTGGCACGGATGCGCGTGTCCTCGGTGATGTTGCCGGCGTCGTCCTGCGGCACGTTGAGGTCGGCGCGGATAAATACCCGCTTGCCGGCAAGCGGGAGGTCGGTCAGGCGCAGGAACTTCATCGCGGCTTACTTCTTGGCAACCACGCGCACCATTTCCAGCACCTTGCTGGAATAGCCCCATTCGTTGTCGTACCAGGCGACCACCTTGACGAAGGTCGGATCCAGCTGGATGCCGGCTTCGGCGTCGAACACCGAGGTGCAGGTCTCGTCGCGGAAATCGGTGGACACCACCTTGTCCTCGGTATAACCGAGCACGCCCTTCAGCGCGCCGCCCGACTGCGCCTTCATTTCGGCGCAGATCTCGGCGTAGGTTGCGGGCTTGCTCAGCTCCACCGTCAGATCGACCACCGACACGTCGGAAGTCGGCACGCGGAAGGACATGCCGGTGAGCTTCTTGTTCAGTTCCGGAATCACCACGCCGACGGCCTTCGCCGCGCCGGTGGATGACGGGATGATGTTCTCCAGGATGCCGCGGCCGCCGCGCCAGTCCTTGTTCGACGGGCCGTCGACGGTCTTCTGCGTCGCGGTGGCGGCATGCACCGTGGTCATCAGGCCGCGCTTGATGCCCCATTTGTCGTTCAGCACCTTCGCCACCGGCGCCAGGCAGTTGGTGGTGCAGGAGGCATTGGAAATGATGTCCTGGCCGGCGTAGGTCCTGTCGTTGACGCCGTAGACGAACATCGGCGTGTCGTCCTTCGACGGCGCCGACATGATGACCTTCTTCGCGCCGGCGGCGAGGTGCTTCTGCGCCGAGGCCTTGTCGAGGAACAGGCCGGTGGATTCGATGACGACTTCGGCGCCGACTTCGTTCCACTTCAGTTCGGCGGGGTCCTTCACCGCGGTCAGGCGGATCTTTTTGCCGTTGACCGACAGCGTGTTGCCGGAAACCGAGATCTCGCCCCGGAATTTGCCGTGCACCGAGTCATGGCGCAGCATGTAGGCGAGGTAGTCGGGTTCCAGCAGGTCATTGATGCCGACGATTTCGATGTCGGGAAAATCCTGCATCGCCGCGCGAAACACCATCCGGCCGATGCGGCCGAATCCGTTGATGCCTACCTTGATAGCCATGACGCCCCCAGAAAATCCGTTGATGAAATGAGAGTTAAAGCAGACTGCGTACTGCAGCGGCGACGGCGTCGCCGGTAATGCCGAAGAATTTGTAGAGTTCGCCCGCCGGCGCCGATTCACCGTAACGGTCAATGCCGATGACCCGGCCTTCGAGGCCGACATACTTGCGCCAGTAGTCGGTGACGCCCGCCTCGACGGCAACCCGGGGCAATCCGCGCGGCAGCACGGACTCACGGTACTGCGCATCCTGCCGGTCGAAGGCCTGGGTGCAGGGCATGGACACCACGCGCGCCGCGATGCCGTCCGCGGCCAGCGCCTGCTGCGCGGCCAGCGCCACCGCAACCTCGGAACCGGTGGCAATGATCACTGCCCGCGCCGCGCCTGCGGATTCCGCAAGCACATAGCCGCCCCTTGCGACTGCAGCCCCCTGTTCCGGGCCACGATTCTGGAAATTGAGGTTCTGACGCGACAGCAGCAGGCTGGAGGGGCCGTCGCGCCGCTCCAGCGCCGCCGCCCAGGCCACTGCCGTTTCGACCGTGTCGCAGGGCCGCCACACATCCATGTTCGGCAGCAGGCGCAGCGTCGCCGCATGTTCCACCGGCTGGTGGGTCGGGCCGTCTTCGCCGAGTCCGATCGAGTCGTGGGTGAACACGCAGACCACGCGCTGCTTCATCAGCGCCGCCATGCGCAGCGCGTTGCGGGCATAGTCCGAGAACACCAGGAAGGTGGCGTGGTACGGAATCAGGCCGCCGTGCAGCGCGATGCCGTTGCAGATCGCTGCCATGCCGAACTCGCGTACGCCGAAATAGAGATAGTTGCCGCCGCCGGCAGCGCCGACGCCCTTCGAGCCCGACCACAGCGTCAGGTTGGAGCCGGCGAGGTCGGCCGAGCCGCCGATCAGTTCCGGCAGCGCCGGCGCATAACCTTCGATCGCGTTCTGTGAAGCCTTGCGGGTGGCAATGGTTTCCGCCTTCTGCACGGTCTGCGCGATGAAGGCATCGCGTTTGGCGGACCAGTCCGCCGGCAGTTCCCCAGCCATGCGGCGCCTGAATTCGGCGGCAAGATCCGGATGGGCTGCGGCGTAGGCGGAGAAGCGCTGATTCCATTCCGCTTCGAGTGCCGCGCCGCGTTCACGCGCATTCCACTCGGCGCGGATGGCTTCAGGGATCTCGAACGGCCCATGCGTCCAGCCGAGCGCTTCGCGGGTGGCGGCGATTTCCTCCGCGCCCAGCGGTGCGCCGTGCACGCCGCCGGTGTTCTGCTTTTTCGGCGCACCCTTGCCGATGATGGTTCTGCAGCAGATCAGCGTCGGTCGCGCGGTTTCACGCTGCGCGCTGCGGATCGCTTCGTCCACCGCATCGGCGTCGTGACCGTCGACGCCATAGATCACGTTCCAGCCGTAGGCGGCGAAGCGCTGCGGAACATTATCTGTAAACCATTGTTTTATATTGCCTTTTTCTGAATCGATGGATATGCCGTTGTCGTCGTAGAGCGCGATCAGCTTGCCCAGCCGCAGGGTGCCGGCGAGGGCGCAAGCCTCATGCGAGATGCCTTCCATCAAGCAGCCGTCGCCAAGGAACACGTAGGTGCGGTGGTCAATGATGGCGTGGCCATCGCGGTTGAAACTGTCGGCGAGCACGCGTTCGGCGATGGCCATGCCCACCGCGTTGGCAATGCCCTGGCCCAGCGGGCCGGTGGTGGTTTCGACGCCGGGGGCCATGCCGTGTTCGGGATGGCCCGGTGTTTTCGAATGCAGCTGGCGGAAACGCTTGAGCTCGTCGATCGGCAGGTCGTAGCCGGTGAGGTGCAGCAGGGCATAAAGCAGCATCGAGCCGTGGCCGTTGGACAGCACGAAGCGGTCGCGGTTGGCCCACTGCGGGTTGGCCGGGTTATGGCGCAGATGGCGCCGCCACAGCGCCTCGGCGATTTCCGCCATCCCCATCGGCATGCCCGGGTGACCGGAGTTGGCCTGTTGCACGGCATCCATCGCCAACGCGCGCAGCGCGTTCGCCAACTCGGGTCGGGAACTCATGGCTTCGAATCCTGGTGTGGAATTGCAGGGCGGAAAAGCCCCGATTATACCGGCTGACCCCGGGACAGCGCGAGGGCGGGCGGCAGCCCGAGGCCTCCCGCCGGCCGCGACTATTCGTCGTTCCTGCGCGAGGTCTTGATGCCCAAGTGCTTGAGCTTTCGATACAAATGCGTGCGTTCCAGGCCCACGACCTCGGCCACGCGGCTGATGTTGCCGCCTTCGCGCGCGAGGTGGTATTCGAAATAGACGCGCTCGAAGGCGTCTCGCGCGTCGCGCAGCGGTGCATCGAGTTCGAGCACCGCGGCGGCGCCCGGCGTTGCCGCCTGCGGCACGACACGCTGGGTTTCCTCCAGAGAAATCTGTTCGCCTGCCGCGGTGTTGGCCAGTGTCTGCACCACGCTGCGCAGTTCGGACAGATTGCCCGGCCACTCGTAGCTGCGCAGCGCGTTGAGCGCGGCCGTGCTGAAATGGCGCGGCGGCACCTGCTTCTGTTCCACCATGTCGTTGAGCAACGCCGCGGCCAGTTCAGGAATGTCGTCGCGCTGGTCGCGCAGGCGCGGCAGCTGGATCGTGGTCGCACCGAGCATCTGGTATACCCGGTCATCGAAAGATCCGCCGGCCACCAGTTCGGCCAGCGGCCGGGTTGTGCAGCAGACCACGCGCACGTTGTAACGCTCGGCCTGGGACAGCAGCACAAACAGGCCGCGCTGTTCCAGCTTGCTGAATTCGGCCACATCCCGCACCAGCAGCGTGCCGCCGCGGGCGCCCTGCAGCAAATCCAGCGGCGCTTCGACCATCTGCGCGCCGAGCTCCACCGCAGTCCAGGGCATGCTCGGCGTATGCAGGATGCGCGCGCAGGCCTCGAAAGCGCAGCCGGGGGCACCCTGGATCAGCACGGCGGCACGGCTGGCGGCGATGCGCTCGAGCCGCTGCTTGAGTTCCTGGACGACCGGCGTGCGTCCGAGCATGCCCAGAGCCGCCGCGTGCGGGCGCTGTTCGCCGCGGGTGATGGCACGGCCCACCGTGCTCAGCAGCTTCTGCAGCGCAATCGGCTTTTCGAGGAAATCATAGGCGCCGATGCGGGTGGCCTCGACCGCGGTATCGATGGTGCCGTGGCCGGACATCATCACCACCGGCATCGTCAGCTGGCCGGTGCTGGCCCACTCCTTGAGCAGCGTGATGCCGTCGGTATCCGGCATCCAGATGTCGAGCAGCACCAGGTCCGGGCGGGTCTGGGTGCGGAAAGCGCGCGCGGCGCCCGCGTTTTCTGCGAGCTTGACGTCGTAACCCTCGTCGGAAAGGATTTCCGACAGCAGTTCACGGATGCCGATTTCGTCGTCTACCACCAGTATTTGTCGCATGGTTCAGGAGTTGTCCGGGTTCATGCCGCAGTCCGCTCGCCCGCGCTGTTGCCGGACACCGGAATCAGGATGGCGATACGGGCGCCGTGCGGCGCAACATTGGAAATGGTCACCTCGCCGTGATGCTCGTCGACGATCTTGCGCACAATCGACAGGCCGAGACCGGTGCCGCGCGGCTTGGTCGTCACATAGGGTTCGAACGCCCGCTTCATCAGGTGCTCCGGAAATCCGGTGCCGTTGTCCGTCACCGAAAATTCGACGCGTCCGTCGCGGACTGAAGTGGCAATTTCAATGCGCGGGGCTTGCGCGCCGCCAAGCGCATCCTGGGCATTCTGCAGCAGATTGTGGATGACCTGGCGGATCTGCGTGGCGTCGCCCTGGACCGCCGGCAGGTCTGCGGCAAAGCTCAGCTGCATGCTGGAGCCGAGGGATTCATACAGGGCCAGCACTTCTCGAATCAGGGCATTGAGGTCCAGCGTACGCATTGCCGGCTCCGGCGTGCGGGCGTACTGGCTGAATGCGTCGACCATGCGCTTCAGCGCGGCGACCTGATTGACGATGGTCTGGGCGGAACGTTCGAGTATTTCGGCGTCGGCCGCGCCCAGCTTCGGCGCCAGCTTGAACTGCAGACGCTCGGCAGAGAGCTGGATCGGGGTCAGCGGATTCTTGATCTCATGGGCAAGGCGGCGCGCAACCTCGGCCCAGGCCGCATCGCGTTGGGCCTGAAGCAGGTGCGTGACATCATCGAACACGACGATCAGACCGGCGTTGCCGGCTTCTCCGAAACGCGTCGCGCGCAGCAGCAGCACCTGGGTACCGTCCTTCATTTCGCGCTCGACCTGGCGCTGCCAGCCGGAGCCGTCACTTGCCGCGAACGCTTCGGCCAGCGCCTGCGCCAGCGACGCCAGCGACGGGTTGCCGGCCGGCCAGTCCTGCACGCTGCTGCCGATCAGCGCGGCGCTGTCGATGCCGAGGATGTGGTCCGCGCTGGGATTGGCTGAACGCAGCCGCAGCGTCGCGTCGAACGTGAGCACGCCTGCGGACAGGTGGGCCAGCACGCTCTCGAGATAGGCCTTGGCGTGGGCAAGCTGGGCCTGGTTGCGCTCGACGCGCGACTGCGCTTCGGCAAGCTGCAGGGTCATGCTGTTGAAGGACTGGGTCAGCTGTCCGAGTTCATCGCGGCTGGCCACCGCGGCACGGCGGCTGAAATCGCCCTGGGCCACGGCTCGGGTACCTTCGACCAGCGCGCTCAGCGGCGCGGACAGGCGGTTGGACAGCACGAATGCCAGACCCAGCGACGACAGCACCGCCAGCAACAGTGTCAGCGTCAGCGTGATCGCGTAGAGACGCTTCAGTCCGCGCCGCGACAACTGCAACTCCTGGTATTCGCGATAACCCGATTGCACGACCTCGGCATCGCGGGCGAGCTGCTTGGGAACGGCCTGCAGCAGCTGCAGCACCCGCGCCTCGTCAGACAAGGACACCACATCGACGGGCGCCAGCACGCGCAGATAAAGCCCTCGCTCGGGCACCGACTCGATTGCGCTGTATGGCCGCTGCAGGCGTATCTGGCGCAGCGCAGCGGCACCCGGCGCCTCGGGCGACATGCCGCTGCGTTCGTTGCCGGAGAAGGCGAGCACCCTGCCGCGCGTGGTGAACAGCGTGGCCTCCTCAACCGCGGCCTGTTCGCGCAGCGCATTCAGCGCGCCCACGTGCTCGGATGCAGGCAGGGTCGACAGCGTGAGCGCCATCGTTTCGGCCTTGGTGACCAGTTCCTTGAGCCGTCCGTCGAGGGTGCCTCGGCCCAGATTGAGGCCGCTCTCGAGCGCGCTGTCGAGGCGAACCTCGAACCAGGACTCGATGCTCTGCGAGACGAACTGCACCGACACGCCGTAGATCAGCGCTCCGGGCAGCACCGCCATCAGTCCGAACAGCGTCACCAGGCGCAGGGTCAGCTTCGCGCCGAACACCCCTGCCTTCAGGCGCCGGCGCAGGCTGACCAGCTGGTAGGCCACCATGCCGCCCAGCAGCAGTGCGATGACCACGTTGACACCCAGCAGCAGCGGGTAATACTCGGAAAACAGCGCGGTGTTGGCGCTGACCGAAGCCAGCAGGAACACCGCGGCAACCCCGAGACCGACACAGGCCAGCAGCAGGTAGCGCATCACCGCGCCAGTGCGCGGCGGGCGGGCCATGGCGGCGGTCACGGGATCACCGTCCAGCGGTACCAGTCGGAGCCGAGGCTCCATTCACGCGAACCCAGCGCATTCAGGTTGAACGGCTTGGGCAGCTGCGAGGTGTCGAGGCGCAGGCGCAGGCCGGCCACATAGCTGGTGCCCTTGGTCAGTGCACCGGATTCCAGTTCGCTGCGCCGGCGCAGCCGGCCCATGACCTGCAGCGCTTCGCCGAGGGTGGGAAAATTCTGGTAGAACGCGCCGACGCCGATGCGGTACTGGCGTGTCAGGGCGCTGTAGGACAACCGGTATTGCTGCTGGAGCGTCACCGCCTTTTCATTGAACCAGTACCAGCGCGAACGGACCATCTCGAAATCCAGCTGGAAGTACAGCGGTATCCCCTTGTGAAGCGCATCGTCGAGGGGTGCGGACAGCGAGATGTCGATGTCGGCGTCGAGTACGTAATAGTCGTCTGCGGGAACCACCACGGCGCGGCGGACTTCGATGCCGTGCGTGGGCTGCGCGGCAAACGCCTGGACAGAGGCGATCAGCAGCGCCAGCAGCAGCGCGGCGGCGTCAAACCTTTTCCAGAAGGGCGTAGAAAAAACCATCATGCGCTGCGTCGGGAAAAAGTTGGCCGCGGCTCTGTTTCAAGCCCTCGGCGGAAATCGGTACGGCAAGCTGCCGTGCATCGGAATGCCGGGCGATGAAGTGTTCGACCTGCAGGCCATTCTCTTCGCTGAAAACGGAGCATGTCGCATACAGCAATTTACCACCTCTGCCGAGCAACTGCCAAAGCGTGTCCAGGATCGCCCGCTGTCGCCGCGCCATGGCGGCAACATCCGCCGGCTTGCGCAGCCATTTGATGTCCGGGTGCCGGCGCACCACGCCGGATGCGGTGCAGGGCACATCGGCAAGGATGCGGTCGAAAGTGCCGGCATCGCTCCAGGCGGAAGGGTCACCGGCATCGGCCTGCTTCAGTTTTGCCTGCAGCGACAGGCGCTGCAGGTTTTCGGCGACGCGCTGCAGCCGCTGGGCATCGATGTCGGTCGCGGTCAGGTCGATGTCCGCCAGCTCAAGCAGGTGCGCGGTCTTGCCGCCGGGCGCGGCACAGGCATCAAGCACGCGCATGCGGTCACCGGCATCAAGCAGTTCGGCTGCCAGCTGGGCGCCGGCATCCTGGACCGAAACCAGTCCTTCGGCAAAACCCGGCAGCTGGGCCACCGGCTTCGGCTTTTCGATGACCACACCCTGCCTGCCGGCTGCCCGGGCCGCGATGTCGTGCCGGCGCAGCATGTCCAGGTAATCGTCCCGCGCAATGCGCCGGCGGTTCACCCGAAGGGTCAGGGGCGGACGCGCGTTGCCGGCATCAAGGATGGCGCGGTAATCGTCCGGATATTCTGCGGCCACCCGGTCGATCCACCACTGCGGATAGGAGAATCGTCCCGTATCAGTGGCCATGACGGCGGCATCCAGTTCATCGCGACGCCGCAGGAAATTGCGCAGCACCGCATTGACCAGTCCCTGGGCCTTCGGAAAGCCCAGGCGGGACACGGCAGGCACGGCATGGTTGACGATCGCGTAGGCATGGGCCTTGGTATGCATCAGCTGGTAAATCGCCACCTGCAGCAAATGGCGCACCGGCCGGTCAGCCAGCGGACGCGACAACAGCCTGTCGATCACTGCGTCAATGTAACCCAGATGGCGCAGGGTGCCGTAGGCCACATCCTGCACGGCGCCGCGCTGCTGCGGCGTCAATGCCGCATGCTGCCGCCACACCGCGGCGAGCTCGGCGTCGAGGCTGCGCCCGCCAAGCACATTGCCGACCACCTGCGCGGCAAGGCACTGTGTACGTTCCATGATTCAGGGCTTCCCGTGCGCTTCAGGCACCCAGGCGTTCGCCGGGATGGATGGGCGTGCCGGCCAGAAACGGCTGCGCCGCAAGCCGCTTGCCCCCCGCGCGCTGTAATTCCAGCAGGCGCAGAGCGCCGTCGCCCGTGGCAACCACGATTCCACCGGCATCCGCCCGCAATACCGTGGCCGGTGAAGCCGTTACCGCGGAGACCGGCTCGGCGCGCCACAGCTTCAATGGCTGACCATGCCAGATGGTGTATGCCCCCGGCACAGGGTTGAAGGCGCGAATCGCCCGCGCCAGGGCGGCGGCAGCGCTGTTCCAGTCGACCTGGGCTTCGCTCCTGCTGATTTTTGCGGCGTAGGTTGCGCGGGCATTGTCCTGCGCAACCGCGGCAGGCTGTTCGCGCAGCGCGCGAACAATCAGCTGCGCACCCAGTGCCGCGAGCTTGTCATGCAAAGTCTGCGCGTTATCGTCGGCGGCAATCGGCAGCGCCTCTGCCAGAATCATGGCGCCGGTGTCGAGTCCGGCATCCATCTGCATGATGGTGACACCGGTTTCGCGATCACCGGCGAGAATGGCGCGCTGGATCGGCGCCGCGCCTCGCCAGCGCGGCAGCAGGGAAGCATGGATGTTGATGCAGCCCAGCCGTGGCAGCGCCAGCACCGCAGGCGGCAGCATCAAACCGTAGGCGGCCACCACCATCGCATCGGCACTGAGCGCGGAGAGGCGGGCGATGACGGCGGCGTCACTGAGTGTCGCCGGCTGTTCGACCGGCAGCTGCCGTGACAAAGCCAGCTGCTTGACCGCCGATGCCTGGGTTTTGAGTCCGCGGCCTGCGGGACGGTCGGGTTGCGTCAACACCAGCGACACCTGATGTCCCGCGAGCAGCAAGGCATCCAGCGCGGCGGCGGCAAACGCCGGCGTTCCGGCAAAAATGATCTTCATGTCTGTGCAGGCACCGGGTTGGCGGCCGGTGCTACATGGCCTGGCGTTGCCGTTTGGTCAGTTTGGCGGTGATGCGCTGCTGTTTCAGGCGCGACAGTTTTTCGACAAACACCCGGCCGACCAGGTGGTCCATTTCATGCTGGATGCACACCGCAAGCAAACCATCGGCCTCGACCGTCCGCTCCCGGCCCGATTCATCCAGGGCCCTGACCGTGACTTTTGCCGCGCGCGTCACTTTTTCGTAGATGCCGGGCACCGAAAGACAACCTTCTTCACATTCTTCTTCGCCCTCGGCGCGTATGATTTCCGGATTGATATAGACCTGCAGCTGGTCATGGGTTTCGGAAATGTCGATGACGATGACGCGCAGATGCACGTCGACCTGCGTCGCAGCCAGGCCGATCCCCGGAGCGGCATACATGGTCTCAGCCATGTCTTTGATTAATTTACGTATTTTGTCATCCACCCGACTGACCGGGGCTGCCACCTGGTGCAAGCGCGGATCGGGGTAGTGCAGGATCGGTAGCAAAGCCATGAAAAACTTGCCTATTTAATCAACTAGATGCAGAATTTAAACCAAACTCTCACGTCGGCAGGCGGCTTCTGCACCCTGCGCCAGCGGCGCGCACATAAGGTGGGGCTCCACATGCGAAAAGTAATTATATCCCTGATTTTGTTGATAACTCCCGCATGGACCGCATTTGCAGCGGATGCTCCGGCCATCAAGGAAGGCGCTCCGGAGCGCTATGTGGTGCAAAAAGGGGACACGCTGTGGAACATTTCCGGCCGTTACCTGAAAGAGCCCTGGCGCTGGCCGGAACTCTGGAAAATGAATCAGGAACAGATCAGGAACCCGCACCTGATTTTCCCCGGCGATACGATCGTGCTTGACCGCAGCAACGGGGACGCCCGGCTGCAACTGGTTCAGCTTGAAACCACGAAACTCCAGCCCAAGGTCCGCGTCGAGCGCTCGGAAAGGGATGCCCTGCCCAGCATCGCGCCCTCGGTCATCGAGCCTTTCCTGTCGAAGCCGCTGGTCGTCAGTGCCGACGAGCTGGAATCCGCGCCGCGGATCGTCGCCACTGCCGAAAGCCGTGTCACGCTCGGCGCCGGTGACCGCGCATTCGCCCAGGGCATCACCAAGGACAAGGGCGACCAATGGCAGATTTTCCGCCGCGGCGACCCGCTGATTGATCCCGAAACCAAGGAAGTGCTCGGTTACGAAGCCACCTACCTCGGCGAAGCGCGTGTCAGCAAGCATGGCGACGTGTCCACCGTGGAAATCACGCGTTCGGTGCAGGAAATCTACCGCGATGACCGTCTGCTGCCCCTGGGCAAGCAGACCCCGGTGTTTTCCTACATGCCCCATGCGCCGCGCAAGCCGGTCAAGGCCCGCATCATTTCAGCCTACGGCAGCCTGCAGGAAACCGGGCCGATGTCGATCGTCGCACTGTCCAAGGGCAGCAAGGACGGACTCGACGTCGGCAGCGTGCTGGCGATCGAGCGCAGCCAGACGTCAGCCCGCTACAGCCAGCGTACCGAACCGCTGTTCGGGCGTTCGGGCCTGTCCGGCAGCGACTCGCCGCGCGTGTATCGCACCGAGGCACTGCCGCCCCGCGACGTCTTTTCGTCACGCGGTGAAGCCGTCACGCGCGACGACATTGCCAAGCTGCCGGACGAACGGTACGGCCTGGTCATGGTCTTCCGCACCTTCGACCGCGCCTCGTTCGCGCTGGTGATGGAAGCCAGCCGCCCGGTCGCGATCAGCGATTTCGTCACCAATCCCTGAGCACCGCGGGCCGGGCCCCGCATCACACCCGTCGAGCCGATGTCGCTGGATCCGGATCTGGAGGCCTGGCTGCGCCTGAGCCTGATTGACGGGCTGGGCCCGCAGTCACTGCGCAAACTCCTGCTTGCCTGCGGTACGCCGCAGGACATTCTCGGCGCCGGCGCTCGCGACCTCGGCGCGGTCGTGCCGGGCAACATCGTTTCGGCAATCCGCAACGGCGGGGCGCAGGACAGCGCGCTCACCGCCGTCACGCGATGGCTGGCCGATAGCGCCAACCATGTAATCACCTTTGCCGACAGTGCCTATCCGCAGAAGCTGCTCGAAATCGCCGACCCGCCGCCGGTGCTTTATGTCAAAGGCCGTTTGGATCTGCTGAATCAGCCGGGATTCGCCATCGTCGGCAGCCGCAACGCCACCGCGCAGGGCATGGGCAACGCCGAAGCGTTTGCCGGCACGCTCAGCAATGCCGGCCTGACCGTCGTCAGCGGACTTGCGCTGGGCATCGACGCCGCCGCGCATCGCGGCGGGTTGTCCGGTCCGGCCTCAACGCTCGCCGTTGTCGGCACGGGACTCGATGTGGTGTACCCCGCGCGCAATCGCGACCTTGCACACCGGATTGCCGCCCAGGGCACGCTGATCTCAGAATTTGCACTGGGCACGCCTGCTGTCGCATCGAATTTCCCGCGCCGCAACCGCCTGATCTGCGGTCTGTCGCGCGGCGTGCTGGTGGTGGAGGCTGCTGTGTCCAGCGGTTCGCTGATCACCGCGCGTCTGGCTGCAGACCAGGGGCGCGAGGTGTTTGCGATCCCGGGTTCGATCCACTCGCCGCTGTCCAAGGGCTGCCACGCGCTGATCAAACAGGGTGCCAAGCTGGTTGAGTCGGCGCAAGATGTACTGGAGGAATTGGGCGGCTCATTCGAGTCGCCCACAAAAACGCCAGGTACAAACGACCGCGCTGAAGAACATCCGCTGCTGGCCCATATCGGCTTCGATCCGGTTGCGGCGGACGTCCTGCAACAACGCAGCGGCCTGGACGCAGCCAGCGTCAACAGCGCGCTGACTGCCCTTGAATTGGCAGGACAAATCGAATCCCTGCCCGGGGGACGCTGGCAACGCATCCGCTGAAGCCGGCTTGCGCTGGCTGGGGATTGTTCTTATCATCTGCCGCTCTTTTCGACGGCGCAGCCCCATCGCGCCTCCTGTCTGCGGTATTTCTTCCGCAAAATCAAAAGCTTAGAATGGCCAAAACGCTCATTATCGCGGAAAAACCTTCGGTAGCCGGCGACATCGCCAAGGCGCTGGGCGGATTCACGCGTCACGGCGACTACTTCGAGAGCGACGAATACGTGCTGTCATCGGCGGTCGGCCATCTGCTGGAAATTGCGGCCCCGGAAGAGTTCGAGGTAAAGCGCGGCAAATGGTCCTTTGCCAACCTGCCGGTGATTCCGCCGCACTTCGACCTCAACCCGATCGCCAAAAGCGAACCGCGCCTGAAGGTGCTGGCCAAGCTGCTCAAGCGCAAGGATGTCACCAAGCTGATCAATGCCTGTGACGCGGGTCGCGAAGGCGAACTGATCTTCCGTTACATCGTTCAGGCGACCAAGACCAGCAAACCGGTATCGCGGCTGTGGCTGCAGTCGATGACCCCCGCCGCAATCCGCGACGGCTTCGCCCACCTGCGGTCCGACGATGACATGCAGCCCCTCGCCGACGCGGCGCGCAGCCGCAGCGAGGCTGACTGGCTGGTCGGCATCAACGGCACGCGCGCGATGACCGCATTCAACAGCAAGGGTGGCGGGTTCTACCTGACCACCGTGGGCCGGGTGCAGACGCCGACACTGATGATCGTGGTCGACCGCGAGCAGAAAATCCGCAAATTCGTGCCGCGCGACTACTGGGAAGTACGCGCCACTTTCGGCGCGAAAGCCGGCGACTATGAGGGCCGCTGGTTCGATCCGAAGTTCAGGAAGGACGAGAACGACCCCGAGCAGAAGGAAAACCGGCTGTGGAGCCGCGCTGCCGCGGATGCCATCGTCGCGGCCTGCAGCGGCAAAGCGGGCACGGTCACCGAGGAATCAAAACCGTCTTCGCAGCTCTCCCCGATGCTGTTCGACCTGACTTCCCTGCAGCGGGAGGCCAACGGCCGCTTCGGCTTTTCGGCCAAGACCACGCTGTCGATCGCCCAGGAGCTGTACGAGCGCCACAAGGTCCTGACCTACCCGCGGACGGATTCGCGCCATCTGCCGGAAGATTACATCGATACCGTCAAGGCCACCGTCGAGGCGCTCGCCGAAGACACCGGGCTGCGTCCGCACGCCAAGGAAATCATCAAGAACAAGTGGATCAAGCCCAACCGGCGCATTTTCGACAACACGAAAATTTCGGATCACTTTGCCATCATCCCGACGCCGCAGCCGCCGAAGGCCCTCAATGATGTGCAGCAGAAGATTTACGATCTGGTGGTTCGCCGCTTCATGGCGGTGTTTTTCCCTGCCGCGGAATACCTGGTGACGACGCGCATCACCGAAGTGGCGACACACAAGTTCAAGACCGAGGGCAAGATCCTGGTGAAGCCGGGCTGGCTCGCGATCTACGGCAAGGACGAGCAGCAGGAGAGCGCCAACCTGCCGCCTGTGGCCAAGGGTGAACAGCCGCCGGCCTCGGCGGTGGACGTGGTTTCGCTGGCAACCCGCCCTCCAGCACGTTTCTCGGAGGCCACGCTGCTGACCGCGATGGAAGGCGCAGGCAAGCTGATCGAGGACGACGAGTTGCGCGAAGCCATGGCGCAGAAGGGCCTGGGCACTCCGGCCACCCGGGCAGCAGTCATTGAACGTCTGATTGCGGAAAAATATCTGGTGCGGGAAGGACGTGAGCTGATCCCCACGGCCAAAGCCTTCCAGCTGCTGACCCTGCTCAACGGGCTTGATGTCAAGGAACTGACGCAGCCGGAGCTGACCGGCGAATGGGAATACAAGCTGCTGCAGATGGAGCGCGGCAAGCTGAAGCGGGCGACCTTCATGAAGGAAATCGCCCGCATGACCGAGCGCATCGTCAAGTCGGCAAAGGAATACAACAACGAGACCATCCCGGGCGACTACTCGACGCTGGAAACCCCCTGCCCGGGCTGCGGTGGTGTGGTCAAGGAAAACTACCGGCGCTTTGCCTGCGACAGCTGCGAGTTCTCGATTTCAAAAATCCCAGGCGGCCGCCAGTTTGAAATCCCGGAAGTGGAACAACTGCTGCGGGAGCGCGAGATCGGTCCGCTGCAGGGTTTCCGCTCGAAAATGGGCCGCCCGTTCGCGGCGATCCTGCGTATCGTGCCCGACAAGGAAACCGGCAACCAGAAGCTCGAATTCGACTTCGGCAACAACAACCCGGATGACGAGCCGGAGGAGGTCGATTTTTCCGGACAGCAGGCACTGGGCGACTGCCCGAAATGCGGCGGCAAGGTGTACGAGCACGGCATGAATTACGTCTGCGAACACACGCCGGCCAGGAAATGCGATTTCCGTTCCGGCAAAGTGATCCTGCGCCAGGAAATCCAGCGCGAGCAGATGCAGAAACTGCTGAAGGACGGCCGCACCGACCTGCTCGACGCCTTCGTGTCGAACCGCAACGGCCGCCGCTTCAAGGCCTTCCTGGTGCGGCAACCGGACGGCAAGGTGGGATTTGAATTTGCGCCGCGCGCCGCGAAGGCCGACGCGGATGACGGCGCCGCCAAGCCCGCAAAAAGCAAAAAACCCGCACCGGCCGCGGCTGCTGAAAAGCCGGCCCCGGCAAAAAAACGCGCCACACGCGCCAAAAAATAATCAATAAAAACAAATAACTACGGCCGTCACTGCCAATGCGGTGACGGCCGTTTTGTTGTGCACGGGAAATCAGACGTCGAGGTTGCGCACGCCCAGCGCGTTGGTTTCAATGAATGCGCGGCGCGGTTCCACGGCATCACCCATCAGCGTGGTGAAGATCTCATCGGCACCGATCGCGTCCTCGATGCGGGTTTTCAGCAGGCGGCGCGACTTCGGATTCATCGTGGTGTCCCACAGCTGCTCCGGATTCATCTCGCCCAGCCCCTTGTAACGCTGGATGCCGATGCCGCGCTGCACCTCGGCCAGCACCCAGTCGATGGCTTCGCGGAACTCGCTGACCGGACGCATGTGCTCGCCGCGCTTGATGTAGGCGCCGGCACCGAGCAGTCCGTGCAGCATCTGCGCAGTCTTGCTGATCTGCGCGTAATCGCCGCTTTGCAGGAAATCGTTGTCGATGACCGTGCTGCGGGAAACGCCGTGCTGGGTGCGGGAAATGCGCAGGGCATGCGATTCGCTTTTCTCGTCGTATGTCGCCTCGATCCTGACGTTTTTCGGATCGGCGTAAAGCTCGGCCAGTTGCCTGGCGCTTTTCTGGGCAGCTGATTGGTCGCTGAGATCCAGCGTCAGCGGATTGTTGAGCAGCGCATGCAGCGCCTCCGAATCGATCAGCCGGCTTTCGCGTTCGATCACCGCTTCCGCCAACAGGTAATGCTTGGCCACCTCTTCCAGAGCGTCCTTCGACAACGGCTGTGCATCCGCCCTGGTGTAGAGCTCCGCTTCCGAAAGCGCCTGTTTCAGGAGGTACTGCTTGAGTTCGTGCTCGTCCTTCAGGTAGCGCTCCTGCTTGCCGTGCTTCACCTTGTACAGCGGCGGCTGGGCAATATAGATGTGGCCGCGTTCGACCAGCTCCGGCATCTGGCGGTAGAAAAAGGTCAGCAGCAGCGTGCGGATGTGCGATCCGTCAACGTCCGCGTCAGTCATGATGATGATGCGGTGGTAACGCAGCTTGTCCGCGTTGTACTCGTCCTTGCCGATCCCGGTGCCCAGCACGCTGATCAGCGTGGTGATTTCGGTCGATGAAATGATCTTGTCGAACCGCGCCTTTTCGACGTTCAGGATCTTGCCGCGCAGCGGCAGGATCGCCTGGTTTTTGCGGTCACGCCCCTGCTTGGCGGACCCTCCCGCAGAGTCACCCTCGACCAGGTAGAGCTCGCACTGCGCAGGATCGCGCTCCTGGCAGTCGGCCAGTTTTCCCGACAGGCCGAACGAATCCAGAACGCCCTTGCGCCGGGTCAGTTCCCGCGCCTTGCGCGCCGCCTCGCGTGCGCGCGCCGCTTCGACAATCTTTCCGCAGATGATCTTGGCGTCGTTCGGCTTCTCCAGCAGGAACTCCATCAGTTTCTGCGCCACCACCTCCTCGACCACCGGACGCACCTCGGAGGACACCAGCTTGTCCTTGGTCTGGGAGGAGAACTTGGGCTCGGGCACCTTGACCGACAGCACGGCTGTCAGCCCCTCTTTCATGTCATCTCCGCTGGTTTCGACTTTCGCCTTTTTCGCCAGCTCGGTCGATTCGATGTAGTTGTTCAGCGTGCGCGTCATCGCCGCCCGCAGCCCGGTGAGGTGGGTACCGCCGTCGCGTTGCGGAATGTTGTTGGTGAAGCATTGCATCGATTCCTGGTAGGAATCGTTCCATTGCATCGCCACCTCGACGGTGATGCCGTCCTTGCTGCCCTGGATGTGGAATATGTTCGGATGCAGAACGCTTTTCGCGCGGTTCATGTACTCGACAAAACCCTTGACCCCGCCGCTGAACGCGAATTTTTCCTCCTTGCCCGATCTCTGGTCGGTCAGGGTGATTTTCACGCCGTGGTTCAGGAAGGACAGTTCGCGCAGGCGCTTGGCAAGTATCTCGTAGTGGTAGGTGATGTCGCCGAAGATTTCCCTGCTTGCCAGGAAATGCACTTCTGTGCCGCGCCGCTCGCTCTTGCCCGTGGCCTTGAGCGGGGCAACCGCCTCGCCCATGCGGAATTCCATCTGGTGCATCTTGCCGTCGCGGCGGATGGTCAGGCGCAACCACTCGGAAAGCGCGTTGACCACCGACACGCCGACACCGTGCAGCCCGCCGGAAATCTTGTAGGAGTTGCTGTCGAACTTGCCGCCGGCGTGAAGCTCGGTCATCACCACTTCGGCGGTGGAGCGTTTTTCCTCGTCATCCGGGTGGATTTCGGTCGGGATGCCCCGGCCGTTGTCGGTCACGCTGATCGAATTGTCGGGATGGATGGTGATGGTGATTTCATCGCAATGACCCGCCAGCGCCTCGTCCACCGCGTTGTCGACCACCTCGAACACCATGTGGTGCAGGCCGGTGCCGTCGCTGGTGTCGCCGATGTACATGCCAGGGCGCTTGCGCACCGCCTCGAGCCCCTTGAGTACCTTGATGCTGTCGGCACCGTAGTCGCTTGCCGAATTCTGTTCTTTATCGCTCATTGTTTCTCTTTTCCGTGTTGCTGCGCTGTTGTTCTCAAATCCGCATCGGCATCACGACATAGCGGAAATCGTCGCGGCCCGGCAGGGTGATCAGCATGCTGCTGTTGGCATCGCCGAAGGAACAGGTCACTTTCCCGGGCGGCACATTGCCCAGCACATCGAGCAGATAGGTCACATTGAAACCGACGTCCAGCGGCTCGCCGCCGAACTCGACTTCGAGTTCTTCCTGGGCTTCTTCCTGTTCGTTGTTGCTGCAGGAAATCCGCAGGCTGTCCTTGGTCAGCATCCAGCGGACACCGCGGAATTTCTCGTTGGACAGGATGGCGGCGCGCTGCAGCGCCCGCTGCAGGTCGTCGCGGTCGAGCGCGATGTGTTTTTCGTAATTGCTGGGAATGACGCGCTGGTAGTCGGGAAATTTGCCGTCAATCACCTTGGTGGTCAGGTCCACGTCGCCGAAACGGAACCGCACCTGGTTGGCGTGGATCGCCACATCCAGCGGATCATCGTTATCATTCAGCTGGCGGGCAAGCTCAAGGATCGCCTTGCGCGGCAGGATGACTTCCGTCTTTTCCTGGGCGGTGGAAAGACCTGTTACGGCGTAGCTGAGACGGTGTCCGTCGGTAGCCACCACCCTCAGATCATTGCCCTCGGTGACCATCAGGAGGCCATTGAGGTAATAGCGGATGTCCTGCTGAGCCATCGCATACTGGACCAGCGCAAGCAGCTTTCGCGTCGCTCCCTGCGAGATCTGGAAGCTGCTCTGCGGTTTCCCGGGATCGGCAAGCGCCGGAAAGTCCGCGGCAGGCAGGGTCTGCAGGTTGAACCGGCTTTTGCCTGCCTTGACCTGCAGCCTGTTGTTGGTGAGTTCCAGGGATACGTCACTGCCGTCCGGCAGGGCACGCAGGATGTCGACCAGTTTTCGGGCTGAAACCGTGACTGCAAGCGTTTCGCCGGCTTTCTTGTCGATGGCGCAGGAAGTTGCGATCTGGAGTTCGAGATCCGTTGCGACAAAGCGGAGGCTCTCGGCATGGCGCTCGATCAGGACATTGGACAGGATCGGTAGCGTGTGGCGGCGCTCCACGATGCCGGTGACCGCCTGCAGCGGTTTGAGCAGGGCATCGCGTGGAAGTTGAACGAGTTTCATATTAAGGTTTTCTTTTAAAAATAATAGTAATAGCTAATAGGAGGGCTCGCTAACTGTTGATATCCCGATACAGCCTTTGATTGCAAAGCGTGAATCGTCATTCCGGATTCTTGTGTAACCTGGGGATTGCCTGTGGACAAAAAAGGATGAAAAGTCCCCGCTGATCCGTTTGCGGGCCTTATGCACAAAATACGCACAAGCCATCAACTGCGAAGCACCTTCAGCAACGATGCAATATCGGTGGTGATTTCAGTGCTGGTTCCGCGGAGCTGCGCGATTTTCCTGCACGCATGCAGCACCGTGGTGTGATCGCGCCCGCCAAAGGCTTCCCCGATGTCCGGGAGGCTCATTTGCGTCAATTCCTTGGCCAGTGCCATGGCAACCTGGCGTGGCCGGGCGACATTGCGTGTCCGTTTCTTGGAGTACATCTCGGACACCTTGATCTTGTAGTAGTCAGCCACGGTTTTCTGGATGTTTTCAATGCTGACCTGCCGGCTTTGCGAAGCCAGTACGTCGCGCAGGGCTTCCCGCGCAAGATCGACCGTGATGGGCTGGCCGGTGAATCTGGAGTAGGCCAGCACCCGCTTCAGTGCGCCCTCCAGTTCACGGATGTTGGACTGGATGTGCTTGGCAATGAAGAACGCGACGTTTTCATCCAGCGCCAGCCCGTCGGCATCGGCTTTCTTCAACAGGATGGCGACCCGCATTTCGAGTTCGGGCGGTTCCACCGCAACGGTGAGCCCCCAGCCGAAGCGGGAAATCAGACGGTTCTCGATGCCTGAAATTTCCTTTGGATAGGTGTCGCAGGTGATGATGACCTGCTTGTGGGCTTCAACCAGCGCATTGAACGCGTAGAAGAACTCTTCCTGGGTCCGGTTTTTGCCGCTGAAGAACTGGATGTCGTCGATCAGCAGCAGGTCCAGCGAATGGTAGTAACGCTTGAAATCGTCGAAGGCCTTGTGCTGGTATGCACGCACCACGTCGGAGACGTATTGCTCGGCGTGGATGTAGCGGATCTTGCTTTCCGGGGCGTGGGCGCGGAGATGGTTGCCGATGGCGTGGATCAGGTGGGTTTTGCCCAGACCGACGCCGCCGTAGACAAACAGCGGGTTGTAGGCGGATCCGGGCTTTTCCGCCACCTGCCTTGCAGCGGCCCGTGCCAGATCGTTGGCCTTGCCCGTGACGAAGGTGTCGAAGGTGAATCCCGGATTCAACCGGGATATGTCCCTGACCGGCGGCGCCGGCTTCGGCGGAAGAGGTTCCTGGACAGCGGCGGTGGCCGGAGCCGCGCTGCTGCGTTCTGCGAGCACGAGTTCCACGGCGGCACCGCTGCCCAGACGCTCACGTGCGATTTCCAAGATCCGGGCATGGAAACGGTCCCGGACCCAGCGCTGGACAAACCCGTTCGGTGCGGTGATGGTGACCCGGTTGTCCGTGACCGCGCACTGGAGCGGCTGAATCCAGGTGACAAACTGCTGTTGCCCGAGCTCTTTTGCAAAAAAAGAGAGACAGTGTTGCCAGAAATCGTTCATTCGTCCCTATCGGGCAGAGCAGGGTTGGCGTTTTGGACGCGGGAAAATTTGACCCCAGATTTTACCCTTTATTGCCGGTGCCCACCAATTGCGCAGGCCCTGGTCCGGGGTATCGCCGCATGGGTGCGTACACCCGTACATTGACATGACGGGCACGGTCGGGGTCTAATGGCGAGTTTTCCAGATACCCAATTCAGGACTGATCATGAAGCGCACCTATCAACCGTCCAAAACGCGTCGCCAGCGGACCCACGGGTTCCGTGTGCGCATGAAAACGCGCGGCGGCCGCGCTGTCATCCGTGCACGCCGCGCCAAAGGGCGGGCCCGCCTCAGCGTTTGACCAGGTTCGGGGATTGCAACAGCACTCCCCGTGTGCGTCCGGGTCGTCTGACGAAACCGGCGCAGTTTGAGGCCGTACTGGCCGGTGGCCGCCGATCCGGCAGCCGCTCATTCCTGGCCAGGGCTCTCCCCAACAGCGAAAATGTTTCACGCCTCGGGCTTATCATCGGCAAGAAAGCCGCTCCGCGGGCAGTGGATCGAAACCGGGTCAAGCGCCTGACGCGCATCGTCCATCGGCGTCTGGCGGATGAGCTGGGGGGCCTGGATGTCGTGGTGCAGCTCAGGGGCAGCCCCCGCAGCATTGACAACGCAGCATTGTTCAGGGAGTTGGAGGAATTGTTGCGCGGACTGGTGACACCGGTCGTTCGGTAGGCGCGGCAGAACCCGCAAAGAGAGACATGGACTCACAACGGCTGATACTCTTTTTTGTGTTCACGATGTCGGTGTTCCTGCTCTACGAGGGCTGGCAGCGTGACCAGCGATCGGCATCCCCGGCCGCTGTCTCGCAGCTGCCGGTCCCCGGCGGAAATTCAGCGCCCGCTACCGCACCGACGGCGAATGTGGCACCGGTTCCGCCGGCGCCGGCGCTGGCACCCAGCCCCAATCCCGCAGCACCCGCGCCGGCTGTGGTCAGCGTCGCCGGCAAAACCATCCGGGTTGAAACAGACCTCTACCATGCCGAGATCAGCACCGCGGGCGGTGACCTGGTCGGACTCAGGCTGAAAAAACATGGCGGCACGCTGGATCCGAAACAGAACTTCATCCTGTTTGCGCGCACGGCCGACCACAGCTATGTCGCACAGTCCGGTCTCATCGGCCCGGGCCTGCCCAATCACCAGACAGCGTACCAGGCAGCGGCCGAGAGTTATGTCCTCGGCGAGGGCGCTGCCGAACTGGAGTTGCGGCTGGAGGCCACGGGCGGCGTGAAATCCGCAAAGGTCTACCGGTTCCAGCGCAACAGCTATGTCATCAACGTGGCCCATGAATTCACCAACGCCGGTGCCGCAGCCGTAGAAGCCTTCGGTTATTTCCAGCTGGTGCGCGACGCCAAGCCGCCGGAGGGCGATTCCTCGATGGTGCCCACCTACACCGGACCTGCGGTCTACACCGACAAGGAAAAATTCCAGAAAGTGGCTTTCGGCGACATCGACAAGGGCAAGGTGCCGTATCCGAAAAACAGCAACGATGGCTGGATCGGCATGCTGCAGCATTATTTTCTGAGTGCCTGGTTGCCCAAGGATGGCACGCCGCGCGAGTTTTACACCCGTCAGATCCAGCAGGGCCTGTATGCCGCCGGTGTGATCCTGCCGTTGGGGACCGTCGCCCCCGGGGCCAGCGCCACGGTCAGCGTGCCGCTGTATGCCGGTCCGCAGGAACAGCAGAAACTTGCGGCTTTGGCGCCCGGTCTCGACCTGGCAGTGGATTACGGCTGGCTGACAGTGATTGCTGTGCCCCTGTTCTGGGTGCTGCAATGGATACACGGACTGGTCGGCAACTGGGGTGTCGCGATCATTCTGCTTACGGTCCTGATCAAGCTGCTGTTCTATCCGCTGTCGGAGGCCAGTTATCGCTCGATGGCGAAAATGCGCGTGGTCGCGCCGAAGATGCAACGACTGAAGGAACTGTATGGCGACGACCGCCAGCGCATGCAGCAGGCGATGATGGAGCTCTACAAGACCGAGAAGATCAACCCGCTGGGCGGCTGCCTGCCGATCGTGGTGCAGATCCCCGTGTTCATCGCGCTGTACTGGGTGCTGCTCGGCAGCGTGGAAATGCGCCAGGCCCCGTTTGCGCTGTGGGTGACGGATCTGTCAACACCCGACCCCTGGTATGTGCTGCCCTTGCTGATGGGCGCCACGATGATCATCCAGACCAAACTGAATCCGGAGCCGCCGGATCCGGTGCAGGCCAAAGTGATGAAAATCATGCCTGTGGCATTCAGCATTTTCTTCTTCTTCTTTCCGGCGGGGCTTGTGCTGTACTGGCTGGTCAACAACATCCTGTCCATTGCGCAGCAGTGGCACATCAACCGTGCGCTGGAACGCGCAGCCAGGCAGTCCGGATCAAAGGCCTGAGCGGCGGGCTTATACTCGCCGCGCATGATTCCGCGCGACGCCATTGCAGCGATTGCCACCGCGCCCGGGCGCGGCGGCATCGGTGTCGTACGCATGTCCGGACGCGATCTCTCCGGCATCGCCGCGCAACTCATCCTGCAACCGCTGCAACCTCGCCACGCCAGCTTTGCCGCATTCCGTGATCGGGCAGGGCAACCGATTGATGAAGGCATCGCACTGTTTTTCCCTGCCCCCCATTCCTATACCGGTGAGGATGTACTGGAACTGCAGGGCCACGGCGGTCCCGTCGTCATGCGCCAGTTATTGCAGCGTTGTGTCGAGCTGGGCGCACGGCTGGCACGCCCGGGAGAGTTCACCGAGCGCGCCTACCTGAACGGCCGCATGGATCTTGCGCAGGCCGAAGGCGTGGCGGATCTGATCGAAGCCTCGACGGCCCTTGCGGCGCGCGCTGCGCTGCGTGCGCTGAAAGGAGACTTTTCTCAATTAATACAAGAACTTGCCACAAAAATTGTGGCATTGCGCGGCTTGCTGGAAGCGACGCTGGATTTTCCTGAGGAAGAGGTGGAGTTTCTGACTGCCGGCCGCGCTGCCGAGCAGTTGGCGGGGATACGTGAACAGCTGGAACGGGTGATGGCATCAACCCGGCAGGGCAGCCTGTTGCGCGAAGGAATCCAGGTGGTACTGGTCGGAGAACCCAATGTCGGCAAATCCAGCCTGCTGAACCGGCTGGCCGGCGAGGAGGTTGCCATCGTGACCGATGTTCCCGGCACAACCCGGGATGCCGTGCGCGAGCAGATCGACATCGATGGGCTGCCGGTGCATATCATCGATACCGCGGGCCTGCGCGAGACCGAGGATGCCGTGGAGCGCATCGGTATCCGACGAACCTGGACACAGATTGAAGCCGCGGATCTGGCGCTGCTGGTGTCGGATGCTGGCTGCCTGGACCGCGCCGGTGATCAGGCCATCATCAACCGCTTGCCTGCCGGACTGGCGCGCGTGCGCGTGTTCAACAAGATCGATCGGGCCGGACGTTCCCCGGGACGGGAAACCGGCGAACACGAGGATCGGGTCTGGGTCTCCGCCAAGACCGGCGCCGGCCTGGACCTGCTGAAGCAGGTGATCGGAGATCGCATCGGCTGGCATCCTTCGGGTGAGGGCCTGTATACGGCCAGGGAGCGCCATATGGCGGCCTTGCAGTCCGCCCGGGAGCACTTGGCCAATGCCGTTGAGCAGACCGCCCAGCTCGAGCTCTATGCCGAGGAATTGCGGCTGGCCCACGAGGCATTGTGCACGATCACCGGGGAATTCACCGCGGACGATCTGCTGGGCGAGATCTTCTCCAGATTCTGCATCGGCAAATAACCTGTACCCGGGGATGTTCCACGTGGAACATCCTGTTTCGCAAGAGTCCGCTCCAACCCCATGTTTCACGTGGAACATGCCCGTTTGACGGCGTCACCGGCTTTCGCTGCACTGCCAAACTGGGCTATCATTCGCGCCCGGTCCGGGGAGCCAGCGAAACTCCCAAAACCCAGCGCTGCCAATGACGCAATATCCTGAAAAATTTGACGTAATCGTAATCGGTGGCGGCCACGCCGGCACCGAGGCGGCGCTCGCCAGCGCGCGCATGGGACGTCGCACGCTGCTGCTGACACACAGTGTCGAAACGCTGGGCCAGATGTCCTGCAATCCCTCGATCGGCGGCATTGGCAAGGGCCACCTGGTGAAAGAGGTGGATGCGATGGGCGGCGCCATGGCCGCAGCCACGGACGAGGCGGGCATCCAGTTCCGCATCCTCAATTCGCGCAAAGGGCCTGCAGTACGTGCCACACGGGCGCAAGCGGACCGCGTGTTGTATCGCCAGGCCATCCGCAGCCGGATCGAGAACCAGCCCAATCTGAGCGTGTTCCAGCAAGCCGTGGATGATCTGCTGGTGCAGGGCGACTGGGTGACCGGCGTGGTGACCCAGATCGGGCTGCGCTTCGAAGCCCGCGCCGTGGTGCTGACTGCCGGCACCTTCCTGTCAGGACTGATCCACGTTGGTCTGCAGAATTACCAGGGCGGTCGCGCCGGGGATCCGCCGTCGGTCAGTTTGGCCGCACGTTTGCGCGAACTGAAGCTGCCGGTCGGGCGGCTGAAGACCGGCACGCCACCGCGCATCGACGGCCGCACCATCGACTTTTCACGGCTGACCGAGCAGCCCGGTGACGACCCGGCACCGGTGTTTTCCTTCCTCGGCCGGCGCGAGCAACATCCGCGGCAGGTGCCGTGCTGGATCACCCACACCAACGAACGCACGCACAATGCGATCCGTGGCGGGCTGGACCGCTCGCCAATGTTCACCGGCGTGATCGAAGGCGTCGGGCCGCGCTATTGCCCGTCGATCGAAGACAAGATCCATCGCTTTGCCGACAAATCCTCGCACCAGATTTTCCTCGAGCCCGAAGGGCTGACGGTTCACGAGTATTACCCCAACGGCATTTCCACCAGCCTGCCGTTCGATGTGCAGCTGGCGGTAGTGCGCTCGATCCCGGGTCTGGAACAGGCTCATATCACGCGGCCCGGCTACGCCATCGAATACGATTACTTCGATCCGCGCGGCCTGAAAGCCTCGCTGGAAACCAAGGCCATTGCCGGGTTGTTTTTCGCCGGACAGATCAACGGTACGACGGGTTATGAAGAAGCCGCGGCTCAGGGTTTGCTGGCCGGCATCAATGCCGGCTTGCTGGCTGCGGAGCAGGAATCCTGGCACCCGACCCGCGACCAGGCCTACCTCGGCGTGCTGGTCGACGACCTGATCACCCGCGGCGTATCCGAGCCCTACCGCATGTTCACCAGCCGCGCCGAATACCGGCTGTCCCTGCGCGAAGACAATGCCGATCTGCGACTCACCGAAATCGGTCGCCGCCTTGGCGTGGTCGACGACCAGCGCTGGGAAACTTTCGCCCGCAAGCGTGAGGACATCGCGCTGGAGCAGGAGCGCCTGAAATCGGTCTGGGTCAATCCGCAGATCGTGAACGAAACACAAGCTATTGATTTAATTGGTAAATCATTAGAACGTGAGTATTCACTTTCGGATTTGCTCCGGCGCCCCGAAGTCAGTTACAGCAATCTGATGGCACTGCCCGGCGCTGGCCCCGGCACTCCCGATCCGCAGGTCGCCGAGCAGGTCGAAATCCAGGCCAAGTACCAGGGCTATATCGATCGCCAGAAAACGGAAATCGAACATCGCGCACAACAGGAAGAACTGCGCCTGCCGGCGGATCTGGATTACGCCCAGGTGCGCGGCCTGTCGATCGAAGTCCAGCAGAAACTCAATCGTGCCAAACCGGAAACCGTGGGTCAGGCTTCGCGCGTCTCCGGGGTCACGCCGGCGGCGATCTCGGTGTTGCTGGTGCATCTGAAACGCCACGCTGCAGCGCTGAAGAAAAGCGCATGAGTCTCGCCGCCGATCTGGCTGCGGGCATTGCCGCGCTGGGCATCGATGTGCCGGCCGACGCGCAGCAGTGCCTGCTCGATTACCTCGCGTTGATCGGCAAGTGGAACAAGGCCTACAACCTCACCGCGGTGCGCGAGCCAAAAAAAATGCTGACTCACCACCTGCTCGACTCGTTGGCAGTGCTGCCGCATGTGCGCGGTCCGCGGGTGCTGGATGTCGGCACCGGCGCCGGCCTTCCCGGCATTCCGCTGGCGCTGGCGCGACCTGACTGGCAGTTCACCCTGCTCGACGCCAATCAGAAAAAAACCACCTTCCTGCGCCAGGCCGTGATTGAACTCAAACTCGGCAATGTCGAAATTGCCTGCGCACGGGTCGAGGCCTGGTCTGCGCCACAACCATTCAATACCGTGGTCTCTCGGGCATTTTCGGAAATCTCCGAATTCCTCGCGCTGGCCGGAAAACACTGCGCAAAGGACGGCGTGATGATTGCGATGAAGGGGATTTATCCCCGTGACGAGCTGGCGCAGCTGCCGGGCGAATTCAATCTGCGCGGCGTGGTGGAACTGCATGTGCCAGGTTTGGGCGCCGAGCGTCATGCCGCCCTGCTTCAACTCGCGGCGGCGGCCTGATGCGCATCATCGCGATCACCAATCAAAAAGGCGGTGTCGGCAAGACGACCACCGGCGTCAACCTTGCGGCCAGCCTGGCGGCGATGCAGCGCCGCGTGCTGCTGGTCGACCTGGACCCGCAGGGCAATGCGACGATGGGCAGCGGCGTCGACAAGCGCAGTCTTACCGCAACCGTGTATCACGTGCTGCTTGGTGAAAAACAGGTGGCCGAAGTACGCCAGCGCGCGGCGAACGCCGGTTACGACGTGCTTCCGTCAAATCGCGAACTCGCCGGCGCAGAAGTCGAACTGGTCGATATCGAGCGCCGCGAAACGCGGCTCAAGGATGCGTTGCTGGCCGTCGCCGCCGAATACGATTTCATCCTGATCGACTGCCCGCCGGCGCTGAATCTGCTGACCGTCAACGGACTGACCGCAGCGCAGGCGGTGATGATTCCGATGCAGTGCGAGTACTACGCGCTGGAAGGCCTGTCGGATCTGGTCGGCACAGTCAAACGCGTGCGTGCCCATCTGAATCCGGAACTGGAGATCGAAGGTCTGCTGCGCACGATGTACGACCCGCGCAATACGCTGGCGCAGCAGGTGTCGGCACAGCTGCTGCAGCACTTCGGCGACAAGGTCTACCGCACCGTGATCCCGCGCAATGTGCGCCTGGCCGAAGCGCCCAGCCACGGGCTGCCGGCGCTGGAGTTCGACCGTACCTCCAAGGGTGCGCAGGCCTACCTGGCGTTGGCCGGTGAAATGCTGAATCGCGGTGAAAAAACCACATAAGTATCTGTTTATAAAGGTTTTATATGGTCAAAATCAAAGGTTTGGGCCGCGGCCTCGACGCCTTGCTCGGCGGGGATAGTGAAACCCCCGCGCCGGCGGCGGCCGGTGATGCCGTCAACACATTGCCGGTCAACGCCCTGCAGCCCGGCAAATACCAGCCGCGCACGCGCATGGACCAAGAAGCGCTCAATGCGCTGGCGGCGTCGATCAAGGCCCAGGGCATCATGCAGCCGATCCTGGTGCGCCCGGTCGGCGACGGCAAACATGAAATCATCGCCGGTGAACGGCGCTGGCGCGCGGCGCGCATCGCCGGCTTGAGCCAGGTTCCGGTGCTGGTGCGCAATGTGCCCGACCAGCAGGCGCTGGCGGTGGCGCTGATCGAGAACATCCAGCGCGAGGATCTCAACGCGCTGGAAGAAGCCGCAGGCATCGAGCGGCTGATCCGCGAATTTTCGTTGACCCACCAGGCCGTGGCCGATGCGGTGGGCAAATCCCGCACCACCGTGACCAACCTGCTGCGTTTGCTTGAGCTGCCGCCGCCGGTGCGCGAGTTCCTGGTACAGGGCCAGCTCGAGATGGGGCATGCCCGCGCCCTGCTGGTCCTGCCGGCGGACCAGCAGCTTGCGCTGGCCCGCGAAGCAGCTGCGGAAGGCTGGTCGGTGCGAGAAGTGGAACGGCGCGTTGGCGCCGGACTGAAGAAAAACACCACGACCGGGAAGCGGGCCGCGCGCAAGGATCGCGATGTCGCCCGGCTGGAGGAGGAACTCTCCAACCGGCTCGGCACAAGAGTGGAAATCAAGGCTGGCAGCCGTCCCGGCAGCGGCCGTTTGCAGATTGCCTATCGCACGCTGGAACAGCTGGATGAACTGCTGTCACGGCTCAAATAATCGCCTGCCCCGCAGCGCAACATTATTTGACGCTACTTTGCGGGTACTTGTAAAATTTAAGGATTTTCACAGCCTGCCTGCTGGGTTGACAGGCCAAGCGGGGCCTGCATGACGGCCATCATAGTTGCAGCCGTTCAGGCAGCGATCGTGGCGGCCTTGGCCGCAATCGCCTGGTGGTGGGCTGATGCTGCAACTGCGCAAGCGGTGGCAGCCGGCGGCGGTTGTGCATGGGCAGGTACGCTGGCCTATGCGGCTGGTCAGGCGCTGGTGCCGGGGCGCAGCGCGTCAAGGTTGCTCTGGGGACATCTGCTCGGGGAAACCGCAAGGATTGTGGTGGCAGTGGGTCTGCTGTTCTGGGGACTGAGTGCGGGCCGGGGAACTGCTGCCGGGCCGTTTCTGGCGGGATTCATTGCGGCGTTGCTGGCGTATCCGCTGGCGATACCGCTGTTAAAAAGCAAGTAAAAGAGATCAATCGTGGTCAACATGGCAGCCGGTCAGGGGCCCCAAAGCGCGGGCGAATACATTGCCCACCACCTCACCAACCTGCGGTTCGGTGAAGGTTTCTGGACGTTTCATCTCGACACCATTCTGATGGGCTGGCTCACCGGCCTGCTCGGCATCGGCGCTTTCTACCTGGTGGCGCGACGGGCGACTGCAGGCGTACCCGGCCCGGTGCAGGGCTTTATCGAACTGATCGTCGAGTTCGTCGACGAAACGGTCAAGGGCGTGTTCCCGGGTGACCGCAAATTCTTGGCCCCGCTGGCACTGACGATTTTCGTCTGGGTGTTCATGATGAACCTGATGGACCTGCTGCCCATCGACTGGGTGGCGACGGTCACCGGCGCGGCCGGCCTGCACTACTGGAAGCCGGTGCCGACCACCGACCTGAACACCACGTTCGCGATGTCGCTGACGATTTTCCTGCTGACCATTTTCTTCAGCTTCAAGGCCAAGGGTGCGGGCGGATTCGTGCACGAACTGTTCACCGCGCCTTTCGGCGGCCATCCGCTGCTGTGGATCCCGAACCTGGTGCTGAACATCATCGAATACCTGTCGAAGCCGGTTTCACTGGCGATGCGGCTGTTCGGCAACATGTATGCCGGCGAACTGATTTTCATGCTGCTCGGCCTGCTCGGCACGCTGGCTGCGGTGTCGGGCGGCGGCATCGTCGCCGGTGCCGCCGCGGGCGTGCTCTACTGGGGCTGGGCGGTCTTCCATATCCTGATCATCCTGCTCCAGGCCTTCATTTTCATGGTGCTGTCCTGCGTGTACATCGCGATGGCGCACGAACATCACTGATCCGCACCGGTTTATCACTCTGTAATCACCTCGTCCGAAAGAAAGGGAACTCAAAATGGAACAATTCGCCGCCGTCATCCAAGGCTACACCGCGCTGGGCATCGGCATCATCATCGGCCTCGGTGCCATCGGCGCCTGTATCGGCATCGGCATCATGGGCTCGAAGTTCCTTGAAGCCGCCGCCCGCCAGCCCGAGCTGATCCCGCAGCTGCAGAAATTCATGTTCCTGCTCGCCGGCCTGATCGATGCCGCGTTCCTGATCGGCGTCGGTATCGCCATGTTCTTCGGCTTCGCCAACCCGCTGCTCGGCGTGCTGGCCAAGTAACCGGCCCCGGACCGACCACAGCCATGAACATCAACGCCACCCTGTTTGTCCAGGCGCTGTCGTTTGCGGCGCTGATCTGGTTTTCGGTCCGCTTCGTCTGGCCGATGATCACCGACGCCATGGACGAGCGCACCAAGCGCATCGCCGACGGCCTGGCCGCCGCCGAAGCCGGCAAGCAGTCGCTGGAGCGTTCGGCCAAGCAGGCCGACGAGGCGATTGCCCAGGCCCGCGGACGCGCGACGGAAATACTGGCCCAGGCGGAGAAACGCGCCAGCCAGATGATCGAGGAAGCCAAAGCCTCCGCCAAGGTCGAAGGCGACCGCCTGGTGGCCGGCGCCAAGGCCGAGATCGACCAGGAAGTCGCCCGTGCACGCGAAACCCTGCGCGCACAGGTCGCGGCGCTGGCCGTTGCCGGTGCCGAGCAGATCCTCAAGCGCGAAGTCGATGCCAAGGCGCATGCCGACCTGATCGCCGCCGTCCAGAAACAGCTCTGATTCCGCCATGGCCGAACCCGTCACCATCGCACGTCCCTATGCCGAAGCCGCGTTCAAGCTCGCCCGCGAGCAGAACGCGCTGTCCGCGTGGTCCGATGCGCTTGAGCTGATCAGCGCCGTCGCAGCCGACGCGCAGGTCGCGGCGCTGATCGACACCCCGCAGGTGAATGCAGCCCAGCTGGAAGGGGTGATCATCGGCGCCATCGGCAAGCATCTCACCGGGGAAGCGCGCAACTTCGTGCAGGTGCTGGCGCAGAACCGCCGCCTCGGCGTGATCGGGCAGATCCGCGAGTCCTACGAGGCCCTGCGCCGCGAGCACGAGGGCACGATGGAAGCGACGGTCGTCTCCGCCCTGCCGGTGGACGACGCACTGCTAAAGCCGCTGGTGTCGGCGCTCGAGAAGAAATACGGCCGCAGGATCACGGCCAGGGTCGAGCTCGACCCGCAACTCATCGGCGGCCTGAAGATCATGGTCGGCGACAAAGTCATCGATGCAACGGTGCGCGGCAGGCTGGACGCGATGGCCGCCGCGCTCACCCACTAAGGTATTAGGAGCAACACATGCAACTCAATCCTTCCGAGATCAGCGAACTCATCAAGAGCCGGATCCAGAATCTGGCTGGTACTACCGAAGCGCGCACCCAGGGCACGGTGATTTCGGTGACCGACGGCATCTGCCGCATCCACGGCCTTGCCGACGTGATGCAGGGCGAAATGCTGGAATTCCCGAAGAACACCTTCGGCCTCGCGCTGAACCTGGAGCGCGACTCGGTCGGCGCGGTGATTCTCGGCGAATACGAGCACATCTCCGAAGGCGACACCGTGAAAACCACGGGCCGCATTCTTGAAGTGCCGGTGGGCCCGGAACTGATCGGCCGCGTTGTCAACTCGCTGGGCCAGCCGGTCGACGGCAAAGGTCCGGTCAACGCCAAGATGACGGACGTGATCGAGAAGGTCGCGCCGGGCGTGATCGCGCGCAAATCCGTGTCCCAGCCGGTGCAGACCGGCCTGAAGTCGATCGACTCGATGGTGCCCGTCGGCCGCGGCCAGCGCGAGCTGATCATCGGCGACCGCCAGACCGGCAAGACCGCGGTGGCGATCGACGCCATCATCAACCAGAAGGGCAAGGACCTGATCTGCATCTATGTCGCGATCGGCCAGAAAGCCTCTTCGATCAAGAACGTGGTGCGCAAGCTCGAGGAGCACGGCGCGATGGAGTACACCATCGTCGTCGCCGCCACCGCTTCCGAATCCGCCGCGATGCAGTTCATCGCGCCCTACTCCGGCTGCACCATGGGCGAGTATTTCCGCGACCGTGGCCAGGACGCGCTGATCATTTATGACGACCTGACCAAGCAGGCCTGGGCTTACCGCCAGGTGTCGCTGCTGCTGCGCCGCCCGCCGGGCCGCGAAGCCTATCCCGGCGACGTGTTCTACCTGCACTCGCGCCTGCTCGAGCGTGCTGCCCGCGTCAACGAGGAATATGTCGAAGCCTTCACCAAGGGCGCGGTCAAGGGCAAGACCGGATCGCTGACCGCGCTGCCGGTCATTGAAACCCAGGCCGGCGACGTGACGGCTTTCGTGCCGACCAACGTGATCTCGATCACCGACGGCCAGATCTTCCTCGAGACCGACCTGTTCAACGCCGGCATCCGTCCCGCGATCAACGCCGGCATTTCGGTGTCGCGCGTCGGCGGCGCTGCGCAGACCAAGATCATCAAGAAGCTCGGCGGCGGTGTGCGTCTCGCGCTCGCCCAGTATCGTGAGCTTGCGGCGTTTGCCCAGTTTGCCTCGGACCTCGACGAAGCCACCCGCAAGCAGCTCGAACGCGGCCGCCTGGTCACCGAACTGATGAAGCAGCCGCAGTACGAGCCGCTGCAGGTCTGGGAAATGGCGCTGACGCTGTTTGCGGTCAACGGCAGCCACCTCGACGACATCGACGTCAAGAAGGCGCTGGCCGCAGAGCGCTCGATGCGCGAATACATCAAGGCCAAGTACGCCGATCTGGTCAAACGCATCGAGGACAGCAAGGATCTCTCCAAGGAAGACGAAGAGAAGCTGACCGCCGCGATCAAGGACTGGAAGCAGAACGGCTCCTACTGAGCACCACAAAAATAACCATTTAAAATCAAATAGTTAAGACATGGCTGGCTCGAAGGAAATCCGCACCAAGATCAAGAGCGTGCAGAACACGCGCAAGATCACCAAGGCGATGGAAATGGTCGCGGCCTCGAAAATGCGGCGCGCCCAGGAACGCATGCGCGCGACGCGGCCGTACGTCGAGAAAATCCGCGGCATCGCGGCGAACATCAGCCACGCCAATCCCGAATACCGGCACCCCTTCCTGGTGTCCCGCGATTCGGTCAAGCGCGTCGGCATCATTGTCGTCACCACCGACAAGGGCCTCTGCGGCGGCCTAAACACCAATGCACTGCGCCTGGCGATGAACAAGATCAAGGAGCTTGAAGCGCAAGGCGAGGAAATCGAGGTCTGCACGATCGGCAACAAGGGCCTGGGTTTCATGCAGCGCCTTGGCGCCAAGATCGTGTCGCAGGTGACCGGCCTCGGCGACAAGCCGCATGTCGACCAGCTGGTCGGCCCGGTGAAAGTGATGCTCGACGGCTACATCGAAGACCGCTTCGATCGCCTGCTGATCATCTACACCAAGTTCATCAACACCATGAAGCAGGAAGCCCTGGTTGAACAGGTGCTGCCGCTGGCCGGTGATGCGCTGGGCACGCCCGCGGGTTCCTGGGATTACATCTACGAACCCGATGCCAAGGTGGTGCTGGACCAGATACTGGCGCGATACATCGAGGCGCTGATTTACCAGTCGGTGGCCGAGAACATGGCTTCCGAGCAGTCGGCACGGATGGTCGCCATGAAGGCGGCCTCGGACAACGCCGGCAGCGTGATCGATGAATTGACGCTGATTTACAACAAGACGCGGCAGGCTTCCATCACCAAGGAGCTGTCGGAGATCGTGGGCGGCGCAGCAGCCGTCTGACGTTAAAAGACATTTTGATTTAGGGATTGACCATGAGCCAGGGAAAAATCGTTCAGTGTATCGGCGCGGTGATTGACGTCGAATTTGCGCGGGACCAGATGCCGCGCGTGTATGACGCCCTCAAGATGGACGGCAGCGAACTGACGCTGGAAGTCCAGCAGCAGCTGGGCGACGGCATCGTGCGCACCATCGCGCTGGGTTCCTCCGACGGCCTGCGCCGCGGCATGATGGTGTCCAATACCGGCGCGCCGATCTCGGTGCCGGTCGGTCCCAAAACGCTGGGGCGGATCATGGACGTGCTCGGCCGCCCGATCGACGAAGTCGGTCCCATCGGTTCCGACAAGACCATGTCGATCCACCGCAAGGCGCCTTCCTACGAGGAGCTGTCGCCCTCGCAGGACCTGCTGGAAACCGGCATCAAGGTGATTGACCTGGTTTGCCCCTTCGCCAAGGGCGGCAAGGTCGGCCTGTTCGGCGGCGCCGGCGTGGGCAAGACCGTGAACATGATGGAGCTGATCAACAACATCGCCAAGGCGCACTCGGGCCTGTCGGTGTTTGCCGGCGTCGGTGAGCGCACCCGCGAAGGCAATGACTTCTACCACGAGATGATGGAAGCCGGTGTCGTCAACAAGGACGACCTGTCGAAATCGAAAGTGGCGATGGTCTACGGCCAGATGAACGAGCCGCCGGGCAACCGCCTGCGCGTCGCGCTGACCGGCCTGACCATGGCGGAAGCCTTCCGTGACGAAGGTCGCGACGTGCTGTTCTTCGTCGACAACATCTACCGTTACACCCTGGCCGGCACCGAAGTGTCGGCGCTGCTCGGCCGGATGCCGTCGGCGGTGGGTTACCAGCCGACGCTGGCGGAGGAAATGGGCCGACTGCAGGAACGCATCACCTCGACCAAGGTCGGTTCGATCACCTCGATTCAGGCCGTGTACGTGCCCGCCGACGACCTGACCGATCCGTCGCCCGCGACCACCTTCGGTCACCTGGACTCGACCGTGGTGCTGTCGCGCGACATCGCCTCGCTGGGCATTTACCCCGCGGTGGACCCGCTGGATTCGACCTCGCGCCAGCTTGATCCGCATGTCGTCGGTGAAGAGCATTACAACACTGCGCGCGCCGTGCAGGCGACGCTGCAGCGTTACAAGGAACTGCGCGACATCATCGCGATCCTGGGCATGGACGAGCTGTCCCCCGAGGACAAGCTGGCGGTGTCCCGCGCGCGGAAAATCCAGCGCTTCCTGTCGCAGCCCTTCAGTGTCGCCGAGGTGTTCACCGGCTCGCCCGGCAAGTATGTGTCGCTGAAGGACACGATCAAGGGCTTCAAGATGATCGTCAACGGCGAATGCGATGCGCTGCCCGAGCAGGCCTTCTACATGGTCGGCGGCATCGAAGAGGCCTTCGAGAAGGCCAAGACCCTGCAATAACGGGCAAGGAATCCAGCGATGGCTGAAGCAGTTCACACCATGCACGTCGATGTCGTCAGCGCCGAGGAGCAGATCTACTCCGGCGAGGCCGAGTTTGTCGTGCTGCCCGGCGAAGCCGGCGAGCTGGGCATTTTTCCCCGGCATACCCCGCTGATCACCCGCATCAAGCCGGGCGAAGTCCGCATCAAGCCGGCCGGCGGCGCGGCCGAAGAGTTCATCTTTGTCGCGGGCGGCGTCCTGGAAGTCCAGCCAGGTGGCGTGACCGTTCTGGCTGACACCGCGATCCGCGGCGCGGACCTCGACGAGGCCAAGGCCACCGAAGCGCTCAAGCAGGCCGAGGAAGCCCGCAAGAACGCCCAGGGCAAGCAGGAAGTGGCGACGGTCGAGGCCGAACTGGCCATGCTCGGGGCCCAGCTCGCGTCCATCCGCAAGCTGCGCGGCAAGCGCTGATTGCGGCGCGCCATCAACACAAGGGCAGCCCAGGCTGCCCTTTTTTGTTTGTGGTCCGGTTCGGCGTGATGCATGGCGTCATGCGATAATTTTCCGATGCGCTTTCAAGTGGTCATTCTCGCGGCCGGCCAGGGCAAACGGATGAATTCCGATCTGCCCAAGGTGCTGCATTCCCTCGCCGGCAAACCGCTGCTCGGCCATGTGGTGGATACCGCGCGGGAACTGGCCTCCGAACACATCTGCATCGTTCACGGTCATCGCGGCGAAGAGGTGAAGGCCGCGCTGGGCGGTGAAGACCTCGCCTTTGCCGTGCAGGAACCCCAGCTCGGTACCGGGCACGCGCTGCAGCAGGCCCTGCCGCATCTGACCAGGGCACCGTTGACCCTCGTGCTCTATGGTGATGTGCCTCTGGTGCGTGCTGGAACACTGCGCGCTTTGCTGGAGGCCGCGGGCAAGGGTGTCGCGGTGTTGACCGCTGTGCCGGATGATCCGACCGGTTACGGCCGCATCCTGCGCAACAAGGCGAAGCGGGTCACCGGCATCGTCGAACAGAAGGACGCCACCGCCGCGCAGCGCAAAATCCGCGAAATCAATACCGGCATCATGGCGCTGCCCACCGCCAAACTGGCGCAGTGGCTGCCCAGACTGCAGAACCGCAATGCCCAGAAAGAGTATTACCTGACCGATGTCGTCGCCCTCGCGGTCAGGGATCGGCTGCCGGTCACCGGCGTGCAGGCTGCAGACGCAGGCGAAACCGAAGGCGTCAACAGCCGGGTGCAGCTGGCGCGCATGGAACGCACTTACCAACAGCGGCTGGCTGCACAACAGCTCGAAGCCGGCGTCACGCTGGTGGATCCCCTGCGCTTTGACCAGCGCGGCACCCTCCAATGCGGCCGTGACGTGCAGATCGATGTGAACTGCGTGTTTGAAGGCAAAGTGAGCCTTGATGACGGCGTCAGCATCGGCGCCAACTGCGTGATCAGGGATGTGGCGATCGGCGCCGGCACGCGAATCGAGCCGTTCTGCCATCTCGATGGCGCCCGGATCGGCGCCGGCTGCCGCATCGGCCCCTACGCCCGCATCCGGCCCGGAACGCAGCTCGCTGCGGACGTGCATATCGGCAATTTCGTCGAGGTCAAGGCGAGCACTATGGGCGAGGCTTCCAAGGCCAACCACCTGGCCTATGTCGGCGATTCCACCGTGGGCCGCAACGTCAATATCGGCGCCGGCACCATCACCTGCAACTACGATGGCGCGAACAAGCATCGCACCGTGATCGAAGACGACGTGCACATCGGATCCGATGTGCAGCTGGTTGCCCCGGTGCGCATTGCGCGCGGGACGACCGTCGGCGCGGGTACGACCGTCTGGAAAGACACCGCCCAGGATGGCCTGGTGATCAATCCGAAAAGCCAGCAGCAGCGCGCGCAATGGCAACGGCCGCGCAAGCCGCCGAAGAAACCTTGAAACGGAGCCACTGACCCATGTGCGGCATTGTAGGCGCCATCGCCGGTCGCGACATCGTGCCCGTCCTGATCGAGGGCCTGAAACGGCTCGAATACCGGGGCTACGATTCCGCCGGCATCGCGGTCAACAACGGCGCGTTGCAGAGGCTGCGCAGCACCGGTCGTGTCGCCGAGCTCGAACGCATGGCGCAGACTGCAAAAGTGGGCGGCCCGCTGGGCATCGCCCACACGCGCTGGGCCACCCATGGCGTGCCCTCCGAACGCAACGCCCATCCCCATGTCTCGGGCACGATCTCCGTCGTCCATAACGGCATCATCGAGAACCACGACGAAATCCGCGAACGCCTGCGCCGCGCAGGCTACGCCTTTGTTTCCGACACCGACACCGAGGTCATCGCGCATCTCGTGCACAGCAACCGCGCGGCATCCGCCAGCCTGTTCGAAGCGGTACAGACCAGCCTGCGCGACCTGGTCGGCGCCTATGCCATTGCGGTGATCGACGGGGCCGACCCCGAACATCTGGTGGTCGCGCGCATGGGCGCGCCCTTGCTGCTGGGGCTCGGCGAAGGTGAAAACTTTGCCGCATCCGACGCTTCGGCACTGGTGCAGGTGACGCAGCGCATTGTCTATCTCGAGGAAGGCGACAGCGCCGAGGTATCCCGCAACCGCATCCGCATCTCGGACATCCATGGCGAACCGGTGGTCCGTGCCGAGCAGCGCACCGAAATCACGGCCGAAGCGGTCGAACTCGGCCGCTACCGTCATTACATGCAGAAGGAAATTTTCGAGCAGCCGATGGCGGTGGCGAACACGCTGGAAATGGTGACCAATGCGAGTGCCGTTTCGCCTCAGCTGTTCGGTGCAGGATCTGAAGAAATATTCAGTAAAATCAATGGCTTGGTGATACTGGCCTGCGGTACCAGTTATCACGCCGGCATGGTCGCGCGCTACTGGATCGAGTCCCTGTGCGGACTGCCCTGCGATGTCGAGATCGCCAGCGAGTACCGCTATCGCGAACCGTATAACGATCCCGATGCGCTGGTGGTGACCATTTCACAATCGGGCGAGACCGCGGACACGCTGGCGGCGCTGCAATACGCGAAACTGCGCGGCCATCGCCACAGCCTGTCGATCTGCAACGTGCCCGAGTCGGCGCTGGTGCGCGCGTCTGACCTGCGTTTCCTGACCCGTGCCGGCCCCGAGATCGGCGTGGCGTCCACCAAGGCCTTCACCACCCAGCTCGCGGCATTGGTGCTGCTGGCGATGGCGCTGGCCAAGCAGCGTGGGCATTTGGATGCGGCGCGTGAAACCGAATTGCTTCATGCGCTGCGCCACCTGCCGGCGGCGCTACAGCATGTGCTGGAAGCGGAGCCGGCCATCAAGCATTGGGCCGGCGTGTTCGCGAAGAAGGACCATGCGCTGTTCCTCGGACGCGGCATTCATTACCCGATCGCGATGGAGGGCGCGCTGAAATTGAAGGAAATCACCTACATCCACGCCGAGGCCTATGCCGCCGGAGAACTCAAGCACGGGCCGCTGGCGCTGGTGGACCGCAACATGCCGGTGGTCGCGGTGGCGCCAAAGGATGCCTTGCTGGAAAAACTCAAATCCAACCTGCAGGAAGTGCGGGCCCGCGGCGGCGAGCTATACATACTCGCCGACCAGAACACGCGCATCGAACCCGGCGACGGCGTACATGTCATCCACCTGACCGACCATGCCGGCCTGCTGTCGCCGATCCTGCACACCGTGCCGCTGCAATTGCTGGCCTATCACACGGCGCTCCAGCGCGGCACCGATGTCGACAAGCCGCGCAACCTGGCCAAGTCGGTTACGGTCGAATAGCGCCGCGCCCCGTTTCGCGTCAGCGAGCCCGGCGCGGCTTGCGCCCCGATCTTGCTGCCAGCGGATCGTAGATGAAGCGCGGCAGCACGTGCATCAGCCGCGCCACGATGGCCATCTGCCACGGGATGACGGCGTAGGTTTTCCTGCGCGCGATGATCGAGGCGATTTTGTCGGCCGCCGCTTCCGCGGTCATGATGAAGGGCATCCGGTACGGGTTGTGCGCTGTCATCGCGGTGACGATGTATCCGGGGCAGACGGTGATCACCGTGATTCCGGTGCCGCGCAGTTCCACACGCAGGCTCTCGAGATAGCTGATGGCGGCGGCCTTGGATGCCGAATAAGCGCCTGAACCGGGCAGTCCGCGATATCCGGCGACGCTGGCAATGCCCACCAGCACCCCGCTGCCGCGATCGCGCATCGCCGCCACATGGGGCTGGAAGGTATTGAGCATGCCGATGACGTTGATGTCCATCACGTCGCGGAATGCCTGTTCGTCTTCAGGCGCTTCGGTCAGCGTGCCGATGCTGACACCGGCATTGGCGATCACGACATCCGGCACACCGTGACGGGCCGTGAAATCCGCGGCTGCCGCCCGCATCGCCGCGGAATCGCGTACGTCTGCTGAATACACGGCACATCCGCCGGCGCAGGTGGCGGCAAGACGTTCCATTTCGCCGGCGCGTCGCGCCACCAGGCCCAGGTTTGCGCCGGTAGCGGCGTAATGCCGGGCCAGGGCGGCGCCGAGTCCGCCGGAGGCGCCTGTGATCACAATATGCGGAGACAGCGCCCTGGTCATGACGGCAGGGGCCGGCTAGCGCGTCGCCCGAACCTTGAAAATCAGACCGTCGAGGATCGGAATCAGGCCATTCAGCGTTTCGACCATGTTGCCCGAGGTCAGGTAGCGGCCATCCACGACCAGGGACGGCGTGCCGGTGATGCTGTAGGACCGGGTCAGACTGGCCGCTTCTTCGACCTTGCGGGTTACCGCCGGCGAATTGTAGGCG
>VFQT010000297.1_pt1 | contig 77474 bp, 62 predicted proteins | sample 3512381 | NCBI WGS metagenome assembly VFQT01 (sample SAMN10412376, study PRJNA504923) | tailings metagenome | isolation source: Relicate 2 Philex TSF3 active mining site | place: Philippines: Tuba, Benguet | collected 2017-08-29
AATCCCACAGACGACATGAGTTCCCTGCTCCAAGAAATTGAGGCCCAGATCGCCGGTGCCAAGACTTCGGTGACCCGCCAAAACGTCGGTCAAATCCGCGAGATCTCCGACGGCGTTTGCAAGATCGAAGGCCTTTCGGACTGCATGGCCAATGAGATGCTCGACTTCGGTAACGGCATCATCGGCCTGGCGTTGAACCTCGAAGAGACCGAGGTCGGCGCCATCATCATGGGTGACTACACCAGCCTCCGCGAAGGCAGCGAGGTCAAGACCACCGGCAAGCTGTTGTCGGTGCCCGTCGGCAAAGGCCTGCTGGGCCGCGTCGTCGACGTCTTGGGCCGCCCGTTGGACGGCAAGGGACCCATCGCGGCCACCACGTTCTATCCGGTCGAGAAGATCGCCCCGGGCATCGTGAAGCGCAAATCGGTCAGTCAGCCGCTGCAGACCGGCATCATGGCCGTCGACGCGATGATCCCCATCGGCCGCGGTCAGCGCGAGCTGATCATCGGAGACCGTTCCACCGGCAAGACCACGATCGGCGTGGACACGATGATCAACCAGGCCCGCATCAATCAGCAGAATGCCGGCACCAAGGATTTCCGTCCGGTCTACAACATCTACGTCGCGATCGGTCAGAAGCAGTCCAACATCGCCCGCGTCATCGCCGAGCTCGAAAAGGCCGGCGCCATGGAATACACCATCGTGGTGGCCGCCGCCGCTTCGGACTCGGCCGCCGACCAGTATCTGGCGCCCTTCTCCGGTGCGTCCATCGGCGAGTGGTTCATGGACAACGGCATGGATGCCCTGATCATCTATGACGATCTCTCCAAGCAGGCCACGGCCTACCGTCAGGTGTCGCTGGTGCTCAAGCGTCCGTCGGGTCGCGAAGCCTATCCGGGCGACGTGTTCTACCTGCACAGCCGCCTGCTGGAGCGCTCGGCCCGCGTGAACGAGAAGAGCGGCAACGGTTCGCTGACGGCCCTGCCGATCATCGAGACCCAAGCCGGCGACGTCTCCGCGTACATCCCGACCAACGTCATCTCCATCACCGATGGTCAGATCTACCTCGAGACCGACCTCTTTTATCAGGGCGTCCGTCCGGCCATCTCGGTCGGTCTGTCGGTCAGCCGCGTCGGATCGGCCGCGCAGATCAAGGCGATGAAGCAGGTCGCCGGCAAGATCAAGCTCGACCTGGCCCAGTTCCGCGAACTGGCCGCCTTCGCCCAGTTCGGCTCCGACCTGGATGCCAAGACCCAGGCCACGCTCGAGCGCGGCAAGCGCATCGTCGAGCTCTTCAAGCAGAGCCAGTACAACCCGATTCCGGTCGAGATCCAGGTGTCCATCCTGTGGACCATGCAGAACGGTCTTCTGGACGACGTGGCCGTCGACAAGGTCAAGGACTTCCAGAACAAGATCACCGACTTCCTCAACACCCGGAAGCCGGCCCTGCTCGAGAAGATCCGCACCGAGAAGGCCATCAGCGACGCGCTGGCCGCCGAACTGAAGGCCGCCGTCACCGAGTTCAAGCAGAGCTACCGCTAAGCAGCAGCCCGACGGGGACCCGTCCCACCCATCATGCCCAGCACACGCGACATCCGGCGCCGCATCAAGTCGGTCAAGAACACGGCGCAGATCACCAAGGCGATGCAGATGGTCGCCTCGGCCAAGATGCGCAAGGCCCAGCAGGCCGCGCTGTCGGGGCGCCCCTATGCCACCCTCATGAACGAGGTGTTGGCGGCGGCCACCGCCGGGGCGGGCGAGTTCCAGCACCCGCTGACCGAGAAGCGCGACGTGAAGAAGCGCGCGCTGATCCTCATCAGCACCGACAAGGGTCTGTGCGGCGCCTTGAACACCAACCTCCTGCGCGAGGCCGTCAAGGCCTCCGGGGCCAACACCGTCTACGTGGTGGCCGGCCGCAAGGCGGCGCAGTGGGTGGCGCGCCTCAAGCGCGAACTGGTCGCCGAGTTCACCTACAAGGACGCTCCGCAGTTCGCGGAGGCCCGGGCGATCTCGAAGTTCGCCCAGGAGCTCTTCCTCAGCGGTCAGGTCGATGCGGTCGATGTGGTCTTCACCAACTACATCAACACCCTCACCCAGAAGGCCGAGGTCCGGCCCCTGCTGCCCATGGGTCGTCTCCAGAAGTTGGAGGCCGATCTGCGCGGGCAGGGAACCACCGAGGATCTCCAATCCGGCAGCACCCGCGAATACGGCTTTGAACCGGGCGCACCCCAACTGCTCGGCAACCTGCTTCCGCACTACCTGAACTATCAGGTGTATCAGGTGCTGCTCGAGGCCAAGGCTTCGGAGCATTCCGCGCGGATGGTCGCCATGAAGAGCGCCACCGACAACGCCAAGCAACTCATCAAGGACCTGACGCTCGAGTACAACAAGCTCCGTCAGGCGAACATCACCAAGGAACTTCTCGAAATCACCAGCGCCGCCATGGCGATGGGCAACTGACCTCTCTCGGAAATGAACACAGGAAAGATCGTCCAGATCATCGGTCCCGTCGTCGACGTGGAGTTCTCCGGAACTCTCCCCGCGATCTACAACGCGCTCACCGTCGACTTCACGCCTCCCGGCGGATCCGCCACCCGTCTCACGCTCGAGGTGCAGCAGCACCTCGGCGGGAACTGGGTCCGTGCCGTCGCCATGAGCACCACCGAAGGCCTCAAGCGGGGCCAGGCCGTCGTCGATCAGGGCAACCCGATCTCGATGCCCGTCGGTGAGGGTGTCATGGGTCGTGTCTTCAACGTCACCGGCGATGCCGTCGACGAGCAGGGCCCGGTCAAGGCCGACAAATTCTATCCCATCCACCGCAACGCCCCCCCGCTGGTGGACCAGTCCACCAGCCCGCAGATCCTGACCACCGGCATCAAGGTGATCGACCTGATCTGCCCCTTCCTCAAGGGTGGCAAGGTGGGTGCCTTCGGTGGCGCCGGCGTCGGCAAGACCGTCGTCATCATGGAGCTCATCAACAACATCGCGAAGCTGCACGGCGGCATCTCGATGTTCGCGGGCGTCGGTGAGCGCACCCGCGAGGGCAACGATCTCTACAACGAGATGATCGAGGCCAACGTCATCAAGACCAAGAAGGACGCCAAGGGCCATCCGGAGATCGGCGCCAACGGCATGCCGGTGCTCGAGCCCGGCTCCCGCATCGGTCTGGTGTACGGCCAGATGAACGAGCCGCCCGGAGCCCGTCTGCGCGTCGCGCTCTCGGCCCTCGCGGTGACCGAGTATTTCCGCGACGAGAAGAACCAGGACGTGCTCCTCTTCGTCGACAACGTGTTCCGCTTCTCGCAGGCGGGATCCGAGGTGTCGGCGCTGCTGGGCCGCACGCCCTCGGCGGTGGGTTACCAGCCGACGCTGGCCGCCGAGATGGGCAACCTCCAGGAGCGCATCACCTCCACGAAGAAGGGTTCCATCACCTCCTTCCAGGCGGTGTACGTGCCGGCCGACGATCTCACCGATCCGGCTCCGGCGACCACCTTCGCGCACCTCGATGCGACCATCGTGCTCGAGCGTTCCATCGCCGAGTTGGGCATCTTCCCGGCCGTCGATCCGCTGGCCTCGAGCTCCCGCGCGTTGGCGCCCGAGTTTGTCGGCGAGGAGCACTACAATGTCGCCCGTGGCGTCCAGAAGGTGCTCCAGCGCTACAAGGACCTGCAGGACATCATCGCGATCCTGGGCATGGACGAGCTTTCGGCCGACGACAAGCTCACCGTGTTCCGCGCCCGCAAGATCCAGAAGTTCCTCAGCCAGCCCTTCACGGTGGCCGAGCAGTTCACCGGTCGTCCGGGCAAGCAGGTGCCGGTGGCTGAGACGGTCCGGAGCTTCAAGGAGATCCTGGAAGGCAAGTACGACGATGTCGCCGAGGCCAACTTCTACATGAAGGGTGGCATCGACGAGATCAAGGACTGACCGATCGTCCTTCCCACGCCCCGCATTCCCACTCTCCGCACCTGCACCGCATGGCCACGCTCAAACTGGAAATCGTCACCCCGGAGGCCCGGATCTATTCCGAGGAGGTCGACATGGTCACGTTGCCCGGACTCGAGGGCGAGATGGGCATCTTTCCGATGCACATCCCGCTCATGACCCAGATCACCCACGGGGAGATCTCCGTCCGCAAGGGCGGTCACGATCACTTCCTGGCCGTGGGCGAGGGCTTCGTGGAGATCACCGGTGAACGGGTGGCCATTCTCACCGACATGGCCATCCGGGCCGACGACATCGACGAGGCGCGGGCTGAAGAGGCCCGCAAGCAGGCCGAGGCGCGGTTGGCCGAGAAGCTGGGAGACGAGGAGCAGGCGACGGCTCAGGCCGCGCTCATGCACTCGTTGACCCAGCTGAACCTCAAGCGCCGCCAGCGCCGCTGAGCCTGGTTCGATCGATCCTGGATCGAAGTCCAGGACCGATGGGATCCCTATGCCGAATTCCAGAACGGCCGCCGATTGACCGGCGGCCGTTTCGTTCTAGTCTCAAAGTCCAATTTTCTTCAGTCGCCCCGCATTCCGGTCCGGTATGCCGGGGCTTGTCGACAACACCCCACCGCCAGCATGCCCGGAACTGTCGAATTGCCGATGCCCGAGGTCGATGAGGAGTCCGAGACCCGGTCAACACGGGAACCCGAGTTCCAGGTCATCGTCTGGGACGACCCGGTCAACCTCATGCCCTACGTGACCCATGTCTTCCAACAGGTGTTCGGCTGGAGCCGTGACAAGGCCCAACGACACATGCTCGAAGTGCACGAGCAGGGTCGCAGCGTCGTGGTCCGTGAGAGCTTCGAGAAAGCCGAATTCTACGTGCACGCCCTGCAAAAGTATTCGCTGACCGCCACCCTCGAACCGGCCTCGTGAAACTGCATCTCCAGGACGAGGAGGGCGCGTCGTGGCTCCTGAGCCCCGGTGAGCGGAACCTGCTGCTGACGTTGTTTTCCCGACCGACCGAACCGCGGCAGCCCGCGCGGTTGAGCCGCGATTCCGAGGCTCTTGAAGCACGGTGCCAGGCCGACCTGGCCGGTGAGCTCGAGCAGCATCGCGTGGCGCTCCGATCGCGCCTGGTCGCCCTGCTCGGCGCCGCCCGGCCGTTCGGGTCGGCCGAAGGGGAGGGGGCCGGGTGGTTGTTGCGGCTCACCGTCGAAGACCGGGAGGGATTTCTCCAGGCCTTGAACGAATTGCGTCTCGGCGCCTGGGAACAGCTCGGGCGACCCGATCCCCCCGAGGTGCCCCCGGATCTGGCCGACAATGCCCCGGACATCCTCCATTGGTGGACTCTGGAGATCGCCTCCCGGTTCCAGGGTCGCCTCCTCTCGGCGGTCGATCCCGAATGAACCTCTCGCCGACCCCCGTCGCGATCCTGACCCCGGCAGACCGTCTGCCCCATCCAGGACACGCTCGGGGAGACGGCTTGGTGGCCATCGGGGGCGACCTCTCGGTCGAACGGTTGCTGGAGGGTTATCGGACCGGCCTTTTTCCGTGGTCCGCCGATCCGGTCACCTGGTGGTCTCCGGATCCTCGCGGGGTGCTGGGTATCGGTTCGGTCCATGTGTCCCGCAGCCTGGCCCGGACCCTGCGTCGGGCGCCGTTCGAGGTCACCTTCGACCGGGATTTTCCGGCGGTGATCGAGGCCTGTGCGTCGGTCTCCCGCGCGGGGGGGTCTGCGACCTGGATCTCGCCGAAACTGCGGGCGGCGTATGAGCGCCTGGCCCGCGCCGGTCACGCCCACAGTGTGGAGTGCTGGCAGGAGGGGCGCCTGGTGGGCGGGGTGTACGGCGTGGCCATCGGAGGCTTGTTCGCCGGTGAATCCATGTTCCACCGGGCCGATGACGCCTCGAAAGTGGCCCTGGTTCACCTCAACCGCCACCTGGCCCAGCGGGGATTCACCCTCTTCGACTGTCAGATGGTGACCCCCGTAACCCGGGCGTTGGGTGCTCTGGAGATTCCCCGATCGGAGTACCTCCTCCGCCTGGCTGCGGCGGTCGATCAGCCGGACCGCTGGTGACGGGCCTATTCCGGCCGATCTCAGGCCGCCGCGGCCGTCCGCCGGGAGGCCAGAGCCGCGATCATGCTGTTCAGGATCGATCGGCCGTCTTCGGTGCCGAGGATCCCTTCGACGGCTCGGTCGGGATGCGGCATCAGGCCCGCCACGTTGAAACGCTCGTTGGCGATGCCGGCGATGTTGAGCAGGGAGCCGTTGGGATTGGCCGCCTCGGTCACCGCTCCGCTGGTATCGCAATACTGCCAGAGGATCTGGCGGCGGGCCTGCAGGCGATCCAGTGTCGGGGCATCGGCGAAATAACAACCCTCGCCATGGGCGATGGGAATGCGGATGGGCACGCCGTCGCGGCGGATGCCGGAGGTGAACGGAGTCTCGAAATTCGCGGTCTTGAGGAAGACCTGTTCGCAGTGGAAGCGCAGGTCCCGGTTGCGGATCAGGGCTCCGGGCAACAGGCCCGCCTCGCAGAGGATCTGGAAGCCGTTGCAGATGCCCAGCACCAGTCCGCCGTTGTCGGCGAAGAGGCTCACCGCCTGCATCACCGGGCTGAAGCGGGCGATGGCACCGCACCGGAGGGCGTCGCCATAGCTGAAGCCGCCGGGAACAATGACTGCATCCACCTCACCGAGGTGGGTGTCCTTGTGCCAGACCAGCTTGGCCTTGGCTCCGAGCACGCGCAGGGCGTGGACGCAGTCCTGATCGCAGTTGGAGGCCGGGAACTGGAGGATGGCCACTCGCATGGCCGAAGCGGAGGTCATGGGAGTCATTCCACGATTTCCAGACGGTAGTCTTCGATCACCGGGTTGCTCAGGAACCGTTGGGCCGCTTCGTTCAAGGCCTTGCTGGCGTCGGCCGCCGAGGTGCCCGGGGCCAGGTCGATCTCGAGGTACTTGCCCACACGGACACCGGTGACACCGGCGTATCCCATGTGTTCGAGGGCGTTGGCCACGGTCTTGCCCTGGGGATCGAGGACGGCCTTCTTCGGGGTGATGACGAGCTTGGCTTTCATGTCTGCGGGGAGATTCCCGGAAACCCGGGGAGGAGGGAGAGTGGGGCACCATCCCGACCGAGGTGAAGCAGATTTCTGAGACCCGAGAGTCCGAATCCGTGAGAGCCGGAGGGAGGCGCCGGACCGGAGGTCGAAGAACTGGACGCTTGCCAGTGACAGGTCGGCCGGTAGGGTACTCGCTCTTTCCGCCGGATTCCCCAGCGGAACACCCGTTTCATTTATGGCAGTCAACGCGAACGAACTCCGCAAGGGTCAAGCGATCCAGTACAACTCCGACGTCTGCGTCGTCCTTGAGGTGACCCACCGGACCCCCGGCAACCTGCGCGCCTTCGTGCAGGCCATCCTCCGCAGCATCCGCACTGGTAAGAGCATGGATGTGCGCTTCAGCTCCGCCGAGAAGATCGAGACGGTCCCGCTGATGACCTACAAGATGGAGTTCAGCTACAAGTCCGGTGACGACTACGTGTTCGTCAATCCCGAGAGCTACGAGGAGGTCACCGTGACGCCCGAGTTCGTGGGCGACGCCAAGAACTTCCTCACCGAGAACAGCCTCGTCACCATGACCTTCGTCGAGGAGAAGGCCGTGATCATCGAATTGCCCCCGAGCGTCGTCCTGACCGTGGCCAACGCACCCGAGGGCCTCAAGGGCGACAGCGCCAACAACGTGCAGAAGACCGTGACGTTGGAGACCGGCGTCGAGATCAACGTGCCGCTCTTCATCAAGACCGGCGAGAAGATCAAGGTCGATACCCGCACCGGCAAGTACATGGAACGCGCCTGAGGCGCGCTGCGGGTGGACCCTTCAAGCCCGCCCAAACCCCAGCACAAAACGCCCGTTCCGCTGCACCGCGGAACGGGCGTTTGCTTTGGGGCGTTTGTCGGACGGCGGAGCCTCAGGTCCAATCGCACAACGCCGACACCGCGGCGGCCGAGCCATCGCGCAGCCAGCCGTCGAGCTGGGCCGGATCCTTGAGCTGCTGCCCCCGGATGCGCGGCACCACCACGAACCGGGTGTCGATCTCGGGCAGCGCGCTCAGATCGCTCCAGAGCTTCTCGAATTGGGCGACGGGGAAGACATCCTCCTGGCCGTGTCCCCAGCGCTTCTTCACCTCTTTGAGGGTCACATAGGTCGGGAGGCGACCGGCCAGACCGCGGATGGCGGCCGAGATCTTCACATCGTCGCGTGAGAGGATGTCCTCGCGCGTCAACCCGAAGGCCTCCAGCAACCGGTCCAGATGGATCCAGGTGGTCATCGAGTTGTAGAAGCGCAACCGGAACTCGTCCTCTTCGCGGGGCATCGCCAAGCCCTCGACCAGCCGGGGTCGCCCTTGGACATGGGCCAGCCCGCCGCCGCGGTCCTCCAGCCGGCGACCGATGACCTCGAAGGTCAGGCAGGCCCCGCTGAGCACATGCTGCCCGAGAAGGTCGGGGTCGACCGAGGCGCCGAGGGTGTCGATGTTGTGCAGCAGCAGGTATTTGAGCCGGGGACGCTCGCCCAGCAGCTCGGCCAGGACGCCGTTGCGGAACAGGTTGGGAACCTCGAAGAAATGCCCGACCGGGTGCAGGCATTGCAATGGCAGGTTGTCGGTGTAGTCGCCGCCCTCGCCAGCCGATCGGGCCCAGCCGATGAGGGCCGAGCGGAGACTCTCGCGCACCTTCTGCTGCTGAACGTCGAGCACCTGCTGGGGCATCTCTTCCCAGGCGAAACGCAGGTCGCGTTCGGTGGGCACGAGCCTCAGGCCCACGCTGCGACCCGGGGACAACAGCAGGGGACCCGGGTAATCGTATCCGCCGGCCCGTTGAAGCAGGGCCTGGGTGGGCCCATGCGTCAGGTAGCTGGTGGTGAAGAGGTGGGGCAGTGCGTGGCCGGCCAGGCGTCCTGAACGCCGCGACTTGGCCAGGTGGGTCTCGACGAAGGTGCGATGCCGCCCCTCGAGTTTCGCAAAGGGGTGCAGGGCCTTGCACGTGCCGGCTCCGCCGGTCCATCGCGAGCCGGCCCCGGCGGCGAGCGTGACCACGGCGACCTCTCCGGCCCGCAGCGCCGCTTCTCCGGCCGCCCGGACTTCCGGGGCCACCGATACCCGGGTCGAATCCCACCGCAGCACGTCGTCGTCGTCGACATCCTCGATCCGGCTGTCGGCCCTCAGGCGATTCTGGGCGAGCCCGATGCGACCCTCGCGGAGGTCGGAACGGATCTGTTCGTGCTGGGCCGGATCGAACCCGTTCCGCTCGAGCAGGCCCCGCAGATCGTCGCGCTCCGAGGAGCCGTTCCGGGTGCGCGGCAGCAACGCGTCGAAGAGAGTCTGGATCAGGCCGCCCAGCTCGGGCCGTGTCCGGGCGGCCATGCCCACGCGGTCGAGCTCGGCGCGGCGACCCGCGGTCAGCGATCGGCGATCGGCCCGCAGCAGGGTCGGAACGGTGAGCGCGTAGTACTGGGGCGGCATCAGCGCCGCGTCGCCCGAGAGCAGATCGGCCACGGTGCCGTGCTCGTTGATGGCGTAGTCGAAAACCACCGGATCCATGGCGAAGGGCAGGGCCGCCGAGAGGCTGCGCTTGGTCTCGAGCATCAGGGCCAACAGGCGTTGCTGGGCCTCGGCCTTGCGCTCCGGCGCGAAGATGAACCCCATCCCGCCGCCCGACATGCCGCCGAGCATCCAGAATCCCCAGAAGTCGTCGCCGAATTCGACCTCGCACTGCTGGATGAGCCGTTCGGTGAAGTGGTTCGAGGCCCAGGGGATGATGGTCTGCAGGGGCTGCCGGAAATTCCGCGTGGTGGCCCGGCCCACGGCCCGGATGTCGCCGCGGCGCAGGGCGTCGATGATCTCGTCCAGGACGCCCAGGGCCTCTTGCCGCCCGGACCATTCGGCCGCCGAGCGGAGCAGGTACTTCTCGGTGACCATCTCGAGGATGGGCCCGACATTCTGGGCCATGCCCCCGTGCACCACGACCAGGGAATCCATGAGGGCCCGGCGTGACGACTCCGGGATCTCCTGCCGGCTGAAGACATGGTGGGTCGGCATCAGGCATCCGCGGGAGATGCCGAATTCGGGATCGTCTTCGGAGGCCGCCACGCCGGTGATGAGCTTGATGCCCGGCCAGACGCCGCCCGAGTCCTGCCAGCCGCCGCCGGAGCCGCCGAGCCATTCGCCCAACAGGGCCCGCGCCAACACGAGACGCCGCTCTGGCTCGTCGAGGGGGCCGGTCAGCGAGCCGGCCTGTCCGGTGGCCCGCATGCAGACGCTGATGAGCGAGCCGAGCAGGTTGGTGCTCACCGCCAGCCGGGAGCCCTTGGGGATGTCGTTGACGCTGGAACAGAGTTCGAGCCCGCGGCCCGGACCGACGATGCGCGCCAGCAGGTCGGCCAGGGATTGGCCGGAGCCCTCGATGCCCGGTGGCACGACGCCGGCGGCGATGACGGCCGCCTTGAGCAGTCCGAGATGGTCCTTGGCGAAATCGAAGACCTCACCCAGCGAGCCGATGTCGGCCGTGGCGCCGAGATCCACCGAGGTGAGTCGGAGCACCGGTTCATCGAGCACGCGCAGCCAGGCGCTCACCGGCGGTCGCGGGGCCGCATCGCGCCCGTGGACGCCGAGGTCGACCGAGATGTTCAACACCCGCGCCCCCTCGGGGTAGTCCATGCCCAGGAAGAAGATGTCGGACCAGGCCGAATGGGTGAGGTCCATCCGCACCGGGGTTTGTTCGCGCAGGATGGGGTAGGTGCCGTCGGCCGATCGCTCCGACAGCTCCGCGCGCAACCGCAGGGGTTGGTCGGCCGGGTGGCCCATGCGGAACATCCACTGGTTGCCGCGGACGGTGCGCACGCTGCGCCGGACCTGGTCGGCCAGGGTCTGGAAGGCCAGGCGGTGGTAGGCCGCGGCCAAGGCCGAGGCGATGCCGTCGGACGGGCCCTGAGCCCGGAGCTCGCCCAGAAAGCAATCGATGGCCTCTTCGAAGCGGCGGTTGAGCAGATGTTCGAAACCGGCGAAGGGGATCAGGCCGGCCTGCCCCGAATCGCTGAGTTTGGGCGGCAGGTGGAACCGGTGCAGGGCCGACAGGAAGAACAGGGCCCGCACCCGCTCGTAGAGGTTCTGCGCCTCGCGCCGGAACCGGTCGAGGGCCGCGCAGGCCTCGAGCAACGCGGTCAGGTCGGCCGGCTTGGCCCAGGCCTCCAGCGGACGATTCCGCACGGAAGGCTCCGGCGACGTGATCAGGTCGATGAGCGGATGGGCGGGCACGATGACGAACCTTCCCCGAAGGCCTTCCAGTCCGTCAACGCTTCGGACCACCCATCCGGCCCGGCCCACGGCGCGATCGAGCGGGATCAATCGCGTCGGCCGAGTCCGGACAGGTAGCGGAGCAGGTCGCGGAGTTCGGTGTCGCTCAGGTTGTCGACCAGGCCGGCGGGCATGATCGAGCCGGCCTGGGTCTGGGAGCGGATCTCGGAGCGGGCCAACCGAACAGGTTTCCGGGTGGCCGCGTCGAGCAGCACCACCTCTTGGGCCGAGGTGCTTTCGATCCGTCCCTGGATCTCTTCGCCGTTCTGAAGTGTGAGGGTCCACGACATGAAGCCCTCTTTGACCTCCACCTGGGGTTCCAGAATGGCCCGCAGGATGAAGTCGGGAGTCTGGGCCGTGCCGAGGGCGCCCAGGTCGGGCCCGAGTCCGGGCTGGGAAGCCCCGATGCCATGGCAGGCGGTGCAGCCCAGTTCGGGTCGGGCGAAGACTCCGGCGCCCCGGGTGGCATCGCCCGAGGCGGTGACCGTCTTCAGGAATTCCTGACGGGCCGCGGGCGAGGCGAATCGGCCGGAGGCGCTGACGGCACCGCTCGGTCGGCCAAGGACCGAGGCCAGCTCCGGAACCGTCCGACCGGCCCGAGCGAGGAATGCGGCCACGGCACGGGCCGACCCCTCGGAGGGCGGCGTGGCCGCGAAGGCGGTGGCCAGCGCGGTGGTACCTCCGGTCTGGCGAAGGATCCGGGCGAGCACCTGCTCGACGGTGGCCGGATCGGAGTCGTGGGCCAGCACCTCGGCGGCCAGGCGGCAGGCCTGCCCCAGCTCGCGTCCGGCCAGGGCGATCGCGGCGGTGGACTTCAGCTCGGTCGGGGCATCCGGCCCGGCCGCCTTCAGGATGCGTTCGGTATGGGCCGGCTCCGGGAATCGGGCCAGGCCAACGATCGCCCCGGCCCGCAATGCCTGCGGCATCTTGGGCGATTCCACGAGGCGGATCAGGTCGGCCTCGAGGGCGGTGATCCGCCAGCGGCCGATCAACCGGGCGGCTCCGGCCTGCACGGAGATCTCGCGGGAGGCCATCAGGGTCGCGAGGGCCGGCCCCACGTCTTGAGTGGGCTTGAGCCCGAGGTCCTGTCCCAAGGCGTCGAGGCGGGCCAGAGCCCGCGCGTGCGCGGCGCCGTCGTAGGCGGTGCCGACGGTGAAGGTCCGCGGGTTGAGGAGCAGCGGGATGTCCTGGGGTCGGGCCGCGGCCAGCACCGCGTCGACCAGCGAGGCCTGGGTGTCGGCCGGCAAGGCCACCTCCTGCACGCGGCGCAGTCGGGTCGCGGCCTCGTCGACCGTGTCGGCGCTGCGGTCGGCGCGGGCGAAGGCCTCCCGACGGGCCGGGTTGTTGCCGAAAACCAGCGAGCCTTGGGCGTAGGGTCCTTTCCAGAGGGGCTTCAGTGCGTGGACGCACTGCACGAACGCATACGTGATCGGAGCCTCGGCGGGGAACTCCATGGCTTGAGAGGCCACCTCGACGGCGCGGGCCTCCGGGACGTAGGCGCAGGCGACAACGGCCTCGAGACGGACCCGGGGCTCGGGATCGGCCGTCAGCCGGGTGAGCACGGCCAGGGGGTCCTTGAGGCGGTCGGCCCAGTGGCCGGTGATCCGGGCGGCCCGGGCGCGGTGGTCGGGGTTGGCGGAGCGGGCGAGCCTCTCGACGAGGTCCGGCGCGGGCCTCTCGTGAGCGGCCAGCACACCGATGGCCTCATACGAGCGCTCCAGACGGGATTCGGAGGTGGGGCCCCCTGCAATCCAAGCCTGGGCGGCGGCGACCACGGAGTCGGTGGGCCGGTCTTTCAGGACGCGCGCGGCGAGTTGACGGTTCCAGCGCTCGGGCGAGAGCAGTGCGTCGAAGAGCACCGGCAAGGCGGCCTTCTCCAGAGCCGGCGGGCGCAGGGTCGGCCGGCCATTGGCGGTGACGCGCCAGATGCGGCCGCGCGTCTTGTCGCGGTCCGGATGGCGGAAGCTCGTCTGGTAGTGGCCGATCAACGAGTTGAACCAGTCGCAGAGATAGAGGGCTCCGTCGGGACCGAAGCGCACATCCACGACGCGGAAGGCGGTGTTGGTCGATTCGACGAGCGGGGCCAGGCGTTCGACGTGGAAGGTCGCCCCCCGCGGGGTGAGGCGGAAGCGCTCGACGCTGTTGTGCAGGTAGCCGCCGGCCACGAACTCGCCGCGGTTCTCCGGGAGCCAGTGGCTGTTGTCGGCGATGTCGGCGCCGCCGAATTTGCGGCCCTGGTTCCAGAGCGGTGGATGGGCCTCGAAGTGCTCGGTGCGGATCATCGCCTGGGTGAGGTGGGCGATGCCGTGGCCGTTGCCGGCGAAGACGAAGGGCTGGCCCGCGCGATCGAAGGTGGTGCCGAAGGGGTTGTGCGCGCCCATGGCGCCGTCCCAGAAGGGGTCGAGCCGCAGGCGGCGGGGCCAGAAGCGCCAGACACCGGCCTGGTGGAGGGTTTCGTTGCCCCAGGGCGTCTCGATGCGGCTCACGGCGTGCAGGCCCTGGCTCATCATCAGCTCACCGGCCGGTCCCCAGGTGAAGGAGTTGAGGGTCTGGTGGGTGTCACCGGTGCCGAACCCGCTGAAGATCACCCGCCGCTGATCGGCCTTGCCGTCGCCGTCGGTGTCCTTGAGGAAGAGCAGCTGGTCGGCCGCACCCACGTACACGCCGCCGTCGCCGAGCTCGAGCCCGAGGGGCATGTGCAGCTGGTCGTCGAAGACGGTGGATCGGTCTGCCTTCCCGTCGTGATCGGTGTCCTCGAGCACGACGATGCGGTCCCGCGGCTTTTCGCCGGGGCGGATCTGCGGGTAGCTGGTGGTGGTGGCGACCCACAGGCGACCGTCGCCGTCGAAGCGGATCTGGGTGGGCTTGACCACGCCATCGGCCTCGCTGGCGAAAAGGCTGATCGAATACCCTGGCAGGGCCCGGAGCGTGGCCCGTTCTTCGTCGGGAGTTTGCGTGGCGCAGACGCCGGGAGCCAGGCCCAGGGCGGCGAGAAGGGCGGTGCCGGCGAGGACAGGGGCGGAGACCCGGGAAAGGCGCGGGGAGGTCATCGGGAAATCAACGGGTGTTCTCGGTCGGGTTCAGGCGCTGGGCCAGCGCGTCGGTCTTGCGGTCGGCGGCCTGCAACAGGGGCACGAATTGCTCCATCTCGGTGGGGAACCAGCGGATCTTCAGGTCGCGATGGTCGCGACTGCTGGGTTGTTCGGTGCGATCGCCGGCGAGGAAGGCCCAGTTGGTCGGCCGGGTATAGCCCTTCCAGAGGGCGTTGCGTTCGAGGTGGGCCTGACGCAGTGCTTCCCAGGAGGGATCGGTGAATCGGCCGGCGTCATCGGTCTGCGGTGAGACCACGCCGTGCATCCAGGGATTCCAGGCCAGCCTCGCGACTCGGGCCATCGCGGACTCGGTGAGGGTGCGGCCGTCGGGGGAGAGATCGTTGCGGGAACGAGCGGCCTCGAAGACATCGATGACGGGCAGATTCCGGCGGTGGGCGATCTCGCGGATGCGCCGCGCGTAGGCCTCGACGGGTGGGGCTCCTTCGCGGATCACCGGGACGGGGGTGACGAGGAAGACCCGCGTGCCGATGGCCTGGCTGTCGAGGACCCACTGTTCGAGGCGTTCACCGAAGGCATCCAGGCGATCTAGGCCCCCGTAGGCTTCGCTTTGACCGAAGTCGAGGATGCAGACGGTGGCCTTGGCCTGGGCGACTTGTTGGAGGGGCGTGGGGTAGTTCACGTCCCGGAGTTGGCTGAAGACGGTGTCTCCGGCGTGGGCGAAATTCAGAATCCGGAGGCGGTGTCCGGGATGGGCGGCGGTGAGCAGGGTTTCCCCATGCGCTCCCAGGCTGCGCGCTTCGGCTGAGCCGCCGCCGAGGACGGCGATGACGTCATTCGTGCGGAAGGCCTGGGCACGAGCCGGGGGTTCCGCACCGAGGGTCCATCGCGCCCAGAGGGCTCCGCAGGCCAGGATCCACAGGATCGGTTTCATGGGCATGTTGGAGAGAGGGCCCAATCAAACAGTCCGGGGCGGGCTTGGGAAGTCTCAAGGGTGGGCTCCGCAGGACCCGCCTTCGCCCGCAGGGAAGCTCGGGGAAAGAAGAGCCTTCGCGCGGTGCGCGAGGGGAAGGGTTTGATCGCTTCCAGAGCGTGGCGGTATTGGCCTCAAGGCCGATCCTGCTCCGCTGCGGTTTGGGGGCACCGAGGGCAAAGAGCTTTTGCAGTATCAGGATCGGGTGGATTATCCTGCAGAGCAGAACCCCAACCCGCCATGACTCTCTCCCATTGGCTTCCGTCTGTCGGTCTCGTGTCGTTGATGGCTGTCGCTGGCCTTGCCGATGCGACCGTCCTGGTCCCAGAAGCGCGGCAGCAGGAGGCCGTGCGGGCGGCACTGATGGCCAATGCGGCACGGCAACGAGCCGATGCGGCCAACTGGAAGGTGTTCCACGGGTTCGGGTTCCAGGACCGGTTGCCGGAGAGCGGGATCACGTTCCGTCAGGTGCCGGTGGACGACGGGGCACGCGACTACAAGGCGGTGCACTATGACCACGGCACGGCCATCGCGGCGGCGGATGTGGACGGGGACGGGCGGCCGGATCTGTTCTTCGTCAACCAGCGGGGGGGCAATCAGTTGTGGCGCAATGTGGGCGGGGGCCGATTTGCGGACATCACATCCCTGGCCGGCGTTGCGATGGCGGGCAAGGTGAGCGTGGGGGCGTCGTTCGCCGACATCGACAACGATGGGCGACCCGACTTGCTGGTGACCACGGTGCGCCAGGGAACGGTGCTGTTCCACAATGAGGGCGGGGGTCGGTTCCGCGACATCACGGCGGAGGCGGGCGTGTCGCCGGGCAAGGCGGGGCACGGGTCGGGAGCGGTGTTCTTCGACTACGACCGGGACGGCAAGCTGGATGTCTTCGTCTGCAACGTCGGGGTGTACACGCGCAATGAAAAGGGCCGGGCCGGGGAGTACGTTGGCCGGTCCGATGCGTTCCAGGGCTGGCAGTATCCGGAGCGGAGCGAGATGAGTCCGCTCTTCCGCAACCGGGGTGATGGCCGTTTCGAGAACGCTTCGGAGGCGACGGGTCTGGTGCACCGCGCCTGGAGCGGCGACGCCACCTTCTGCGACCTCGATGCCGATGGGTTCCCGGAGCTCTACGTGCTGAGCATGTCGGGCGAGGACCGGTATTACGCCAACCGCCAGGGCAGCCGCTTCGAGGATCGGACGGCGGCCTATTTTCCGAAGACGCCGTGGGGTTCGATGGGAGTGAAGTTCTTCGACCAGAATCGTGACGGGCTGATGGATCTGTTCGTGACCGACATGCACTCCGACATGACCACCGCCCAGATCAACGCCGGCGACACCAACCTGACGGTGACGTTCGAGAAGACCAAGAGCGATGCCTGGTGTGCTGCGGAATGGAAGCCCGAGTTGTTCCGCGCGGCCTCCCGCAGTGTGTTCGGCAACGCCTTCTTCCAGAATCAGGGTTCCGGTCAGGCCTTCGCGGAGGTTTCGGCGGCCGTGGGGGCCGAGACCTATTGGCCGTGGGGTGTCACTGTGGCCGACTTCAATGCCGACGGCGACGAGGACGTCTTCGTGACCGCGGGCATGGGTTATCCACTGCGCTACGTGGCCAACTCGCTGCTGCTCAACGAGGGCGGCCAGCGCTTCCTGAATGCGGAGTCGGTGCTGGGCTTGGAGCCGCGCCGGGGTGATCCGATGCTGCGGGAGGCCTTCACGTTGGATACGGCCCTGCCCGAAGACCGTCGTCACCCGCTGGCGAAGGGGCGCACCGGCAAGGTCCGGGTGATGGGCGTGGCGAGCTCCCGCTCGTCGGTAGCCCTCGACGTGGACGGCGACGGCGACCTCGACCTGGTGACGAACGAATGGAACGACGCACCGCAGGTGCTCATCAGCGATTTGTCTGCGCGCACCACCCTGCGATTCCTGCAGGTGCGGCTGGTGGGTACGGTTTCCAATCGTGATGGGCTGGGTGCGACGGTGCGGGTCCACTGCGGTTCTCGGGTGCAGACGCGCTTTCACGACGGCAAATCAGGATACCTCGCCCAGAGCAGCCTGCCGCTCTACTTCGGACTGGGATCGGACGCGGCCGTGGACCGCATCGAGGTGGTGTGGCCATCGGGCCGCCGACAGGTCCGCACGGGCCCCATCGCGCTCAACGGGACGCTGGAACTGGTGGAGCCGCAGTGATCGGGGGCCGGGGAGGAGCCGGGGCCGGTGACTTCGCCCGCGTCATGGGCCGATAACCGATGCCGGCGTACTCGGGGGCCTGCGGTATCCAGTCGGCGTCGAAGCGGGGATCGGGCCCCTGGAGGCGGTTCTTCGTGGGGTCGATGACCTTCTTGGCGTCGTGGACCGGGCCCAGGATCACGCAGTTCTCCACGCGCCCTCCGGCATTGATGGCCAGTTCATATCGGGCGAGTCCGGGCAACCCGCCCTCGGTGCGATTGGCCTGGAAGAGATTGGCGACGTACACGCTGTCGCCGCCCATGTCGTCCACGCCGTTGCGGTTGCCGGTGAAGGTGCAGTTCTGCACCAGCGCCAGCGATTCCCAGAAGATGGTGATCGCCCCATTGTTTGCGAAGGGCTTCTCGCCGGAGGCCTTGGCCACGAGGTCTTCGCCGGTGTTGGAGATGTTCCCGACGAAGAGGCAGTTCAGGATCTTGGCCGAGCTGCCCGCCAGCAGGTCGATGGCCGGACCGGTGCCCTGGGCCCGGTTGTTGAGGAAGCGGCAACTGGCGATGAGCACCGGGGTCTCCCGGAAGCCCTGCTGCTGCACCGAGATGCCCGCCCCGCAGGGCCGGGTGAAATTGTCCTCGATGGTGAGCTCGACCAGCCGAGGGGCCGAGCGCCCGAACACCTTCACCGCGCCGCCGTCGGAGTAGAAGAAGTGGTTCTTGAGGATCGTGCGGTTGGGCTCGAGGGCCGGGGTGCCGTCCTGGGTCAGGAAGGCATTGGCACCGGTGAGCCGAAAGCCGCGCATCAGCGTGTTGGTCGAAACGCCATCGCCGAAATACGCCACGTGGTTCACCACGGCGGGATGCGCTGACTCGTGGGCGGCCGACAGGGCAGGATTGGCCGCGCTCAGGGTGACCTCCCCGAGGGCCACCAGACGGATGCCGTCATGCCGGCGATTGAACCAGACCAGGGCCTGACGTTTCGCGTCCGGCCGGTACGTCCCGGCGTGGACCCAGACGGTCTTCTGCACCGCGTTGGTCGCCGCCTGGTCGAGGGCGTCCTGGATCCGGTCGCCCGGCCGGACATGGTAGCCGTCGGATTCCAGGGTAATGCCGCCCCAGACCGACAACGCCGAGGCGATCCAGCACGCCAGCGACCGGAGGCGGGGGTTGGGGGCGGAGCGGGCCATGACGATCGATCTGAGCATGCGGTGACGGTTCGACAAGGCGATTCGATGGTGGGCCGCCCGGTCCCGGAGACCCCCCATCAGGCATCGGACCGTATCGGCAGACATCGCTCGAACCGGCTCGATCAGATTCGAACAGGCTTGGACGGCGCCGCGGCTTGGCGGCACTCTGGACCGATCATGTCCGAGCCTGTGCCCAAGCCGGTGACGGCCTCCACGCGCCTGGCGGCCGTCTGGGGAGCGCCCATCCGGCATTCCGCCTCGCCCGCGATGCACAACGCCGCCTTCGCGGTGCTGGGCCTCGATTGGCGCTACCTCGCCTGCGAGGTGGAGCCCGAACGGTTGGCCGTGGCCCTCGAAGGTGCGCGGGTGATGGGGTTCTGCGGGGTGAACCTCACCGTGCCCCACAAGCGTCTCGCGCTGGAGATGATGGACGTGCTCGATCCGTCGGCCGAGGCCTGGGGAGCGGTCAACACCGTGGTCTTCGAGGCGGAGAACGCCGAGGGTGTCTGGACCCCCGTGGGCCTGCTCCGGAAGATCCAGGGGCCGGTCCGGATGCGGGGTCACAACACCGACGCCGACGCCATCGTCCGCTCTCTCCGCGAAGACCTGCTCATGGAACCCCGCGGGGCCCGGGTGTTGTTGCTCGGGGCCGGGGGCGCCGGTCGGGCCGCGGCGCTGCGGTTGGCCGACGAAGGCGTGGAGACCCTGTGGCTGCAGAACCGCACCGAGTCCAAAGCGGTGGAACTGGCCGCCGAGATCGCCGATCGGTTTCCGGCGGTCGATGTGCGCACGGGCCTGCCCGACTCGGATGTGGAGTTCATCCTCAATGCCACTTCGTCGGGCCTGAAGGCGGAGGATACGATCCCCCTGGATTTGGAGGCCTATCCCGTGGCTCGGGCCGACGCGGTGTACGACATGATCTACCGACCGAGCGAAACGCCGCTGTTGAAGGCCGCCCGCGAGGCCGGGTGTCGCACGGCCAATGGCCTGGGCATGTTGTTGTACCAAGGGGCCGCCGCTTTCGAGTTGTGGACCCAGCGGCCCGCGCCCATCGAGGCGATGCGGGCGGCTCTGGTCCGCGAGGTCTATGGCACCGGAGAGTCGCGATGAACTGGGAAGACGAACTCTACCGCCACCACGGGCCGTTGGGACTGCCGTTCCACTTCTGGACGTGCTTCGTCGCGATTTTCGGGGCCATGACCGGCAGTTTCCTCAATGTGGTCATCCACCGGATGCCCCGCGGTGAGAGCATCGTCCACCCGCCCTCTCATTGTCCGTCGTGCAACCACCGCATCCCGATGTGGCAGAACCTGCCCATCCTCTCGTGGCTGATGCTCCGGGGTCGCTGCGCGTCGTGCCGCAGCCCCATCTCTGCGCGCTACATCGGCGTCGAAGCCCTCACTGGCGTTCTGTTCGTCGCGGCCTGGCTGCACTACGGAGAACAGGCTCCGTGGGCCGCGGCCGCGGCGGCGGTGTTGTTGGCGGGATTCGTGGCCGCCACCTTCATCGACTTCGAACACTTCATCATCCCCGACGAGATCACCTTGGGCGGCGTCGGCGTGGGGTTCCTCCTGTCGTTGGCTGCGCCCGAGTTGCATCAGCAGAGTTCCATCCTGGCGGCCCTTCGTAGCAGTGCGCTGGGTATCGCGGTGGGCGGTGGCGTCGTGTACCTGGTGCTGCGCTTGGGCAAGTTCCTCTTCGGCCGTGAACGGGTCGCCCTCGAGCCGGGCAGCCGCGTGATCTTCCACGATGCGGGCATCCGGTTGGCGGATCGCGAGATTCCCTTCGAGGAGGTGTTCTACCGCGAGACCGACACGGTGGTGATGGAAGGCCGGCGTCTGGAACTGGCCGACCGGTGCTACCCCGAGGGCGAGGTGCGTCTTTCGCCCAAGGCCTTGAGCATCGGTGACGAGGTGCTGGAACCCGAGTCCGAACCGTATCTGTCGGCCGAGGCCGAGTCGCTGACGCTGCCCCGCGAAGCGATGGGTCTGGGGGATGTGAAGTTCATGGCCGCCATCGGAGCCTTCCTCGGATGGAAGGCCACCCTCTTCAGCCTGATGTTCAGTTCGGTGCTCGGGGCGGTGGTGGGTCTGGGCCTGATCGCCCTGGGCCGTCAGCACTGGTCGGGTCGGTTGCCCTATGGGCCCTACATCGCCGTCGCCGCCACAGGCTGGGTGTTCGGCGGATCGGCGCTGTGGGAACGCCTCTTCGGGGCGCGCTGAAGGGGGCCTGGGCGGAGGTTCCACCTCACCCGCTGTCTCCGTCTCAGCCAGGATCGGTCGGCGTCGCCTTGGCTGCTACCGTCGGAAGGAGGCCGCGAAATCCGACGCGTCGCCGGCCACCGTCTTCTTCACGAAGCGCGATCCGGCGATGAGTTCCTGAAGCTTCCGGGCGTAGGCCTCGGCATCGAGGGGCAGGGTGACCGTTTGTCCGATCAATCCCGAGTAGAGCATGCCATTGGCCAGTTCCAACGAGGCCAGGCCGTCGCGTCCGGGGGCGATGAGGGGTTTTCCATCGAGGATGGCTTCGGTGAACTGGGTCATCAGCTGGGCGTGCGGCTGGTCGGCGTTCTCGAAGGGAATCTCCACGTTCCACGACTCCGGCTTGGCGAAGCCCGACGTTGAGGATCGGCTGAACTCGGTCATGTCGCACAGGTTGCGGATGAAGCGCAGCTTGCCGTCCTCCAGCACGGCCCGGCCGCGGGTGCCGGTCAGTTCGAAGCGGTTGGTGCCCGGCGCTTCGCCGGTGCTGGCCACGAAGACGCCCGTGGCCCCGGAGGGATACTCGAGGTAGGCCGTGACGTTGTCTTCGACCTCGATGGTGTGGTCCCGCCCGAGCGTGACGTGGGCCCGGATCGACGAGGGCAATCCCAGCAGCCAGGCCAGGATGTCGAGGTTGTGCAGGCATTGGTTGAGCAGCACACCGCCGCCTTCACCCGCCCAGGTGGCCCGCCAGCCGCCGCTGGCATAGTAGGCGTCGGTGCGGAACCAGTCGGTGTTGATCCAGTTCACGCGGACGATGCGGCCGAGTTCGCCCGACTCGATGAGCGATCGGAGCTTCTGGTAGCGCGGTTCCACCCGCAGTTGGAACATGCCGGCGAACACCGTCCTCGGGTTCCGCTCATGCGCGGCGATCAGCTTCAGGGCGTCGGCCTTGTGGGCGGAGATGGGCTTCTCGACCATCAGGTGCACGCCCGCCTCGAGGGCGGCGATGCCCAGATCGGTGTGCTGGTAGTGCGGGGTGGCCACCAGGACCGCATCCACCGTGCCCGAGGCGATGAGCGCGCGGGCGTCGGTCCACGCGGCCAGTGGCCGGTAGGCCTCCATCTTGGCCGGGGTCGTCGAACACACGGCCACCAGCTCGCAGCGCGGCACCTTGCCGGCCTGCAAGTAGGTGGCGTGGTGGCGGCCGATGTTGCCGAGGCCGATGAGGCCGAGACGGACGGTCTTCATGGGAGCGGAGTGCTGGTCAGGGCCGGTGAGGGCCGGTGCGTGTGGGCTTTAGTTGTTCTCGGGCAGGCCTTCGACATGCCCGATGTTGTGGACCGGACGGAAGATCGCCTGGACCTCCGCCAGCAGCCCGGTGTCGATGGGCTCGGCGATCCAGCGTGCCCAGTTGCGGATGTTCTCCGGATTGGCGCTGCCGGCGATGGTGGTGGCGATGTCGGGGTTCGCGCAGGAGAACTGCAGGGCCAGCTTGGCGATGTCGGTGCCGCGTTGGGCGCAGAGCGCGGCGGCGGCCCGAGCGGCGGCCTTCACCGCCTCGGGCTCCTTGAGCCAGGCGGGCAAGGGAGCGTTGGTCAGAAGGCGCGCGCTGAACGGGCCGGCGTTCATGGCGCCGATCCCGCGGGCCTTCAGGTAGGGCACGGTCTCTTCGGCGAAGCGGGTGTTCTGGAGCGTGTACTGGTTGTAGCTGAGCACGCAGTCCACCGGGGCCTGATCGGCGATGAAGCGGAAGATCTTCTGCGGATAGCCGCTGAAGCCCACGAAGCGCACCTTGCCAGCGGCCACAGCCTTGCGGATGGCCGGCAGTGTCTCATCGACGATTTGCTGCATGGGCACGAACTCGATGTCGTGGCAGAGCAGGATGTCGAGGTGATCGGTGCCCAAGCGATGCAGCGACACGTCGATGGACTCGGCCACCCGACGCGCCGAGAAATCGAAGTGCTGGAGATCGTAGCGGCCGAGCTTGGTGCACAGCGTGTAGCTCTCGCGAGGTACGCCCTTGAGCGCGACACCGAGCAACACCTCGCTCATGCCCCGCCCATAGAAGGGCGAGGTGTCGATGAGGCTCAGTCCGCAGTCGAGGGCCACGCGCACGCTGCGCAGGGCTTCCTCGACGGTGACGTTGCGGAATTCCTGGCCCAGCGAGCTGGCGCCGAATCCGAGGATTGGCAGCGACAGTCCGGTGGTTCCGAGGGGTCGGGTTTGCATGAGGGGGATGGGGGTTTCAGGCCGTCGGGATCCGATGCTTACTCGTAGATGTCACCGGCAGGCCGGGCCATCTTGCCCCATTTTTCCCATCCCGGGATCGGGTGTTCCTTGAGGATTTCCTCGACCATGTAGAAGTCCGAACGCTTCTCGGTTTTGGCGCGGACCTTGGCCACCTGCTCGGCGCTGATCGCGGGCAGGTTGTTACCGAAGGACTGGCGGACGTAACTGATGACGCCGGCGGCTTCTTCGTCGGTGATCATGCCGCCGAAGCCGAGCATCGGGGGCACGCCGTTCTTCGGACCGAAGCGCTGGCCACCGAGTTCCAGGGGACCCCAGAGGCCCTTGAGCACCACCTTGATGAGGCGCTCGTCGTCGGCCAGCCAGGGATTGTTCGCCACGTTCAGCGGCGGGTAAATGCCGGCCACGCCCGCTCCGTTGGATTGATGGCAGGTGGCGCAGTGGGCGTCGCGGTGGAAGACCTCCTTGCCGAGGTCGTACTGTTTCTTCTCGGTGGCGTTCAACGTGTGGGTCGGCCCGTAGGCGACCTGATCGGCCGAGGGCGGGGCCGCACCGATCTTGAATTTCCCGGCCAGGTAGGCCTGGGCGTTGGGATTGTCGGCGAAGGCGTTGGGTTCGGCCTTGGCCAGCGTGGCCACCGATTGCTTGAAGGTGCTCTCGAGGATTTGGCGGGTCACGGGGCTCATCCACTTGTCGAGCGGTTGGCGCAAGCCTTCCAGCACGATGCGGGCTCCCTGATCACCGGGCAGCCACGATGCGCCCACGATGGCTTCCAGCCGGACGCGGCCGTGCGTGTCGTTCACCGCCTGGCGGAACAAGTCCTGAGCCCCGGGGATTTGGTGGGCCGTGTAGCGCAGCACGTGGGCCGCAGCGGCCCGGGCCTGATGAGAGCGGGCATTGAGGGCGGCGCGCAGCAGCCCGGCATCGGGCTTGTTCTGGGCCCAGGTGGCCCACAGCGCTTCGCACAGGTGGCGATCGTAGAGAGGATCCTTGCGGTCGAGCTTCGTGGCCCAGGCCTTCACGGCCGGGATGACTTGCGAGGCCGGCCGCCCGCGCAGCTCGCGACGCGTCCGGTAGCGGGTGCGGTATTCGGGCGACTTCAAGTTCTCCAGCAGTTCCGGAATGGGGGCGCCGGCGACCTTCGCGGGCTTCACCAGCGGGCGCGACGGGTAGGTGACCCGATAAATGCGGCCATGGTCGTGGTCGCGCTTCGGATCGCGGGCGTTGTGCTGCATGTGCCCGATGAGGGCGTTGTGCCAGTCGAGGAAATACAGTGAGCCATCCGGAGCGAACTCGAGGTCCACCGGGCGGAAGTTCGGATCGCTGGAGCTGATGAGGTCGCCCGCCAGGGAGCCGGTGAACCCGGAGCCGTCTTCGCGCACGGCGCTGAAGTTGATCCCCAGGAACCCGATGCTGTTGCAGGTCATGAACTGACCCTGGCGGTCCTCCGGAAAATGCCGCGAGGAGACGAACTCCGAGCCCGAGGTGGGCCGAGACCGCTTGGGCACATACTCGCCCGCGCGCTGGATCTCCACGCCGTAGGGCATCTTGGCCGAGATGGGCAGTGCCCAGTAGTTCTCGCCGCTGGAGGCGTCGGACAGCACGCACTGTTCCCAGTCGTCGAAGGCGATGCCCCAGGGATTGTTCACGTCGCTCTGGATGGTCCGCTCCAGCCGGAAGTTCTTCGGATCGAAGCGCCAGGCTCCGCCGTCGTTGACGCGCTGGGGTCCGTAGGGCGTCTCGACCTGGCTGTGCAGGAAGCGGCCCTCGAGCAGGTAGAAGGCACCCGAGGCGTCGGCGCTGTAGGCCGAAATCGCGTGATGGGTGTCATGCGTGTCGAAGCCGTGCATGAGGATCTCCAACCGATCCGACTTGTCGTCGTGATTGGCGTCAACCAGCAGGCAGAGGTTGGGTTCCTGCGACAGATAGACGCCCTCGGGGGCGAGCTCGAAGCCGATGGGCAGGTGCAGACCGCGGGCGAAGATCGTCTGCTTGTCGGCCTTCCCGTCGTGATTGGTGTCCTCGAGGATGATGAGCTTGTCATCGGGCCGGGCATCTCCCGGGCGATAGTGCGGGTAGCTGGGCATCACCGCGACCCAGAGGCGTCCCTGGTTGTCGAAGGACATTTGCACCGGGTTCTTAAGATCGGGGAACTCCTTCTCGGAGGCGAAGAGCTCGACCTTGTAGCCCGGCATCACGGTCATCTTCTCGATGGCCTTCTCGCCATCGAGGTAGTCCACCGGGCGCTTGAAGTTGGTGGGCACCTCCGGCAGGGAGCGGGTCTGGGAGTCATCCGCCGCCAGGTCCTTGCGCTTGCCCGCGGCGACCCCATGGATCACCCCGTCGCGCAAGGTCATCATCTCGCGGGTCTTGAGGATCTCGGCCGGGTAGTTCTGAGGACCGAAGGGATCGTAGCGCTGGCCGTGCGTGTGTACGCCGTTCACCAGGTTGTAGTCGTTGTTCCAGAAGAAGTCCTTGTCGAGCACCGCCTTGTGGACGAGCTCAGGGTCGGCCTTGGAGGCCTTGCGTTGGCGGCCGAAGGTGCCGTCGGCCAGCAGCACGGCCAGTTCCTGATAGCCGGCCTCCGTGGGCGCGAAGCCGTTGATGGTGAGCGGCGGCAATCCTTTCTTCTTCAACCGGGCCTGGGTGGCACTGAACAGATCCACGAAGGTCAGACCGCGCTTCTGGGCCACCGAGGCCATGGCCTTGGAATACAGGGCCAGATTGGCGTTCTCCTGCTTGCCGTCCGGCAAATCGTTCTTGGCCGAGAGGTTCTCGAAGGCGATGGGCGACACGAGCACCAACCGGGGCGCGGCCGCCCCATTGTAGGCCTTGGACAGCGTGTGCGTGACCCAGGCGTCGAGCTCGGCCTCGAAGTTGGCGACCTTGTCGGGTCCGTCGAACGACTCGTTGTAGCCGAAGAAGGCGACGATGGTGTCGGCCTTCAAGTGGGTGAGCCACTGGTCGGGCGTGGGATAGAATCCGCGGCCGAAATGCGAATTCAGATCGGGATGAAATTTCTCAGCGCCGGGAAAGGCCCACTGCGAAACGCGGCCCGGGTGCGGACGGAATCCGGGGGTATCACCCGGCCGTCCCATGTTGCGCACGATGAGGTTCAGCTCGGGATAGCGCAGGTGCAGTTCGGTCTCGAGGCGGCTGAAGTACACGTCGCGCTCGGCCAGGCCGTTGCCGATGAAGACGATGCGCTCGCCGGAGGCGGGTTTGGACACGGTCTGCGGGCGGGCCGAGGTGGCGGCGGCGGGCAGAGCGGTGGGGGCGTGAGCGCGCTTGTCGGCGTCGGCGCCATGGAGGTCCGCGGCGGCGAGCACGGCCGCGGTGAGCAAAGCCAGGGAGGATTTCATTTTGGAAAAGAGGCGATGGTGATCTTGAGAAAAACGGTGGGATCGTGTCAGTCGAGGAAGAGCGGCTTCAGATGCCGCGAGAACAGGTTTTCGGTCACATTGCGGGCCACGAACGCCTCATGCGTGCGCAGCGCCTGCAAGTAGCGGTCGCCCTTCTTGGCGGCGATCTTGAAGCCCACGTGCAGCAACTGGCGCAGGCTGGGATTGAAGCCGGGGTGCTTCGGATCATGCCGCAGGGCGCCGGTGAACTGCGCTGAGGTCCATCCGGCGACTTCGGCTGCGGCCGGTAGCCGCGACCGGTCGATGTCGATCACCGTGGCGTAGGGCGCACACAGTTCATCGATGTGCTCCAACGCGGCCGCGTACAAGTCTTTGGCCAACTCCAGCCCGTCACCGCCGGCTTCGGCCAAACCGATGACTTCTTCGAGCCAGGTCGTGCCCGCGGTCTTCAGGTGCAGGCCAGCCCCGGTGCGCCGGATCGCCCTCGCGATGGGCCCGTAGATGGAGAACTTGTCGCTGCCCGAGTGGACGCTGAGCTTGAGCTCGGCCGGAAGCCCATAGCGTCGAATGGCCTCGGCGATGACCGCCAGGTCGTCGTTGAACTCCCGCTCGAACTGGGCCACATCACCGACGTAGTCCACGCCCTTGTTGAAGCGGCCGGTGAATTTGGGCGCGATGGTTTGAACGGGCACGCCGGCATCGGCCAGCGCGGCCAGGATGACCAGCAACGCGGGTGGCGTCTGCGGGGCGTCGGTCTCGTCCATGGACACCTCGGTGATGAAGCGTCCGACGCCTTTCGACGCGGCGATGTGCCGATACAGCGTCCCGGCTTCCTGAGTGGCCTTGAGGAATTGGGCGGCGATGTGACGGATGTCGTCGGCCGTGGTCACCAGCGGCTCGGCGATCCCCGGGACGACCTGGGTTCCGATCAGCTCCGGATGGCGATCCAGGAAGGCCTCCACCGCCTCGGGGGCCGCGGGCTGTCCGATGAAGTCGGCGACGTCGATCGTGTAGAAGTCGCAGTGCGGCAGGAAGCGCCCCACCGTTTCCAAGCGGATGTGATCGGCATCCAGGAAGTGCGGAGCCTTCCAGCCGAGGGCTTTCACGGCGGCATCGGCGGCGGCCCGGGTGGCGGCCGGCTCAGAGCCGATGATGGTGTGCTCGCGGTTGGACTTGTTCCAGACGGGGATCACCTCCACGCCCTGCGCCAGGGCGAGTTGGCAGGCCTTCAGCTGGGCCTGCGCTTGGTGGGCGAATCGGTCGCCGATGCCGATGGAAAAGCGGCCGAGGATCAGGGGTTGGCTCATGGACTCTCCCGGAGCCTAACCGCGCGGCCCAGCCGGAGGCCAACCTTTCTCAGGCCACGCTGCGGACGATTCTCTCGATGATCTGGAGTCCCTCCTCGGCCTGGGCCCGGGAGAGATTCAGCGCCGGCAGGAGTCGGACGATCTGGGTGCCACTGGGGATCGTCAGCACGCCGGCTTCGTGCAGCCGGTTGACCATCTGGAGGCTCGCGGCGCTGGAGTCGTTCTTGAAGCCCGGGATCTGCGTATGGGGCTGCAATTCGATGCCCAGCATGAATCCCAATCCGCGGGCTCCCTGGACGACTCCCGGATACCGCTGGGCCAGTTGGGAGATCTCGGCATGCAGGAAATCGCCCGTGGACCGGACATGGTCGGCGAGCTTCTCCCGTTCGATCACGTCGAGAATGCGCAAGGCCACGGCACAACCCAGCGGAGTGCCACCGAAGGTGGTGCCATGCGTGCCCGGTCCGAGGATCTGCCCCAGCTCCACTCCATGCGCCTGGTCGCGCAGCCAGAAGGCCCCGATGGGAAACCCGCCGCCCAGCGATTTGGCCATCGAGATGCCGTCCGGAACGAACGATTCGCCCCCGGCCACGCCCTCGAGCACCCGCTGGAAACTCTGGAACCGACCGGAGCGGAAATGCCCGCACTGCACCGCATCGACCAGCAGCAGCAGGCGTTTTTCGTCGCAGAGCTTGCGCAGGCCCAACAGGTATTCGGCCGACGCCGGCGTGATGCCGCCTTCGCCCTGGATGCCCTCGATGAGGATGGCCGCGGTGGCCGGCGAAATGGCCGCACGGGCCGCCTCGAGATCGTTGAACGGGATGTGCCGGAAGCCCTCCACCATGGGCTCGAAGCCCTTCTTCACCTTGTCCTGACCGGTGGCCGAGATGCCCGCGAGGGTGCGCCCGTGGAAGGAGTTCACCGCCGTGAGGATCTCGAAGCGTCCTTCGTCGTGGCCGAACTTCCGGGCCGTTTTGTAGAGCCCCTCGTTGGCCTCGGCCCCGGAGTTGCAGAAAAACACTTTGCCCGGGGCCAGATGGCCGACCAACCGCTGCGCCAGCCGGCCCTGAGGCTCCTGGTAGTACAGGTTGGACACGTGCACCAGCCGCCGCGATTGCTCGACCAGCGCCTCGGTGATTTCGGGATGGGCGTGACCCAGCGAGCACACGGCGATACCGCCGCCCAAATCGAGGTAGCGCTTGCCGGAGACATCCCAGACATGGCTGCCGGCGCCGTGGCTCAAGGCCAGGTTGAATCGACCGTAGCTCGGCACCACGAAGCGTTGGAACAGCTCGCGGATCTCCTGTTGCTGATTCTTCAGGATCGGCGGCGGCGGCGGCAGGATCACCCGGTCATTCATCGTGTGGCGCGATATGCGGTCGCAATCTTTCCAAACGCAAAGAAAAACCGACGGCACCGGGTGGCTATCCAGACCCCACCCCACAGAATCCTTGCCCGGGGTCGCGCGGCGTGGTCTTTGGAGCCCATGGAACGTGATACGCTCTTCCTCCTTAAGCACCGGTTTGTCGATGGCCCCGGAACCGCCTTTTATTGCCCGGAATGTTCCGAGGTCAACGGCCTGCTCCACTACCATCCCGAACTGCGTCATTCGGTGGACGTGCGCTATGTCGAGTTCCAGCGTCCGCGTCCGGAGGTCATCGCCCGCGTCGGCGAGGCCAATCAGTCGTGTCCGGTGCTGGTGCTGGCGGCGGGTTCACCGGGCGACGGTCCCGAGGTCAAGCGCGCCGAGGGTCAGGGCACCCGATTTGTCAGCGGATCCCGCGACATCGGCAACCATTGGGCCAACCGCTTCGGCACGTCGCGGCCCCACTGAATTCCGCGACGCTTGCATGGCCATGACGACGCATTCGCACCGTGACCATCGAGTTCCGGCGTCGCTCGTCCTGGCCTTCACGTGCTTCCGCCTCATGTCCCAGACACCGCTGAATCCGCCTTCTCCGCCCCCGGCCTCGATTCCCGCGGCCGACGCCTGGTTGGCGGGCGCGGCGCTGGCTCCGGAATTTCGGGTGCCCACCACTCGCGAGGCGTGGAACACCCGTCGGGCCGAGATCCGCACCACGCTCGAGGGTCTGCTGGGGCACCTGCCGCCGCGGCCCATGAAGCCGGTGGTCACCACGCTGCTGCGCGAGGACCGGAGCGAGTATCGCTTCGAGAAGTTCACCTTCGACAACGGCGCCGGCGCGACCGTAGCGGGATACGTGTTCCTGCCACCGCAGGCCCAGGTCCAGGGACCGTTGCCGGCGGTGCTCTACTGCCACTGGCATGGGGGCCAATACGACATCGGCAAGGACGAGATGCTCCGCACCAACGCCGTGCCCGTGGCGGCCGGTCCGGCCTTGGCTCGGTTGGGTTACGTGGTCCTGGGTATCGACGCCTATTGTTTCGGCGAGCGCAACGGTCAGGGCCCGGGCGGCCCGGCCGAAAAAGGCTCCGCCGGCGAGATGACGGCGTCCAAATTCCAGCTGTGGGCCGGGCGCACTCTTTGGGGGATGATCCTGCGCGACGACCGGATGGCCCTCGATTACCTCGCTTCCCGTCCCGAGGTGGACCCGAAGCGCATCGGGGTCACCGGCATCAGCATGGGGGCCACGCGTACCTGGTGGCTCATGGCCCTCGATGAGCGCCTGCGGGCTGGCGTGGCTGTGGCTTGCATGACGCGCTACACCGAGCTCATCCGCGAAGGCGGCCTCAAGGCGCACGGCATCTACTACTTCGTTCCGGGCCTGCTCCGGCATTTCGACACCGAGGCGGTGATGGCCCTGGCCGCGCCCCGACCGATGCTCTTCATGACGGGTGGCCAGGATTCCGGTTCTCCCGCCTCCGGCATCGCTCGGTTGGAGCCACCGATTCGCGAGGCCTATCGGCTGTATGACGCCGAATCGGCCTTCGAAAGCCGCCTCTATCCCGACCTGGGCCATGTCTACACCCCCGAGATGTGGCACCGCACCCAGGATTGGCTGGTGCGTCATCTCGGGCAGTGACCGGCGCTGGCGTCTGAGGACCGAAGAGTCGCAACGCCTCAACGCGCATCCGCGGACGATTCGAGCTCCGGCGTTGGAAGGATCGCCGGCTCGCTGAGCAAGGGCTCGTTCATGACTTGCTCGATGAAGGCACTCCAAGTCTCGTCCGGGCTCCAGACCTCGCGCATGGGGAAGCCCGCCTCGGTCTCGGTGTGACCGAGCACTCGCCGGCGGTACAGGTGGATGAATGCCGACGCGCGCATGTTCTTGGCGCAATGCACCCACACCTTCTGACCCTGGAATGCCGCCAGGATGGCTGCGAATTGGTGGAACTGCTCGGGCTTGGGATCCTCCCAGAGCACCGGGATTTGGACGTAGGCGATACCCAGGCGAGCGATCCGGTCGGCCTCATCCGCCAGAGCCCGCGGTGAGGTGGGGAGGGCCAGGTTGATGACGGCCTCGATGCCTAGGGCCGGCAGCTGTTGTTCGATGTCCCGCTCCGAGAGCTGGCCCGACGACCACAGCCAATCGAAGACCTGATGGGTGTTTTCTGCGTCCATGAACGACCTGGAGTTCCAACCTGCCTTCCCGTGACCGCAGAGACAAGAGACCTCGACCGATCCTGTCGCCGCGTCCCAGTGGGCGGCGGGCTTCAAGGGCGAAGCGCGGCAGCAAGCGCTGGATACGGTCATCCAGGGTTGGTCGCGCAATGATCCGCAAGCCTCGGCCGTATGGTTGGCCGGGTTGCCCGAGGACACCGCCAAGCAAGGTGCGATCCAAGATTACCTCAATCGACTCTCGGTCGAATATCCCCAACATGCCGCAACCTTGGTCACCGGTCTGACCGATGAGGCCCAGCGCACCACCGCGATCCAAAACATCGCGAAACGTTGGTTGCTCACGGATCCGGTGGCGGCGGAGCGATGGCTCAATACGACCCCGCTGCCGAAGGATCAAATCCAGCAGATGTTGAAGAACGGAAAACAGTAGCACCATCGCTCTCGTTCCCCGGGTTCCCTTCCGGCTCACCCGCACGATTTCGCGTGTCCGGAGTCCTTGTTTCCCGAGTCAACGACCTTGGCGTCCATCGCCGGGCCGATCCCACGGGTATCACCCGGATTGAGGCGGCACGGATTCAAAAAGGGTTTCGATTGTGGATGTTTATTCGGCGTAGTCGGGTATACCAATCCCTGAATGAGCGGATCCTCGATCGACCCGGTGACCACCCTGGCCACCGCCAAGACCTTGGCCGACCTCCTGCCTCCCGAGGCACGGATGGAGCTGATGCGCCACCTCATGAGTCGGGCCACGCCCCAGTGCATGGCGCGCTTCATGGCCGAGATGCGGCCGACGATTGCCGGGATGGGCTCGGCCCAGTTGGCCACCTCGGCCCCGCCCGCGTTGCCACCCGCGATCACCTCGGTGGGTCCGGAGGTCGTCGAGAAGATCCTGCGGTCCTGGCATCTCGAACTCGACGGCATGGTCTCTCTCACTATCCCCGCGGGAGTGGCCGACATGGATGCGCTCCGATCGCTCAACCACTGCTTCCGCGCACGCCATCACGACCCGGTCCGCGATGCCGTCTCCGCCGGCGATTTCGACTGGTATTCGCGCACGGCGTCCGTCTCGCATCGGGATGTCTCACAGCCGCGGGTCGTGCGGGTCCTTCCGATTGTCCCGGGAACCCGCGGTCTTTCGCGTGACGAGCAGGTGAATCTCCTGAGTTCCGAGGGTCTCCGCTTCGCCGAGCCCATCGAGCAGGCTCTGGTCGCCGCGGCCTTCGCCTGCAAGACCGACGGTCGCGACGTGTTCCAGGACCTGTGGGCGCGTGGATCGTTGTCCGGTCACGCCCTGACCGTGAGCCAGATCACCGGCACCCGGGTTTGCACGTCCTACGACGACGGGGCCTACAGCAACGTGGCCGCCAGTGGAGCCCTCAATCCGGACGGCCATCGGATCTCGCCCGCCGCCCAAGCTGCCCTCGATCCCGGTGCGGGGGTTTGAGGGTCGGCTTCACGACAAAGGATGGATCTTCGGTAAAGTCGCCTCCCGAATGAGGTCCTGATGGGTCATTGCGACTCCGTTCAGGCCGCATTGGATTCACCGGTCCGGAGTGCTGCCGTTGGTGCGGTTGAACTCGCTCAGCGCGGCGGCCAATTGGGCGGGCGACATCCGTTTGCGGAGAGCGGCCATCTCGGCGTTGGCTCTAACGTCGCAGCGCTCGTTGAGCGGATGGCCCGCATGGCCCTTGAGCCAGCGCCATTCGATGCGGTGACGGCCGGCCTGGGCGTCGAGCTGTTGCCACAGGTCGGCGTTCTTGACGGGTTCTTTGGTGGAAGTTTTCCAACCGTTGCGCTTCCAGCCATGGATCCACGACTGGATCCCCTGACGCAGGTATTGGGAGTCGGTGAAGAACACGATTTCGCAGGCCTGGTTGAGGGCGGCCAATGCCTGGATCGCCGCCTGGAGTTCCATCCGGTTGTTGGTGGTCGCCGCGACCGCACCGCCGATCTCCAACTCCTGCCGACCATACTGCAACACCGCCGCCCAGGCTCCGGGCCCGGGATTTCCCTGACAGCCGCCGTCGGTATGGATGGTGACACGCTTCAACGCGCGACAGTCTGCGAGCGACGGAGCCAAAGGGGAAGCCGGCACCGCGGTCGGATCATGATCGGACCCGACTCCGATACGGTCCGATCCCGATCTTGCCGATTCTCAGGCCCTGCCGCCTAATGACCCACAACGTTCCATGATCCCGCTCCAAGCGCCGTTCACCGCCGACAAGATCCAGGCCCTCAAGGTCGGGGATGAAGTCCTGATCTCCGGGGTCCTCTTCACGGGCCGCGATGCCGTCCACAAGTACCTGCATGAAGGGGGCGAGTTGCCGCCCGAGGTGAATCTCCGCGACGGGATCATTTACCACTGCGGACCCGTGGTGCTGAAGGAGGCCGACGGTTCGTGGAAGGTCACCGCCGCCGGCCCCACCACCTCGATCCGGGAGGAGCCCTACCAGGCCGACATCATCCGCGACCACGGTCTGCGCGGCGTCATCGGCAAGGGCGGCATGGGCGAGAAGACGCTGGCCGCCTGCAAGGAGCATGGGTGCGTGTATCTGCATGCCATCGGCGGTGCGGCCCAGGTGCTGGCCGAATGCGTGGTGCGGGTGCGCAACGTGTCCCTGCTCGAGAAGTTCGGATCGCCCGAGGCCATCTGGGAGCTGGAGGTCCGCGATTTCCCGGCGGTGGTGACCATGGATTCCCACGGTCGTTCGCTCCACCGCGAGGTGTTCGCCGCCAGCGAGGCGGCCCTCAAGGAACGGGTCTGAACCCGCATGGACTTGGCCGAATTGGGTTGGGATGCGGTCTGGGAGAGCGAGTTCACTCCGCATCGCCCAGGCGGCTTGGAGCCCGCCCGGGTCGTCCACGAAGACAAGCTTTCCTACATCGTCGTTGGGGCCTCCGGCGACCGGCCGGCGATCATCACGGGCCGCTTGAGGCACCTTTGCCCGCGCGATCAGGACCTGCCGAAGGTCGGCGATTGGGTGGCTGTCCGCCCGGTCCCCGGTGAGTCCAAGGGAGTCATCGAGGCTTTGCTGCCCCGACGATCCCAGATCGCCCGCAAGATCACCGGCCGCGGCAGCGAGGCCCAGATCGTGGTGACCAACATCGATGTGGCCTTCGTGGTGCAGGCCATGGACTCCACCTTCAACGCCCGCCGTCTGGAACGCTTCCTCGTGATGGTGCTCGAAGGCGGGGTGAAGCCGGTGGTGGTGCTCAACAAGCTCGACCTCTGCAAGGCCCCGCGTCGCCTGATTTCCGAAGCCGAGGCCGTCTCGGGCGGTGCGCCAGTGCTGCCCGTGTGCGCCAAGACTGCCAAGGGCACTGGTCGACTGCGCGAGATTCTGGGGCCTGGATTGACGGCGGTCCTCATCGGCACCTCGGGCGTGGGCAAGTCGAGCCTCATCAACCGGCTGGTGGGCGGCACGCTGCAGCCCACCTTGGAGGTGCGTGACAGCGACTCCAAGGGACGGCATGCCACGACGTGGCGTGAGATCATTCCCGTGCCCCAAGGCGGCCTGGTCATCGACACGCCGGGCATGCGGGAGTTCCACCTGTGGTCGGCCGACCTCGGTCTCGACACGGCCTTTCCCGACATCACTGAACTGGCCGTCGGCTGTCGGTTTCGCGATTGCACCCATGGCGCGGAGCCCGGTTGTGCCGTGAGGGCCACGCTCGAGTCGGGTGGCCTCGCCTCCGGTCGATACGAGAGTTTCCGCAAGCTTCAGGCCGAGTTGGCCGAGGTGGAACGGGGCCGGGTCGAGCAGGAGCGCAGGGTCCGATCGTCGCGCCCCAAGACCTCCGCTCGCCATGCCTTCCCCGACGACGACGGCGGCGACACCGGCGGCGAAGAGTAAGACGTAGGCGAACCCCGCCAGACACACCGCCCTGGCGGTTGCCGATTCCCAGGCAATCGGTGCTCCCGGCACAGCTCGGCTTCTGCGGCTTCGCACCGCAATCGAACCCCCTTCGAACCTCATTGGTCGGGGGGCCGCTTTCGGAATTCGCGTTCAGGGCCACCTTGGCCTTCGATGAACAGCCCCGAGGCCCTGTATCCGGCGACCCGCGACGCGGCCCTGGCCCGTTGGCGCGCATTCCTGCCCCGGGCCTCGCGGTACGCGGCGCTGCGCAATCGGGTGGTCTCGGGCCACCCCGACGTGACGCGGTTGTCGGCGGCTGTGCGGGCGCGCTTGGTGACCACCGAAGAACTGGTGGGCTCGCTGCTCGAGACCCACCGCTTCGAGGCCGTGGAGAAACTCGCTCAGGAACTGGTGTGGCGCGATTACTGGAAGGGATGGCTCGAGCTGCGGCCGGAAGTCTGGACCGCCTACCGTGCCGAGGTGGACCACCTGCGCCAAAGGGCCGATCCGGCCGTGCTCGAGAGGGCCGAGGCGGTCATGGCCGGTCGCGGTGGGATTGCGGTGATGGATCGCTTCGCCCGGGAACTGATCGAGACCGGGTACCTCCACAACCACGCCCGGATGTGGTGGGCCGGGTATTGGATCCACGTCGAACGCCTGCCCTGGGCGCTGGGGGCCGACTTCTTCTACCGACATCTGCTCGACGCCGATCCCGCGAGCAACACCCTCGGATGGCGCTGGGTCGCCGGGCTGCAGACGCGGGGCAAGGCGTATCTGCCGCGGCGCTCCAACGTGGAGAAGCATTGCGCCCCGGAATGGCTGGCCGACCCGACCGGGCTCGATCGGTTGGACGACTCGGTGGTGGCGGCGGTTCCGGTGCCCGACGACGGACCGGCTCTCCGGGGCCCGTGGGAATCGCTGCCGGAACACCCCGATGCGTCGAGGCTCGAGCCCGGCCTCGGGGGTCTTGGTGGCGTTGGCGGCGGTGGTGGGCGTTCGGGCCGCTGGGGCCTCTGGCTGCATGGCGAAGACCTGAGCGTGGAGCGGTCCGCGCTGGCGGGGTTCCATCCCGAAGTCGTCTTGAGCGTTTTCGATGCGCGTCGTGTCGCGGCCTTCGGGATGGCGGCGCCCCGCGTGGCCTATCTGAAGACCGCGCTGGCCGATGGACTGGCTCGTGCGGGCCGGCACTTCACCTGCCCCGCCGAAGCGTGCGAGACCGGCGAGGCGCTGGCCGAGGCCTTGGCCCGGGTGGCCCGCGAGCAGCGACTCGACGGTTGGGTGGCCATGCGACCGTCCGTCGGTCCGCTGGGCGTGGCGATCCCGGCGATCGAGGCCGCTCTGGCCCGTGACGGTCGGCGGGTGCTCTGGTGCCGCCGCCGTTGGGACGAGCAGACCTGGCCCCAGGCGTCGGCGGGGTTCTTCGGATTCTGGGAAAAGGTCCGACGGCGCCTCTCGGCCGGAGCCCGTGATCCGCGGCAATCGGAGCTGTCGTTCGGATGAACCCGACCCTTCCGACTCCTCCCTTGAAGCGTCCGCGGCCCGGAGCCCGCTCCGACTGGCAGGTCGTGTGGTTCAAGCGCGACCTGAGGATCGCCGACCATGCGCCCTTGATGGAAGCGCTGCGGCACGGCCCGGTGCTGGGCCTCTATCTCTACGAGCCGGAGCTGCTGCAATCGCCGGAGTGGGATGCGTCGCACTCGCGCTTCATCGCCGAGGCCCTCCGGGAGTTGGAGACCGAGTGGACCCGTCGAGGCGGGTGCCTGCTTCTCCGGCGGGGCGAGGCCGTCGAGCAATTGGAACGCCTGCACCGCGAGACGGGCTTCGTGCGGTTGTGGTCGCATGAGGAGACCGGCCAGCGCGTGACCTTCGATCGCGACCTGCGGGTGGCCCGGTGGTGCCGCGATCGGGGGATCGTCTGGGAAGAGTGGCGTCAGGACGGCGTGGTGCGCCGGCTCGCCTGTCGCGACGGATGGGCCGAACGCTGGGCCAGCCGCATGTCGGGACGGATCGAATCGCCGCCGCAAGTCCTCGGGCCGGGGCGTCCGACCGGACTCGCCTCGGAAGGCGTCCTGGGGCCGGAGTCGCTCGGTCTGGGACCGGTGATCCCGTCCGGATTGCAGGTGGGCGGGGAGACGGTGGCCCGGGAGGTCTTGGGGAGTTTCTTCGAGGATCGCGGGGCGGGCTATCGCACCGAGATGTCGAGCCCGCTCACCGCCGCGACCGCCTGCTCGCGGATCAGTCCGTACCTGGCCTGGGGTTGCGTCTCCATGCGCACCGTCCATCAGGCGGCCCTCCAGCGGCAGGAGGCGTTGCGGTGGCGGCGCAGCGCCGGTGAACCGGTGGATCGGCGGTGGTCGGGCGCGTTGTCGAGTTTCCAGGCGCGGCTGCGATGGCATTGCCATTTCATGCAGAAGCTCGAGGACGAACCGCGCATCGAGTTCGAGAACTTCAACCGCGCCTACGACGGTCTGCGCGAGGCCTTCACCGAATCCGACGAAGGGCAGCTGCGGCTGGAGGCCTGGCGTCAGGGGCGAACCGGATTCCCCTTGGTCGATGCCTGCATGCGATCGGTGCGGGCCACGGGTTGGTTGAACTTCCGGATGCGGGCGATGGTGATGAGCGTGGCTTCCTATCACCTCTGGCTGCACTGGCGTCCGACCGCGATCCATCTGGCCCGGTGCTTCCTCGACTTCGAGCCCGGCATCCATTTCAGCCAGGCCCAGATGCAGAGCGGCACCACGGGCATCAATACCGTCCGCATCTACAACCCGACGCTCCAGGCGCTGGAGCAGGATCCCCAGGGGGTCTTCATCCGGCGTTGGGTTCCCGAATTGGCCGCCGTGCCCGACGCCTACCTTGCGGAGCCCTGGCGCCTGATGCGCTCGCAGCAGGAGGCCAGCCGCTGCGTGATCGGCGTCGACTATCCAGCCCCCCGTGTCGAGGCCCGGCTCGCGGTCCTCGAGGCCAAGGCGCGGATCGCCCGGGTCCGCTCGAGCACGGTGGCCCGCGAAGCCTCCCGACGGGTCTACCTGCGTCACGGCAGCCGAAAGCAGGGTTCCTTCCGGGGTTCGGACGCCGAGGTCCGCTACCGTGCCGGGCTGCTGCATCCCGACGCCGATCCGACAAGTCCTTTGGAACCCGGCCCTCTCCCGTCGGGTCCCTATCAGCCCGAGCTCTTCGGTTGAGCGAGGCGACCGGCACGGCCGCTTCAGCCTGCAGGTCCGATTCCCTCGGACCGTTCGGGCCGACTCACTCCTCGACCAGGTGGAAGAAGCCGGAGGCGCGGGCGGGATCGAGCGACAGCGGGATGCGGACGTTGCCGGAGGGGGTCACCTCCGGCTGCAGGCCCGTGTCCTGCCACTGGGCATGGGGCAGGCCGAGTTGGTCGGAGGTGCGCACCCGGAGCCGGCGGTCTTGGGCGGAAACCACCCGACCGGCCGAATCGATCGCCTGGAGTTCCAGGCGCCATTCCGAACCCGACACCGATTGGCCCACCAGACGTCCGCCGAACACCTTCCTGCGTTGGCCGATGCTCAAGATCCCCGGGGTGTACCGCACCTTCTGGACCGGTCGGGCATCGACCGTGGCGATGATCGAATCGAGGGGTACGGTCCCGAACCGCAGTTCGGTGGTGCCGCTCTTGGCCCGGACCCGGAAACCCGCCTCGACCAGCACCGAGACTCCCACCGGTGCCGAGTGCCCCGACGGTTTCCACAGCACGGCCCCGACGCGGCCTTTTGCCGCCCCGGTGCGGTTCTCCATGAACGAGGTCTCTCCGGGCGCCTTGAGACCGATGAACTCCAGAGCCTGCGGATCGAACTCGAGGTTGAACGAGAACGCGTTCTCGTCGCCCACCCCTTCGAGGAGCACCGGCACCCAGGTCTCCTCACCGGAGACGGGATCGCTCCAGCCGAAGGTCAGCGACCGGGTGATCTCCACCGGGGACCCCCGGACGAGGCCCTTGGCCTGAACGGGCTTGGAACCGCGATTCAGGGTGTATCCCGGTCCGCCCGTCGCCGGGTCGGCCGCCGGCTGCAGCGGATCGAGCCGTGCCACATAGCGGGCCACCTGAACCAGGTCGGCCAGGTTGATCGCCCAGTCGCCCGATTCGGACTTCGGAGCACAATCCATCCGACGCCGGGCCACCGGGTCGGCAATCGCATCCTTGTTGGCCAGCACCGTGGCGATCGCCGTGATGTCGAGGACATCCACCGAGCCCGTGCCATTCACATCGCCCTCCACCGAGTCGGCCAGGATGGCGATTCCGCCGCCTTCGGCGACCATCGGGGCCTGGGTGGCGTTGGTGTAGCCCACCCGGAAGGTGAGATCGCGATGGGTCGACTCGAGCTCGGAATCGCCGAGAATGCGGATCGGCAGCCGCAGCGGAGGAGGCGTCGCCACGCCGGAAGTTCCCGGAGTGCGGATGATCTCGATGGACGCGGCGGTTTGCGCGACCAGGTCCAGCCGGGCGATCCGGTTGGTGCCGCGGGCGAATCCCTGCGTCGGATCCTTCTTGGAGATCAGGACCTGCAACCGGAGCTGGTTGCCGCCGACCCCGCCATTGGCCGGTGGGGCCGACACCGATCCCAGTCTGCGGGTGCTGATCGTGGCGGTCGTGTTGAGCGAGGGATCGAGGGTCAGGGACACGCTCGATTCATCGGCCAAGAGGTACGGAGTCGTGCAGACGAGGGTGAACGACACCGCCGATTCATCCCCGAAACCCACCAGCCAAAGCGGGACCTCCGCCGCTCCCCCCGGGGCGGCCAGCGTCTCGGTCGGCAAGCGCAACACCCGGTCGACGCGCAGGGCGATGGTCCGGGAGACGCCGAGGGTGCCGCCCACGGCATTGGTGGCCACCAATCGATAGATCCCCGCGTTGGTCGACAGCGCCGCGATCAGCAAGCGGGGGGAGTTGGTGGGTGATGAGAACGACTGGAAACGGGCGGGAGTCGATCCCGAAGCGGCTTCCACCTGCCGCTCCCAGCGATAGGTCGGGGCCGGGAATCCGGTGGCCGCGACGTAGGCCGAAAGGTCGACGGTGGTGTAGGCGTTGGCGGCCACCGTCATGTCGACTCCCGGCGAGGCTCCCGACACCCAGGTTCCGCCGCCTTCCACCGGGGCGGGCGGTGTGGCGGGGACCGACAGCGCGGCCGCCGATGTCACGGCCACCTGGAACGGGGCCACCTGTTCGGTTCCCGCCAGTTCCACTCCTCCGGACGACTCGAGCTGCACGGCACGTACCCGGTAGTTGCCGGTCATCGAAGGGAGCAGGTTCGCCGTGCCCACCGAGAACGAGGCCCGGCCCCCGCCACCCGAGACATCCAGCTCGAAGGTGCCGCCCGCCGACCACGCCGCGGGCAACGCGGGCACGACCACCGGGAACGACGTGCTGGCATCCTGCCAACCGAGGGTGTCGTTCCAGCGCTGCAGCTGGACCTTTCCGAACAGGGCCCCGTTCAACTGGATCTCCAGCGATCCGGCCGTGCCGGCGACCCCGGTGATGTTCGTGCGCGACAGCGACACGCCGATCGGAAGCACCGGGGTGAATCCCCCCGACAGACTGGTCCCACGGGTCCGATCCGACGCCCGGCTGGAACCGGTCAGCGGATTGGAAATCCGGACCGAGTAGGTGCCGATCTGGCCGAAGCTGAAATTCGTGAGCGCCAGCAGGGCATTGGTCGCCCGGGGAATCTCCGATCCGTCCTTGAACCATTGGTAGACCACCGCGGGGCCGTGGCTGGAGATCACCGAGAACACCACGTTGGTGGATCCGGCCAAGACCGGTCCCAGCAACGTCGGCACCGAGGCATTGGGTGCGATCGCCGACGAGACCGCCGGGGAAGCCAACTCCGGAAAGATCCCGACCGTGACCAGATTGGTGACCGTCTTCCCCAGGGCGTTGCTCACGACGACCTGGTAGGTGCCCGATTGGGCGACCGTCAGCGTCCGCGTGCTGGCGACGACCGCCTGGCCCACCACGCTCGCCGTGGCATTGGTCACGGGGATGTCCAGCGGGGTCACCGCATCCCCCGTGCGGGCGTCGAACACGGTCACCTTGGGCATCGGATCCCCCTTGGCCCGGACCGTGAAGGCCAGTTGGAGTCCCGCATTGGCGACCGCGAGGTGGGCTGCCGGGCCGCTTTGCCCCAACGGGGTCGCGATGGGCGGATTCCCGGAGAGCCAGGAGGCCGGTTCCACCGACACCTCGGCCGGTGAATCGGCGATGCGGATCGTCGCCGACCGGAGGTCGCTCCCGAAGGTGTTGGCCACCTCGACATCCACCCGGAACGATCCGACCTCGGAAAGAGGGACCGTGACCGTGAGCTGGGCATTGGTGGCCCCCGCGACCAGCGAGCCGTTGCGTCGCCAGCGGTATTGGACCGGTGGTGCCCCGTTCTGGAGGGCGGCCCGGAGGGTCAGGGTGCGTCCCCGGTCGGTGAAATCGACGGCCGGGTCGAAGTCGCGTGCGCCCGAGCCGGAGGTTTCGCGCACCGCGATGGCCTCGAGGACGGGCGCTTCGCGTGAGACCAGAGCGAGGTTGTGGTCACCGCCGGCCGCGATGTCCACGACGTTGATCAGGCCCGAGGGTATCTGGGTTTGTCCCGACCCGTTGTAGCCCCAGGCCACCACCGTGCCGTCGTCCCGGAGGGCCAGCGTATGGGCCCGGCCCACCGCGATCTTGACCACCCGGTTGAGCCCGGCGGGCACGGCCGTGCGTCCCTCGGCCGGGTTCCCCCAGGCCACCACGGTTCCGTCGCCACGCAGCAACACCAGATGCGACGCACCCGCCCTCAGAGACACCCCATTGGTCACCAACGACGGCACGGACACCACGCCCGCGGCATCGGATCCCCACACGACGACCTGGCCGTTGGCCAGGAGAGCGGCGCTGAAGAAATCGCCGGCGGCCACCTCGATCGCGCCGACGACGCCCGACGGCACCCGGCGTTCCCCGAAGAGATTGTCGCCCCCGAAGGCTGCGACCGATCCGTCGGCGCGCAAGGCCAGCGCGTGGGTCGAGCTGACCGAGACGGATACGAATCCGCCCGCGGGATCGGCGTCGGTCGCCGGCAGTCCTGCCGACCCGCGGTCGCCGAAGAAGGCGAGGTCTCCGGGAAACTGGTCCTTGAATCGCCCAGAGGCGATGGGGGAGGGGGAATTCGTCGGTTTGCGCAGGACGGCTCCGAACAAATGGCCGAAGTCCACCCGGTTCAGGTTCATGCGCCCGGCCGCATCCTGCAGGGCCGTGTTCCACGAGGTCTGGTCGGTGTGATCGGCACCGCCCGGCCCGTAGGTGATGGTGCCGGTACCCCCGCCGGTCAGCAGGGCCGGGCCTCGTAGCACGAGACGGGTGCCGACATAATTGGTCCCGCCCACGAGGATCCCGGGTCGCAGCGCGACGGCCTGCACCCATTCGGCCGCGGCGACCGCATCGACGTCGTCGGCCCTCACCCCGGGCGGAAGATCCGGGGCGCGGTTCAACCCCAGGAGATTTTCGCCCCACGCCACCAACGATCGATTGCGCGTCTGGGCCTCGATCGACACGACCGGGAACACCCCCAGGAGGACGACCATCAGGAGACACGACCGCAGGATGGGACTGGAACGCATACAACGGTCCCATCGACTGATCTCCCGCCGACTTGAATCTTCCGTGCGGTGCCGCCGACCCCGGCCGGTGGCGGAGGGGCCCTGATGTCGAGTCCGACAGGCCCGCAGTTCAGCCCGACCGATCCCACCGAATTGCGCCGCTGTGCTTCGGTCGGCCGAGGGTCACCGCGGGCCGCTGGCGGCACGACGGGCCAACGGGTGCACGCCGCGTCGGCAGGCGTCCGAGCAATACAGCACCCGGTCCCAGTCGCGTTCCCACTTCTTGCGCCAGACAAACGGGCGGGCGCAGGCCACGCACACCTTGGAGGGGAGATTCGCCTTCTTCATTCGCATCGGGATCCGGACGGTCGATCGGGATTACAACGGTTCACCCCGCTGGTGCACCGTGCACCGGGAGTGTCTTCGCCGCCAGCCGTGGCCCATGGGTTTTCCCGGGATGCACCGGGGCAGGAGGTCGCGCCACAGTGGGCGGGTTGCGTTTCAAAGCGTCTGAGGAATGCTGGCATCATGGCAGTCTCGTGGGAATCCACTGAAATGACCGGCACCATGACTTTCCGGATGGAGTCGTGCGCCGCCAGGCATGCCGGGGTTTCCGGATCCGAGCCGAGGGAGGAAAACCGATGACACCGGAGCAAGTGGCACTGGCCCGGCGACGCCTGTTCCTGGGCATCGCCAATGTGGGATTCTGGGTGATGGCGTCGATCGGCGGTCTGGCATGGGTTGTCGCGGGCCGTGGGGCTTTCGATGGATTCAGGGCCGTGGCCATGGGGGGTATCGCGGTGGCCATTCAGGCGGTCTTCGACGGGATCGGCGGCGGGCTGCTCGTACCTGGTGTGCGGCCCACCGTGGGCGGATTCCTCAAGAGGTGGGGTCGCGGCGTCGGGGTTCATGCCCTGGTCTTGGCCGGAATCGGAGCCGTGGCGGCGGCGAGCCTGCGTTGGACTGGCGGTTTCTGCACCGGATTGGCCGCCTCGATGGTGGCGCTGGCGCTGGGACGCCGCTTTCTCCACGCCGCCATCAGCGGGGCCGCCGATCGGACGCTGTCCGTCGAAGGCGGTGAGAGTCTTCTCGTCACCCGGGTCGATGATCCTGCCTTCACTGGCGGCCTCGTCGGATTCGGATCCCGCGCCGGAATCCTCGTACCCGAAGCCTGGTGCCACCGCCTGCCCCCGATGGATCTGCGGGTGGAGGTGGCGCGCCGGCGCTGGCGGGTGGAGCAGCGGTTGCCCTTGCGCACCCTCCTCGTCTTGATGCTCTGGAATCTGGCCGGTTGCCAGATCGGCTCGATCACTCTCGACCTCCCTGCGCTGCCCATCGGCGTCGCCCTGATGGGTCAGGCCTGCTGGATGACCCTCTGGAGTTTCCTGGGTCTTCTGGTCTTGCCGAGCCTGGGCCGGGCCACGGTCTTCGCCGCCGATCGGGCGGCCGCGGCGGCGGGTTTCGATCCCTCGGGTTGGATCCGCGCCTTCCCGGCTCTCACCGGCGAAGACGGCAGTGATCGGGAACTGGTCGAGAAGGTCTTCTACCCGATCCCTTCGGTGGCCCGCCGGTTGGAGTCGCTCCGATCATCCGTGGGCGGAACGCTCTGGGGTGATCTCGCGAGATCCCAACTCTACTATTCGATGTCGGGGCTCACGCTGCTCGGCCGCTCGGTCCACTGCAACGTCGGGCGACCGGCGCTGTGGGTCTTCCCGCCGTCGGCCTGAGTCCAGCGGCGTGGTCGACGGGATCGAGCGCACAGCCGTCTCACCGGTGGTTGAGTGCTGGAATGGCGCTGGAATGGCGACGCTTCGGTTCCGCCACCGCCCCCTTCATCGACCAGCCGACCCGTCCGGGGTGCGCTCAAGGATTTCCCGGGCCGCGGCCAAGCCCGACAGGGCGGCTCCCTCGATGCCGCCGGGTCCGAAGGCGTCGCCCGCGAGCACCAAAGTCGGTCGCCGGCTCGCCAGCATGCACGGGGCCGGGTCGAGGATTCGGGGTCGACTGTACCGCCAGCCATGCACCTGGAATTCCCGGACAGAGGCGCCGATCCATGCCGAGGCGGCCTCGATGAGCCGACGTCCGCTCTCCGTGCGGTCGCGATCCCAGTGCTCGAGGCTGAACCCGGCCGTGGCCTGCAGGGTCGCTGCCGGCACCGGTGAGATGCCCTTGGCCTGGTTGTCGAAGAGCCACGCTAGCGGGCCCGAGTCGGGTGCGAGGCCCCCAGGGAGAGGGATGCACGACGGTCGGTCGAGGACGGCCATGACGGTGAGGCATCGGTCGTACTCGATGGTGCCGAGGCGGGCTCGCAGGTCTGGCGACAGATCCACCCCGCCGGCGTCGATCAGCGCGAGCGATTGCGGTGCCGGCGGGGTGAGCACCACGGCTCGGGCCTCGAACTCGGTGCCCCCGAGCGTCGCGGCGATCCAGCGGGATCGCTCCGCGCGCAGGGAGGTGAGCGTCGTCTCCGGCAGCACATCCAGGCCCAGGGCCAGATGCTTGGCCACGCCGGACATCGCGGGCGCGCCTCGCCATCGGCACGGCGCCATAGCCCCGGGGTCATCCGTGGCCGGTCCCCATGCGGCCCGGGCCGGACCGAGTCGTTCCTGCCACCAGGAGTCCGGCAATCGACCGCCCTCAAGGTCGAGGCAGGGGGTCCCATGATCGAAGATCGCCTCACCGATTCGTCGGGTGGCCAAGCGCCCTCCCACGCCACGGCCCTTGTCGATCACCCGCACGGTGAGTCCCGCCCGCTGCAACTCGCCCGCAGCCACGAGGCCGGCGAGTCCGGCCCCCACGACCAAGACGTCCGAAGGCCGGGAGCCTCGGGCCGAAGGATCTCCTCCCGGGGTCGACGTGCTGGATGCCATCCCGCGAGTCTGGACCGGGGACCCGGGAGCGCAACCCGCAGGCGCTGGGCCAATTCGGGGGGGCGTGCACTGCGGGCTGACACAGCAACGGGAGGTGATCTCGGGCGATCCGATCAGGGGATGGCCAACACGGCGATCAGGTAGCGCAGTTCCTCCTGCACGTCGTCACCGTCCGCCAGAGTCTGGGATATCTCGGCCCGTACGGCTTCCCGAAATCGCCGCCGCAATCGGTGGACGGCCACCTTCAACGCCCCTTCGGTGAGCCCGAGTTCCCGGGCTAGGTCTGCGGGCGAGGGAAGATCGTCGCCCACCAGCGCGGGCTTGAGGCGCTCGAAGTGGCCCGACTTGTCGGCCGATCGCAAATCGTTCTCGACCGTCGCCAGAGCTCGCTCGAGGACGGTGAGGGCCCACTCGCGGTCGAAGCGGCCCGGGTCGAGGCCCGGGGTGGCCGGCTCGTCGATCCCGTCTTCGGAGAGCGACGCGGTTGGAACGCCGCCGCCGCGCTTGAGTCGGTGGGACCGCTCGCGCACGTCCGACTCGAAATTCCGGAGTGCGCCGAGCAGGTAGGAGCGGAATCGCCCGCGGGCCGGGTCGGCTCCCGCAAGGCGGCCGCCGGCCAGCACGTGCGCGAAGAACGCCTGGGCTGATTCGCGCGCCTCGTCGTCGGTGCCATGCCACCGCCGCAACGTCTTGAACACCGGTCGCCAATAGGCCTCGCACAAGTCCGACAACGCCGCCCTGGCCTCCGGCGTCGTGCCCCGCGCCCGCGCCACGAGCGACCAGCGCGTGGGGGCGAAGCCGGCGATCGCTGATCGGGGGGTGGTCATGGGGGCGTGCTTTGGCGGGCCGTTGGTCCGGACCGTTCCCGCTGCGACCATTCCCAGGCGACCTGCATCCGAGGGCTGGTTCGGCTCATGCGGTCCCGGAATCGAGTTTCGAACAGCTACGGGAAGTCATCATCTGAGTTTAGTGCTCACCCTGTTGAACAGGAAGGCGCGGAATTGTTCTTCGGACATTGGCTGGACCGACCCGTCCCCCAGCAGGACCGATCGGCTCTGCGTGTCCGGATCCGGGGGCGACACGGCGAGTATCTCGTCGGGTGAAGAGTTCGTCCCACTGGTTTCGAGGAAGAACAGGTAGGGTTTGCCGGTTCGGGGGTCTGTCATCGAGTCTTTCCGTCCGAAGGGTCCTAGACGCTGGAAGTGTTCCCAGGCGGCTCGATACGACGGGCTGGCCCGGCTCAGGCTCTGGCGGAATTGCTCTTCGGACATGTGCAGGACCGACCCGTCCCCAAACAGGACCGTGGGGTTTTTCAGGTCGGGTCCCCCGGGCGCCACGGCGAGAATCGGGTTGGGGGATGTGTCCGTGAGGTCCGTTCCAAAGATCACGACGGGTTGGCCGGTGAGGGTATTGATATTTGAGATCAGTCCCTCAATCTCAAAGGTTCGGTGCGCCAACCCGATTTCCTGGAGCCGATGGACACCGGCGATCCGGTCGACCTCAGACTTGTTCAGTTGAAGGAAACGGACGGTGAGGGTCAGTAGACCCCAAGCCGCAAGGAGCGCGACCGCGACCGCACCGGCCACCTGGAATCTCGTCCACACGCCGAAGCGGCTCCCGATCACGCCTCGCGCCCCTCGTTCGACGTTCTGCAGAGTTTCGATCTTCCCCAATCCCTCGACTTCGGCCTTCACCTGATCGGCGGTTTGCTGGCGCAGCTCCCGCTCCTTGGCCAGTGCTCGAAAGACGATGTCGTCCACGCGGGCATCGAGGCCGGCCTTGATCGAGGGAGCGGGAAATCGTCCGAGGGGCAGCTCTCCGGTGAGCAGTTCGTAGAAGACCACCCCCAGCGAGTAGATGTCGGCCCGGTGGTCCACCTGCTCGGGCGTCTCCACTTGTTCCGGGGCCATGTAGTGGGGCGTGCCGATCCGGGCCCCGGTGCGGGTGAGCGTGTACGCCTCGGCCGGCGAGGCTCCCGGGCCCTCGAGCAGTTTCGCGATGCCGAAGTCGGCGATCTTCACGCGGCCCTCGGCATCGAGCAGCAGGTTTTCCGGCTTGATATCCCGATGCAGCACCCCCTGCGCGTGCGCGGCTTGCAACGCCTCGCAAATCGGCGGAATGAGGGCCAGCGCCTGTTGCGGCGTGAAGCGCCCGGATCGCAGCGCCTGGCGGAGGTTGGCTCCATCCACGAACTCCATCAGCAGGAAGCAGAACCCGCCGGCCTGCCCGAACCCATGGACGCCCACGATGTGCGGATGCCGCAACCGCGCCAGCGTGCGGGCCTCCCGCTCGAAGCGTTCCACAAAGGCCGGATCGGCGGCCAATTCCCGGGGCAACACCTTGAGCGCCGAGATCCTGCCCGAATCCCGTTCCCGCACCCGGTACACACAGCCCATGCCGCCCGTGCCCAGGTGCCCGAGCACTTCCAGCTCGGGGAAAGCCGCGGCGATCTCCGCCAGGGTCGGCGTCTTCCATACCTGGGGTCCAAGACCCGAATCCGTCGGCGCATTCGCCCCGTCCAGCAGGCATCGCGGGCACAGTCCACCCGGGGCTCGTTCAGGGATGGGGGACAAGCATCGCGGGCAGGGTTGCGAGGGCCGTTCTGACGCGGGCGCTGATGGGGATCCGTTGCTCATACACCCCTCCATGGGGTTTCCTTCACTTGAGGTTACACGAAATCCGAGGGCCTGTCGTCGTCTTGGGTTGGTTGTCCGGTCGCGGCTCCGAGATGCGGTTTCCCTCGCCCCCTCGTGCAGACAAAAACCCGGCCAGGAACCCAGTCCCAAACCGTTGAGACGGATCCTCCTGTGTCCACGTAACGGATGCGGGAGGGCACCCCTGGCGGCAGCGGGATCGGTCCGCAGCGAGCATTGGAAGCGAACACCCACCCCCCTCGCGCACAGCGCGAAAGCTCGACCTCCCTTTGAGCTTACCTGCGAGCGCAGGACCGTTCCCGCGGAGCCCCCTCAAGGCCCCCATTCCCAGCGACAGCGCCGCCATGCCTCACCCTGTCGTGTGCTCGTGGGGAACCGATCGCGCCGTGTGTGTTGCGCCAGGGGGTTGGCGAGGTAGCATGGCCCTCTTGAATCCTCCGAGGGTCATCACGTTTTCGCCATCGTTGACGATTCCGCTCACGCGGGATTGCCCGTGGCACTGCGCCTACTGCGGGTACCGGCGCGATCGGGAGGGGCTGATGCCTGAGGCGCGCTTCGAAGAACTCCTGGTCACGGCCCGGAAGGGCGGAGCCACCGAGATCCTGTTCCTGGCCGGCGAGGCCTCCGATGCCATGCCGCATCTGCGGGCCGCGTTGAAGGCGCGGGGCTTCGACGATTTCGTCGCCCACGTGCGCTGGGCCTGTGAGCGAGCGCTGGAGGGCGGATTCTTGCCCCACACCAACATCGGCGCGATGTCTCCGCGTGATTTCGAGCGCCTGGCCGAAGTGAACGCCTCAATGGGCCTCATGCTCGAGAACATCGACGACGCCTTCAACCGGACGGTCGCGCCCCAGAAGTCGGCCCAGGGGCGCCTGCGCACGATCGAGGCCGCCGGCCGCGCCCGGGTGCCGTACACCAGTGGCATTCTGATGGGTCTGGGCGAGTCGCGGGAGTCCCGGTTGCGCTCGCTCGACGCGCTGGCCGCGCTCCACGCCCGTCATGGTCATCTCCAGGAGATCATTCTCCAGAATTTTATCCCCAATGAGGGATCGCGACTCGGTTCGGTGCCGCAAGCGCCGGCACTGGAAGACTACCTGGAGCTCATCGAGCACTGGCGGCGCGTGGCCCCCGGGGTGGCCATCCAGATCCCGCCCAACATCAATCCCCACTGGGAAGCCCTGCTGCCGTGGACCGACGATCTCGGCGGCATCAGCACCGATGGCGACTGGGTCAATCCCCTGAACCCCTGGGACCCTCCCGAACGCTACGCCGCCGCCTGCCGCCGCCACGGGATGGAACTGCGTCACCGGTGGCCGGTGTATGACGCGTATGTGGACCAGGGGTGGATCTCCCCCAGAGTGGCCGCGGTCATCCAAGCCCGGGATGGCGGAACCCGGCCCGGTCCAAACGATCTTGGCCCCGGTACCGCGGAGGTCCGGCGACCGCACCTGCCGGCCGATCCCTTGACCCGGGCCCTGCGCGGGGAGTCGCCGTCGGTCGACGAAACCCTGCGGTGGGTGCAGGCCGACGGTTCGGCCCACGACGAGATCCGCGACGCGGCCGATGCGTTGAACCGCCGACTCCATGGCGAGGTCGTGACCTATGTGGTCAACCGCAACGCCAACTTCACCAACGTCTGCACCACGCACTGCTCCTTCTGCGGATTCTACCGGCCCCCGGGTCACCCCGAGGCCTACACGCGCAGCGTCGGGGCGGTCGTCGAGCGGGTGCTGCAAACGCCCTGGGTCACCGAGGTGTGCCTGCAGGGCGGTATCCATCCCGACCTCGGACTGGACTACTACGAGGAACTCCTGCGGGCCCTGAAGCGCGCCCTGCCCGGCGTGCATCTGCATGCGTATTCGCCCATGGAGATCCACTCGCTCTGCCTCAAGAGCGGCTTGGAGGCCCGTGCGGTGCTCGAGCGACTCCGCGAGGCGGGCCTCGGGTCGGTCCCGGGCACGGCGGCCGAGATCCTCGACGACGCGATGCGCGACCAGCTCTCGCCCGACAAGCTCCGGGCTGCCGAGTGGGAGGCCATCATCGAGGCGGCCCACCAGACCGGCCTCCGCTCCACGGCCACCGTGCTCTTCGGCCATCGCGAATCGTGGGAAGATCTGATCCGGCATCTGGACCGCATCCGCTCCCTGCAGCGGCGCACCGGCGGATTCACGGAGTTCGTGCCCTTGGCCTTCGTGCCGTATCGCAATCGGTTGGGTGGTGCCTTGGCGCGGGAGGCGGGAGTGAGTCCGGAGGCGTTGGCGGAGGCCGGGGTCGAACGGGTCGAGCGGTTGTATCCCCTTGCCCGGTTGTTCTTCGGTGAGGAGATCCCGAATCTCCAGACCAGCTGGGTGAAGCTGGGTCCGGAGCGCGCGGCGGCCATGCTGCGGAGCGGCTGCAACGACTTCGGCGGCACGCTCTACGAGGAGAGCATCACCCGCGAGAGCGGCGGGCGCTTCGGGGAATGCATGACTCCGGTCGAAATCGAGACGGCGATCCGGTCGGTCGGCCGGATCCCGCGCCAGCGCACGACCCTCTACGGAGTGCCGGCCTGAGCGATTTCAGGGGTCAACCCCTCGGGCTTGCCTCCGCCTACTCCCGGCAGACCGAGTCGTACAGGGCGATGTATTCGGCCGATTGCTTCTCCCAAGAGAAATCGGCCGTCATGCCGTTGTGGCGGATGTGCCGCAGCCAAGCCGGTTCCTGCCACAGGGCCAGCGCCTTCATCATGGCCTTTTGCAGTGCGGTCGCCGAGTAGGGCGCGAACTGGATGCCCGTGGCCTGGGCGGCGTTGTCGCGCGGATCGACCACCGAGTCCTTGAGCCCGCCGGTGGCCCGCACGATGGGGATGGCCCCGTAGCGCAACGAATACAACTGGTTGAGCCCACAAGGCTCGAAGCGCGAGGGCATCAGGTAGAAATCCGCGCCCGCCTCGATCCGGTGCGACAGGGCCGGGTCGAAGCCGATGCGGGCGGCCACCTGGTCCGGGAAGCGTTTGGCCAGATCACGGAAGGCGTTTTCGAGGGCCTTTTCCCCGCTGCCCAGCAGGGCGAATTGCAGGGATTGCCCGGCGTCGAGAAGGGCTCGGACCGTTTCGACGATGAGCGACGAGCCCTTCTGGTCGGTCAGCCGCGAGATGTTGGCGAAGAGCGGGATATCGGACCGGTCGGGCAGCCCCAACTCCCGCTGCAGCGCCGCCTTGCACACGGCCTTGCCCGCGGGGTCGCCCGCGGAGAACGCGGCCGGCAGCGCCGGATCGGAGGCGCTGTTCCACTCCTCATAATCCACCCCGTTGAGGATGCCGCTCAGGTCGTTGTAGCGCTTGAGCAGCAGACCCTCGAGGCCGCAGCCGTATTCGGCGGTCAGGATCTCCTGCGCATACGTGGGACTCACCGTGGTGATGGCCTGGGCCTGGGTGAGGCCCGCCTTCAGGAAGTTGACCCGTTCGAAATGCAAGGCGCTCTCGAGGTGGAGCCAGTCGCTGGGCAAGCCCGTGAGCCCCCAGGTGGACGCCGGGAACGATCCCTGGAATGCCAGATTGTGGATGGTGAACACCGTCCGCGGCGGCTGGGTCCAGCCCGCCTGCAAGCGGGCATGCCGGGCGAGGATCGGAATCAGCCCCGTCTGCCAATCATGGCAGTGCAGCACGGTGGGCGGGTCCGGCAGATGGCGCGCCAGGATCAACGCGGCACGACTCAGGAAGATGAACCGGGCCGCATTGTCGGCGTAATCCCGATTGGACTCGTTGTAGAGACCGGCGCGATCGAAGAAACCGGGCTGTTCCACAAACCACAAGGTCAGGTTGGCCGAGGGTTTGCAGCAGTGGAATCGCCCCTCCACCAGCCCGTCGCCCAGGGGGATGGCCAGACGCCATGACGTCGGCTCGATCCTGGGATGCGCTTCGGCCACCCCGCGATACAGCGGCGTGACGACCGACACCTTCAGGCCCGCGCCCGTCGCCGGCCCGGCCAAGGCCCGGGCCAGGGCCGAGACCATGTCGGCCAGACCCCCGGTCTTCGAGTAGGGATTCAGCTCACTGGTCGCCAGCAGCACGTGCATGGGCAGAGTCTTTGGCGCACCCCGTGGGGCGAACAAGGCCGAAGTCTTTCCGCCGGGAGAGACTCCACCGGTCCGACGCATCCCGGGTTGGCCGCGGATGCGGCCTGTGGCTACCATTCCCGAACCGTGAGTCATTCCCTGTGAAAGCCCTCATCGAAACCGCGGACAAGAAATCCGAACGCGCCTTCCTGGTCGGCGTCGAACTCAAGAGTCATTCCGCCTGGGACGTCGCCGATTCCCTCGACGAGCTGGCCGAACTGGCCACCACCGCCGGGGTGGCCGTGGTGGGTCAGGGAATCCAGCGTCTCGAGGCGCCGCACTCCGGCACCTTCATCGGGGCCGGCAAGGCCGAAGAGTTCGCCAAGGCGGCCAAGGAGGCCAATGCCGACACGGTGCTCTTCGACGACGAACTCTCCGGGGCCCAGGCCCGCAATCTCGAGGAGATCTTCGGGGCCAAGGTCATCGACCGCACGGCGTTGATCCTCGACATCTTCGCCCAGCGCGCCCGCACCCGCGAGGGCAAGCTCCAGGTCGAGCTGGCCCAGTTGCAGTACCTCATGCCGAGGCTCACCCGCTACTGGACCCACCTTTCCCGTCAGCGTGGCTCCACCGGGTCCATCGGTGGCGAAGGCGAATCCCAGCTCGAGGCCGATCGCCGCAAGACCCAGGAGCGCATCGAGAAGATCCGCACCGAGTTGACCATCGTCCGGCGGCAGCGCTCCACGCAGCGCGAGGGGCGCCAGCGCCACCAGTGGCCCCTGGCCTCCATCGTGGGCTACACCAACGCCGGCAAATCGACGCTGCTCAACGCCCTGACGGGGGCCGAGGTGCTCGCCGAGGACATGCTCTTCGCCACGCTCGACCCGACCACGCGCCGGCTGCGCTTGCCCTCGAACCAGAACGTCCTCTTGAGCGACACCGTGGGGTTCATCCGCAAGCTGCCGCACGGGTTGGTCGAGGCGTTCAAGGCGACCCTCGAAGAGGTCGTCGAGGCCGACCTGCTCATCCACGTGGTGGATACGAGTCACCCCAACGCCGCCCAGCAGATGGATGCGGTCAATGCCGTGCTGTCCGAGATCGGGGCCCAGGAGAAACCCACCCTCATGGTCTTCAACAAGACCGACAAGGCCGGGTGCACCGAGTTGGCGGCGATGTATTGCCAGCAGTTCCCCAAGGCCGTGGCCGTCTCGGCCCGGAAAAAGATCGGTTTCGACACCCTGTACGCCGAGCTCGGCGCCATGCTCAAACCCATTCGCGACTTCGTCGAGATCCGGATTCCCCACCACGAGCAGAAGGCCATGAGCCGCCTCCACTCGGTGGCCCAGGTGGTGGAGCAGGACTATTCGGGAGACCAAGCGCGGTTCCGGGTACGCATCCCGCCCTACGTCCGCCACGAGTTCGAGCCCTACCTGGTCAAATCGCACAACGGGGACTGAACTCGGGGTCGTCAACAATTTGGTTTACCCGCCCGACCGGTTTGCCACCCTAGCGTGATCATGCGCCTTCTCTGTTGGTGGACGTTGCTGCTTTGTCTGGTTTCGCGGGTGATGGGTGGGGAATTCCGCACCATCACCGGGGACGTGTACGTGGGCGAAGTGTCCGCCGCCGATGCCGACGGGCTCATCGTGCGCCTCCAGTCGGGCGTCTTCTCGCCCCGCGTCGACTGGGCCAAGCTCGACGAGGCGACGCTCAAATCGCTGGCCCGCCATCCCCGCGCCGGGCGCTTTGTCGAGCCTCTCCTCGAACCCCCCGCCGAAGAAATCGCCCGCGCCGAGGCGCGCAAGATCGACGTGCGTCAACCCGATCGGGTGGCCCGTCCGCCGGCCGACATCGCGGGCAAGGGCGTACTTGCGGCCCTCACTTCCCCCAATGGCCTCATGCTCCTCGGGGCCTTGTATCTGGCCAACCTCTACGCCGCCTACGAGATCGCGCGCTTCCGCTGGCGCCCGGTGCCGCTGGTCTGCGGCATCTCGGCGGTGCTGCCGGTGATCGGACCGACCATCTTCCTGGCCCTGCCCCGCCGCGAAGAGGAAGTCGTCGCCAGTGCGACCGACGAGGCCGTCGCGGCCCAGTCGCTGAACGTGCCGACCCCAACCGCCTCGGCCTCGGTGGCCGCCAGCGCGTCGGCCTCGTCGGGACCCGCTCCGCGCAGCGCGGCCGGCTCCAACGAAGGCCTGCCCAAGCACTTCCGTCGCGGCGAGAGCACCTTCAACCGCCGCTTCTTCGAGACCCAGTTCCCGTCCTTCTTCAAGGTCGTGGCGTCCGAGGCCGACAAGGATCTCGTGCTCGAAGTCGCCACGGCCGCCGGCGTGACGGTGGCCAACCGCATCACGCGCATCAGCGCCACCGATCTGGCTCTCAAGGCCGCCGACGGCAGCGAAACGGCTGTCGAGTTCACCCAGGTCCTGGAGATCACGCTCCGCAACAAGAACGCCTGAAGTCGCCATCACCTCGATGAAATATCGGGCCATCCTCCTGTTTGGGGCACCGGGTGCCGGCAAGGGCACCCAGGGCAAGATCCTCGGCCAGATCCCGAACTTCGTGCATTTCTCCTGCGGTGACGCCTTCCGCAACCTGCGGGTCGATTCCCCGCTGGGGAAGGTGTTCGTCGAATACGCCTCCACGGGCCGGCTCGTTCCGGACGAGCCCACCATCCAGCTCTGGAAGCAGTCGATGGACGGGTTGGCCGCCACCGGTCGCTTCAATCCCGAGGCCGACACGCTGCTCCTCGACGGCATTCCGCGCAATCCGCGTCAGGCCGAGATCATGCGCGACATGATCGACGTGAAGGCCATCTTCAACCTGTTCTGCCCGGTGATGGACAAGCTCATCGTCCGGTTGCAGCGCCGGGCCCTGAAGGAGAACCGCCTCGACGACGCCAACGTCGAGACCATCCGCAGCCGCCTCGAGACCTACAAGCGGGAGACTCGCGCGGTCCTGGAATGCTACCCCGACTCGCTCATCCACCAGATCGATTCGACGCAGGAGCCGATTCTCGTCCTGGCCGACATCCTCAAGGTGATCGTCCGCATCCCCAAGCCGGCGGTGAGCGACGGCAGCACGACCTACAGCGCCTGAGCCGCGGGCGCCCAAGCCGCGATCTGGGGACCGCCCCCCGACGAATGGGTTGTGCCAGCGCAATCCTCTGTCGCACGGGTTGCAGTGTTCGGAGGGTCGAGGGCTTCTGGCCATCCCGGTCCTCCCATTGGCCCCATCAGGACTTATTCCGCCTGAGAGCCGACCCGCGGCTGCCGACGGGTGTTTTCTTCAACCGGTCGGCACCCCGGTAGGCTCGGGCCGGTGTTCGATTTTTTGAGAACACTGTTGACACCTGCGGTCGGCGTTTCTATCAATTCGGGCTCAATCGAAGCGTTGCTTGCACCGTGTTCGGTTTCTGGTCGTTCTGCGACCGGGGATCGGACTTTTTGCCGTCGAAAGGGGGCGACCGTCAGGCAGACGCAGCGATGAACCCCGCGGGGTGTCGTCTCAGAGATCCAATCTCCGGGGCCCATCCTGTGTCTTCGGATGAAGGTCCGTCTTCACCCGGAGCGTCATCTTCGGATGGAGGGGTGATCAAACGAACAGGGCCCGCGTAGCTCAGTTGGCAGAGCACGTCCTTGGTAAGGACGAGGTCATCGGTTCAAACCCGATCGCGGGCTCCATTCGGAGTCGGTCCCAGCGCTTTTGGATTTTCAGAAACGAAGAACAGAAAACGATACGACACATGGCTAAAGAAACCTTCAATCGGACGAAGCCCCACATGAACGTGGGTACCATCGGTCACGTCGACCACGGCAAGTCCACCCTCACCGCCGCAATCGTCGCTGTGCAGAATCGCAAGGGCCTCGCCCCCATGATCGAGTACAAGGACATCACCAAGGGCGGTACCGTCCGTGATGATACCAAGACCGTGACCATCGCCGTGTCGCACGTCGAATACGAGAGCCCGAACCGTCACTACGCTCACGTGGACTGCCCCGGCCACGCCGACTACGTCAAGAACATGATCACCGGTGCCGCCCAGATGGACGGCGCGATCCTGGTGGTCAGCGCCGCTGACGGTCCGATGCCCCAGACCCGCGAGCACATCCTCCTGGCCCGCCAGGTCGGTGTTCCGAGCATCGTGGTGTTCCTGAACAAGGTCGACCTCGCCGATGCCGACCTCCTCGAGCTCATCGAGATGGAAATCGTCGACCTGCTCAACAAGTATGGTTTCCCTGGCGACAAGACCCCGATCGTCCGCGGTTCGGCCACGGCCGCCATCGCCGGCACCCCCGAGGGTGAGGCCGCCATCGCCAACCTGCTCAACGCCCTGGACACCTTCGTTCCGGAGCCCGTTCGCGAGCAGGACAAGCCCTTCCTGATGTGCATCGAAGACGTGTTCAACATCGAAGGTCGCGGCACGGTCGTGACCGGTCGTGTGGAGCGCGGTGTGATCACCAAGATGTCCGAAGTCGAGATCGTCGGTCTGAAAGAGACCCGCAAGACCACGGCGACCGACATCGAAATGTTCCGCAAGCTGCTGGACAGCGCCCAGGCCGGCGACAACGTCGGTGTGCTGCTCCGCGGCACCAAGAAGGAAGACGTCGAGCGCGGCATGGTTCTCGCCAAGCCGGGTTCCATCAAGCCCCACACCAAGTTCAAGGCCGAGGTGTACGTCCTCACCAAGGACGAGGGTGGTCGCCACACGCCGTTCTTCACCAAGTACCGCCCGCAGTTCTACTTCCGCACCTCCGACGTGACCGGTTCGATCACGCTGCCCGAGGGTGTCGAGATGGTCATGCCGGGTGACAACGTGTCGGTCGATGTCGAGCTCTTCGCTCCGGTCGCCATGGAGAAGGGTCTCCGCTTCGCCATCCGCGAAGGCGGTCGCACCATCGGTGCCGGTCGCGTTGCCGAGGTGCTCGCTTAAGTTTTCGGAAGGGAGGGAAGGATAGATCTCGCTGATTGAATCCTTCCCTCCCGCTTTTTTCTGTGTCTTAGTTGTCGGCGTCAGTGAACAGGGCGTTAGCTCAATTGGTAGAGTAGCGGTCTCCAAAACCGTTGGTTGAAGGTTCAAGTCCTTCACGCCCTGCCAGCCTCCCGGAGGGGTGGCAGAGTGGTCTAATGCGGCGGTCTTGAAAACCGCTGTGGGCTGACGCTCACCGGGGGTTCGAATCCCTCCCCCTCCGCCATAATAGAACATCGTGAAAGAATATCTTCCGTTCCTGATCTGGTTCGCCGTCATCGGCGCGATCTTCGCCTTTGCCTGGAAGCAAGGCCATCTGGCTCGCCTGTCCGAATACGTCACGGCCACCCAGCAGGAGCTCAAGAAGTGCAACTGGCCCTCCCGCGAGGAGCTCATCCAGTCCACGGTGCTGATTTTCCTGGTCATCGGTCTTCTCGGGGTCTTCACGATGGCCTCCGATTTCGTGGTGCTGAGCTTCGTCAAGGCGCTCATCAAGGCTTCCTGAGCGCACCGCTCTCCCCGTTTCAACGAGTTTCCAGATCCCAGCCCCAGCCTCGCACTCCTGCCCATGAACACCCAGTGGTTCGTCTTGCACACCCTCGCCGGCCAGGAGCAGAAGGTCAGGGATACCATCAACCGTCGGATCAAGACCGACGAGATGGAAGAATACATCCACGAGGTGTTGCTCCCGATGGAGAAGGTGGTCGAAGTGCGGGGCGGCAAGAAGACCGTCACCAATCGCAAGCTTCACCCGGGCTATGTGTACATCGACATGGCGTTGCTCGATGAGGGCAAGCGTCCGATGGAAAAGCCCTGGTATTTCATCAAAGACATTCAGGGTGTGATCGGTTTCGTGGGCGGCGAACGCCCCATGACGGTCACCGATGATGAGATCGCCACCATCAAGGCGCAGATTTCGGACAGTGAGGACACCGAGCGGCCGAAGGTGAGCTTCGACGTCGGTGAGACCGTCAAGATCAACGACGGACCGTTCCTCAACTTCACCGGTGTCATCGAAGAGTTGGAGCCCGAAAAGGGCAAGCTCAAGGTCACCGTGGACATCTTCGGGCGCAAAACGCCCGTCGAACTCGAATACTGGCAGGTCGAGAAGTCGTGATGCCTCTCAAGCGACGTCGTACACCGCCGCAAACCAACTGGATAGAACATGGCAAAGAAAGTCACAGGCATCGTTAAGCTGCAAATCCCCGGCGGTCAGGCCAATCCGGCCCCTCCCGTGGGTCCTGCACTGGGTTCGCAGGGCATCAACATCATGGGCTTCTGCAAGGAGTTCAACGCGGCCACCAAGGACCGCGCCGGCTTGGTGATCCCGGTGATCATCACCGTGTACCAGGACAAGTCCTTCACCTTCATCCTGAAGTCCCCTCCGGCTTCCGTGCTGCTCAAGAAGGCGGCCGGCATCGCCTCGGGATCCAAGGTTCCCAACAAGGAAAAGGTCGGCAAGGTGACCCGCAAGCAGGTTCTTGAAATCATCAAGGCCAAGGGCAACGACATGAACTGCAACAGCGAAGAAGCGGCTTTCCGCACCATCGCTGGCACCGCCCGCAACATGGGCATCGAAATCGTCGGCTGAACCCCGACGGGCCGCTCAGCGGTCTCCAGTTCAACGACAACGCCGTCCTCGAAGAGGACGGCGTTGTTGCGTTCTGGCCTCTAAATTCAGACCTGATTCCACCAGCCGCGAACTCGACCAATCCGGAGCCTCTTCGAGTCGCTCATCCCAGTGTCGGATTGTCGCCCGAGAAGCGGTCTTCCGTCCACGGGTCGGCGGTGTTCGAGTAACCGCGCAGTTCCCAGAAGCCGAGGATATCGCGGTCCATGAAGGTGATCTCCCGAACCCACTTGGCGCCCTTCCAAGCGTAGCGTTTGGGCACGATGACCCTGGCCGGGCCTCCGTGCTCGACGCTCAGGGGTTGCCCGTTCCACTGATGGGCGATGAGCACATCGTCGTCCATGCAGGCCTCGATCGGATTGTTGGTCGAATACCCATCGTAGCTCTTGAAGAAGACGTGGGAGGCGCTGGCCTTGGGGCGGACCAGATCGGCCAGCGTGAAGAAGGCCACACCCTGCCAAACCATGTCGTATTGGCTCCAGGTGGTGACGCAGTGGAAGTCGCTGGTGTCGGTGAACTGGGGCAAGGCCATGAAGGCCTTCCAATCGAGCGTGATCGGATTCTCGACGTGCCCGCCGATCTTGAGCTGCCATCGATCGAGGGGCACCTCGGGTTTGACCCCGAGATCCAGCACCGGAAAGTTGTGCACCTGCCGCTGTCCCGGCGGCAGGCGATCCTGCGAGCGGACCTCGGGCTTCGCAGCCCCGGTCATCTTTCGGGCCCACCGTTCCTTGGCGGCGATGTACGCTTCCTTCATGGGCCTGATTCTCGCCCCGGAACCGGAATGATCAACCGCGGCTTTCCGAGCGCGGCCGTCTGGTTATCATCGGCCGGGTAGAACCTTGAAACGCTGGGGATCCATTCTGTTGTTGTTGATCGGTGCCGTGGGCCTCGTGTGGTACTGGATCGCGCGGTATGAGGATCGCTTCGATCCGCAAATCCGGGTGGCCGCCCAACGCTACCGGTTGCCTCCCTCCTTGGTGAAGGCCGTCGTCTGGAAGGAAAGCCGCTTCGATCCGTCCGTCCGGGGACGGGCCGGCGAGATCGGTCTCATGCAGGTCACCGCCGTGGCCGCGCAGGAATGGGCCGACGCGCTCAAGCTCACCCGCTATCACCACGAGCAGATCCTCGACCCGTCCACCAATCTGCAGGCCGGCTCCTTCTACCTCGCCAAAGTGCTCCAGCGGTATGCCGCCACGGACAACCCGATGGCGTATGCGCTGGCCGACTACAATGCCGGACGCCGCAACGTGCTCCGGTGGATGGCTTCGACCAATGCACCGCAAGCCCGCACCAACAGCGCCCAGTTCCTCGCGGTGATGACCTTCCCGGGCACGCGGCAGTATGTGGAGCAGATCCTCGAGCGCCGCCGCCGCTACGAATCGCAATTCACGGCCGGTCGCTGACCGAGGGGTTCCGGGAACAGGACGGCCCAGGGCAGGTGACGCCCATCGGGCGGGTGCGCGTCCGTGCCGAACCGGAGCGACCAGCGGTCATAGGCCGGGCCCGGATCCGTGAGAGGTTCATTCATCCACCGGCACACCTCACCCACCTCGGTCTCCAAGCGGGAGGCGTCCGGGAAATCCAGGTAGTAGGCCGTGTCCACCCCCAGGCGTCGGGCCCAATGCGCACCGTCGCTCCGGTGTAGGCGGGACGCCCATTGGACGAGGCAGGTGCGGGCCAATTGACGGAGGAACCAGGCGTCGATGAGGTCGAATTCCCCGTCGGGCCGAGAGCGTTGCTGCATCCCGATGACCGTGAGTTTCTGAGCGAAGGTGAAGGTGCAACACCCGCAGCCCTGGAGTGAGCGGAAGGTGTCCAGAAGGGCCATCTCGCCGCCGGTGTGCTGACCGCCCGCGGTGGCGAAGGCCGTCGCCAGCGTGCCCCAGAGTTGGAGACCGCGGGTCTGTTCGAAAAATTTGCGCAGGAACCACGGCGAACCCTGACCATAGACCGGCGTGGCCACCACCACGCCATCGGCCCCGTCCAAGAGGGCCTGCACCTTGGAGGGCTGATCCAGCGCGGGCAGAGCCCACACCCGCTCGCACACCAGATCGGGGAAGGGCGTCGGCGTGGCGTTCTGGAGGAACCACGCGAATCCCAGAGCGGCCCGGTGACTGTCGTGGCGATCGGTCGCCGTCCCGGGCGAGAACTGCAGGAGGCGCACGATCATGGCTGCAGATCGAACACCGCGATGTCCGCCACCGTGAGCGGTCGCCGGGTCGTCGGCAGGCCATTGAACTCGGCCACGGCCTGGGCCCAGGTCTCCCGCTTCATCCGACCGAGGCTTCCCGGCCCGCCTTCTCGTGTGAGCATGGGAACCAGTGCTTCGATGGTGCCGCGCTGATGGCGACGATCGGTCCCGGGCACCGTGGCCGCCACCCGGCCGGCGATGGCCTCGGCCTCGCCCGGAGCCTCCGCCCAGCCTCGTCGGGAGACCTCCAGAAATCGGCGCAAGAGCGGTGCGTCGTCCTTGAGGAAGGCCTCGCTGGTGAAATAGACCTGACCGTAGGCGGCATACCCGTGGTCATGCAGGTGGAGGATCTCGATGTCATGGCCGGCCTGCCGCAACGCGACGCCCTCATCGATGGAATAGCCCTGCACGGCCGCGTACCGCCCGTTGAGCAGCGGAGTCAGATCATATCCGACCACCTCCACGTCGACCCGCTTGCGATCGATGCCGGCCCGGTGGAGCACATAGTTGACCGCTTCGTTCCCGTCGGCATGCACGCCGATGCGCTTGCCGACGAGGTCTTTCACCGAACGGATGCCCGCGGATTTGAGGCTGATCAGGCAGATGGGGGTCCCCTGCAGCATGGTGCCGATGGCCCGGATGGGATCGCCCGAGGCACGGGCCTGCAGCAGCACGCCGCTCTCGGCGCTGCCGATCCACCTCGGGTGATGCACCACATTGCTCACCACGCCCTCGTCGGCGGGGATGGGCCGCAGGGTCAGATCGAGTCCCGCCTCGCGGTACCAGCCGCGCTCGCGGGCCAGAAGCAGTCCGGCGAACTGGGCGGTGGGTTTCCAATCGAGCTGGAACGTGATGGCGACCGGCTCGGCGGCACGGAGCCGCAGGGCGGCGGTGATCAGGCACAGGGACAGGCCCAGCGACAGGCTGAGGCACCGGGACAACCAGAGGTGTTTCATCGAGAGGAGAGCTTTGGGATTGCGGGGTTCGGGAACGGGGCTGGGCAACGGGCTTCAGGGTTTGAAGGACGGTGTCGGGGTCTTGTGGTTCAGTCGGCATCGGTCTTCATGGCCGACTCGTGCCAGTGCCTCAACAGGAGCCATTCCAGGCCGGTGACCGTCAAGAAGAAGAGGAACCCCAGGAAACTGGCCGTCAGCACGAGAGCGAAGAGGTAGTCGGTCTGGAGCTGGCTGTTGGCGTAGGTGATGGAATAGCCGAGGCCCCCCTCGCCCACGGCGTTCGAACTGGCGAAGAGTTCGCCCGTGACGGCACCGATCACCGAGATGCCCGCCGAGATGCGCAGGCCGACGAACAGGTGGGGCAGCGCATGGGGCAACCTCAGCTTCAACAATTGCCGGGAGCGGGATGCGTTGGACATCACGAACAGGTCGATGAGGTTTCGGGGAACGCTGATGAGTCCCTGGGTGGTATTGGCGATGATGGGGAAGAGGCAGATGACAAAGGCCACCAGCATCACGCTGCGCAGGCCCGATCCGAACCACATCAGGATGAGTGGCGCGATCGCGACGATCGGGACGGTCTGGAGCAGGATGGTGTAGGGATAGAAGGACCGCCGGATGAGCGGACTCTGGGCGAAGAACAGTGCGATGAGGACTCCGGCGACGATGCTCAGCAGATAGCCGCCACCGGCCTCGAGGGCGGTGATGCGAAAGGCGTTCCACAGGTTCTCGTGACGCTCGACGATCACGCGGACGACCGCCGAGGGCGGTGGCAGCACATAGGCCGGGATGGAGAATCCCCGGCAGCTCCAATGCCAGGCCGAGATCACCGCCACGAACACGGCCAACGGCCAAGCGGCTTGGATGAGAAGCTTCTTCATGGGTGTCCGGTGTTCGATGGGTTCTGGACCGCGCGCAGGGCCCCGCTCACCTCGCCGACCAGGCGCAGGAACTCCGGAGCGCTGCGCAACTCGGCCGTCCGCGGGAACGCGAAGGGCACGGGAATCTCGCGGGCGATGCGCCCCGGTTTGGCCTGCAGCACGAGGATGCGTGTGGAGAGGAACACGGCCTCGGCCACGCTGTGGGTCACGAAGAACGTGGTGAACCGGTCGTTCTCCCGCAGACGCAACACCTCTTCGTTCAGGAAATCCCGGGTCATCTCATCGAGAGCGCCGAAGGGTTCGTCCATGAGCAGGATCTTGGGCCGCGTCGCCAGGGCGCGGGCGATGGAGACCCGCATGCGCATGCCGCCGCTCAGTTGGCGCGGATACAGGTCAGCCACATCGGACAGGCCGACGAGCTCCAGCAGCGTGGACGCGGTGGTCCGCCGCTGCGATGCGATGGTCTTGCCCTCCAGTTCGAGGCCCAACTCGACATTGGAGCGGACGGTCCGCCAGGGAAGCAGCGTGGCGTCCTGGAAGATGAACGACATGATCTCGCGGGCCGCCTCGGGCGACATGCCGTCGAGCGTCACCGCACCGGTACTCAGCGGGGACAGGCCGGCCAAAAGGCGGAGCAGCGTCGATTTGCCGCAGCCGCTCGGACCGATGAGCGAGATGAACTCGCCCCGGTCAGCCGTGAGCGTGACACCCTCGAGGACCGTCACTCCGTTGGACCAACGCTTGGTGACCGCGTCGAGGCGGATGAAGGGCGGTTGGGGGGTGGCGGGCGGGGTCATGTCAGGCCGTCGGATGCGAGGTCGGTGCCGGGCTGTCGGGCTGGATCCGCAGCGGCAGCAGCAGCACCGACGGATGTTCCGCCTCGTGCAGCACCTGCTGTTGGTTCTGGAGCCAATCCCAGGAATCGGCGGCCTCCGGTGATACCGTCGAGCCCGGGTTCCGGTCGTAGAGGGGAAAGGCGCTCCCGCTGATGACCAGCCGGATGCGGTCTCCGGCCGCGAAGACGCAGTGGGTGGGTTCCAGATCGAATTCCCAGCATTGGACCCGGTCGGCCACCAACCCGCCCGGACCGAAGAGCCAGCTGCCGCGGGCGATGCCCAGACAGACGTTGTACGATCGGCCATCCGGGAGCACCCGGACCAGCTTGGCTACCAGATCGGCCGAAGCGGTCCGGCTGGTGGCGTACAGGCGGACCCGGGGTCGACCGACGACGGTCACCGGCCCGGTGAGCACCGGGCCCGTGTACACCAGGACGTGGTTCATCGAGTCCTGACGATTCTGAAGGTAGGCTCCCGGCGCCGCTCCGGGCCCCGGTGCCGGGACGGGCACCTCGGGCTCATGAACGAATCCGTCGCGGGGGCGGGGTGTCGACGGGGCGATCGCCGAGAGGCGTCCGTCGCCCTGGAGGGCATTGGCGCATCCGTCCGAATCGAGGAACCACGGCTGGGCCGAGGCGATGTGTTCGGCCGGTCCGGGCCAATGGTCCATGCGATGCCAGCGGTTCTCACCGAGGGCGAAGGAGCGCACGGGCGGCTCGCCGGCGAACTCGCCCGAATCGCGCAGCCAGTGATTGAACCAGCGCAGCAACAGACGGTTGGTGTCGAGCACCGCATCCGGCCCATGATCGACCTCGCCGGAACTGCGACTCCACGGGATGTGCTGCCAGGGGCCGGCCACCAGGTATTGCGGGGCGTCGGATTCCCGGCTGAGGCGTTGGTAGAGTTGTTCGCTCCCGTCGAGGTAGGTGTCGAACCAGCCCCACAGGTGGAGGGTCGGGATGCGGATCCGATCCATCCGCGTGCTCACATCGTGCCGGGCCCACCATGCTCCGGCTTCTCGGTGGGTCGTCCAATCCAGGTGGTAGGTGGGCAGCCCCCGGGCGGTGAGGCAAGCGATGCGCGAATACGGTGTGCTGGCCCAAAGCGACGGGAGCCGGGTGGCCGCTTCCTCGAGCTGGCGACTGGCCGCTTTCAGTCGCCGTTTGCGGGCATCGCCGCGAAGCATCTGCAGCGCCCAGCCGATCCCGGAGGCCAAGCGGTAGGCCCCTTGATGGTAGAACCATCCGGAGAACAAATCGCCCGCGGTCTGGGCCGGGGCGATGCACCGCAGCGCCGCGGGCTGCTCGGCCGCCGCCAGCAGTTGGGTGAGTCCCTGGTAGCTGAAGCCGTACATGCCGATCCGCCCAGTGCACTCCGGGCGACCGGCCAACCATTCGATCGTGGCGGCCCCATCGGGCCCTTCATGGCGGAACGGGTAGAACTCACCGGTGCTGTCGCCGCGGCCCCGCACATCCTGGATGACCACGTTGTAGCCCTGGGCGGCGAACCACGCCGGCTGGGCATAGACCACTGTGCTGGCCACGCATCGGCCATACGGTTGGCGCATCAGCAGCGTCGGGGCCGGGCCGGGCTCCGGCGGGTAGTAGTGGTCGGACACCAGCACGGTTCCGTCGCGCAGCCGCAATCGCACGCCCCGTTCGACGGTGACACCCGAACCCACTTCGATCCGCTCCGGAACCGGACGGGTACGGGCGGATTTTCTGGCGACAGGCTTGAGGGGACGCTTGGCCACGGTCGTGCCTCAACGGTCCAGGATCTCCCGGAACTCGTGCATTTCGATGAGGGCCCGGGCGATGCGGTCGCTCATGGCGTCGCACCACCGCCAGCCGTTCTCGGCCGTGGCCGGGGCGGGGTCGCCCATCACGCCACTCGGGGCGATGTCGCGGGTGAGCCACGAGAAGGTCGCGCTGGCGAACTCGGGCTTCAGCAGTCCGGGATCCCCCACACGGGCGATGTAGTTGGAGGTGTAGTGATCGGTGTGGACCAACTCCGGCGTCCCCGCCAGCAGCAGTGCGGTTTCGACTTCGCCGGCGTGGAAGCCATAGGCCGCCTCCTGGGCGCTCACCCCTTCGGCGGGTCCGCCACCGTACAGGCAGAAGGTGCGCAGGCCGAGTTCGTCACGCAGGTCCCGGGCCATGACATCGATCAGCGAATGGTTCCCGCCGTGGCTGTTGAAGAACACCAGGCGTTGGAAGCCGGCGGCCTGGATGCTGCGGCCGAGGTCGCGCAGCACGGCGATGAAGGTGTCGCGGTGCAGACTGAGAGTCCCCGGATACCCCACATGCTCGTTGCTCTTGCCGTAGTGCACCGGGGCCAGTGCGAACACCGGGAGTTCCTTCGGCAGTTTCTGGAGGGCATGCCCGAGCAACAGGTTGTTGATCAGAGTGTCGGTGGCCAAGGGCAGGTGGTGCCCATGCTGCTCGATGGCCGCGGTGGGCAACACGAGGAGCGTGCGGTCACGCGGCAGCGCATCGACCTGCTTCCAGGTCAGGTAGGGCAGGAATCGTTCCGGCGGGATCCAGGTCTTCACGGGGTGCTTGGAGTGGGCGTCTGGGACACGGAGGAGAATGCGATGAGGCCGGGGATCGTGGGGGTCAGGCGGGTACGGTCTGCGAGCGGACCCGGGGGAGGCGCTCGCCCGTGGCCTCCGCCGGTGCGGGGGCGGGAATCGGTTCGGGAGTGAAGTCCCGCATCTTGCCCGGGTTGAGGAGCCCGCGCGGATCGTAGAGTTCCTTGGCCCGGCGTTTGGCATCGTCGGGCCGCCAGCGCCCGGAGGCCTCGAGGAAATTCACATGGGGGTTGGCCACCGAGACTCCGATGGATCCGCAGAACTCGATCATGGCCTGGAGGCGCTCGTCATCGGTGTAGCGGACCACCGGAATCGCTCCGGGCGTGATCACGCCTCCCGAGCGCACGAACTCGATGTGCAGCAGGAAGTCGGCTCCGAAACGCGACTTCAGGGCCCGGAACTGGCTCCGCGCCTCGGTCGCCGAGAACCCGCACTGCAGGTAGGTGAGCGACGGGTCCTGCTTGAGGGCCCAGAGCGTGGTGTGGTTCCAGGTGTAGTCGCTGAGCTGGGCGCCCCGGCGGGGTTCCGAGAAGGGCGCGATGAAGCACGGGTTGCCGCCGGCATTGCGCGCCGCGTCGGCCAGGCGCTGCAGTTGATCGTCGGCCACTTCGAAGAAGCAGAGCGCCTTGCCCTCGGGGATCCATTTCTGGAGAGGCGTGAAGGCTCCCGGGATCGGCCATTCGAAGACCGTGGCGAGGCGTTTGCGGAAGGAATCGTTCCGCGAGATGGCCTCGGCGAAGTCGAAAGCCCCGGAAAAGTCGTCGAAAGCCACAGCCAATTGCCCCCAGTCGGTTTTCGGGGCCAGACGCAACTCGACCTCGATGATGATGCCGTTGGTTCCCCAGGCGTGCAGCACCTGGAAGATGTCGGGGCCGCTGAGCCGGACTTCGCGCGGTTGCGCTTCCAGCGACAGCACGGTGAGCGAATGCACGGTGCCGTTCTCCCGCAGGGCTCCCCACTGGATGCTCCCGATGCCGCCCGAACCGCCCGCGCAGAACCCGGCCACGCTGGCCTTCACGTAGGTGCTGGGGTAGCAGCGCAACTCCCAGCCCGACTGCCGCGCGACCCGCTCGATCGCCCCCAGCCGTGCCGCCGGATCACAGGTCACGATGCCGTCGGGACTGATGGAGTGGATCGTATCGAGGGCGGCCAGATCCATGACCATGCCGCCGTGGGTGGGGATGCATTGGCCGTAGTTGCCGGTGCCCGCGCCGCGCAGGGTGAGTGGAATCCGGCGTTGATGGGCGAAGCTCACCAGGGCCACGACCTCGGCCCGTGAGTGGGGTTGCACGACGACCTCGGCCAGCTTGTCCGAAAGCTCCCGCTTCAGGACGGGCGAGTACCAGTAGAAGTCGCGGCTGAGCGATTCGAGCCGTTCCGGCGTGGTGACGATGCGGTCGGGAGGCAGCAGTTGGGCCAGGGCGTTGAAATCGGCGGTGGTCATTCAGGAGAGGCGTTGGGGACGGTTGGAGATCCAGGGTTGTGGAGGTGGTGGTGGCTCGGAGGGCTCAAGGCTTCACCGTTTTGAGACCGGTGGCGTCGACCGGTGACGGCGCGATTTGCGCCACAGGGCCATGGCCGCAACCATGCGGGGGTCTTCGAAGAGGGCGACACAGCCGGCCCGGGCCACCGGCCCCACCACGAGGCACTCCATGTCGGAGCGCTCCTGGAGTTGCCGGGCCGAGACATGGATCTGGGCGCAGTGCCGGGAGGCGTCGGCGATGGTCGCCCCGAACACCACCCGATCCACGCCGGCCCACAGGGCCATGGCCATGCACATCGGGCAGGGTTCACAGGTGGTGTAGAGGGTGTGCCCGGCGAGGCTGGGTTTCTTGAGGCGTTTGCAGGCCGCACGCATGGCCCGGACCTCGGCATGGCTGGAGGGATCGTTCTCGCGGCGCACGGCATTGAGCCGCCGCAAGACCAGACGCCCGGTGTCGGTCTCGACCACCGACGACCCGAAGGGCGACTGGGCCTCGGTTCCCAGGCGGGCTCGGGTGAATTCGATGAGGGACTGCATTCGGGACAGATCCGCCTCGGTGGGCTTTCGGTGGTTTGGGGCCATCGCACTCCGGGTCAAGCACACGGTGTTCCACTCGCTAACCAGCGGGCCCACTGTTCGAAAACAGCCCGCACCGCGCCCCGGGAAGCGATCCCGGCCTGGGAATCGGCCGTTGTGGAAGTCTTGTCCGTGCGCAGTGTGGACAAATCGGAACAGGGCTTCGGGCCGCCCTGGTTTCGAGTCGGTGCCTCCTCGATTGAAATCGGTTCATGGACCGTTCTTGAACCCAGTCAGCGCATTCATTCGATCGCGTCACCGGGGGTGCTTCAGGTCACCCGATTTGCCCATTAAACCCAGAAAAACGGGAGCAATCCGGGCGATCCCGCCTTTCGGGAAAGGGGCTCCGTGGTCCACCGCGACCCAGTATCGAAAACACGATTTCCAAGACTGGCATGAGGTATGCGGATCGGCTGTCGCAGCGTCTGACCCGCGCTGCACCCAAACAACCCAACTGATCCTCCGTACCCATCCCTCAATGAAACCCTCCCTTTGGTTGCCGATCCGCATCGGATCGCTCGCCACACTGGCTCTGGCCTCGGGCGGACCCGCCTGGGCGCAAAGTGCCGGATCCACCAACGTGCTCGACAAGGTCGTTGTCGAGGGCCTGTCCCTGGAAGAGACCGTGTTGCCGACCGCGCGTCCGGTCGAGTCGGTCATGGGCGACGACCGGAGCATCCTCGAGACGCCGCGTTCGGTCTCGCTGGTGACCAAGGCGCAGATGGAAGCCCGGGCGATCTCGCGCGCCACCGATTTCAACCAGTACTCCCCGGGCGTCTACACTCCGTCGCGCTACGGCTTGGCCAACGTGCCGGTCATCCGCGGTGACCTTTCGGAAATCTACCAGAACGGTCAGCGCACGATCTACAGCCGCAACTCCATGCTCGCGAGCTTCAATGGCGTGGAGGCCATGGACATCGTCAAGGGACCCGGTTCGGCCGTGTACGGCCCGCAAGGGCAGGGCCCCGGTGGCTATGTGAACTTCGTCTCCAAGCTCCCCTACTTCGACGGTTTCCATGGAGAGGTGCTCAGTCGCTGGGGTACCTATGTCCCCGGAGGCCAGAGCTACTTCAACCCGGAGTGGGGGATCGATTTCGGCGGGCCCATCAACGACAAGCTCGCCTTCCGGGTCAGCTACCTGGGTCGTGAGGCCGACGGCTACTACCGGCACGTGACCGACAACACCCAGGACATTTTCACGGCGCTGACCTGGAAGGCCAATGAGAAGCTGACCGTCGACTGGAATTCGCAGTTCTACACCTCCCGTTTCAACGAGGTCATCGGTATCAATCGCGTCACCCAGGAGTTGATCGACGATTGGGTGTACATCGCCGGCCCGGTGCTGCCCAACAACCGCTTCGGTGATCCGCTCACATCCATCGGGAATTTTGGTCAGAACGCCAATTTCGCGCTGCTCAACACCAACCTCGCCACGCGGGTGAAAGTCTATCCGTGGCAGACCATCAACGCGCCCTTCGACAGCGCGGCGGGCCAGAAGTTCTCTTCGCAACTCATCGCCAATTACCAGATCAACGACTTCGGCAAGATCGTCAACCGCACCTACGGCGAGACCATGGAGACCCGCAAGGCCTCCGGCTACGGCTACACCGAGTGGGTGCCGGAGAACTGGATGGCCAACAACCGATCCGAGCTCCACTACGAGATCACGCCGGCGGTGGCCAATTACGAGTTGCCCATCAAGACCATCAGCGGCGTGGACCTGCGCTACCAGTCGCTGGTGTCCTATCAGGACTTCTCGGTGGAGCCGTTCTTCCTCTATGATGTCACCCAACCGTCCTCCACCTTCCGGCTGCCGCCCACTCCTCTGGTAACGACCTATGGTGGCAGCTCGTTGCTGGTGCCGGGTGCCCCGGGCTACGGCTCCAACGGATTCGGTTCGGGTGACCAGAATTCCGAGATCGCCCAGAGCGGCTTCTTCACTCAGTGGGACATGAAGCTGCACGAGAAGTTCTCCATCATCGCCGGCGGTCGTGGCGATCTCATCGGGGCCCAGGCCAAGAGTCCGGAGTACGTCGGCAAGGCGGCCGGTTCGAACTACAACGTCTCCACCGACGTCTTCAACACGTCGGTCTTCGTGAGCGGCATCTACAAATGGACGCCGGTGCTCACGAGCTACGCCACCTACAACGTGGTCAATGCCATCCAGGGCAGTGCGAATTTCGGCGGTGTGAACGCCACCGGCAACACCCAGGCTTCACTGGAGAAGTCGCTCTCGACCGAGAGCGAACTGGTCGAGTTTGGTTCCAAGGCCAGCCTTTTGGACAACAAGGTGTTCCTGAGCGGATCGGTCTTTCAGCAGACCCGTCAAGCGCCTCAGCTCGTCGGCAACCCGATCGGCATCGAGACCATGGGCTTGGAGTTGGAGTCCTTCTACCAACCGGACCGCAACTTCAACGCCAGCGCCAACTTCACCTACCAGAACGCGGAGCAGGACGATTTCGGCTACCAGCAGACCTACAACTACCGCGATGGTTACCCCGTCGGATTCCTGGTCGACGGCGTCTCCGGTACCGGTGGTGGTGCACCGAACTACAACAGCCGTGGACCCAATACGCCCGCCCGCTCCTTCGGCAAGACGCGTGCCGCCAGCGTGCCGCAGGTGATGTTCAATTCCTACCTCACCTATCAGTTCGACAATGGGTTTGGTGCCAGCTTCGGATCGCAAGTCACCGGTGAGCAGTGGCAGAACCAGGAGGGCTCGCTGCGGATCCCGATGCAGTACGTCATCAACGCCTTCGTTTTCTATCGCCAGCCGAAGTGGGACGTGCAAATCAACTTCTTCAACATTACCGACGAACGGAACTGGACCTCCATCGATCCGAGTTTCGCCGGCAATGACGTGATTTATCCGGAACAACCGTTCCGGATCAGTGGTCAGGTCCGTTTCCGGTTCTGATCATTTCCTGAGTGCGCGGGCCCCCGGCTGTGGTGTGTGCGGCCGGGGGTCTTTTTCAATCCGAACCCATGAAAACCATGCATGATTCCTCCGGAGTTCCCGGCTTTTTCCGCGGGTTGTGTCTCCGGATCTTCGCGGGCCTCCTGATCCTGGCGGGGGCGGGGTGTTCACCCACCGACACGGGCTCATCAAGCTCGGCGACGGCGACGGGAAGCGCCTCGGGGCCGGCCCTCCACTTCATCCACGATTGGATCCCCGAACCCGAGCATGGGGGTTACTATGCCGCAGACCGTCTGGGCCTGTGGAAGGCCGAGGGGGTGACCGTGCACGTGCTGGTCGGGGGGCCCAATTCCGAGATCGAGAAGCGGGTGGCGCTCGACCCGTTCGGCCTGGGGATCGTCCGGGGCGATGCGGTGTTCGTGGCCGTGGAACGGGGGCTGCCCATCATCGCGGTGAACGCGTATTTCCAGCACGATCCGCAGGGCATCATGGTGCGCGAAGACTCCCCGGTGAAGACCTTCGCCGATCTGGAGAATCGGGACATCGCCATGCAGATCGGGGCGACCTGGCTGCAGTACTTGCAGAAGAAGTACGCCTTGAGCCGAGTCCGTGTCCGCCCGGTGACGGGCAACGTGGCCAATTTCGTGAAAGATCCCGATTGGATCACCCAGGCCTACCCGACCAGTGAGCCGTATTACGCACTCAAGGAAGGGGTTCGATCCCGGGTGCTGCAAATCAGCGAGTCGGGGTTCGATCCGTACCGCGTGATCATCGCCAATCGCCAACTCGTCGAGAAGCATCCGGAGCTGGTGGCCAAGTTCAGTCGCGGAGCCTATCGCGGCTGGCAGGAATACTACCGCAACCCCCAGCCCATCCACGATCACCTGCGTTCCATCTCGCCGACCATGGAAGACGGAGGCATGCGCTTCAGCTACGTGACCTTGCGCCAACTCCGCTTGGTGGAGGGCGATCCCGCTCGGGCGGAAGCCATGGGCTCGGTGGCTGTGGAGCGCTGGCGTTCGCTCGGAGTGATTTTGAAGGACCTCGGAGTGATCGCAACGGTGCCGCCGTTGGAGTCGGTGGTGTCGACGGCCTTCACGCCTCAGGCCCTGGGCCTTGATCCGACGTTGCCGCCCGCGTTTTGGACGAATGCGCCCGCGCCCTCACCCAAGCCTTGAACCCGCTGCCTTGAATCCACAGCCATGAACCCGACCTCCCGAACCCTCCTCAAGAATGTCGGTCACTTGGTCACCATGGATGCCGACCGGCGCATCTTGAAGGATGCCTGGTTGCTGGCCGAGAACGGCGTGATCCGATCGATCGGCACCGGGCCGACGCCTCGCGTGGCCAAGGCCACGGTGGTGGACGGCCGGGGCGGCATCGCGTTGCCGGGGCTCATCAACACCCACCACCACATGTTCCAGAATCTGGCGCGGGCCTTCGAGCCCATCGCCAGCCTGCCCCTGTTGCCGTGGCTGGCGGGGCACATGCCGCTGTGGCGTCATTTCAATCCCGATGACCTGCATGTGGCCACCCAGGTGGCCTGCGCCGAACTGATGCTCAGCGGGTGCACCCTGACCAGCGATCACCACTACCTGTTTCCGCGCGACGGGAGCCGGGAGATGCTCGATGCGGGATTCGCCGCGGCGGCCGCCCTGGGGATCCGGTATGTGGGTTGCCGCGGATCGGTGAACCTGCCCAGTGACATCATGCCCGAGTGGGCCTGCCAGGACCTCGATGTGATCCTGGCCGATTGCCAGCGTCTGCACGACCGGTTCCACCAGCGGGGGATCGGAGCGATGTCGCAGGTGGCCTTCGCGCCGTGCACCGTCTTCGGGTGTTCGGGCGAGCATTATCGAGAGTCGGCCCGACTGGGGCGTTCTCTGGGGGCGCGATTGCACACCCACTGCGGTGAGACCATTCCGGAGAATCGGGACGCGGTGAAGGCGCTGGGTTCGCGCCCCTTCCCGTACATGGCCCGCCACGGCTGGGAGGGGGATGATGTCTGGTTGGCCCACGGCATTCATTTCAACGACCGCGAGGTGGCCCGACTCACCCGGACCCGCACCGGCGTGGCGCATTGCCCCTGTTCCAACATGCGCCTCGGTTCGGGTGTCTGCCGGGTGAACGATCTCCGCAGCGGCGGCAGCCCGGTGAGCCTGGGCGTCGACGGTTCGGCCTCGAACGATTCGGGCCATCTTCTCAACGAGGCCCGACTGGCCCTGCTGCTCACCCGGGTGGTGCATGGGGCCGAGGCGATGACGCCCGAGGCCTCCCTCGAAATGGCGACCCTCGACGGTGCGCGGAACCTCGGACGCCTCGCCGATCTCGGATCGCTGGAACCGGGCAAATGCGCCGACGTGGCGGTATTCCCCCATGAGGATCTCTTCAGCAACGGCGCCCACAATCCGGTCCATGGACTGGTCCTCTGCCATGCCCGGCAGGTCGACACGCTGCTCGTCCACGGGCAGGTGCGAGTCCGCGAGGGACAACTCGTGGGTGTCGATCTGCCCAAACTCCTGGCCAAGCACCGTCGAGTGGCCCGTCGCTACCACGATGGCGCGGTGAAATGACTTCCCAAAATCCCCGAATGAAATCCATGCCCGGCCCGATCGCCATCGTCGCCCGTTGGAGTCTCCTGTGGATCGCTCTGGTTTCCGTGGCGGCCGATCGGACACCGGTGCGACTCATCACCGATTGGTATCCCCAACCCGAACACGGCGGTTTCTATCATGCGTTGATCAAGGGCTACTACCGCGAGGCCGGGCTCGACGTGGAGATCCTGCCCGGCGGCCCCAATGCGTTCCCCATCCAGCGCATCGCCACCAAAGCGGCCGAGTTCGGCATGGGCAGCACCGACGATGTGCTCTTGGCCAATGATCGGGGCATCCCGGTGGTGGCGGTCGGGGCCACCCTGCAACACGACCCGCAGGCGATCATGGTGCACGACTCGTCGCCGGTGAAGACCTTCGCCGATCTCGAGGGACGCACCGTGGCTGTGACCCCCGGCACCGCGTGGTTCCCGTATCTGATCCAGCGCTACGGCCTCAAGAAGACCCGCGAGCGGGCCCACAATTTCAGCATCGGCTCCTTCCTGCGGGATCCCGACTACATCCAGATGTGCTTCGTGACCAGCGAGCCGTTCTTCGCCGCCGAGGCGGGCGTGAAGGCCCGCGTGCTGCTCATCAGCGGCAGCGGCTTTGATCCGTACCGGGTCTTCTTCACGCGGCGTGAATTTCTGACCCAGCATCCCGATCGCGTCCGTGCCTTTGTGACGGCCAGTCTGCGCGGCTGGAAAGGCTACATGGAGGATCCGACCGAGGTGCACGCCGAGATCCGGCGCCGCAATCCCGAACTCACCGTGGCCAAGATGAACTTCAGCCATCAGGCGCTGAAGCAGGGGGCCTTCCTGAATGGCGATCCGGCCAAGGGCGAGGCGGCCGGCCGACTGTCCGAGTCCCGGTGGCGATTCCAGTTCGACACCCTCAAGCAACTCGGCGTCCTGCGCGGACAGTTCGATCCGGCCACCGCGTGGACCGGTCAATACTGCAACGAACCCCAAGCCCCTGCCCCTGCCCGACCATGATTGAACGAGTCTCCAAGATCGCCCTGTTGGCGGCGGTCGCGCTGTTCATGGCGCTGATCGCCTTCAACAACATCACCGACTACGGATCGAACTTCGACTTCGTGCAGCATGTGCTCTCGATGGACACCACGTTTCCCGGCAATCGGTTGAAGTGGCGGGCCATCGCCACCCCGGCGCTGCACCATGCCTTCTACTGGACGATCATCGCCTGGGAGGCGCTGTCGGGATGGGGCATCGCGGCCGGGGCCGTGGCCCTGTGGCGGGTGCGGGCGCGATCGGCGGCCGAGTTCAATGCGGCCAAGTCGCTGGCCGTGGGTGCTTTGACGGCCAATCTGATCCTGTGGTTCACCGCCTTCCTCACCGTGGGGGCCGAATGGTTCGTCATGTGGCAATCCCAGGTGTGGAATGGCCAGATGGCGGCCACGCGCATGTTCACGTGCGTGGGCCTGGTCCTGCTCATCCTCAAGACTCCCGACTCCGATCCGACCACGCCTTCGGACGGTGACGGCCCGGGCCGCTAGGTCGCTCGGGGCCTGGCATAGTGGAGTCGCGCTTCAGGCTTTTGCCCGGGGGGCCTTCGGGCTTTGATGGGTCCCATGACATCGGAGGCGCTCACGGGTCTTTCAGTGCTGGTTCTCGAGGATGAGCCGCTCTGGCGACGCCATCTGGTGGCCAGTCTGGAGCGGTGGGGTGCCGAGGTGAGCGCGGTCGATTCGGTGGCCGGCGCCCGCAAGCTGCTGGCCTCGGCGAATTTCGACTTCGCCCTGATGGACGTGAACCTGCCCGACGGCCTCGGTCCGGACCTGCTGCGTGACAAGTCCGTTCCGCCCCACACGGGCGTGGTCATCATGACGGCCGAAGGCGGGATTTCCGGTGCGGTCGAGGCCATGCGATTGGGCGCGCTTGACTACCTCGCCAAGCCCTTCGAGCCCGAGGCGCTGGCCTTGACCCTGCGGCGGGCGCGCTCGACGCAGGCGGTGCGGCGGGTGGCCGAGCAGCAGCGCTCCGACAGCCCGGGCTATTTCTTCGGCACCGCGCTCGCGGGCCTCAAGACGCAGATCGAGCGCATCCTGGCGGCCGATCGCCGGATGGAGACGCATCTGGCCCCGGTGCTGATCGAAGGCGAGACTGGCACCGGCAAGACCTCGCTGGCCCGGCGGATCCACCGCGAGGGCCCCCGCGCCGACGGGCCGTGGGTGGAGATCAATTGTTCGGCCATTCCCGAGCACCTCGCCGAGTCGGAACTCTTCGGTCACGAGAAGGGGGCCTTCACCGACGCCCGCAGCACTCGCATCGGACTTTTTGAGGCAGCCCATGGCGGCACGCTCTTCCTCGACGAACTGAGCAGCCTGTCGCTGCCCATCCAGGCCAAGTTGTTGACGGTGCTCGAAGACCACCGGATCCGCCGAGTCGGGGGGTCGAAAGACATCGCCGTGGATGTCCGGGTGATCGCGGCCGCCAATCAGAACCTCCGTACTCTGGTGGCCCAGGGGACCTTCCGCGCCGACCTCCAGCACCGGCTCGATCTGTTCCGGTTGTCGATCCCGCCGTTACGCGACCGGGGAGCCGATCTGTTGGCGTTGGCCGACGCGCTCATGGTCGGCATCGCCGCGCGTCACCGGTTGCCCGTCCGGGCCGTCTCGGAGACCGGGCGGCGCCGCCTGCTGGGTTATGGATGGCCCGGGAACGTCCGGGAACTGGCCCATGAACTGGAGCGGGCCCTGGTCTTCGAAGACGGTGACGCCCTGAACTTCGATTCCCTGTTGGGGGCCGGTGGCGGCGCTTCCGAGATGGCCCCGGCGTCGCCCGGTGTCTCATCGGCCCTGGTCGCCGGCGCCCCGGGCACTCCGGACTCGTGGTGGAACGAGGCGTTCCGGTTCCCCGAGCAGGGCTTCGACCTCGAGGCCGCCATCCTCCACCTCATCCGAAAGGCCCTCGAACAATCGGGCGGGAACGTGTCGGCGGCGGCCCGTCGGTTGGGCGTGTCGCGCGACTACCTCCGCTACCGACTGGGCCCCAAGGGCGATCAATGAGGCCAGCCGGCGCCGCGGATCACGGCTCGACGGTCTGCAGGAATTTGAACTTCCCGTCCTCGACCGTGATGATCACCGCCGCTTTGGGCGCATTGCGCTGGGCATCCATGCGGGTGCGGCCGCTGGCGGCCACCAGGTCGGTGGTGACCAACGCCGCCTTGATCTTGGCCGGTTCGGCCGAGCCGGCCCGACGGATGGCGTCGGCCAGCACCTTCGCCGAGTCGTAGCCCAGGGCCGCCATCGCATCGGGAGTCTTGCCGTTGTAGCGCGCCTTGTAAGCCGCCACGAACAGCTTGGCTTCCGGGGTGTCTTGGATGGGCGAGAAGTGCGTGGAGTAGTAGGTGTTCTTGAGGGCCTCGCCGCCGGCGATCTGGATGAGCTCCGGAGCCTCCCAGCCGTCGCCGCCGAACAGCGGCACGGTGATGCCGAGCTCGCGGGCCTGCTTCACGATGAGCCCGACCTCGTTGTAGTAGCCCGGAACACAAATGCCCT
>VFQT010000298.1_pt1 | contig 77049 bp, 58 predicted proteins | sample 3512381 | NCBI WGS metagenome assembly VFQT01 (sample SAMN10412376, study PRJNA504923) | tailings metagenome | isolation source: Relicate 2 Philex TSF3 active mining site | place: Philippines: Tuba, Benguet | collected 2017-08-29
TAGTGTTCTCCACTACTGCGGATGGGGCGAGTTCTCCGACGGAGCGGATGAGAATTACAAGTGCCGGTAACGTCGGAATCGGCACCGCTTCGCCGAATTCTCGACTGGCCGTAAACGGTTCTATTACAGAGTCTACAGATGGAGGGACAACCTATCATAACGTTGTCACCGCTCAAGACATTGGCACTGATCCGAACCAAGTTCCTCTCAACCAGTTCTTGGGTCAATTGGCCTTCATGGACAAAGTTGGCGATGTTCCTACAGCCTCAGCACCACCCCAGGACAACTTATCCGTTAACTTCGAATACATTTCAAACACATCAATCAAGATTCGTATGAGGGGGACTGACGGTGTTGTTAGAAGCGTAACATTGACCCTAAGCTGATAGAGAGAAGGATAATTATGTCAATACGTTCTTTGTTCCCTACCGACTCCCCCAGTCTAGTTTTAGATTTCGCTAATAGCAGAAAACTCGATCCACGTGTCTCTTTTACCCGTGTTCAAACTGGCAACATTTCCACGTATATGGGATCTGATGGCTATATTAAATACGCCGGCCCTAATCAGCCACGTTTCGATCACAGAATTAATCCTACAACAGGGGAAATTGAAAGCCTGGGCTTGTTAATCGAAGAAACCAGGACTAATATCATCTCCTATAGTACGGACTTTTCAAATAACGCATGGATAAAACAAAACGGTCATCCGTATACGTCTAATGCAACTATATCCCCTGACGGGACAAACACTGCGACAAGATTTTCAAGAACCGTAAACTACCATTATATCTACATTGCTCCTAATAACGGAGCAGGTACTTTTACACTCTCCGCCTGGGTTAAATCTGTAAATCCTACCGGACAATTTGTAATGCAATCGTATTCGTCAAATGATGGAACGCTAGCAACAACTTTTACGGCTACAAATACTTGGCAGAGATTTAGCATAACTGTAACAGTTACCGTGCCAAGTGGCTTTTATCCTTGCATCGCATTGACACCCGGAGAAGATTTTTTCGTATGGGGGGTACAGTTAGAAGCAGGAATATCCCAGACATCTTACATCCCTACCTCAGGAAGTAGTGTTACTAGGAATATCGACAAAGCTTATATCCCAGACTGTTCAATCTATCCCTGGTACAATGCCTCCGAGGGTAGCGTTGTATTCGAACATAACGGGGTAACCTTGGCAGCAACTGTGGTTGACTATCCAGCATGGGGCTTTGGGGTTACTAATTCCGGTGCGTCTATTTCTTCTAAGCAGATATTTTTTGTCAAAACTAATTTTAGCCATTTTTTCCTGGTAAGAGATAACTACATCGATCAAGTAGGACAAGGAATAAGTGGCGGAGCAACTTCTCGCACAACACATTCCTTTGGATACAAGGAAAATAATTTTGTAGCTTATTACGCCGGAAACCAGTACGCTTCTCCGGACTACTCTGGCACATCTCCGGCGAATTCTCACTCTCTTAATATAGCCATTAACGACTGGTCCGGTGGTCCAGGAACTGCTTCGACTACATCTTCTACCACAAGAAGATTTATATACTACCCGACTAGAATCTCTGATTCTCATCTTCAGCAACTCACCAGAGACTAATTCGTTATGTCTATTCGTTCATCTTTTCCATCGATTTCTCCTTCCCTCACTCTCGATTTTGCTAAATCGCGTCGCCTCGATCCTAGGGTAACTTTTACACGTGCTCAGACCGGTAATGTCTCTACATACACTGGGAGCGACGGCTTGATAAATTACGCAGGTCCGGATGAACCTCGCTTTGAATATAGATCTACATTTAGTACAAATTCACTAGCCTACAGCGAGGATTTTTCTCAATCTAGTTGGATTAAGATATCTGGTACAACAGTAACATCTAATCAAATTACTGCTCCAGACGGATTGCTTACAGCAGATCTAATTAATGATACTGGAGAAAATGGAATCTCTCAGAGCGTTAGCGGAACTATTTACAACGGAAAAACCATAATCGCTTCAGTGTTTTTGAAAAGAGGTAGCGCTTTTTCTGTAAGAATCAGACAAATTGACGAAAGCGGAGATCCTGGGCATCACGTTGTTTTTAATTTAAATACCCTTACCTTTTCCGATTTGTCAAATGTTCTTGGTTATGGATATACTAACGAAGGTAATGATTGGTACAGAGTTTGGATGAGATACACCACATCACGCAATGGCGCGTCAATTACTATAAGATCAAATACTGGTACAGCGGCAAATTTTTATGCGTGGGGTGCACAGCTCGAGGAGGGAAATGCGGTAACTAGCTATATTGCTACGGGGCCAAATTCTATTACCCGGATGAGGACAGAAAGTCTCGGTTTGCTCATAGAACAAGCACGGACCAATTATATTCCTCATAGTACATTTGGCGCTGGTTGGGCTAACAACGAGCCTGCAGTAGGGGCAGGAGCCGCTGCGCAGATTATAACAAATACGACCGAGGTTCTTTCTCCAGACGGCACAAACAATGCCGCGAAGATTATCCAAGCGAATAATGGTTGGCAAAGAGTTCTTATAGGTGTTAGCACAGCAACGAATAACAGGCATACCTGGAGTTTATTTGTAAAATATGGCAATAGCCCTATGTGCGTAATTGAACTCACTGGTAATTGGAATGCTGGAGGAAGAATTCAGTGGAATTTTAATACTGAGACATTCTCAGAATTTAGCTCTGGGTTCTTTACAAATCTGACCTTTAAGAAGTATCCGAATGGGTGGTACAGGTTGTCCGGAGATTGGCTTGCAACATCAAATGTTGCTCAAACAGGCACTGCATGGTTCTTTCCAGGCGACGACTACAATGGTCTGCCTACCTCTCCTGCGTCTTACACCTACGCATACGGGTATCAAATAGAGGAGGGCGTCTATCCAACCTCGTATATCCCAACTTCCGGAAGTACAGTAACTCGTTCAGAAGATTGGGCGTATATCTCTGGATCTAATTTTTCTAAATGGTTTAATTCGGCAGAATGGTCTTTGGGTATTGAGTCTCGGATTGAAAGATCGACACTGCTGTCAGCTCCTGGTGGAAAAAATCAACTAAGGTTTAGAAATTCCGCAAACTTGTACGGTTCAGAAATAAGAACTGTTTCAGATCTCGCGTCTCCCTACCTTGACGCTCATGGGACTTTGCCCCCTATCGGGGCTGTGCAATTTGATTTCAACGGAACTTCTCCTTCTTTTCCAGAGACATTCAAAGCGTTTTTGTCTGTAAAATTAAACGACGCCGCGTTTTGTTTTAATAGAACAGTTCAAAACGACAACACCGTAACTCCGTTTACAGCCGATTACATAAATCTGTGCGAAGGTCCTACGGTATCTAGGATATCAAAAATAACTTACTACCCCAAACGCCTTACCAGCGAGCAGCTTCAGTCTTTAACTACACTACAACCGTAATCATGGCTATTTCAACTCTCTATCCCTCTTCCCGGCCATCTCTATCACTTGATTTCGCAAAGTCCAAACGTCTCGATCCGCGTATCTCTTTTACACGTGCTCAGACTGGCAACATTGCGTCTTACGTTGATTCAAATGGGCTGATCAGACTTGCTGGTCCAGACGAACCACGCTTTGATCATGATCCGAACACTGGAGAAAGCCTGGGGTTATTGATTGAGGAATCACGAACAAATTTAATTTTGCATAGCGAAAACCTTGCGAATTTTAATGAGAATGGAGGAGGAACTGCTAATTTAGATTCCTCGGTAGTCGATCCTTCTGGAAATACCGGTACGGTCTATTGGCCGTCTAATAGCGAACTGATACGAACTTTTAACGCCAATGGTGCCACAAAACTATCGGCGAGCTTTTTCGCTAAAAAGAGATTCGGTGGGCTTGAAAGAAATTATAATTATATTGAGTTTTTTCAGTGGGCTGTAGGGGGTGGTGATTTAGGAGCTTATTCTTTCGCTTTTGATGGAAACAATCCTGACTCGACATATGTTAAAAACATAAAAACTATTTCTTATCCGAATGGTTGGTACAGATTTACTTTTCAACTTCTAGCTCGTCCGGATTACAATGGAGGGGTATTTAGCCAGTATGCAAGATTTGATATAGAAGGGGGGTCCTCAGATAATTATATTTGGGGTGTGCAAGTAGAAAGAGATTCCGAATTCTCTACATCGTATATTCCAACTTCCGGCTCTACGGTAACTAGGTCTGCAGATTCGGCTCTTATCTCCGGTACAAATTTCTCCGAGTTTTATAATTCTCTTGAAGGCTCGTATATTATTGACTATAAGAGGGAATATACTGGCAGTTCCTCACCTGCTAATCTACCTGGTTTACTATATAGCTACTCATTGTTAGTATTCTCAGTGCCAAACGAAGGAGAGCTTGTAAAAAATAATAACGCTATCGTTCAAGTATCTGTAGGTAGTGCTACTAATGCATTATTTAGAAAGATGGGGATATTTTATGACGCATCAAGTTATGGGGGCTGTATAGCTGGAAGTAGCGTGATTACTGGGTGGGGAGGGTTTAATGTTGATCAGGACACTTATATTGCCTTTGGAGTAATCCAGGGCTCTACTCTTCACAGAATAAAATCTGTCAAATATTATCCTCAACGGCTTACAAACGCAAGACTCCAGACTATGACCAGATAAGTTGATAGCTAATTAACCACTGCAGATCCCATGTCATACACGACGCACTTTTTAAAATTCCCCGACCAAGACGTATTTGATGCTGTAGCGTCAGAAGTAGGCTATAAATTTACCAGAGAAGCTCAGCTAGACGAAGACGGAAATGTTATCTTCCCATCTTCCACGTTCTACTCAACAAACGAGGTCTCCGGCCCCGGAGCAATCGATTTGGTCGGTACTATTTATAACAACGACGCGGTATACGAAGGCTTTGACGACCAAGGGATGCCAATCTTTATTTCTCCTGCTACTCCTATCGACGGATATCACGTCAACATCTGCCTAAGAACCGACGCATTATTGCCATTACAGTTTTCCCAGTATATCGTATCTCCTGCTCCTGTTACCCCATTCCGCACGTTCGGTTAAACTCCATATCCCTATTTTTTAGGTGATAGCTTTTATAGAGTCAATTTACCTCTGTTATGTCCGACACCCCTACCGTTCAATATACCTGGTCCATCGCTAACCTTGAGCGTCACACCGCTGATGGCATTGTATACACAGCGCACTACACTGTTTCCGCCACCGACGGTGTCTACAGTTCCGGCGCCTATGGTTCTATCGGCCTAGACGCTCCGGCTGAAGGCGATACCGTCATCCCGTACTCCGAACTTACCTCCGATATCGTAATTGGTTGGGTAAAAGAAAAGCTAGGCGGTGCGGAAAAAATCGATGAGATCCACGCCGCTCTGGAACAGCAAATCCTAGAGCAGCGTCAACCCACCAAAGCTGCAGGCGTACCGTGGTGACAGGTTAAACCGTCAATTTCTTAACCGTCTCCACCATCCGCTCGAGAAATTCGGGCGGAATTTTTTTATCCATATCGGCTCGTGCGATCTCCGGGTCATTTGGCCAACCATTCGCCACATAGCTCACAAACTCCTTCAGCTCATTGATACTGATCAGGCTGCCAGGCAGCAAATCCCATATCGTTGGAGTCTTAACCAGAACATCGCCGTTCGGCAAAATGACGCAATCGCCCACTTCGCAGTCGGTTGAAATTTTATCCGTATTGTTACGGAGAATATAGATGGAGGGGGACATAGCAAAGGGAGAGAATAAACGGGCGGTTTCCCGCCCGCGTGCGATCAGAATTCAGAGCCAGAGGTAGTGTCCTCCGGTTCATCGCCCGCATCTGCAAACAAACCGTCAAGTGCCTGCTCAAGCTGCGCGACCATACTATTAACCAGGTGCTGATTTCGCGACGCTTTCGCATCGGCATAGGCGTCGATCAGCGTTGCAAGATCCTTTTTATTCATAAGAACGGGGTAGGTAAGGTAAAACGGTCATTTCCGACCACTGTTATCATAGCACAGAAACCCGTTGAAAGCACAGTAGTAGAGTTAATCCGTTTCCGTGGCTCAAGACATTCAAAACTACGATATTAGTAAGACATTTCGGAACGTTGTCCTTACAACCGTCACCGGTCAACCGGATACTGACGGTGTACCGACCACGTTCTTACCCCTCCGCCGAACCGGCAACCTCGCCCTCCGCAACCAGGGCCGACTCCAGGATGGTTTTGGATCCGAGATCCCTCTCGTCCTCGCCCGTAACGTTATCGAGGTGGAGTCAGACCCTGAGACCGCGTACTCTCCAATCCGCCGAGCGGATTTAGTCGGCATGCACGCCGCGCAGTTTATTAACACCGCAATCTGGAGCTAATTCCCCGTCATGTTACTCCCTTCCAACGTCTCCACAAACAAGTTCGCATCACCGACAAACGTCGAGGGTGCAGAAGCCGGCAGGTTGATCACCGTCCCGACAACCACCGGCACGCCAGAGGACTATCAAAAAGTTTTCGCGTTAGTGACTTCTCTGCTGTTGTGTAACAAAACTACCACCAACCTGGCCGTATCAGCCAAAATCATCAACGGAATCACAACCGCCTACATTCTCAACAATCTCAATCTACCTCCTAACACCTCCTACGACGTCATTAACGGTAACAAGTTTACGTTGAAAGAAGGCGACCAGTTGTTTGTTTGGCACGGTAGCACAGCGTCTAACGCCTTAGACACCGTATTGTCTTACACTCTCCATCGCCCCCTAACCACTTACGATATCTGACATGCTTGAAAACATTTACCGTGTCGATGGCAAATACCCTGATCCGTACCAGATCGAGCGAGAACTGGATTCACTAAAAAACGACCCGGTACGGGAGAAAGAGTTTAAACAGTCATTATCAGAATTGGCGGAGTCCGGCCTCAACGCCCACCCTCTCCTCGGCCGGTTTTTCGTTGAAAGCTAAAGTAGAGGATATTTCGCATGCGGTACATACCGGAGAGGTCAGGGGACGTTGTAGTCCAGGTTCCAGAAGATCGAAACGCGTACGTTAACGTACGAAATCTCGGAGCGACCGGCCGAGGTGAACTAGAGTTTACGGGAACAATATCAGATATTAGCGATAACATTGTTACCATTTCAAGCATCGATGACGGAAATGGTAACTCGTTGTTTCAATACCAGGACGTGCTTAAGTCTGGCACCGGCCTGCAAGTCTTCTCATACGACTCCCCAACTGTCGTCGACACTCCAATTCTCTCCGTATCAGCCCACACCTCCGTCGGTGTTAATTTCTCAACTTCCCCTGGCACAAACGCTAACCTTGCTCCGTTAACCTATTACGTTTTCGGATTCGATCCGCAAAATGGCCGTTTGCCGTTTTTTCGGTCGACTGTAAATGTAGGTACTAAAGTCTTAAATCCCGACCTATGGGGGACCGAACAGTACGTTCAACTCACTTTCTCCCGAACTACGCAGTATGCATTGCCAGTTATCTACCGAGTTTGGGGTAACCGGGTCGATTTTCTCGGTGTAATCGGAAACAATAAAGTCGGCTACCCGGGTTCAGGGAATAACGTCTTTCGCGACCTCGGTCTACTCGAAATCCCGTCTTGGGACACAGACCCCGTCCTTCCATCTTATCTGTCCAACGTATTTTCCGTTGCCGGATCAGAGGTTACACAGATTCGGAGAGTACGGGGTCGGGAGCGGTTAAAGATTATCCCGAATCCTCTAGGTTCTTTGCCCAGCTACATTCAGTGTACCGGGATCTCTGCCGGCAGCCAGATAGCGGCCGGACACATTGCCCGCTTTGTCATCGACGACACCGAATCCGTCCGTAACGCGTTATCTCTCGCTGCGTCCGGTTCAATCAAAGAGGTATTTTTCCCAGCCGGCACGTATAATGTGTCGGATATGTCATTTGTTAATACGTCACAGTCTGATTTCTCTAACCTTTCACTTAGAGGTATTGGCGACGGTTCGGTTCTCAAACGCCTTGCGTGTACGTTAAGCAATCCGACAACCCCTGGCGTTTTGAACTTTACTGGAGAATCGGTATCACCAAGGATTTCCGGCATCCGCATCCGTTCGATCGCAATCGACGGCAATAAAGACGAATCATTTTCGCAAATATCTCCAATTACCTCAGAAGTCGGTTTGCAGATTAAATACGGCGACAACATTGTTATCAATGACTGTACGGTAGTTGAGTGTGGCGGTGGAGGTATCGCACTATACGGAACTCGTGGTGCGGTTATCACCAACAACACGATTCAGTCTACCGGCCGCGCCTACGAACAAACAGTCTCCCCACTTTTGATCGACACGAGCGAAAATATCGTCGCTCAAGGTAATCGTTTTGAATTTGCGACTACCGGCCCGCGCGTAATTGGCACGGAGTACAGCACGATAAACGGGAACATTATACGGTCGTGTGGGGATAGTGGTCTTACGCTAGAGACCTCATTCCAGTGGAACGCGCAGGGCAATCTGGCCTACAGCGATAACGACTCAATCATTCGATCAATAGACACCTATAATAACGAATACAGCAAAGCAGCAATTGAAGTCCGTCAGGGTATTGCTCTTGACCCTGTATACATGACTGTAACGTTAGGTGGTGAGTCAGTAGGGATTGTGAAAAATTCCGTAAACGCGAGCATCTTCGCACTGAATTCTGCTGGAATCAAAACTACTCCGGCTATTGGTTCTTTCCGCGTACTTGAAACCGCCGCACAACTTGAAGCTGGTATTTTTTCCTTGACTTTGCCCGGCATCACTACCGCCTCCGCTGGTGGTAAAACTTTTCCGGCAACAAAAACGCTAACTAACGTTAACGGTTACATGTATGAAGTTACAGCGGAGGTATATATTGGAAATATCCGCCCTCTGTCAATTATTAGAAATACAAGTTTAGATAAAATTTTTATAAAATTGAGAAATTCAAGTGATCTTTTAAGCTTCCAGGTGTATTCTGAAAGTAGCTCTGAAAACGATAAAATCAGAATCTCTGGATTTAATAACTCTAATCTCGGAGCATGGGATCAGAACTCTTCTTATACAGTAATTAATATAGATTCTGACACTAATTCTTTAATTTTAAGTACAACTGGTTTAACAACCATTCCAACTACTTGGGTTGAATTTCAAGGATCTCCCCGCTTGTCCATTCAACGGTCTAACTATTTCGTCGCTGACGGCAACCTAATCGCTCACTCCTTCTGATCCCCATGGCCAACAAACAAACGATTATTGGTAAAACTGCCCCGGTTCCCCTCGGTCAACAAAAGGCGGTCAATTCACTTCCAGTCGTATTCGCGGAGGATCAGCCCCCGATTCCGGTTGAAGAACAAAACAAAATTCAATCGGAGGTAGCGCTATCTTTGCTCGGCATCCCTAGAGCTGAAGTCGCCCTTGGTATCTTCGCCGACGTTAACACTTACGACGTCAACCCCTCCGAATGGTCTCAAATCCCCCTTGAAAACGATCCGGATACTGGAACAGGCATAAATCACCTCGAACGTGAGGCGGGCGCGGAGCTAGTAGCGAGCGAGGGACAGACGACCGTACTGACATCGAAGCGATTCTTCCGTTATCAGCCTGGCCGAGTCTCGTCTTCGACCATGGGCGTCAAAATGAATCGGACGTTATCCACATACGACGAAGCGACCCCCAACCGCAACATCATGAAGGGTGCGCCGACCATTAAGAAATGGGGCATCTTTGATAAGTTTGACGGCTACTACTTCGAAATTGTTAACAGTGGTGACAATAACGACTTCCGTTGTATTCGTCGTACTCAAGCCCTGACCCCGTCCCAGCCTGCAGGTTACTCTTGGAACGAGGTTTCCGCTCTAAGCGGAACGAGCAATATTAAAGAGGGTAACTGGGGCGTAGTGGGTGTCGACCCGGTCATTTACCGTAACGGCCTATGCTATGTAGCAGCCGCTATTTACGATCCGAGCCTATGTTATAGCCCGTCTAATGTACGTTCTGTCGAATCTGCTCCCAATACTTTGTCAGATTACGAACCGAATTCTGGCTATGCAGTCCGTCTTGCATATCGCGATGCGAGTAATTCTTTCGTCGAGCATCTCGCCGGTCGTAAGTTTCAGTTCCCCCTTGATCAACGTGAAAATGTTAATCCAGACGACTACGATACCAGTTACAACGGAAGGTCAGGTCATTTAAAACCAGTCGGTGTTCAAGGAGGAGGAGGTTCTGATTACATCAGATTAGATGCTCACTGTCTTTGGGAAGATATTGTTACCAACCTGAGCCGAGGAGGAGGATCTAATTTCACTTCAGAAATTACCGTATCCGGAAGCTCTATCAATGCTGCCGTCAACGATGCCCGTTTTGGATACGATTCTGACCCCAGTGAGTCCTTTAGTGCAGCCAAAGTTTGGAACTTGCTTGTAAGTGTGCAAGGATCAACTCAAATCTCAAATGACGAATTCGACGCTGCTTTCGGTCTCGATTCTCACCGAAGCTTGGACAAAGAATACAACACTGCCTCTAGTGATCCGGGAACTAAAAACGTTACGTTAAAGGAGTGGTTCAAGATTTGTGTTCCTCCCCAGTACCGTACGGTGTACGAGTGGCGTCCGGTTCGTGCCATGTTCAGCAACGACCAGCTTAACGGTCGTAGTGACAATATCGTCCGCTGGTCTGATGTTTCTACCGCCAACGTCGACCCGACAATTATCGGTGTCAAACGTCCTGGTGACCAAATCCAAATTAACGGTCAAACTCTTACCGACGCTTCTGTATACAACGTCGACTTTACTAAAGTAACCATGTGGAAAATCGATTTCTCATGGTACGGCGCAGTCGGCGCATTGTTCCTTTGTTACGTCCCTGTAGCCAATGGCGAAGCGAGGTGGGTGCGCGTACACCACATGCGGGCATCGAACCAACTCGACGTAGCGTCGTTGGGCAATGCGACACTTCCTATCACCTACCTCACCCATTCCGGGCTAAGCAACGGGCTACCGAATAACAAAAGCACACTAGTAAAATACGGTGCATCGTACTATATTGATGGTGGCGACAAGGGCACAGTCAAACTGCTGTCCAAGTCGTCTGATTACTCTAAATCCGTATCGTATGGTGGTATCAAAACTTCAGTCGCTAGCATACCAGCCAGTAACTACTTTAGCATTCTTGCAAGCACGGTCGCACAGGCAGATAAAGACCAACTAATCGGTGCGTATCTGAAGGCCGATACAACTATGAGGGTGATTTGGGTAGAGAACGACGGAGGTAGCAATGTCCAACTGTACTTCAATAAATCAACAACTTTCCTAAGCAACGGTAGTTCAATTGAACTTATTGTGCCGCGTCGTCAACGCGCCATGATCGCGCTACGAGCTAAGGATGAAGTCAGCAACACCACTGGCACACCGATCCGCAACCGAATCCAGCTTTATCCGATTAAGTATGGTATCGGCATCACAGACCCCAGCACTGACAGTAATATCGTAACGGTTAATTTTATCAAAAACCCCCTACTGATCACCAATAACCTGGACAACTCGTCACTACTCCAATCCTACTCTATCACGCTTTACAGTATTTCCGGCTCCCCGCAATTTGGCTTCAATCTCGGATCTGGCACCGTCCCTCGAGAGATTATATCCGGTACAAACATCTCTAGTGGAGATTTTACCACCCTCCAAAATATACTATCTGCCGATGGCGCTTATTTGCACGCATACATGCGGGGTATTGGAACAGGGTCGGTGCCGGTAGGAGGTTTCCCAACTAATCCCTCAGTATCTGAAACTTCCGTTCTTGTACGCTTTTTCCGCAAGGGGTCCAAGTATTATGTTCAAAACTACGCTGCGCAGAACGAGCCGGTAACTGTTTACGGATCAGTGCTACCGGTAAGAATGTATACGTTCAATACCCAGGGTACAATCACGCCGTTTACCGGGTTTAGTCTAACTGGGACGTATTCTCAGTCTGGTACTACTATCACTGTAAACGTGGCTAATCACGGCTATGAACCAGGAGAGAGTGTGGGTCTAATTTTTACCACAGGTTCTTCAGTAAGTGGTGTATTTGCCGTTGTCACTTCTAGCTCAGATAGCTTTACTGTGATAAGCGCAAACAGTGTTAATACTAGTGGTAATGTCACTATATCTGTGTCCCACTCTAAATATGAAGATCAGAAGAAATGGAACGATACTAAGCTAGTTGGTAGTTTCGAATCAATCGCGCAGTTGTCTGGGGCTTCAGTGTCACAGGACTTCCGCCTCTCACCAGTCGCTAATACAGGTAGTACGATTTTTTCGTTATATAGCAATGCTGGCGGCGCGCAATACGATTTGGCTGATTACTTCGCCTACAACAAAGAATACATTTCGTACCCTCTTACTAACGAAGTGGATATCATTTGTGCTTATGCGATGTGGGAATCAACATCGGCGGTCAGCCAACCTGGCACTCAGCTTTCTATCGTCAACTCTCTAACCTGGGAGGAGCAGTGATCAATGGCTGGTAAACAATCAATTCGGGCGGATAAAACACCGCCTCGTAAAAGTCGTAGTGTTAAACAAATGGTGGATATTAGGGGTTTTGCCCTATCCACTGAACAAGGTGCGCCGTTAGTTACGGAGAAAGACGAATACAGAATTAGTGAATATGGGGCGGATACAGCTCCTAGTGTTGTTGTCGATTCAGAGTCGTATCAGGATGAAGGCTTAAGTACCGCAAATGTATTCAGTAAAGGTTCCCCGGCCGCCCTTCCCATTGTCGAGCGTTTCGCTGAGCAGAGCGAAGTATCTCGGTCGTTGCTAGGCATCAATCGAGAAACTACACAGCAAGGTTTGTTCGGTAACGTGTCAACTTACGGACTCGACCCTAAAGACTGGCGTGTTGATTCTAATACCAGCTATACAGATAGTAGTTCAGACTATTGGTGGACACGTAGACCTAGTTCAACTGGAAATTATTATCCCAGTCGATTTGATGAAGATGAGAGAAATGCGGCAATTGTCCTATCATCTAGCCCTACTCCCTTTTTGCAACCTCCGCGTCCTAGTATTCAAGACCAGCTTATCAATCCTGGTGGTGCTGAACGTTATACTGGGTGGGGACAATACATTAATTCAATCATAGCACTGTATATCTTTCGCTATGTTGTTGAGAATTTTTCTCAAGCCCAATGGGAACAATTTAACCTTGGGTACCTGCTCACCACATACCCTCCTACCATAGGTGGTGACGGTACCTACACCTTTAATGAGCTGTATTGGGATAAAATCTGGCTTGATATCAAACAAAACCGCTTCGGTTCGTTAAGCAATTACCCAATTGTTCCTAGCGGTCGTGCGTATAATTTTAATACAACAGTAATTGAAGACTGGCGTAGCAGCGAATCGTTGTGGGGTACTGGAGGAGTTATTATTTCTGAAGCTACGGCCAGGCTGCCTCAAGATCTTGATGTTTCTTGGGATTCATTTTTCTTTGGCAGCACACGGGTTTATTACCCATTCGGTCGCTCCGAAGATCGTGGGCACTACCGTATCAGAACAAATCCGACTCCGGAGATATGGGAAAAATATTTCGGATTAAATTGGAACCTATTGCGTAACGATCTTAAAAATTGGGAATTTACCGTACATCCGAATGAAGCTAGTGTAACTGCCCTTGAGCGCAACCTGAAACTTCCGTATTTTGTTCTTGACAACCCCGCCATTGCGGACAGAACAAATAACGTGTTTTCCGACTCTTGGCCATCCGAAGCGTTTGGGGAACAAATAAATTTACCGACAGACTCCAATCGAATCGGTGGTACTCAAGGGATTCGTAGTGAAATTACTCTAAAATCTATACGATCTTTCCGTTACCAGCCAGGTAGAATAAGCGGATTTACCTACGGTGTAAAAGTTAGCGAGATAGGTGCGGGTCCAGGTACCGTTCTTGAGTTTGGTATTGAGAACGATACTGACTCGTACATGTTCCGCCTTAGTAACGGGGCGAACTTTTCAGTTGTGCGTCGGTCTACTGTCCCACTGGAAGACACCCCATTCCTACAAGAAGCAAACTACGCTGGTAACACACGAACTGTTATCCGTAACGGGCAAGTTCAATACGAAACCGTAATCGAACAGAAGATTATGAACGGGGACCCGTTGGGGGGTGAAGGAGAAACAGGATACATCCTTAACCCAGACACGGTAACCATGTACAAGATTGAGTTTGGCTGGTACGGTGCAATTGGCGCGAGGTTCTATGCGTACGTGCCAGTTGAGAACGATGAGTGTAGGTGGGTAACCCTGCACACCCTGGTAATCGAGAACCAGCTCGGTCAACCCTGTCTAGCCGACCCGTTCTTTTATTTCAAGTACCGACTACTGATCTCTGACTCCTCCACTATCCGTGTCGATCAGTACGTGTATAAATTCGGTGCGTCGTATTATATCGACGGTTATGACGAAGGCACCCTATATAGTCTAAACGCTCAATCAAGAGTTCAGAATCTTTCTAGTCCAGGATTTTCTCAGTCAAAAACTCAACTTAACGCCATCGATTGGACGACGTTAATGGGTATTAAGCCTAGACAATTTCTGGTCAATCGTTTTGGAACCGAGCTTTACAATAAAAAAGAAATTTTCCCGGAAAACGCTTTTGTATATAGTCAACAAGATTGTGAAATCAAAATCGTAAGGCAAAAGGGGTGTCCGGAATGGGCTTATACTCATCAGGAAGGCTACGAGTGGACTTATCTTCCTACCTCCCGCCGCCTTAAAGGCAGATTCACAATTGATCCTTATTTTACCCTAGACCGACCGGCGATTGGAATCTCTAGCACTGACGCATCTAGTTATAGTGCGGTCGCAGCATATAGTGTATCTGTGAGTGGTTTTCGTGATCCAACTAATATAAGCAACTGGGGGGTAGAAGTTATTGGCGATCAAGTTGTAAGAATTATCGGTGATGACTTATTTACATTATTTCCTGCTACTTCTAAAGATTTTAGTGGAGGTTCGCTAACTATTAAGTTACAGCGTGATAGAGAGCAATCTTCGTATCTGTCTAGTCGAAATCCTCTGCCAAATCCAAGCAATACATATCTGCCTTTCCTTTACGCTCCCGTTTCTCCCTACGAGACAGGTTATGAAATTGAATTTGATTATTTTCGCCGTGATCAGATTCTTTTAAGTACTGTCGATGTGCTTAGCGACGAGTTTTACATCTACTGGGTAGGTGGACCTGGTTCTGGTTTAGACTCTTCTCACGTTTCTTCCTTCCGTTTTGGGTTTGTATGGCCAAATACGACGAATCCCAGTAATGATCTTTATGCAACTGCACCAGGTTTGAGCTGGGGTATTGAGGGTAATGCAGTGTGGGACGGGCAAAACTTTTACGAGGGACTGCCTTACGACTTTGTAAACGATCATAAAGAAAATATACTGTATATTGAAACTAATCCTTTCTTGTTTGTTAACACGTTTAACCTTGAATCTGGTGAATTCACAAATTATGGTATTTTAAGTGATCTTAGAAACAGCCGTTTGACTGTTCCAGGCGTAGAAGGCGGTGATTGTAGAGGATTATTTTGCAAAGCTGGACGTGAACTTCGTAGCAACGTAACTATTATTTCTGAGGTTGACGAAGAAACCCTTGTGCCAACTTACTATATATCCGATCCGGAATCACCTTGGCCAAATCTCGGAGAAACATATACAGTAACACTGGTTCAAGGTGGTTCTACAAAAAACGTTTCGACTAGTGGAGGAATTGTCCGTACTGTTGAGGATGGCGTCACATTATACCTGCTCCCTTTGGGTAATTCACTGCCTGATGGTATTGCTATTGGCAGCGTCTCAGTGTTCTACAATGTCGTTTACATAGCCAATATAGATAAACGTTCCAAAGTACGACAAATTCTTGTATCAAAAATTGCTCCAGGCAATGTACCGTTTATCCGTGTATTCATACAGGGTAGGCAGGGTGCGAAACTAGGCGGAGTATGGATTGGGCAAAAGACTATTAACGGAATCGACGTTCGGCCTTTTACTCCTCATCGTTCAACTGTATCAATTACCGATTCTGGAGCTACTGATTACCACAGCCAATGGTCGGCTAGCCCGCAACTAAATGGTGCGCTAAAGACAATCAAAACTTACACCCAGCCCGATTTGCTCAATCTGTCCACCTCCCCCACTTTTAATGCCAGCGAGTCGGCTCTGGATACATACAAATCAGTCCATACTAACCCTCGTAAATGCGGTAGTTTTCTTTCTCCTGGCGGTACTAACTCCGCTGGTATTTTTACAAACTCGCAATACCCGTTAAGGTATCTGACTACTCCAGACCAAGCAATCCCCTTGGCGACCTACTACGTATCCGCTAACACCCCAACAGAGATCGACCTGAATCCGGTGTTTAATATTTCCGCCGAGAGCATTGTCAACGAGGATGACGGAAACCTTGCAACATTTTTCATAGCACGATCTCTTGGCAACCACAACGAAACCAATAATGAAATCTATATGTCTTTGAACTACACCGAACAGTAATACCGTTGAAAGCTCTATAGAGTTAGTGTACCTGTTGGTGGATGGCGGATTCTTTTTTCTCAGGATTCGGTCGGTTTTCTCGACCGGACATCGGATTAATCTCTGACAGCAAGACTAACCTCGCTGAAATTTTTGATTCCGATAAGCGCGACGCTTTACGGAATATACTGATTCGTCCAGAAATACTTGATAGACTGTACGGTGTATCTGAGGTACTTACTACTAGAGAGGATCTTCGTGCTGCATCTGGACTTTCTCGACTTCTTCTTCCTTCTCTTCATCAATTATCCGAAATATACAACGATAATATTCCTAACAGGCTATACACTAACAAAGAGTATTATGGTCCAGAATTTTCACTAGGGGGAATTGGCTCTCCAGGACAAAATACCCCTAACGCCATAATTTATAACGGTTCGATCCAATGTGCTGGAGCACAGTACCGCTCAAATGTCCTTGGAGCTTCATTATTTTCTTCCCCTGTTAGGCAAAATGTCGCTCTATCTACTTCTCGTGCCAGCTTATTTAACGCCGAAACTGACCCGAATAACGTAGGATATTTCCTAAGTGCTTTGTACTCCGGATCGATCAGGGTGCGGCGTAGATCACACGTCAATCGAATTGTACTTCCTAAAACTTCGTTTTTGTCTAAGTCACCGATTATTGAGAATCCATCTCACGCAATAACAGTAAACATTGATAACGGTAACACGGGAACTACGGTGCCAGTCAGGCTTCTGGCAACAAAAAATACACCTCTGAGAGTGTATTGTAGATTAGCCTCTGGTCAAATAAAATTTACCTTCACTGACTCTCTCGCTCCATACTTTTTTGGTTACCAGATTCAACCTGCTCAACAACGTCCAAACTCTCCTCCAGTAGAGTTTTTGCCAGTAACTCAACAATTTCAAGCTTCAGGATCGACCACATTTACTCTAAATATCGATATAACCACTACAGGCTACCAAAATCTCTATGATCTGTATTTGTACTTGTACGTAAATCCGGAAAAAGTAAAGGGGATTGAGTTTTCTGGTATTGATATTCGAGAATTCCCTGATCGTAAAGACTTAGGACTTGTCGGCTTTAACAATCTTGAAGCTTTCGCGGTATCTGGCGGTTCTATGACGATTTTGCCTCTGTGGCTTAAAACTCTTTCTACTACGCTCCGCACTCTTGACCTGTCTGGGTCTGGTGATACATGGCGTAGCGGTCCTATGGGTTGGTTTGATTACCGTGATAGTTCAGCTACGGCATCGTTCTCACTCCCATTATATACTGCTATTAGTTACCTGACTATCCGAAAAACTGGAGCAATTGTAAACGAAGATGGTACCGATTGGAATTTATCTAGCGGATCTGGTGTCACACGGGTAGTAGGAGAATTTGAGAAGTACATTACCAACCAGTCTCGTACTCCAGTAACCGATTACCGACAATTTTCTGCACTAACATCACTATCTCTTGGAGGTAAATTTTACGGATTTAACCCTCGGTTTGACGATGTATTTCCTTCACTTCGTACAATCTCTTGGGCGAATAATATTAGACCACAAGTAATTTTTGGAAATGCCCCTAAAATTAACAATAACGACGGTATTATTGACTACAATATCTCTGGCACTGGATCTTCTGGGTCAATTGTTAATATCGGTACTTCTTCAACCCCAACCGATAATACCGTAAACGGTCCGACACATATCTCAAAATACAAATTTAATTCGTTTATTGTCAACGGCGTGTATGGTAGACATAATAACCTGACTGGACTTATAAACAACCCGAGCCAGTCCTGGTCAAACTGGACATCTACTACCACCGCTATTAATATTGAACGAACTGAAATCTCCATAGATCTTCAGAGTTCTACTTGGGAGAACTTAAGTGCTCTTTCTGCTGCGTTTTCAGGTGGAGCACAGTTCACAAGTCCTTCGTCTCCTCTACGTGTTCCTAAACTCCGCTCGTTATCTCTTTATGGCTCTGGAACAACTGGTGAAATGCCACAGCTAGGGGGGACACTGGATACTGGGGTGTTAGAATCATTAAGTATCGGTTCATGTAATGGTATTAGCGCAACAATATCAAACGCGATAAGTTATTTACTGCCTAATTTCTTTGCCGACGTCAGGCCTCTGGGTAGTGAACACAGACTTACTAGCTTTGAAGTAAGTTATTTTTCACCCTCTTATCGGTTTAGAAATAAAGACTTAATTAATCTTGTAGAGCTTGCATCGTTTGATACACAGTATAGCGGATTGACTGGGAGATTTCCCGTATTTCCTTTAAAACTTCAATACGAGACAAACACTAAATCGATTGATATATACTCTACTGGTTGTAATTTTAACGACCTTAGAAATCTCGGCATCAATAGCTCTAACTTTTACTTCGCCAGAGACATAAGAAATCTATTTTTAAATTCTCAAAATATTAGCGGAGGTGGTGCGTTACTGCCAGATTTTACAGGGACATCGACAACAAATATTCAAGCCGTTGACATTAGTAATTCTCAGTTTTCTACTTACCGTTCAGATTGGTCAAATACTGCACTGCGTGAATCGGTAGTTCGTGATACTGACGTGCAAACGTCTATCTCCGGCTTATCTATTACCCGTTCAGTGCAGCCCGATCCTGATGATAATGTTTACGTTTTATCTGGAGTCAGTAATTTTCGTCAACTGGTGCAAGTTGGCGATGAGATACGGACTACGGCTAATGGAATAGTGGTATCTCGTGTTCTTTCTATTTCTGACACTAGCATTACAATTGATTCTGACATCCCAGGAACCATACCCTCCCCGCTTTATTTCTCTCGTCGCACAAATAATATCTCAGGGTGGTTTGAAAATGGGTTTAGTAGTCTTTTAGTGTTCAGGGCATCAAACTGTAAATTGTCTGGTACTCTCAATATCCGCAGCGGATTTGGTTTAATTCGGGATGACTCCTACCCAGCATTAGACCTTAGTGTTAATGGAATTTCTGGATATACCGTAGGATCTCTTGGTAGAATATTTAACGGTAATTCAAGAAAAATTACTATAGATTTATCTAGCAATAATTTATCAGTTAGCTCTATACGGGATATTGTATCTGAAATCTCCGTTATTGACACTCAACTTCGATTTAACAACTGTAGAGTTAGATTATCTTTTAATAAGATAGATTCAAACGGAAAGTATTTAAACTACACTCAAAATGAGATTTTTCCGGTTACTGTCTCTGCTGGTAACGATGTAGAGACTTCTTTGTATCGTGACGAGCTGTTTAACATTTACGAGGAAAAAACAACAACTGATTTTAATGGCAATAAAACCACTACACGTGTAGTTGTAGGGACCAGAACGGTTCGTATACCTGGTGAACTTATTGGTGGAATATACTATAAAAAGCGTGCACAAAAAACTCAAATCGTGACTGAAAATCCCATCGCGTTACTGTTCAAAAATCTTAGAGGAATCTTGATCGATCTGGGGTTTGTTTATCAGCCACCTAATACGACTCCAACCATCATAGCAACGCAAAATTACGATACTACTACACGGTATCAATCAATAACCGACGCTGGCTACAATCCAGCCGATCTAGTTAACCCTTAATCTCATGTCTTCAGGTCTTTACACTAAATACAACCTGTCTGAGGACGGGTTAAACGCGACAGATGCGCTGCAAAAGTTGTATGGTCCTCAAATACAAGAGGACATCAATCTATTTGCGTTTGCGAGCCGCCTCGAGTCAACGATATCATCAGCAAGTACCACATCGACAAATCAGGTGTTAGGACTAGTTAACGAGTCGTATAGGGATGGAGAGGGAAACGAAATCCTGCGCACAAAAATTTTAACAAATTTTTATACATTTTCGAGTCAAAATCTTGTATGGTTTGACCGAATTAGCGGTATTTCTTTCGATCAACGTGGCATTAATCCCACCGTCGGCGCTCCCATTTACGTGTCAGAAACTGATATTATTGTCAACCTTAGTGTATCTGGTGTCGGAAAGCAGTATAAAGCTAAAAATACTTCTGGTACCGAACTTTCTTATCCTGCTACTGTAACTGTCAACTTACTCGGCCTTGAATCTGGTGCTACAAATGCGACAGCGCAAGTTACTGTTAATGCTAATGGGACATTGTCACGATCAGTAACTTTAGTATCGGGAGGTAACGGATATGTTCCCGGGGAATACTTGCAGCCCATTCCAGCTTGTGGGAACGACGACAGTCCTGAAGAGGATAAGTGTATTAGATACACAACAAACTCGCTGCACCATGTAACCTATGACTCAGGTTCTGTTGGATATCCCGCATCTCTTATTAATGAAAAATATCTATACACGATTAAATCTGCGGACCAAAACGGTTTTTTCCTGTACGATAACAAATCGGATAAGTGGGTTTATTTAGGTGCAACTTATAATTCTCTTCAACTTTTTCCCGCCCTTCCTACGCCTGGACTCCGTTTAAGTAGATTAGATACGCTGTCATCTGAGAATCTTATTCAACTGTATAAACTTGACGGCCGTTCACAATTTTATCGTTACGAAGAGGGATACGAACCTGGCACAAATTTATCTGGCAGCATTAGATCAATTTCAAATTCAATTGAATCTATAAGAAACAACCTCCCCAGATTTGCTCAAAACGTTAAGATACAATCCGACGATACTGAACTAGGATTTGAATATAATCGATTTAAAGGTCTTAATGTTCAGTCCAACTACAGGATTATTTTTCGCGACCCAGACAGTGTTATAGATAACCCACTTGTGACATTTTTTGATCTCCGTGATCAGACTAATGAGAGGGGTCAGGTACGTATAGAAGGAGTGGCAATACCCGGTATCTGGCTGTTTACTGGAGAAAAATATCAACGTGTATTTAGTACTGATGATAAACCATTTTTTAGTCAGAGTGGAAGAAACTACCTTAGTCCGATACTAACTAAATTTGTGTCTGGTTCAGTAGTGCCTGCTTTAGAAAGTGGCAACAACAAATACAGTATCAGCGCAGGGTATTATAAACCAGGAACACCAGTTGATACAAATTCTGTAAGGGGATTTAACACGACTCTAGGGACTTTGGTTCAAAATCTTTCAAGCTCTAGCAATCCGAACGACGGTGGTTTTGTTTTCCACCGTACTCTGACTGTTTTGTATAACATTCGTGGTATTGTAGACTCTTGGCCATTGTTTTCATACTTGGATAACGGAACTATCCGAGACGCAAAAATTTTAACAATCTAGCCGAGCTGCACGTAAGCGTAATACGAGTCTTTAACTTTTTCTCCATTGCCAATATGCTCAACTTGGTCCGGATCGTACAGGTCTGGATCAAGTGCTACGTCTATACGGAGCCTGTGACTATAATCCGAAGCATTTAATGCAGTATCTAGTAGTTCAGAAGGGGTCAGAGTGTTTATCACACTAGCGATATTAGTTGACCCGAACTCAAGTTTTTCAGTAATTGTTAACGAATATCCACCCAAATTAGCTTTTGTGTGATCACCCCAAAACACATCGTAATTTCCTACTGGTTTTGAGTTGTACAGGTTGGCATCGCTAATCGCAATACTTTCTAGTAACGGATTATTTACTACATATGGCGGGTAGCAAAGACCCCCACCATACTCTGGAAGATCAAAACCAAACGGAGTAACTCGATCAGAGGGAGGTTTTGGAATTTCGCTAAACGCCGCATTAAAATTTGGGTCGTAAGTAAGCTTGAGTACGTCGGAAAATGACATGCCCTCGCCGGTATCAACCAGGCTATATTGAAATGCTAGATCTGTCTCGTTGTAGAATTTAACATATTTTCCACTAAATGATGCTACCTCCGATCCACCAATTAGGATCGAGGCAAGAGTAGTTGAAAACGCAAGGATATTATAGTCCGTACCACCCACATTTACGGTTACTTTCTCTACTGATAAGGTCAACGGTGCGACAAACCCAAGCGGATTGGTAGTAAATGCTAAGTTATCCGCAACAGAAGTCGCTGTGACAGTAATGGGAGAAAGCCAATTTGGAGAAGAAAATGCAGGCAACCCTAGTGTTGTAGGGTCATCTGAAGCGGAGACGGTCGTTAGATTACTGCTCAAGTAGTATTTATTCTGGTTGCCGTCTGGTGTTGCCGGATTCCACAGATACATCCTGGCAATCCTAGGTGTAAGATTATCAAACGCTTCAGTTTTATGGTTCGGATCACCGCCTAAATCATTTGCGCCAAGTCGGTTTGCAGCAGAGAACGTTGCATCGTTGATAGGAAGTGCGTTAACGATTAGTTTTCCACCTTCTCCTAAGTCATTCGGTTCAAGTAGTAGCCCGATGTAGTTTGATCCGACTTCATCGCTAGGACTATATCTCGCTTCACCCAAAAGAATGTTAGGTCGAGAGCTGTATACAACCGGGTCCGCACCGTTCCCGTACAAACCAACTCCTGGCGCATCAGACTTCAAGACCCCACGAAATCCACTTGCGACCATGCCATCTAAGGGCGTGTTCTGATCGGACAACCCTACGCTACGGTCAAACGGATGGCCCTCCGTAATTTTCCACCAATCTGGCCGCGCATCAAAATCAAGTGTCTGAGGATCAGGGCTATATGTACCGTCAATAAGGCTAGAGTACGTTGTTTGACCTGCCCCCGGAGACGCAATACGGGCTTTCCACAAAGCGGACAGATTGTTGTTAAACTGTTCTGTACGTAGTGGAGATATCTTTAAAGTGTAGGTAGAAGCCGACAAGCCTGGGTTGTTAGTGCTACTGGTTACAGTGGTTCCGTTAGTAGTTAAAGTAATCGCAATAGGTGACGTTAAAATATTTGACCCTTGAGCTGTGAGTTTATAATTCACAGATGAGCTAGAGTCCTGAAGTATCGCTATAATGCTAGCTAAAGACGTACTAGAAACTGACCAGGAACCATTGGTTCCCGATAACGTTACTGTGTGTTCTTGAGAATAAAACTTTAAAGTTGCAGGTACGGTAGTAGTTTTAATAAAAAAGTTCGGATCGGTTGGGATAAAAGCCTCTTTGTTTGACTTATCCGCTCCACCCCTAAACATTCTAACAGTAATAGGTACATACCCGACCCAGTCATTCGCTCCAGAACCTGTAAAATATTTAAACCGGTTATCTACAGTACTTGTATTAAAGGTGGTACTGGATACGTAAGTATCCTCAGACTCTTTTGCTGAATTTCCTCTAGTATTAAATACGTTTGTCCAATATGGATTTGTACCGTTTATTGCAATATCAATTTTCACATCGACATTTGTCTGGACTTGCAGTCCATAGATTCCTGGCGTAATACGAAGATACCCATCCCATCTAATACCCCAATTATATTGTTCTCCACGGAGCGGTGAGGGGTTATTAAACCACCTCATGTTTGAGTCCTCGGTAATACTATTGCCTCCGACTAAAGATCTTTCAATCGGTGTCCAGCGACTTTCAACATAATTACGGCTGTACCAGTAGCCACGAGAGATTAGTGGTGAAACTATACCCCCATCGCTACGTAAGACCATTGCAGAAGTCGCAGGATCAGTATTATCAGGCTCGCTAGATCCAGGATTTTCCGTATACCATTTGGGTAAGTTGAGTATAGAATACGGACGGCTTAGTACAAAATACGTATTATTAAACTGAGTTGTCCCTACAATCCCCCTAATGTTAGTGAGCGCACTTAGTCCCTCTTCAATTGTCCAAACCGAACCTGTAGAAATTAGTCGCAACGAAATGTTGGATCCGGACAGATTAATAACCTCATTACCCACCTCATAACCAGACAAATCAACTACAACGCTAGATAAATCACCTAATATTTCTGATACTAGCAAATTGGTAGTCTTATTGGGTTTTTTTAGTTCACTAACTGTTACGCTATTCTCAGAAAAACTAAATTTAATGTATCCGAGCTCTAGAGGTTTAGGGTTACGATAAAATCTTGCATCCGGTCCGCTATGAAGCCCTGGATAGCTTCCTTCTCCCACAAACGTATTTGCGATACTAATTCTGTCTTCAATTCGAATTCTTGGAGTAATAGATACCTGACTTCCTAGCGAACCGCCGCCAATACTGGCACCAGCTAATGGAAGTAGAAAATTTTTATCAATTTCCTCGTCAACAAAATCTCGTGTTACGTCCCAATCTAGTGAATTATACGGGCCGTTGTATTTATTACGTTCAGCCGCATCAAGTAGCGAAATCTTTTCGAGTATATTGTTAAGAGTTTTTCCTGGATCAAAGACATCAGCCAGCGCTTCTGATCGCTTCAGTCCGATAAAATTCGCTTCGCCTTCTTTTCTAGGAGACCGAAGTCTAAATCGTCTAAGCAGACTCGATTCGTTAAGGGTTGAAAGACCAGAAGTCCTATCGACACGAGTCGCCATGCTACAGATACAATACTATTCTATATGGCTTTCAACGTTGAAAGCGGGGTAGAGGCAAGAGTTGAGATTATGGGAAAAGTTAATGTATTTGAAAGTGCTTGGTTTTTAGTTGGTGAACTTGTGTTCTGTCTAGCGTTTTTGTCCGCCTGTGAGATCCCAAACTGGACAAAAGGGCCGTATTCACCCAACCAATGCGTGGATCGATGGATGTTTACGGCCGGACTTTTCTTTCCTTCAAGCGTTCAAACAACTACGCAGCCTTCGGCTCATAGAGGTCGCGATACGACAAAATAACATTCCGTACAAACTCCGAGCGGACGATGTCGCCCATGCCAAATTCTACATGGCCGACAAACCCGTCGAGATGGCGTAATCGAGCAGCGGCGTCCGATAGACCGTCCTTGCCAAATCTGTTAGCGAGGTCACGCTGAATCACGTCACCGAGTAATGCGATGCTACTATGGTCGCCAAGACGGGAAAGGATAGTTAGTACGCTATGGCTTGTCGCATTCTGCATTTCATCGGCGATGATCATGCAGCGGTGGAGTGACCGACCGCGCAAGTGTTCGATGGGCAGGAATTCAATAACCTTTTTGTCGACAAGATAGTCCGCTTTCCCCTTAGCCATAAACACGCTCAATGCGTCACGCAAAGAGGCCAAGTGCGGTTCGAGTTTTTCCATTTCGGATCCAGGCAAATATCCTATGCCCTTCTCACCTGGCGTATCCACAATCGGTTTTACATAATAAATCTTATCAATCTGACGTTTCTGAAGGCGCTCGCATGCAACGTATACGGATAACAACGTTTTCGCGGTTCCAGGGGGACCGGTGAGAATAGCTAGCGTCTTATTCCGCAAATGATCCATCGCTTCCCTTTGGCTCTCATTCATCGGATGAATTGGATGAAGTCCATCACCCCGCGTAGAGGGAATTCCATATGCGATCTCATCGTATCCAGGTACAGACGATTCCGTAACCTTCTCTCTCCGCGTCCGTGCTTTGGCCATGTAATTGGTGTAGATACAAAAAATGGGCGCAATACACAGTGTGTATATACGCCCAATGGGATGGTTAAAAACTTATGGGTCAAAGGCTTGTCCTCATCCCTACATAGCTTTCAACGAAATCAGGGGATTTCGAGTCCGTCGCAATATGATAGGTTGATATCATCGCCGTACAGGTCGCCATCGAGATAGTGGATAGAGGCTCTAGGGATGATTATCGTATTAGTTAAATAGTTGCATGTAAACTCGTAATACGCTTCGTGCTCAGCACGTCGTTTTTCTAGTTGCGCATTTATCCAGTAACTTGTACAGCCAGGACTCTCAGCGACAATTTCATCTCTGTGTCGTTCTACCATGTCATCGTTCCAGGCATGGCTAATTAATACAACATCTAGACGTTCTGATAACTCAATCAGCATTGATTCCACCTCGCTCGCATAGGCATGGGGGATAGGTGGAAGCTGATACCGATACGGTTCATAGAACAATGTATCAGAGACAAACCGGTCAAAGATAAGAAAATCACATGCACGGTTGTCGTACGACCCGATAAAGTCAGTGAACTGCTGGACAGGTGAGTGAGACTTCGAGTTCACCGCACCAAAGTGTGCAATTGTAATAGTTGATCCATACCCTTTAAGCTGTTCGCTTGTATTTCTTATTGCCGTGGTTTTACCAACTCGGTCCGCACCAAGAACAATAATCGTTTCCATGAGCCCATTGGCATAGAGACCTTATCCTACGGCTTTTCCTCGTTGAAAGCAAGATAGAAACACCCATCCTGCCGCCCATGCCTGTCCCACTCCCCCGTTGGGGCGTCCGGTTTACCGCTGACGTCACCCATAACCAGCAATACGTACAGGGACTGTACGACAACAGTGCGAGCGCAGCGAAACGGGGAGAATTATTTCTTAACGAACCGGCTCAATCACTTTACTACGTTGGCTCGGATGGTATCGCCCGTACCGTAAACGGCACAACCGCTGTGGCGTTTTCCCGTATCGATTTCACGGGTCTTCGGAACTTTGCTGATGATGCGGCAGCCGCAGCGGCAACACCAGCCGTACCGGTGGGTGGGATGTATAGAACAGGCAGCATTCTAAAAGTACGTGTCTCCTAGAGGCGCAGCGCGTTGAAAGCTATATGAGAGATCATAGTTAACGGGTAAATTCCCAATGTCCGCAACACTAAAAAAATTAGTTGGAATGCAGTTCAATTATAAGCTTGAGCTGCAGACTTTTCTAACCACCGTACTTGCAAACAAACTCGTACTGGAGTACAATACCGGTGCCAACACCCCGGCCGCCCGCACCGCTCTACTCAACCAGTTTATCGGTTGCGGCCCGAGCATGGGCTTCGAGGCTAGAAAGTTTGCTTATGGCACCCTTGAGCTTGTTGTCGATGCGTTAGTCAATAATCCCGATGTACCTGCTAATCCCTACGCCAACGCACTCAACGATCAACTGGTAAACGTTACCCGTTATGTCGGCATCGCTGGCGAAAGAGGGTACCATTTCATGGTTGCGGTTTATGCTCTTAGCGTTACGTTATCCGACATTATTGATAACGTTACCCCCGTCGGTCCGATTCTAACTCTGACACTGGGTAATGGCGGTAGCGGCTATACAATTGACGGCACAGACAACAACCAGGCCAATGTCGTATTCCTAGCCACCCTGGCCCTAGGTGATCGAACCGATCCCGCTCAATACGCCGCAGCCACTATCGAAGCGACCATTACCGGTGGCGTTATTACTGCGATTACGGCGATTACCGATGCGGGTAACGGCTTTGCCGTAGGTGACGTGGTCACCTTGACTATCGACAGTAGCGTTTCAGGTCAGGGATCTTCTACCGGATCCGGTGGCACTGCGACTGTCACTAGCGTAGGTTGATAGCAAACGAAACCGATGTCCGGCTTGTACCGCTGTAAATGCGTAGTTGGGTACAGGCCGTATGGCAGTTCACGTGTCATCATTTTTAGCGAAAAGCAGGTAGCGAATGCATCGCTGAACCTAGTTTGGTCACCAAACGCTGCAAGCTTAAACATGCAGGGTACGACCGAGGCAACTCAGTTCGTCAGTGCGTTGATGGGTTCGACAGCGAATGTTACACTAACCGATCCGTACCTAACCGGTGTCGCCTGGGCAGCCCTTTTTGACTCCGCTGCTGCGTATAGCAGCATGTCTGCGGCGGCAGCAAATCATATCATGCTGCCGGCATGTAAGGACGGAGAGGATCCGTCCTCCGGTAAATGCTTTCCATTTCTTGAAATCGAGGACCCTCGCCTCCGTACTGGCGGATTTGGAGACTTCGCCCATATTATTATCAAACTATGGTACGAAGTAGCGGGGACACGATTCGGATTAGACACTTACTTCCGCCTGCAGTCGTTCAATATCGAACATGGAAATTCGTATCCGAAAGTTTCGTTAATGGGTGTTGACCCGCAAACCGTTACGTTCAATCAGAATCTGGTCAACTATCAACTCGAAGAAAACAAAACGCTCGAGCAAAATCTAGAAAAAATCATAAACGACTACGATTATAACGTCTCGTTTTGTAACGATCCAACTCAAGAGGATACGAAGCGTTACGTTATGCCAAAGTCGTTTAAGGAGAAGGGAGTAACAGCAGAAGAGGTAATACGAAAATATCTCGGTAGTGTTGGCGGTAATATGCTGACTCTTCCTATAAAGGAATACGCTAAGAAAATCTCCATATGTACGCGAGCGAATCTGAATCAGGGGTGTTCGGTATTTTACCTAGGCAAGGGGTTGTACGAGGGCTATAGTATCACCGGTCAAGTCGATCCGAGCGTTTTTAATCAAAACTACCAGTACCAGACTCAACTAGGTCTTGGATTTGAATACGATCGGGCGAGCCTAGGGGAAAATGAAAAATACGTTCTTGATAATATTTACCCCAATACCCGTAAAGAAAAACTGAAGAACGCGAAGACAAATTTACCTGTTTTTGACAAACAATTCGACCAGTTAACCAAGCGTTACAGTGATAGTTTATCCTCTAGCGGATTTGTATGGAGGGAAAACGGTCCTGAAGTTACTACCGAGCGTCGTCAAAGCACGAATATGTACGGTATTGGTGTGAATGGTGAGAAACCGATTGCGATGTTGGATGGCAAGGTGGTATCGGTGTCGAAGGATGGAGGCAACGTAACAATAGGTACAAACTATTTCCTTAGATTTTGTAAAAAAGATAAAAAGGATTGTCGGAACAAGGCGATTTACCAGGAAACGCAAAATCTAACAAAAATAGAAGACAAACTCGTAGTTGGGACGGAGGTAAAAATTAACGAGCAGATCGGTACGGCGACAGCAGATAAGCCGGAGTTCGTTCGATTTTATATTTTGAATACCAATAACTCCGATGTTATCACTGTGTCGCCCGCCATCGTCTGGTCGTATGCGGTACCAGCGAAAGCGCTGACGGATGAGGAGCTCAAGAACATCGGCCTTAGCAAAACGGAAAGCAATAGTCCGAGTGGACCGACTTCTCCGGGACAATCCGGAGATCAATTCGCAGGAAGAGTAGGAAACACTGGTAGCAGTACAGGCCCACACCTACATGCTGAAATACGTTCATCACCTTTAGCCAAAGGGGAGCCATTGAATGAAATTTCAGACATCGATCCGTATATCTTAATAGGAGGAATTCCTGCCAGTAAATGGGGGGTTTACTCACGCTATGGCCCAAGAAATGGAAAACTGCATGCTGGGTTAGATTTCTCAGGGCCAGGTCCGGCGGGTGAATCTATTAATGGGCAAGAGGTATCAGTTACCGGAGGTGCTGTAATCACTAAAGTATTACAAAATGGGAGCTCAGGTTACGAGGGTTATGGTAATGCAGTTGAAGTAAAAAGACCGGACGGTAAATATATTCTTTTGGCTCACCTCCAAGATGAAGCTTTGAATAAAGTAAAGACTAATACTGTCGGCAACGGTTCCAGTTACGGTCGTGGTGTACAAAGTGGACCGGCACCGATAGGGGCCGAGGTCTCTACGGAGTTCCGTGGCGTCCCCAGAGCATTACGCATCATCCCTGGTCGTACGATCCTATCCCTTATCACCCGATACGATGAGTGGATAGAACAAGGTCGACCGGCTGAAATCGATCCGGGAATCTGGATAGCTGGCCGGTTCTCCAAATGGTTTGTTAAAAATGTACGATACAACTGGAGCCAAGGGGATCTACGAGTAGGAATCACCGGTATATCAGACTGGGGTAATATAACCTCGCAAATTAAAGTTCCGACGTTTGAGGAATATGTGCAATCGTTTAAACTTACTGGCGAATTCGAAAAAACGAACGACTATTACGGGTATATCCGGTCATTGGGGGACTTGTGCTGGAAATATAATGAAACGCAATCGTCATGTGAAGTACTATGTTCTGAGGCGCAAAGATTCCAGGAATACTTTAACCGGGCGGGGATCGGTGCGAGTGTAACCGGAAGTTTTCCGGCATCACAATGTAATTACGAAGGGGATTATCTTAAAGCTTCTACATCGACCATGAATCAGGTAATGGGGGCGTTAAGGTCGGTCGGTATTACAAATCCCTACGCTTATGCTGGTGTACTAGGAAATTTTCAGGAGGAATCTGGAATACGAGCTAATAGACATAATCTACGAGATCCTGGAGCTGGCTGTACAGAGGATGGTACTCCTGGTTATGGTATAGCTCAGTGGTGTTATACACGTAAAGACGGAATCAGAAAAGCCTGTGGAGACCAAAGCACTTTATATTGTGAAATGCAGTTTATGGTAAAAGAAATTAAAGAGGGTAAGGATGTAAAGCCTGGTATAGTTGCAGCAATGAATGCTGCTAAATCACCAGAGGAAGCCGCATCGTTATGGAATGAATACTATGAAAGAAGTAAAGGTGCAATCCCTGAACGTTCCCAGCAAGCAGCAAAGATATACCCGGGGCTTAAATGCCAGCGAATTAACGACTAATGATAATCAAATCTCTGCTCGGGTTGTTTATACGCGATGTAATTGAAGATTCCGCTAAGCAAATCGCTAAACGCGAAGCGGTTTCACAAATCGCGGAGTCGGTCCGGGAAGAATTTCTCCGCACTGTCGCAGAAGGATATAGTCGCGAACTCACCCATAACATTTCCCAGTACGTCCGATCGATCGAAGCGGCAACAGTCGAGATAGATAGCGGTAACTATGGAGAACAGCTATTCGATTCTCTGCAGAGTTCGTTAAAATCCCTCGAAGTCGAACTTGAGCGGCAGGGACCTGACTCCCCCGTTATCCGTTACCTCCAATCTCGTTACGGCGGCCAGTCAAAATCGTTGGTGGGCAGAAAACCGATACCGGTATATGCGACAGTGCCCGGGTATGCCAAGTCCCGCGATCTTAACCGGCCCTGGCTTAACCGTGTCCAATCCGACTCCCCTGAGATCAACGAAATCTTGGCTACCGAAGCGTCACGAATCTTCGATAGGATTTTTCGGTCTCCCGAAATATCGGGCTCCCTTTGATACATTCTCCGCCGCGTCGAGGACTTGAAACTCTGCGTGTAACGCATGGTAATCGAACCAGGATTCGGCGAGATCCACGGACTCGAGTCGGCACACCGCACCCCTGCACGTCACCGCAATGGTTTCCAGGTCAACCCCTTTCTCCCTGCACCACTCCTCAACTAGACGAATAAACGGATAAACATGATCGATATGGTACGCGCCAAATATCGGCTTACCGGTTAACGACGATTTGACAACCGATTGCCCCTTAAACCGTCTTCGATATTCTGAGATCTGAGGCTCAATGACTCCCCGTAACGCTCGCAAGACGTTACGACGGTTTTCTTTTGACGGATCTGGAGCATTAATTGGCGGAAACATCGCCTTCACCACTACCTGCTTACCCACCCACACCTCGTAACCAGAATTCGGTGTTACAAGTACGACACCTTTGACTCGTTTCCCGTTAAACGTCTGGTTGACAACCTTGTAGGATACTCGTCCCCGGGCCAACACCCTAGCGAAGCGAGGAATCCGAAGCAAGATGTCGTTAACGAAAGAGGTATCGGCAGGGGTTAAGGTAACCCCAGTCTCATAGCCAGCCACCATCGTGCTCCATCTCGCCGCAAACCCTTTTTTATTGTACTGCTGACCGTTGACGGTCACATAACGTCTAGTACTCATCGTCGCTCAGAACCTTACGTAGTATTTCATCCGTACGTTCTCGAATCTTTTCATGGGTACAAACTCCCGGATTCTTCTTCGCGATAGTCGACAATGCACGTTTATGGATATATACATCAACTAGGAAGTTGTATTCTTTTTCTGGTAAATCAGATAACCGTTCTAACGTCCCGCTGTAATCCGTTAGCATCTTCTTAATACTGTCTGGATCCGGGTCATCATCATCAATCGGCATCTCAGTGTCTTCGTTTACCTCCTGATACGTAACCTGATACGCGTTACGGGTTTCACGGATCAGGATCGGATCGAGACCGGTTTGTTCGGCAACGTCGTCATCGCTGATTTCCGGATTTGCGCCAATGATTTTCCGAATCTTCATATATGCGTCAGCATATGATCTCGGCATCTTGATCATCCGTGAACTGTCACGGAGATAATTGAGAATCTGAAACGTCATAGATCGATTGAGCCACGTACTAAAGTTCGCCTTGCTCGGGTCCCATTTGTCATACAGTTTCACCATCGCCTCTAACGCTACCGATCTCAACTCTTCAAACGGTAAACCACTAAACGTTGCGACTTTCCTCGCCGCATGAGCCGCTTTCCACATATTCTCACGAATATGTCGATCGCGAGTAACCTCGTACTCCGATCTCTTGCCCCTCCGTCTCGAATTAATCTCCATGGATAGATGAGATAATAAAGTCTTTGAGTTGGCTAGCGGCCATAATGCCATCACCGTTAAATGCAATGAGTTCACACTCGTTGTCGAAGACAGCGAATTCTGGTGTACCTTGACCAGATGTTCCAGGGACAAGCGACTCTAAAAATTCCCAGTTATCGTCTAGAACGTCATATTCTCCCCAACCCACCCGGAGCTCTGGATACTCTTCGGCTACTTCACCAGCCACTTTAGCCCAAATTGGCTTCATAGCTTCGCATGCCGCACAGCCAGGCATCGTAAAAAACACTGTCCGGTACTTAAATTCCGATGTCATTTTTCTCCGTTAAAAACGAATACATGTGTATTATAGCACAAAAACGTCACAAGTACGACGTATTAACTGATCCGCGACCAAGCCGACTAGTAAGTCGTTGCTGTCCGCCACTATAATTAGTAGTCGGTAAATGGATACGACTACCGCCATGTGCGGCCTTGGCCGACCCCATAATCTCATCACGATAGACCTTTAAACCACTACAGAACGAATCAACAAAGTCGTCGTGTTTGGTATACGGAAACGCGGTCAATTCGGACATCAGGCTACCCAGGTCCGGGATACCTGAGTAAATTGAGACCCTGCCATCTTCAGCTACTGGAGCAACCTCGTTTGCCCGGAGAACCTTATCCTTGACCGGGATGACTTCTTTGACCGGAATCTGGATCTCCTTACGAAGCATTTGAATAAGTGGCAACCCTGACGCCCGCGCCTCGATATACAACGCCCTCACCTTCCAAGTTTTCATCCATAGCGGCAACGCTTTGAGGAGTTCGGGAAACTCCATTCGCTCCTGGTATACATGGAGGAGGTGGAGTTTGCGGGTTTTCTTGACTACCCCAAACACACAGATTACCGACGCATCGTTCTCCTGACCCTTTTTCAATGCTGTATCAGCAGTTGCATATACATACTCGTAGTTCTCCCGATTTTTATCATGATACTCAAACCAAAAATCCTTATAAATCGCTCCGCTTTCCCCCTTCGGATTACCCTGATACAGAACTTCGAATGTCTTTTCGTCCTGTTTTTTAATCGATTCTAGGGCATGAATAGGAAAAAACTCTGGCCAATGAGATTCTCCAAGCTTACGACTTAACGGGTCGGTCTCCTCGTCGACACACAAGGCCGGAACGTTAAGTTGTTTCCACCCATCCGGGTCGCTGGAAATTAATCTCCCAGACACATCTTCTTTATGAAATCTGGTTCCAATGCTAGCTACGCAGTTGTTAGGAAGACCTCTAGTGAGGAACTGTGTTGTAGCCCAGGAAAAAGTGCTTTCAAGGACTTGTGCGCTATTGCCGTCTTCTAGAAGGTCGTCTAGAATTCCTATACCTGGTAGATCGTCTTCGCTAATGACTCCGTAACCGAATCCGGTTACACCACCACCAGCCGACGCAGACATGATTAAACCACCCTGCTCTGACCGTATCGTCTTTAGGTTCGAGTTCTTTTCTAATACCAGGCACTCCGGAAATATCCATTGAAACGCTTCACTAGTCGCATATGCTAATATCGCCCGGGAGTTCTCCTGGGACAGCTTCAACGCGTACGACGCCATGATCATTTGAGCTGTGGGCGATCTGCCTAGCTGCCAACTCGGCATTAATTTACTAAGTAGCATAGACTTTCCAGTTCTTGGAGGTAAAGAAATTACGGTCCTTCGGTAGTCTGCGTTTCCATCACAAATATTTTGCACATAGTGACAGATAAGCTCGTGAACTTTGTACGGTACGAACGTCCCGCTGCTAGATACTTCGCGAGTAATGTATTTTGCAAATGTAACGAACTCGGTACGGCAACGGAGCCTAAGCAATTCTTTCTTCTCCTCAGGGCTAAGATCGGCGATGTGACTGGTCATTTTCAAAACCAACGCCTTTTCTTTTGCCATCTCCGCTTTATTCACAATTCGTCTGCCCCTCTCTGCCAACGATCACATCGTATAACGTGCTTTCACCGTCGCTTGCGGCGGTTGGAATAATACTACCTGGTTCACTGTTTCCATTAAGAATGTTACTGCCAATCCTCGTAACTTCTTCACCCGCTCCCGATATAGATTTAAGAAGTTGCGTTTGCTCAGGTGACAATGCAGCATTAAGCAATACCTCGTCGTCTGGTGGTCCATTGTCATCGGCTAGTTTGGACTCTAACGAAATTGCCAGAATCCGATCACGATTGAATAATGTCCGTTCGTTATCGTAAGGATCCGGTAAAGGAGGACCATAACTCCCCAAGCCACCACCACCTAACGGATTCATAGTCTTCCATTCTCTATACGCTGGAGTAATCCCTTTTCTCAGTACCCTCAATGCCTCCTGACGATTCAGCCGATTAAGCGCCTGGAGATCTGGGATATTTTGAAACGCGCGAGCGATACGCTCGGTGACAGTAACGCCAGCGGTGCCACCGTCTTTAACATTATCAAGCTTTTTAACGAACTTGTATAAATCCTTTACTGCTTGAGAATTCTCCCTTACATCTCGTATCAAGTTTGGAATAATCGCCGTCCCACGACCAGCCCCCTTTCTATTATATACAATCGCTTCTAGCATATCGTACATCGAGTCAATAAGTTTTTTCTCAACTGATTCAACACGAGTGATGTTGTTATCAGCAGTTTTGAGTCCTTTTTCTACTGCTTCGAGTGTATATGCAAGCTCGGAAACTTTCTCTACTTCGTCCGCATTACGGGAACTAAAAAACTTCTCCGCCATATCCTTGGCTCTAGATACTGTTTTTATGTATCCGGTAAGATCTCGAATATTCTTCGGAATTAGCTCTGCGCCAACCTCTGTCGCTTTTAGGCCGAGATCCAACGCAATCGGTCCGAAATTATTCTGTAGCGGATTACCAGTTGGTGCATAAGAGTTCGCATTATTTGCTGTCATTGCACCGCACTTTTCGGCTAAATTGTTACCATCGCTGTCCTCACCGTGTGCAGTTTTACGGCATTTCGGATCGCACGGACAACCGAGACCGCTTGCTCCTCCACCAAGTATCGACGCTAACCCCTTTACCCCGCTAACAATCGTAGACGCGGCGTTAAATCCGTTTCCAATCAGATCATTGAGTTTGTCGAGGCCGATACCACCGCCACCCAGCAGGTCTTTCATCGCCCCAGCCTGCCCTACCAATCCGAGGGCAGTGGTAGCGAGCACAGGTAGAGATCCCAGGCTTGTTGGCGTTTTTACAATCGCGTCAAGATTGCTGAGCGAGCCGAATAGCTTCGGAATGTCCCCCAGACTCCCATCCGTCAATCCGGTCGCCAACGTCCCAAGCAGTTGCGGTGAAACAATTCCACTTCCCACCGCATTGTTAATCGTCCCACTAACCGCACTAAGTAATCCGCCCCCTGCGGCGGAGTTAAGGATATTCCCCAAGCTAGCTGGGTATTTCGATGTCAGCAGGTCTTTGGCAATATTAATTACCGGACTAGCATATTTATTGACCTCAGGCGGTAATTGATCCAGGCCGATGGCTACCGCCGCATCAACCGCACCTCCAATACCGCTACCCATCAACGCTGTCATAACAGAGGCGGCTCTGGGCTCAAGCGACAACAACGCACTTTGGAGGCCAGTTCGTCCGATTTGTAGTAACGCGGCGTCGATATCCCCATCCGACGTACCGTTCACCAAAATATCGACTGTTTTCCCTATGGCTGTTAACGCTTGCCGACTATCAAGCGATAACTCACCATCTCTATTCAGGTCATCCGCAATGATCCGGGTAATTGACTCGATGGGGAGACCGGTTTGTTTACGTAGACTCTCACTAGCCACCCGTTTCAAGACCTGCGCACCATCAAAGGCCGTATCGGTTACGAGGCCAGCAAGCTTCAACAACTCCTTGAGTTTCGGATCGGTACCGGTTAGTGGTATGGATTTCATCGTCTCGTCTAAAGCAGCGTCGATAATGTCCGCTGCTTGTTGCCATTTGTCATTCTCACTAAGTTGCTGATTCTCTTCTAACGCTTTAATGTCATTAAACGCACTGGTGAATTGAATCCGGCTTAGCGGCTTCTCCTTGCTGTAAAATTTGTGCGGAGTACGACGACCCTGACGTACCCACCGCATCAGACCCTGGTATCTTTGGCATACCAAAAATTCCGAGTTATTCCCATCATCTATTACCGCCTCCATACCATGTACTTTTTCGGTGCATTTTGGCAACGCTGAACGAAAGAATACTGGTGGTGCACTTAATGGCATCCAGGAAAAATTCTTATTTTCATCTCGTCTACACACAATGGTAGTTGTACGGAATCCCCGATCTTCAGTAAACTCATGTACTTCTCCTAGAGATGCCTCTGTACACTCCGGGATACCAGGGTTTCGCACTTGAGCCTGGTTAATCGCTGGAGTGCTACTGTTGCCAGGATTTATGCCCTTTTCGACCCACAATCCGCTGGTCATTGACTTCCACGCCCAAGCGTCACCATTACCTACCTGTTTATTCGTTCGACGTAAACATACAACTACGTCTTCGTTGATTTCATTGCTCAAGACGTACATCCGGCCACTGTTTCCAGCATTGCATTTCATGCCAATATCATCCGACTTCCCGCCAACACTCTCATCGAGAATCGGTAACTGTATCGGATTGCCCGTAATACCGATCTCCGGGTCGGTGCGGGACACCCCAATAACGTACATATTCTCCGATCGGCCATTGGTCTTTCCGACCAACACCTTAGCGCCCAAATATCTTGCACTTAGAACGCCACTATTCGATCCGTTTACTGGTATCCAGTCTGAAGTGATGTCGTCGTTGGTTGTTACTTTGACACGTCCGAGTTTCTTCGGATCGTTTACGTCAACGATAACTCCTTCTTCGTTAAACGGGTCAGCGTAGGGTACGCCCAGGACTTCAACTGTCCTCCTTTGTGCTTCGGCCAATATGGCCATAGGAATAAACGGATTATCTTTTTTCATGCATTAACTGGTTCAAAAAATACATCGTCGGCAACTAGCAGATCAGCTACCGCATACGCATATTGTATCCTATTTATCGCCGTATTGGGCATATAATTGTCCAGGATTTGTCTCGCTGCGTCCCAGCTTCTCCCATTTCGATTGTAGTAAAACGGCATACGGACAATAACAGTGTTCGCCGACAGCTCGTCTTGACACGTTCCAATATCCGCGATCAATTGATTCGGGTAATTACCAGTCTCCGCGTCAATATCATCACCTACTCGTAAAACATCCACCATATACGGAGTATTAACTGGTGCAGTAATTTCTCGGTCTCTAAGACCGCTACGGACGAAATATGAATTATCGGAGTATTTTAACTCTTCCGGACTGTGGGCTTTGATTCCTAACGTCCAAAACATAAACAGCAGTGTTGTTAAATTTCCCCTGGAAGGAAATATTCCTTGCCATCTACTTGCATCGATGATAAGATTGCTATACGTAGTTAACGAAGTGAGATCGGTATTACCGTTAAAGGATTTAGACGCATATCGGTAGGCAGTGGATACCACGCCAGTCCCTGTATTCACTGATACTCTCTCAATTCTAGAAAAATCGGTTTTACGTAGTGTGTCCAGTTCCGGATTTTGTGTCCACATTGATCCGGTAACTCTATTTACGTGTGCGTTAGCAAGCAGAATACGCTTTACCTTCGTCGGCCACTCAAGGTTCCATAATCCTCCGACAAACCCAAAGTGCTGAGCCAGCCAATCAAGATTGAGCGGATAGCATGTTTCGGAATCAAGATAAGTACGATAAAAATTATCAAGCACCGTTTTGGTTCCTGACAACAAATCGTCTGATCCGGCCGTTAACCACTTTGCAACTGTATCCTTTGACTCGTCGTTGTACGACCCCGATACACCGGGCAAACGACCATATACCGGACGCCCGATCGATCCGTCGACAGTCACCTTCGAACCTCGAATCCCACTTAACATCACTTGAAGTCCCTGGCCGTACAAGCTCGTTAACGCTGAATACGCCTGAATACCAAACTCCCTATTTGTCATATTGGTACCGGTATACCGCTGCGACCAAACGGACTCTATAGCACTAGATACGGCTTCGTGCCAGACAGAGGATAACTGCGACTTTAAAGTCTCGAGCAATTTGTTTTTAACTTTCTCCTCTACCCTGACTTCCACATAGTATCCGTCCAATAACACCCTAAGAAAATTATCAACCGAATCAGTGAGCGACCTTACCGAACCGTCGCTATTCAACTTTGTTATTACTCGCCTTGTAAATGTTTCAGCGGAATAAGTAGCAGGGGGTAAATAGACTGTTGCCGGAATGCTTGCGATACGCGGCACGTTAACTGTTCCTATGCCTGCCGGAAGTGTAAATTTGCCCTTTGTTACGCTGCGTAGAGTGATTGATTCTTTTCCAAACACAAAGTAATACAGTCCTGGTACAGTAAGTGAGTCGTAACGCCACTTGTCTCCAGACACTCTTGTCAATGCCCCTATCCGACATTTTCCAAACTCGCATTTCGTATCGCTTTCGCCCTCCTCACAATCTGTCCCAATCATCGCACAATTTTCCCAGCCACTTTTAACTGATACTCCGTGACCGAGAACAGTAAGATCACTGCCGATGAGTGTTGGGACAATGTGAACATGCGACACTGATTTGTACACATATCCGCCAACATCTCTAGTCCCGTAGAGATTCGTGATAAGGTCGTTACGGCTTGTTTTCAAGTCGTTGGCTAATCCGTCTCTGAATGTTATGTTTCCTAGCTTATGGCTAAAAATTTTAATCGAACGCCGATTTGGGAACTCGTAGGTAACCTTGCTGCGTCCGTATGTGAATGCTGGCGATACGGACCTCTTACTATTTCCTCTGTCCCAAGTGCTATTAGACGATATCATATTCAGCTCCGTAGGTATACGTTAGTGTGCTAAAATCAACAACTGATGTTAGTGATACGATTGCACGGTAAAGTCTAAAGCCTGATGTTGAGTCGGTTATTTTTAACGGATCGGTTGACGTTTTCGAGACAACTTGTAGATATTCGTACGTACACGTCCCCTCTGTTTCGTTTTCCGTCCCTAGAAATCTCCCACATAACCCATCTGTCGCACCGGTAACTGTTGGATCGAGGGCCATTTGCTTTAGATCTAGGATAGAAACTTCGTTGACGAAGTCGAGCGCAAGAATTTCACGTAAAACCGTAGATACGGAAAGATTGTTTCCTAGTCCGATAGCGGAGGGGTATATGAGATCGTTGAGCAAAGTTCGGATCTGTTCAGCAAGTGTATCGGTAAATGTGGTTGTTACCCTGGGATCCCATAAGACGCTAACAACCGCTTCGACTGGAATAACGGTTGGCGGAGCGAGATAAACCTTAACATCCAGTGGCACCCTATCACGCAACGAAGTCAGCAGTAACGATTGCGTTGTCGTGCTCAACGCCGATCCGTCATCACCGCCAGCGATAACAAAAACACCACGTGAGTCGGTACCAAATCTCTCCTCGTAATTCATCACCTTGACTAGGGTTGCTTCGGGAGCGATAGAAGTAACTTCGCCTTCAAAATCAGAACGTGAAGTCAGATTTCTTCGGCCGAATAGTTCGAACGCGCGGAACTTCATTTCGTCCACGGTTTCAAGATCCGTACCGCCGGCCGCCGGCTCGTTATTTGTAAGGGTATCCAAACCCATAAAGTTACGCTCGATGCGACCGATTGAACCGGAAGGCACGTTATAGACGCTTCCCCATCTCTCCGACTGCGCAGCGACAGTTGCGCTGGATCCAGTCATCCGAACTTGTTCAAGGAGGGTGTAAGTCTGACCACCATTTGCGTACACCTTAGTTCCTGATGGAATTGTTACCGGTCGACTGTACCCAGGTACACGGTAAAAGGTTATATTAACTGTCGCTCTGGACCCAATACGTCTCTGAATACCTAAGCTCCTCAGCCATTGAATCGTCACTGCTTCCGGCAACGCGTTAAGGTAATAGAGTAATTCCGCTTGTGCGAATCCTTGACCTTCACTAATTGCGGCTAGAGGAGAGGCGGGCGTAAAATCAGTTAACTGTCCACCCGATTCAATATGAATCCGCGACTGTATCGCTCGAACAAGGTCGTTTACGTTCCGACTATCAAGCTGTAATGGTAATAACGGACCAAAAATTTCTGTCGCCATGATTAAAATGTGCTTGAGCGGATGCGGGAAGAATAAGGTAATCCGGAGTCGGCATTAACACCATCGTAATCTGGTACGTTCGCCGGATCGATGAAATCACCATTCGAATCAGTCAGCGGGTCGTAAACCGTGTAACCGTTTCGTTCGACAATAATCTCCGCCAAGTCAAGGTTGTACATTGCCTCATCCGCTATACTGAATCGACCAAGGCCGGTAAGATCCTTGGCCGTGCTGATGGTTCCAAGACCGGAAACAGCGCGAGAGACGTTTCGAAGGTCGTTAATGTCGGCAAGAGATACGAGGGAAGCAAGACCGGGTCGGAGCAGGTCGTCGAGGGGTTGAAGTGTCGCGTAACCCTTGTAGCCTTCGGTCAACGAGGTTATAAACGTATTCGGTAAATTATCCGCCGTACTTCCTACGCCAGGGTACGCAGTACCGTTCCAATACTGGGAGGGTGTCAGGTACCCAGTCGTCAACGCAACACCGTTGGAATCAGTATCTAGATTAACGCTATCGTTTAAATTAATCTTCGTGCCGGCAGGTAATTTGTCAAGCTTGTTTGTCGACATGTTCGCCGCCATTCGACTAAAAAGCTCGAGATCGGAAACTGTGGCCAGTAGTTTATCTTTTACCCTTTGGTTATTAATCCCTAATCCGTTTGAAACGTACTCCAGTGCGTCGGTTAGCGAAGACTCATAAGTCCCGAATTCATTATAAGCCTGAAGGATTTTGCTATACAAGTCACTGGCTATCGCTTGTACTGTCTTAGATCCTGAATCTACATACCTCGTAAATCCTTCACCTGCCCCGTATTCACTTTGTAACGCCACTAGGACATGCTCTGGGTTTAAAACATTCTCAACAATATCGCTAGGCTGAGTCGGTCCTAAAAATGCTAGTACCGATTTACTCCGCACCTGGTTAGCCACGTCCTGGTACCGACCCGGAGATCCATACGCAACTGCGGCAAGTCCGGAAATTGTCGACCAAGAATCAGTGAGAAACGTTGACACGCGGAATGTTATTACCCCCTAAAGCGCTTTCAACGGTTGAAAGCGTAGTAGAAGGTAGAGAAATTACCGTGGAAGCAACTTTACAGACACTGACGACTTCGCTGCCGGGTGAAGAACCGTTTATTGGCGATGGCACGGAAGGTGAGGTTATTACAAACACGGCAGACGGCCGACTGTGGGTAGCCGATATCTCCGGTAATCCGATCGAACTCGGAGGATCATGTGTCAACCGACCCATCAACACCAACCTGTTCTCAGGCAACTACCTCGACCTTGATGTTACTAACCCGGACAACCTACCGATACCTGTCCCTAATCCGAGCGATGTACCGCCAAGTTTTTACCGCGAACTCCGAATCCTGATGAGATTTGTAGGGACACCTGGGACGTCGTTTACAACTTATTTCGATTACGAAGTAGATTGGGGCGCCGGAGTCGACCCTAGCACCTACGCGGAAACCGGATCTCTTGTCCTTGTTGAACTGTGCGCGTTCGGTCCGAGTCCGAAGTGGTTGGGTAGAGTTATTTGGCACCGCGTACCTTAAATTGCGTTGAAAGCGTAATAGAAGGATTTAACTCATCGCTGTGGATCGTATCGTATTTCAAAACGGCAGAGCCGTATCTAGCGCGTACCTGAATGAGGTACAAAAAGGTCAGAAGTTCACCGGCGATACTCGAACTGACTACTATGCCGACCCGACAACTGGCGATGAAGCGGGTTGGCAAATCGGTCAACGTGACCGGATCAAGGATTGGGAGATTGCAGATCCTCGGGTTGATCAAGAATCCGCGTTAGGACGTGCGGCGCACGACGGCATCGTACTGGGTTGGAATCCGACAACATCAACCGTAGTCGTTCCTGGTGTACCTAGTACCCGCCCTGTCGGTTCGGGTGGTATAGGTGTAACAGTAGAAGCGGGTAGCATTGTTAAGCGTAATGGCAATCCAATTTCTTGGGCAAGACAGACCGTTCAAATCCTTGGCGGTGCAAATAGCGTATCGTACCTCTATGTTCTTGAAAACTCTACCGTTCCCGTTACCGTATCAATCGGTAACTCGCTACCTAGCGTAACCGAGGCACATGTACCATTAGCGAAAATTACGCTAAATTCTACCGGAAATGGTTTAGCGACTAATCCGACAACTGGTGAAGTTGTAGGCACCGGTTATGTAGATCTCAGGCCCAATACGTTTGTAGGCAACCTTAATACTTACCCTCAAAACCTAACCAACACCGTAATCAAGTCGAACGACTATACCATAAATGCATGGGATCGCGTAATCGCTGATACCAGCAATGGTAGTATTATTCTTACGCTTCCAGAATCTCCATCCGATTCCGACCGTATCGCTGTGGTGGACATTAGCGGCACGTTTGATCGGTTTCCGCTAATCATTCGCCAGAATTCTGTATCTGCCGAACTGCTCAATAACTCCAGCGACGACTGGATCGTTAACATTCGAGACGCGCACCTGGAGTTGTTTTACCACTCCGGTACCGGCCAGTGGAAATTTGAAGAAGCACCAGGATCTGAGTGCAATCCTGTCCTCGGTGCGTTTCTATCTTGTGGTGGGCGTGAATTTATTGGAGACCGGACCGCTATCGAGTGTCCGGATGGAGGTAAGCTTCCCACCCAATATCCAGAACCTAGTGCGGGCACTTATAGTTTCGAGCCGTCTCAATCCAATCCGACTCTGGGCAAGTGTTACCGCGTTTACGATAACTCCGTTGCTCTGTACGCTAATGGGACTGGCGGTTTAATTAGTGTAGCCGCCACACCGCGTTGCGATCGTACCGGCCAAGCATCCGCACTATCAACCACTCGTAACACCATTTTTGTCGACCCAAGCATCGGTGATGACTCAATCCGTAACGGCGGATTTGAGCCTAATCGCCCTTTTCGTACCCTTGAACGCGCGTTGATCGAGGCGGTGCGAGAGTCGCGCAGGTCTGGTCAAGCCAATGATCGTTACGACCGGGTGATGATCGAGCTTGCTCCAGGCGACTATTATGTCGATAACGCGCCCGGTTCACTGGCCACGCTTACTATTACCGACGATGCCGGACTGGTACAAAGAACCCAGACTGGTTATAGCATCGGCAGCGTAGCTCAAGGCGATCGAGTTGTCCATCTTACTATCGATATCGGCGATCCGGTCTCTAACCAGCCTCCCCGCTCCTTAAACCTCGGTCGTGTTCTGTACTCTGAATCAGGTGGTGTTGGTAATATTGTCCGGGTGGAAAAAATTTCACCGTCTAACTCTAACTGGATTGTAACCCTTGAATATGTAAACGGTGCGTTCAGTATTAACGACAATTTATATTACGATAACCTCGCCGCTGTTAACCCGCAAACCGGTGGTCTTATTGTTCCACGAGGCATTTCGATCGACGGCACCGACCTGAGAAAAGTACGTATTCGACCGATGTACGTACCAGAGTTAACCCCGATACAAAACGATCCTCAAACTGAGCGCACCGCGATCCTAAAAGTTACTGGTGGTACATATGTTTCCCTGCTTACTTTCACCGACAACCCTCAATACTCCCGCAGCCATAACACCGTAACCTCTGTCGCGTTCGCGTCACAGGCAGAAATCAACGGTAGCGGTACAGAATCTTCATATTACAGCCGACTCAATAATCTCTTCCGTGATATTGACGGTTGGGGCTCAGAAGGACTCGAAGCTATTCCAGCCGAAACCACCATTGTCGCACCGATCGCAGGTAGTAAAGCCAATCGGTCGCAGGATATTGAAGAAAACCAAACTGGCCTGCTGGTTGACGGTGGTGATAGCCGTGCTGGTGCTCCTGTATCCTACCCTGGTGCAACAAGAATCCGAGACACGGATGGCAGTATCCTTCCTCTTCCCGATATCAACTCCACCCGCTCCTCATCTCCTTACGTCTTTAACTGTTCCGTTCGGAGTATTTTTGGACTAAACGGTCTATGGGCTGATGGAGGCCGAGTATCCGGCTTCAAATCAATGGTGACCGCAAACTTTACCCAGGTCTCCCTACAAACCGATCCTAATTGTTTTACACCTACCACTTATTTCCAAGACCCGCCAACCAATAAACAATCAGGGGAAGGCAAGCAATATAAAATTTGTACGACTGACGAATTCAAGTACCGCAGTTTTGGTATGCGGGGTAGTAACGATGCGACGATTCAAATCGTCTCAGTATTCGTTATTGGTAATAGCGACCACTTTGTATCTGAATCTGGAGCAGATTTGTCGATTACTAATTCCTGCTCCGATTTTGGTGATATTTCGCTTCGAGGTATTGGCTATAAGTCAAAATCCTTTAGTCAGGATGAGGCGACGACATCTTCTGGATACAGTGGCACCAGAATAACTCAGATCATTCCCCCTCTTCCTCTTAAGTACGCATGTAAGCGAGACGCTAACGGAGTTGTAATCAATGACGGAAATTGCTTTGCGGATAGAGCAGGTACTCTAGAGGATATTGAGATTAATACCAGTGTTACAATTGATTACAGCAAAACGCTGGCGTACACAGTAATTAACAAAACACCTACAAATTCTGCTCCGTCAGTTTTACGTATCTACGTTCAAAACTCCAATACCATATCTCCATTCTCTCTAACCAGTCCACCTTCTGCTTCCGATATTGCGTTTGATCAGTTTTCTTTCACTAACAAAGTAAATGATACAACTTGGGAATTAGCTGGAGGACCATCTAGACAAAATCGTAAAAGAATTTATGTTAATGGTTTCGATGAGCAAGGAAATTCAATTCTCTATGCCGGTAATTTAATTGCCCCAAACCCGAGCACCGAGGGATTTAATAATCTAGATGATAAATCTAAGATTTTTGTTTGGGATCCAACACCCCAGGATTACGACAATAACGGTAATTTAGTTGCTGGATCTGGCTGCTGGTATATTCCTGTAACCACTTCTAATATTGCAGAGGAGCAAACTGATGATGACGACGACGGTTACTTGTTAAAGCGTTTCGACTACGCTTTTCGCTATAAACTAATTCCATCACCTATAGGTTCTGACGCAGTATACGCTGGTTTAGACTATATTTTCGACCGATCTGCGGTTAAAATTATCCGGGCTAGCGATACTCGCCGAGCTGATGAACGAATTTACCGGGTTGTGCTGGAAGGTTATGAGAAGCTACGTGGTCTAAGAAGACCGCAGCCTTATTATGTACTAGAAAAGCAGGAAGGTGTTTCCGGCTACCCTCTCAACGCCTCTTCATCACTGAGTGAAGATCCGTTAACTCTGACCCAAATCATCAATTATAGAAAAGTTTACCCCTTAACTAGTGAAAATAATGCTCAAGGTAAGTATATAACTTACCTAACTCAGGGATCTCAAGCACGGAAAGTTTTTACTGGTAATCACTACATTACCGTTAACAACGACTACCCAGAGTTAACCGAAGACCCTTCAGATAGCATAACTAAAGTTGCGCTAGAAGAAATGCGTTCTCGCCCCGGGGTATGGTTTAGCATTGGATCCGCACCCCTAGGCCCTTCAACTGAGCCAATTACCATAAAAACATCCGCTAGCGCCTCCACTACTGGATTCCGTATTGGTCTCCGTCGTCCGTCCGTGATTCGCGCAAGCGGCCATACCTGGGAATGGACAGGATACCTAAACTACGATACCGCGTTTCCTACCTTCCAGGGCGACCCGCTCGAGCAGGATTTCGCTCTAGGAAAAATTATCGTTGAGGAGAACGGCGGTCGTGTTTATGCTACCGGCATGAATGAAGAAGGTAACTATTACCTCGGAACAACGGTCTTCGACCTAAGATCTGGCGAACAATTTGCGATCCCGTTGGCAGCAGAAGGCGAAGCGGGCAACGTTACTAATCAGGTTTTAAACAACGTTGTTATTCGAAACAACCTGCTGATGCAGGATGGATCGAGCCTTGTTATGGGGCGTGATACGACTATTTTCTTCAGTAGCGATACAAAGTTTAAGTCTTTAACTTCTGGGGACATTACCGCTACTAAGACACCACCAGACGTATACGCTAATCGTTCGAGAGCTGGCATCGTACAGTTAGCGAGCACAGAGGTGATCCGTGGTGCTAGAAACTCTAAAAACGTAGCGAATGGTGTATCAGAGTACTCAGTTGTTACTGCACTCGACCTGGCCAATGAGCTCGATGTGCGCTTTAAGAGTTCAGTCGGAGCTGGTACTGGTGTAACTGTAACAGAAACTCAGTTCGACCCTGACGGTGCAGGAGAGGGTGAAGACCCGATCACTCGATTTACGATCTCGATTGGTCAAGCAGTTAATACCACTAGTGACGTTACGTTTAATAGTGTTTACGCTGCTCAAGACGTTACTGCGTTCTCGGATATTCGCGGTAAAGACAACATTATCAATCTTGATGAGTCACTTGACAAAATCGAAAGCTTAAGAGGAGTCAAGTATAATCTAAAGTCCGACCCAGAACGTGAACGTATTGGTGTTATCGCTCAAGAGGTTATTAACATCGTCCCCGAGGTTGTAAACTATGACGAATCTGAAGACCGGTATAGCGTTTCTTACATGTCGTTAGTTCCATTACTCATCGAGGCGGTTAAAGAGCTGTCTGCTAGAGTTAAAAAGCTTGAAGGCAACAAAGACTAATGGCTAGTTTAACATTTCTCACTAATACATCAAAATCATTTGATGGCAATTATCGTAATTGCAGTGGTACACGAGACCAAGGAGGAGCGAATTTAGGGATTAAGCAGCCACTCCCAGAAAATCTTAAAACGCTTACAGTTACGATTACCGCGACCCCAAATGCTAATGGAGATGGCGGCCTCAATAGAATACAACTAAGATGGTCTGGTGGTGAGATCTTGGCAGAAACAACTGCTTCGCCCACAGCAACACGGAGTATAACGTATACGTTTGGTGCGCCAAATAAAAAATCTATTGCGGAGTTAAAGACAAGAAACGGTTTAGAGATTAGGTACGTTAACGATGCTAATAGTGGGGGCGGTTGGGACTCTTCTGACCCTTGTGACTATTACCGTCAAGATAGCGAAGACTCTTTGGTCATTAAGGCATATAGTGGTGATGTGCCAGTTGATGGAGGTGAAGGTCGCCTCACAATATCTTTAACTGATAGTTATGTTTTAGATGGGGGACAACCTCCTCCAATTCCAGGTCAAACATGTCCTGCTCCAACCCCCTGGAATCAACTGGGTGTTCCGGATTCTTGTGGATCTCCACCTTCTACATCAACAACATTAAACGGAATTAACGTAACAGCCAGTGGTAATAACGTAACAATTAATCTAATTAACTACGCTAACAAGCTCGCATCGATTAATTTTTCTCATTCCGTTGGAAGTACATGGTCGAACGGGTTGTCGTTTAGTGTCTCTCAAGCATCAGATATTATCGTAGGCTCTACTGAATTATCCGGTCTACCTTATAGTAAATCCGCATACTCTAATTCCAGTATGCCTGGATCGACTTTAATCAAACTTGGTAATCTAGACGGAGGAAACTACAATTACACTTTCACTCACTCTAGCACTCCAGCTCCTGTTCCCACTCGTACTAATTACACTCGAACTTGTACGACTTCCACGGAAACAGTAACTACTACTAATCCCGACGGATCGACAACAGATACTGAGGTTACAACTGAAACATGTGTATGTACACCGTATACAGAGACTTATCCTGGTGCTTGGCCTCCCTGTCCGACAGGAGTATACATTGTCCGAACTGGAGGGGAAACAGTAGAATGGGTATATAGCGATGGACGGGATGGTAGCTACTCGGCTCAAAGATCCACACTAACAATCTCAGCCGTTCGTCCCATCGTCCCTTTGACCGGTCCGATTACTCTAGCCGTAGCAGATCAGTCGTTGTATATTAACAGTATGCCATCAACCAGATTCTCGGTAAACTCATACCGAACTTACGCCAACGACCCTAGCAATCCTGGTAACAAGTTTCGATTCCGTGATCCAATAAATCGTCAATGTCTATCTGGAATTGTAACCGATCCAGCGTTTGATAACGATACCTTCGCTGCGTTTTCTGAATTTCGCTCCTATGCTGGAGCGCAGAAACCGACTTAGTCGTAAGATGTCACGTACACGACCGCCCCGGTGGTGGGGCCTATTCACAGCATCGTTACCGAAGTGGAACTTGCCGTGGCTTGAGCCGGTGTCTTGGACACCGGAACTCGCGGAACGCTGGGTTCGGGCGATTCCGGCCAAATGCCCGTTTGAAAGGGAATACAGGGTACGGGGAGTCCTGGTCCTGTATATCCCCCCTCTCTGCCCCCTCAACCCGTTCTCGACCCAACTCTACCGCATTCGAATCGAGGCGCAAGCGTACTTGGTAAGTCTTAAGAAAAAGTAAAACCACGCACTCCCCTCCATCCCATGCTATAGTTCTCTTGTCGGCCACTCCTGAGCCGACCATATCTAGTGAGAACCAACCCAATGGCAACAACTACAGCGTTTACAGTCAAAACGATCCAAGTAGGAACCGGATCGCCAGATCTCGCACCTCTGGCAGGTCGTGAATATACGGGAGCATATACCTCTCTTCCTAACGCCAACCTGCCAAAAGCAATGCGGCGCGATCTTGATAAAGTGTTTCTCGCCCTAACTGGCGAAGAGCTGCCGCTCGAAGAAAACACTTTCCTTATCAAGGCGGAAGACGGCGTTTACAATCGTCTCTTCGGTCCGATCCTGAAGGTCGGTGCGGATAATGTGGAGGGTACCGAATCCGGTCGCGCCTACATCCAGTGGGGTAACCGTTACATCCCGGTTTCTCTCGGGAAAGAGGGTGTAACTGTTGATATCAACGGTCAACCCGTGTCTCTCGAATCTGAGTTTGCCGAATTCAATTTCAGTGGTCGTGGCAACGACGCAGCGCTGATGGTATCGGTAGATGAAGAAGACGGATCTGGGCAGGTCGTTCTCCCCATCGCCGTACGTTTTGTCGATTGGCAAAATCCCCCCGAAATCAAGGCGCTCAACGCATTGATGAAAAAGAACAAGGAAGAGGATATCCTCTCCCAAGTTCAAGAAGCAACCCCCAAAGGAACTGGTAGCCGCCAAAACGCCGACCACGATATCGATTTTCGTGATCTGGAAGAGGGTGAGAGCTACACGGTGGTAAGCTACCGCGGAGTTAACACCCAATACGGTGCGTCGTACCGTATCATTCTGGCTGACTATCCTGTTCCCGGTGAAACCGCCGAGTGCTGGGCCCATGCGTCTCTCCGTCCGCTTCTGGCTACCCAGCCCGAGGTTTCAGCCGAGAAACCCGCGACTATCCACATCAAGGATAAGACGGTCATGCAGGACGGTAAAGTTCGCATCCGCTGCTCGATGATTCTTTCCGCACAGGAAGAAATCAGCGATGACGCTCTGGATCTGAACTTCTGATCGGCTTCGCCGATCAGTTAATAAACTAACGGGCGGAGGGATGCGAATCTCTCCGCCTTTTTCACGTTGAAAGCTATACAGAAGATAAGAGTTCATGACCGATAACAACTTTCAGCCCCCATACGGGTGGACGGCCCCTAGCCCTGACGAGGTCACCTATTCCTTCGGCGAGGCGAAATTTGGCACGGGTCCAAATGATATTCCCCCGAACCCTACGGGTTCGGCGGGTGGAGAGGATGAATATCACAGCGACTACGTCGCTGCGGATAGTGAGCGTGGGCCGGCCAAAGTCACCAAGGGTAAGGGTTCGTACGGTGGCACGGACGATTACCGGCCAGAGGCCGGTGACAAGGATCCGGGCGATACCGGTACCATCGATCTTCCCGTCGGTCACGTCGTCACCGAAGATGGCATGGCACAAGGGCGTAAATACTACGTAGTACAGGACATCAAATCGGAAAAATACTACGGTGTTGTGCCCAACTTCAAAGAAGGCAAGCAGTACAAATCAGGGATGAAGCCAGACCGTACCAGCGCGGTTGGAGATATTTTCCGAACCCTGTCCGCCTCTTTGCCCGATTCCGCCCTGGCTCAACTGCGTGAACGCTACCCCGAAACCCCAGCACTCCCTAATGTCTACGACTGAACATGAACACATCGCCACGTACCGTGGCGTCAGGTACGACACCGACCAGCACAAGGCGAACCACCTTCGGTGGTGGAACTGGATCCATTGCGATGCGACCCGCTGGATGTCCTATCGAGGGCACGCGTACCGGGCTTACGACCAGTGTGCTATTGGTCAGAAAATCTGCTAGTATACACTAACGACCCCCTGTCATCATGTCGATTCTGTCCCATACCCCAATGGTCTACAAAAAGGCCAGTGGATTTGATTATCCGGAATTTTTCGAATACTACAAGAAAGCTGTGGCGTCGGTCTGGCGCCCGGAAGAAGTTGCCATGGGGTCTGATGTCGTTGACTGGCAACAAAACCTTACTCGGAGTGAGCGTGACCTTATTGCGGGGGTGCTTAGGGGGTTCACGGTCATGGAGATGGGCATCTCTGAGTATTGGGGCGATGTGGTATGCCGGAAGTTCCCGAAGCCCGAAGTCCTGGCTATGGCCCGCGCCTTCAGCTTCTTCGAGCAGATTCATGCTCAGGCGTACAATCACTTATCTGATACCCTAGGCATCAACGAATTCGAAGCGTTTCTATCCGACCCAGTCGCACAGCAAAAAGTCGAACGTTTCTTTACAGAGTGCAGTTCGGAAAAAGTTTCGTTAGCTGTATTTAGTGGGGCTGGTGAGGGTGTGAGCTTGTTTGCATCATTCGCTCTACTGCTTGCGTTTAATAAAACCGGTCGTATGAAAGGCTTGGCGCAAATTATCTCGTGGAGCCAAAACGACGAGGGACAACATAGCAATGGCGGTTGCGAACTTTTTAAAGAACTTGTTAAAGAAACCGGTATCACCAACGACGAAATCGAAGAAATTCTCGCCGGATTCTATACTGTTATCGAAAACGAATACAGCTTTCTGGAGAATATCTTCAGCAAGATTGACAATTCGGCCATTCCCATCGCTCTCGCTGACCTCAAAGCTTACATCAAGCTCCGAGCGAATAACCGTCTAGCCGCCTTAGGACTCGATCTAACCGTGCCTATGACTGACAACGAGCGCTTACTCGCTGCCAACATTTCCTCCTGGTTCGACCCAATGGTACGAGGTCAGACTAATTCCGACTTTTTCTCGCAAGCGAAGGATGGTTCGTCATATATTTCAAAACCAAGCCAAGATTGGATGTCAGTCGACCTCTCAGCCCTCGATCTTACACTAGTATAGATACCATGTCTCCCGCGTATCCTTATCCTAAGCCATACCGTCAAGAGCCGAACGGCCCCTGGATTGTTCAAACGGAACGCGGGATTCGAACTTTTAACGACCCGGAACTAGCCTGGTCGACTTATCACTTCTCTCAACTTCAATACGAAAAAGATCATGACGAAAAAAGTTGACAAAGACTCAGACTACATGAGGCATGAATACGGTACAGTGTGTTTGATTACCGAAGCCGGTAAAGCCGATCGATTACTGGAGTTAGCCCATAAACGGCGTGTGAACCAAGAACGTTACGCTCGCGCCCCCATCGATGCGTGGGACATTTAGACGTTATGGACATCAATATCAACGTACCGGACGGGTGGAGCGTCAACAAGGGTAACGAGGTCGATGACGCCGAGTCGTTTGAGGAAATCCCTCAACTTGACCAAAACGACGAGAAGCGCGAGCAGTGGAAAGCGTGGAAGGATTCCCCTTATCAAGTGAGTGATATGGGCAGGGTAAGACGAATCTACGATAATGGTACAGTTAAATATCGTAAACCACGATCGGATGACCGTGGCAAATTCCGAGTCAATCTGACCTGGGAACGTAACGGAACTCCATACCGCGAAGAACCGTTTCTACATCAGGCTGTGATGTCGCTCTTCGGCCCTGAAAAACCATCCGGCGAACACATTGTCGTTTGTCACAAAAAGCCGACAGGGACCGACGGCAAGCCGGACAACCGGCTTTCCAACTTGTATTGGTGTGATCGGAGCCGGAACGTCGAAGACGCCTGGAACGACGGCCTGATGGACTCCGGAGCAGAGTGGAAGAAAAACGGATGATACGCCCGCATCCGACCTGATAACAGGGTATAATTACCTGTAGACACGTTAACTCCCTTACCGTCCTAAAGACGGATGACTTTTTGCGCCCTAAATTATTACAATGACCACCACTGACATTTTCGACATCAACAATCTGCCAACCAAGCCGGAATGGCTAAATGAAGAGGCGCAGCAGACACTAAGCAAAGGATACCTGATGCCTGGTGAGACTCCGCGTGACATGTGGAAGCGATGCGCGATGGCCGCAGAAAAGCACCTGAACTTCCCCGGCATTGGAGTGGACATTATGGAGATGTTTTGGCGTGGATATTTTGGTGGTGCGACACCAGTTCTAAGTAACTTCGGCACGAACAGAGGGTTGCCAGTTTCATGCTACAGCCACTCAATCTCCGATGATACCAACAGTATCTTCAGCCACCTGAAAGAAGTAGCCGCCCTTAGTAAAAATGGTGGTGGTGTCGGTAGCTATTTTGGTGAGCTCCGTCCAAGCGGATCTCCAATCAGAGGTGGAGGTAAGTCAGGGTCTATTGTCGACTGGATGCGTCTATATGATCGTACTGCAGCGACTGTATCCCAAGGTAATACACGACGCGGATCATTTGCGTTCTACATCCCCATCGATCATCCCGACCTGATGGATGCGTTGAGGGCGAAGGACCATAGTCAGGGCGATCCGCGTCAGTTTATCGATTCGAACTTGGCGGTTACAATCACTGATGAGTGGATTGAGTCGATGTTATCTGGTGATCGTCATAAGCAAGAAATTTTCTCTGAAGTACTAAAGTGCCGCATGATCTCTGGTTCTCCGTATATTGTATACATTGACAACGCTAATACTCAGAGACCGGCTTGTTTTACTGAAAGAAACTTAGAAATTAAATTTTCGAACCTGTGCTCGGAAATTTTTCTACCCTCCGACGAAAACCATACATTCGTTTGTGTTCTAAGTTCGTTGAATCTGGCTAAGTATGACGAGTGGAAAACCTGGAAGGGATCTGTAACGGGAAAAACTGTTCCGGAGTTGGGAGTTTACTTCCTCGACGCTGTAGTTACTGAGTTCATCCACAAAGCGGAGCGCATTCCGTCTATGGGTCGTGCTATTAGGTTCGCAAAGAAATCTCGTTCGCTTGGTTTAGGTACTATGGGTCTTCATGCCCTTTATCAGTCGCGCGGCCTTCCATTCGCTTCTCGTACCGCTAGAACTTTAAACATTGAAGTCCACGGCTGGATTGATGACATGACCCTGAAGGCGTCACAGGACATGGCGAGAGAATACGGTGAACCGGAATGGTGTGAGGGCAATGGGGTGAGGCACGCGACCCGAATCGCCATCGCTCCGACAAAAACAAACTCAGTGATCTGCGGCGCTGTGTCCGAAGGTATCGAGCCGCTTACCGCGAATCTGTTTGTGGCCAGCAACGCGAAGGGTACGTTTGTCCGTAGAAATCCGTACCTGGAACGTCACTTGGAGGCGATTGGCCAAAACACTCAGGACGTGTGGGACTCCATTCTGGAGGAGCGTGGCTCAGTTCAACACCTTGACTTTCTGAGCCCGCATGCCAAAGACGTCTTTAAGACCGCCCGGGAGATCGATCAATTCGAGTTGGTCAAACAGGCGGCGGATCGCCAAGTACATGTGTGCCAAGGGCAGTCACTCAACCTATTTGTCGACCCCGAAGCGCCAGCCAATTACCTGATGCGACTCCACCTAAGTGCGTGGAAGGCAGGAGTCAAGAGCCTGTATTACCTCAAATCGAGTTCGTTACAAGTCAAGAAAAAGGTACAACCACCCGTAGGTAACGCGGCTCTGGTCGTTACTAAGCCCGACTGCCCATGGTGCGTTAAAGCGAAAGAACTACTATCTGCCAACGGATACGTCATCCAGGAAATGGACCGCAGCGCCATCGCCGACTCCGACTGGCCGTATACCACCGTACCACAGGTATGGTTGAATGGTAAGCATGTCGAAGGGGGGTACGAGGGGGTTGCGAAACTCCTTGACAAAACTTTAGAGCCGGAGTACAGTGAATGTCTAGCATGTCAAGGATGATGTCTATCGGTGAACAAGACAGAGAATGGGCAGAAAAAGCCCTTTCAAATTTCCCAGGAACAACTTCTTACGGACTAGGTCTCCCTGATTACTTCGAGGATGGTTGGAAAAATGGTTTGTCTGATGAAGACGTAACCCAGATCATTTTAGCTAGGGATTTTCTGTCAGGATTTCCTTATAATTGGAGCACTAGCAAAAGCTCCCCAACGTCCACTTTTCTGAAAAACTTTATAGGTAGACGTCAAGGAGTCTTCGTTTATGAGGGTGCTGTTGTTTTGGCTGCATTAGCCCTGGGCATCCCTGTTAAAAATTACGGAAATCACCACGCTCGGATCGGGATCGATAAAAGATCCTTAAGGTCCATGCAAAGGTGATAGACTAACCAAGCAAACACCACCAGCAATGATCGCCCCGATTTTCTACATCCGCCCCGGCGACGAGTCTTTTGTCCCTAAGGTCGCTCATCCACACGAAGACGCAGGCGCGGACATCCGTGCCCATGTTCGGGACGAGTATGACCGGGACGTTGCGATTGACTTTTACCGCGACTTCGAGTCGGACACGCTACGCCACGGCACCCGTCTATATATCGACGGCGATGTATTTACATCCGAATCGGAGTCAGATTTCCTAGACATTCTCGATCAGTGCGGCGGTGGGGTATTGCTAGCGCCTGGAGATACGGTACTAGTGAATAGCGGATTTAAGGTCATCTTGCCGAATCTTAAGAATCTTACATTCCCCTGGAGCTCTTTATTGCCGGTATATAAAATCGTACCGAGGTCGGGGCTAGCCCATAAACACCGTATCACGGTGACGAATTCTCCCGGAATCATCGATGCCGGTTACCAAGACTGGGTGAAAGTATCGTTGACAAACAACGGCGATAGCTACCATGTCTTCACTCACGGCGCTCGCATCGCCCAAGGCCTTTGCGAGATGGTGTTCGATCAGACCGGGAGTCAATCAACCACCAACGAGACCGTATTCAATGTAACGGGTCGGTCGACTGGTGGTTTCGGCTCAACGAGCGTGTGAAACAAGCCATTTGGCCTGATTATGTACCCACGCCCTGCCCGTATTGTTCCGGGCGGGGTTTTGTGGTACTAGAGAGTACAGCGTGCGTCCGTAACCCGGACAAGCAAATACCGTCTAGTGTTGTGTTTGAATGTAAGTTTTGCGGAGGCACAGGAAGACGTGTACGTACCGACTGAACACATATTGGTGCTGAACTTTGATTACACGCCGGTAAATATCGTTCTGGGACGTCGAGCTATTGTCCTGGTTTTGAAAGAGAAAGCGAAACCGGTATCGGGGCGGGTAATACGTCTAAACAACTATGTCCCGTTACCGTTATCTCGTACTGCTAAAGAGAAACCGACAAAAGCGGCTATCTATCGTCGCGATAATCAGACTTGCCAATACTGCGGTAGCACGAGAAACCTTACCATTGATCACCTCATTCCTAGATGTCGGGGAGGGGCGGATTCCTGGGAAAACTTGCTACTTGCCTGCTCAAAGTGCAATACGGTTAAAGGACACAAAACTCCCGAACAAGCCGGCCTGCGATTACGTAAAAAACCTCGACCGCCATTACCAAAAGTAATCGAAATCGTTCAAAGGTCAAATGATCCTGAATGGTCGCAGTATGCGTTTAACCCGTAACCGTGTTATAATTGCCGTATAGCTCCCCATTCCCACCATGGTTAATTTTACCTTCAACACCCTTGACAAACTCGGTATCCTCGATCGCGCCTACACCCTAATCGCTAATACTATTAACCGTCATCTTCTCAGCCGTCACTCGTTCGACACCGAGTACATCGCAGACGTTTTTAACGCGGTAGACGGCTTCTGGCTCACATACGGCCGAACCCACAAATACAACGACTCAGAGATCCGGGTTATTGTTGGCAGTATTGTTGAGATGTTACGGGATAACTCCTTGTCCGCTGACGAAGTCCGTAAGATTACTCGTTATGTGACAAGTCAATGGAACCCCGAGATCGCTGAGAAAAAAGTTGTCAGGAATCCGTCCAGTCTGCTGCCACCCGCCGTTGAAAACGTAGCAAAACGTAGCGTCGATTTGTACGGTCAACTCCCTCCCGGTCGTGTAAAGGCTGAAGATTTCGTAGCCATGGGGACCGGAGTCATTGCGGATAAAATCGGCGAAAGCGACAACGCCATCGTTCAGTCCCTGCTCAACGTGTTGAAAGCTAAGTAGGTTAGTATCACGATGTCTGATTATTACGATAAACCGAAGGATTGGGGTGTAGCGCCTAAAGATAACTGGGTGTCCGGCACCCCGATCGGCCAGAGTGAGGTAAAAATGCCAAACCTGGGCGACCCGGGTGCACATGAAAACGTATCCGAACGAGTTTCGTTCGGCGATGACGGCCCGGAAGCGTCTATGAATTGGCGCGTAGCTCCAGGCGGTAAACGCGTCCGGCCTGGTGAACCATGCCCGCCTGGTACCGAAACTAAAGGCGGTGCGTGCGTGCCGTCCAAAAACGCAGCGGGCCTATCACCCAACGCAATCCGGAGGCAGTTTAGACGTGATGACGATGAAGAGGGTAAAGGCGAAGCGGGTGCGACCGATTCTTCCTTTAAGCGAGAAATCCCTAAAGCTCCCGACGTCGATCCTCAGATCCGTCGCATTGCGAAGGAAGGTTACAAAGGGAGGCAGGCGTAACAATGATTGAAAAGCTGCAGAAGCCGATCCGGTTCGACAAGGATGTCGACGTACTCGTCGTCGCTCGCGACGGTGAAAAGTTCTTTGTGTCGGACTCCGATCCGGGCCTTGACCTGCCTCTTACCGAAATGAAGATCCGACCGTTGTTAGAGTGGGCGATGATCGTCAACTACCCAATCAGAAATTTCGTGAAAGCGCAGCGCGTGCTTAGCGCGAAGTACCTCGGAACCTGATAGAATGGGAGCATAAGAACAAACGTACTAATGCTCCCGGAACTCAAGGAAAAATGGCTGGAAGACCAGCTCGATAATGAGCCTTACCTCCCGCTTGTCGTCATCGACTTCAAAGTCTACGCCCATAACGTCCACTCGTTCACAGAAAGTGTCGAACACTTAGTTGAGGGGGATGAAAAACGTCTCCGAACGATTGTTCGGGCGCTGTGGGCGTACCGGTTGAACCGAGGAATCGATTCTTTGCCGCCTCGTGATTTTACCGCGATCGTTGTCGATGATAACAAGGGAAAGTTTGAGGGCACAGAAATAACCGGGTACTGGCGCCACCTCGAGGCCCATAAACTCGAAATGCCGGAATACAAAGGCGGACGACCGGACAAGCCATCGCTGTTTCCTATCATTCTCGAAGAAGGTTATAAGTACATTCAGTCCCCCGGGTCGACGTTCGCCTTTTTCGATAAAGTTTATTACGAAGCAGACGACATTGCGGGGAAAATCGCCCGAATCCAACGAACTGAACCGGCTCTTGACAGATATGTTTTGCTGTCTACGGTTGACGGTGACTGGCAAGGACTGGTCTCCGATCCTCATAAAATCGTATGGTGTAATACGGGGCCGTGGCTTCCAAGAATCCGTTGTGAAGCGGAGGTTTGTGATTACTATCTGCGGAAAGAAAAACTGAACATCTCGACTGCGCGGGAGACGTATACGGTGAAGGTGGAAGTTGGTGACGCGGGCGACAACCTGTTACCTGGTACCCCACTCCGTTTCTTCGACCTGTACGACGAAGACCCTGTGTGGGGCTGGACACCAGACGAGGAAGCCACTCTTCGCCAGATTATCGCCGACACCCGTCCCTCCAACCGCCCCGACCACCTTGAACGGGCCGGTCGCTACCTTCAGTCGCTAGGCATGTTCCTGCCAGAGATTCCTCCCCCCACCCCTCACGACATCGCAACGTTCGCCGAGAAGTCAAGACGGGAGCGGCGCGAAGCGCTCAACCCAGGTCTGCGCGGCCTGAACAAAAAATACTGTCTTAATCTTCCGAACCCTGACGACTTCGCGAAATGCGCTAAAGTGGCGAGTGACGACGATGCAGCCCGGGTGAGGATCAAGGAGCTTGAGGAGCAAAGGAAATCAGGCGATCCGGCCTATAACGCCGGACTCCTTAAGGCGTTAAAAGAGTCGAGGAAGGACTACAAGGCTACGCTTCTCCGTTACGGAGCGAAAGTAGATGGCTAAGAACTCATCGGATGCCGATCTGGTCAATAAGGGTCCAGCGGCCAAATACTCAGAAGGCATTCATATGCTAGAAGCGCAAGGTTTCTTCATGCGCATCAACCTCGACTCAAAACTCACCTCGTACCACGATCTTTACGAGAGGTTTAGCCCGTCGGGTATTAATAACTCTACCAGTCCAAAGGGAATGCGTTATCCGGACTGGTTTGAGTTTCTTGTCCCAGCCTCAGAAGTAACCCTTGAGCTTATCCAAAACGAGCTTTTAAACACCGAAAGCTCAATGTTTTCTAGTACGCAAGAGATTAAGGAGTTTGTCCAGCCGCTATTCATTTATCGATCCGGCCGTTCAAGTGAAATCACCGACTACGTACTTGGGCTCGAGAATCTCAAAGCGTTGAGACATAAAAAACTCGGCGGCGGCACTTATGACCTTGGCATCGCCTATGAACCAACTAAAATCCAAGCGTTATTTACCAGCCGAACCTTAAACAACGTATTTGCGTATGTACCAGAGCTAGACTGGTTTGACAAACCGATAAGGGAGATGAAGTTCGAGGATATTATCACCGTATTTCCACCGGCCGAAGCGGAAATGTTCAAACTGATTATCGGCAGGGCGTGCGTAGGTCGGACTGGTAACGTTCATCCAGGAACTAACGAAGTAATCAAGCACGGATTCCGAAAAGCGGGTATTATCGTTGGTGAACCGGGCGTCGGCAAGAGTACAGTATTGAATGGTGTTCTTAAGGCAATGCAGTACTGTGGGTTTAATGTTGTAAATTTCGGCCAGTTTGGATCGAGATTTAACCAAGGTTCGGTTATCAGCTCGCACCTTGCATACAACGACGATCTAACCCTTGACTCGTTGGAGCGGATGCTAAATTCCCATTCGTTCAAGAGCGTGGTGACCGGTGGCACGGAGAAAGTAGAAAACAAAGGCACTGACGCAATCGAAGTGGTATCGAATACGGTACTAGTTGCGAATTGTAATGAAATCAGACCGGAAATCTCGTACAGCCTTGACTCCGGAGCCATCAGCCGCCTAGCCCTAATATCAACTTACCGGGTTTTTGAGCAAGAGGAGATGTCAGAAAAAGAAGGCAGAGACATGCACCCGGTCGCGAATATCAAATACTTGTGTAAGAAGTACGGTGTGGACGAAGTCACACTATTCATGAGAGTAATGCGTGAATGTACGGACTTTTTTCTCGGCAAAGTCCGGGCGGGCGAAGACGTTCACTTTTACAGTGAGCAGCTACTACCTTATCTTCGTATACAAATTCATAAAAACGCGTTAGAATGTTTTGTCCGTTTATGTATGCTGTCCTACGCGATCAGAGATCAAAAGGGTCAAGGCTCATATCTTCCCGAACTAACGCTGGGATCGTTGGCAACCATACTTGAATCGACGCGATACATTATGATTGATATGAAAGCGAATACGTTGAGGCGGAATATGAAGGCAAATTGGGAGGCGGCAAAACGTGACCAAACTCACCCGTACTGGGCGCAGAGGAAGATGTTGATCACGAGTGTGGACAAATCCTACGAAATTTTCGGTAACTATCAGTCGGATAAAGATTTGACCTTAGCGATCGAAAGTGTGTTTAACGCGTTGACTCTACGTGACGGATTCAGCATGGCGAAGAAAGCGTCACATATTGTTAGGGTTTGGGAACAAATTAGGGGTGAGAAAAATAAGATATATAAGTTGGCGAATGATCTGATGGCTACTATTACCGATCCGGAAGAGGTTAAACATATTACCGATAAGTCAAAGCGTTGCGAAAGTTCGTGGCTATATTCGGCTGGCTACGATCCAAGTAAACTCTAACCGTTCTGTGGTACAATACTCGCCCGCCCACCCACACACACCCATGACCACCGCCACCATCTCCCTCGACTCCGAAGGCTGGGACCATAAGCCCAGCACAGCTCTTCAGTACGGCAAGGAGACAGATAAGTACGGGAATCCAAAGACGGAGGTCAGGGTGCTCGGAGCAAGGCTCGGGACTGAGACATCTGACGTGACACCAAAATCTCTCGCCCGAGCGATCGTTCGCGGCCAAACCTGGTCTCCGTCTGTGTTCAATGTGTGTCCGGATTGGAGAAGAAGACGCAGGGTGGAGGGTTTGTTCGCTAGCTGTCAAGTGCTCGGGGTCGATTACGATTCGGGTGACAGCGTCGATGAGATCGTGACTGTTGCCGGACAGCTCGGCATCCGCTTCAACATCCTTCACCATTCATTTTCTAGTACCCCCGAGCACCCAAAACTCCGAGGCATTATCTTTCTCGATACTGAGATTACCGATCTCTCTACCGCTAAGCTTCTGTCAACCGGCCTCGCTCATGCGTTGGGAGGCGATCGGGCATGTGTCGATACTGCCAGGATGTATTTTGGCTCGCGACCGGACTCTATCATCCACTTAGATAACGATGCGGTTACATCGGTTGAAACCCTAGCCTCTATAGCTAAGTCCGTAAACGCTGAACGGTACGTCGTTTCTCATGTCCACGAACCCAAAGACCACGATCCGGACTGGGGAACCATTGACGATCAGCGGAAGATATTTAACAAGTTACCGCGTGGAAAGCGCGACTTTGTAAAACGTAAGGTGCTGGGTATCTTACGTGAGATCGAAAACTTTGATGGCTCGGACGGCTCAAGTCGTTATGAGTGTGTTTGGAAACGCACTAGCCGCATTGCCCGTATGCCAGAAATGGTTGGTAATGTTGTTTACGAGTGGGTAATAGAACGTATAAATAACAATCCGTACTTCTCCGATTGGGTTAAAGATGCCGACGCCGTCGTCCGTAACGCTATCGCCTGGAGTTACGATCACGCCGAGCCGCCAGTGTAGTTGAAAGCGTTATAGGACCGTGGAAATGGCGTGGCGACCAGAGCTGAAGACTACCTTGAATCTCCAGGCTTTACAGATCTACGTAAAGAGTCTGTAGAAGGGTTTATCCAAGAGTCTGTAGATTCAGGTACTTTAGGTTCTGAATTATTCCAGGGTGAATTTGCCATAGATGATGGGCTAGTCGCGTTTGACACGTCTCCAGTATTTACCGACTACAGTCAACCAAATAATCCTGAAGTTCCAGAAGTCGAAACCGCCACCACCGTAAAAACAATCCGTGGCGCGAACTATGACGTTATTTATAATAACGAAAAGGCTTTAGGGAATATTACCTTTATACCCGGTACCGCTTGCGCGATGTCGGAAGCAATTGCGTATATCCGTTACTGGTCGAGAAAGGGTACACAGCAGAAGCAACCGGTTAGTCAAGAACCGCAAAACGATACTCCTACCGATGCACAAAAGGCTTTGCAGGAGGAAATGAATCAGAAATATTTTAGTAGTGTTGACGAGTCGTTTGTAAACCCCGGCTATGGTGTAGAAGAAGTAACCGGAAGCGAAACCAGGGTAATTGCTAAAGTTCCCGATAATACGGCGTATCAGAGTCGACCGAGGCAGCCAGTGCCAACTCGGGTACCAGTGCCAGCAACTATCACTCAACCGGTATCCGGATCAGTGTATAGCGCGAACCCTTCCGGAGCATTGGCTACCACGCCATTCGTTATTCCGTCCGAAGCAATCTGGACATTCCTTTTTAATCCCGAAGAGCTCCAACTCAGTTCCGGTCCGGATTTTAACCGTGCGGAAACATGGGGAGTTTCAGACCCAGCAAACAGCGGTCAGCCCTTGTCCTGGCGCTCGAACAAAAATCGGAAACTCACCTTCGGCAAAGTACTACTTCACGGGTATAGTTTTGGTAAACGAGTCGACTCATTAGAACGCGGCCTGCAAGAGCTGTTTACCGCAAGGGATGGAGAAAATGGTGCCGATGGCCCCCCGGTCCTTGAGTTTGTGTGGGGCAAGAGGGTGTTCGGGCCGTGCGTCATCCAGAATGTGCAAGTCAGGGAGAAGGCGTGGGACAACGGATTACTGGTCAATGCGGAGGTGTCGTTCGAACTCGAACAGGTACCCGAATGGACGATCAATGATGGGTTTGTTGATGTGTTGCGGCCTGGTCGGCAATCGACTGTTAACGACCCGCTGGTACCGGCTAGCACGGCAGAACCAAGTAGCTCTACTCCTGAGCCAGAACAACCTCCTGCGAGTAAGCCAGGTGGGGGTGGCGGTGAACCTGATATTACAAAAGGAGAACTCTATTCAAAATGTAAAAATATCAATGTTATTAGGCAAAATTTTAATAATTTAGCTGGTAATTTAACTAATTGGACTGCCCTTTGGCAAAATACCTGGGGGTTTAAACCTAGCTCTTTTTTTGAGCCTAAATTAAAAGAGTACGAGTCGTTATATAATCTTGCTGCAGGTTTTTTTGGTACACAATTTACTCAAAGAATGCAAGGATACTCTCCAAGTGACGTTACAAAAAGAGTGCAGCAAAAATACAAAGATGGGTTAATTTTAGGGAGATATCCTTTGTACAATGACGCTATTGCGTCTCTTAGGGTGGCATCTCAGAAGGGAGAAGCTGCATCTAAAAATATTTTTGACTCTCCTGAGTGTAAGTCTGCCTATGCCAATGAGAAAAAATTTATGGACAAAGCCAATAAAATTAAGCTTTGCAATATTAAAGTTGGTAGCCCTTGTAGTAGTTCAGGAGCAAACTTAAAATCAGAAGACCCTTTTTATAACACATGCACTAAAAAAACTCTCATCTGTGGAAGTGACGGGAAATTTAAAGCTCCGAGTAACTAATGGCAATATCAAATCTTCGACTTAACGTAACAGCAAACACGGCCCGAGCTCTAGCGGATTTTAACAAGTTTTCGCGATCGCTCGATAACAAATTCCTGATCAGCGGTCTAAAGCTCGATGTCGTCCGCAACGCGCTAAGTCAAATCAACCGCGACTTCCAGCGTGCTATTGGCGAACAGGGACTGGCTAGCGCATCGTCACTCCGCGCAGCCCAAAACCAAGCCGCGTTACTAACTCAAACGTTCAAAGGCTTTGCGTCGGAATCCGCGCTATCAATCACTCAGAACATCGGCACCGCGTTAAACAATGTCGCGGTACGGGCTGGCGGCACGATGAAGGATGTCCAGAAGACGTTGGCGGCCACTCCGTTTATCGATATTAACCTCTCCGAGGATCTGAGAAACAAACTGGCGAAAGGCATCTTGTCGTTCCAACGCGACATGCGTCGCGCCGGTCTGGGTGAAAACTTCGGCGGTCTCGCACAACAATTCCTGATGGGCCAAGCTACCGGCATGCAAATGTTGAATAGCGGCGATGCAATGCAATCGTTCCTAGGGTCGCAGATTATTAAGCGGGTTGGCGGCGAAGGCATGCTATACAGTCCGGAAGAGCGGACGAAAGTATTGTCCGATATTCTAAACGATCCGGAAATCATAAAGCAGTTGTCCGAGATGGCGAAGCGGGCAGCAGGTTTCCGGATTATCCTAGAAGACCTTAACACAAAACTGTTCAATACCGAGTCCGGTGTATTCGGGTCATTGCGTAAAGTTATCGACCGCACCGGAAAATCAACGACTATGTTCGATGAGGTTTATAAACTCGTCGACCAGGTCTTTGGGCCTAACGGGATGTTCCGCGCGATATTTTCCAGCATCCAGGAGATATTTGGTATCGGTGACCCGATGCGGCCGTTTATCGACGCGATCCAGTTCGTAACTCGTATTTTCAACGACTTAACCGCATATTTTGAGAGTAGCGGATTTAAGGACATTCTGGTCATGGTTCGGGAAACCTTTGGCCGGGTTGGCGAACTGTTCAGAGGGGTGTATGACCAGATTCGCAGTGGAACGTTTGACTCCGAAGACATCACACGAGTAATCGGCGAGATCGGGTCAAGTGTGCGTGAGTACATAGTTAACATCTCAAAGGCGATAAGGGGTGAAGATCTTACCCAGGAGTCCGGATTCGTATCCGATATAGCTGGCTCTTTATTCGAAGAGGTTGGCAAAACGACAGTAGTGCTGATAAAGGAGTTATTCGCTATCCTGCTGGATAAAGTCCCAGAAATTGCTTCGCAGGTATTGCCGGCCATCAACAGAGGGATTAACAGTATTCTGACCGAGGCGTTTGGAGAAGTTGGAGCAAAAATTGTTAAATTTATTCTAGGATTTGTCCCCGTAGTCGGTCCAATTGCTCGCGCTAGCGCGGTGGGTGATGTTACAGGTGGTGGTGGTAACATCCTGAGTATGCTCGCTATGGGCGCTGGCGCTTTGGCCGGACCAGCCGCATTGTTTGGCGCGGCAAGGTTAGGAAGAGGGTTGTTGGGCGGAGATCAAGCCCGGATGGGGCTGTTAAGTAGTTTGACTAGAAGAACAAATGCTGTCGAAGAGTTGTACAACTCGCGGATGAGACAACTGTATCTGCCTGGTGCTCAAAGAGCACCTTTAAGCGGATTCCTGTCGAGATTCCTCTCTCCACGATCTTCTTTTGCATCAGTAAACCCTAACTTCTTTGAGTCCTTACCCAACCCTAATTACTACCCCTCATCCCCTCTTCCAACAAGTGGTATAAGAAGACCTAGTACTAGAATGGCTCCCCCATTTATAAACCCCATGGGTAGGATTATAGGTCCAGAAACCTCCATGTTCGAAGCTATTCCCGGGTTCTTTGAGCAAGAAAAGACTCGAAGAGAGTCAGCTATTAGGGGTAATAGGGAGAGAAGTGTTAGAGAAGGTATGGAAAGATACAGACGGAGTCTTTCTAGTTATAGGGCAGAGACAAGTGCGTTTAAATACTACAACATACCAGAATATCTAACCAGAGACCCTATTGACTATACAGGGTTTGACAGACCGATTGGCCCGCAACGTCACGGAGACAATTGGGCTTATGCCCCCGAGTACGGGGGCATTGGAGGAGACTATGCTCCCTTTATGGAATCTAATTATACAAGTCCAAGAGAAAGGGAGATTCGTAGAAGATTATCTGCTAGTGAAAGATACAAAAGAATGTATGAGTCCGGATCGTTGGGTCGGATGAGTAGAAGGAGTAGCATGGGAGCTATAGCTTCTAGATTCAGACCTGGTAAACGAATGGCTTTAGGTCTTGGTGCTGCTGGAATTGTTGGTGCTATGACTTTGTTCGGAGGAGGTCCGGCGGGAGCATCGGAGTTGAATCCTGCTTCAAACAGATTAGGAGCTGGCATTGAGGCTGTCGGTAGTGTTTTAGGTGGAGGTTTTGAAGGAGCAACGCTTGGTGCCACTATAGGTTCAGTTGTTCCAGGGATCGGAACAGCGGCCGGCGCAGTAATTGGAGGGATTATCGGAGGTGTTGCCCCGCTGCTGGATAAAGGCGTACGGGACGGAATTGGTAAATTTGTTTCAGGAATAGGCACCACAATGTCAGAATTCGGTTCTGGGATTGTTAGAGGATTAAACGAAATAGCTAACAATGCTTTGCAAGCTATAAGTTCTTTGCCGTCACTCCTGGGTAATATTGTAAAGTCTATTTACAACTCTTTACCTGCTCCTGTCAAATCCACTATGAATTTCTTTAACAGTGTATGGTCAGGTGTTACAGGATTCGTATCAAGGATTAATCTGCCTAATATGTTCTATGACGGCAAAGACTACATCGGGGGTACCATGGCGCTTGAAGCCCGACTCAGTGGTAACCGGCCGATGGTGGTTAACGACGGCGAGTTCGTCATCCCACGAGACGGTTTTCCGATTCTGGCAGGTTTGGTTGGCGAAAACCTCCGAACGACTGGCATAGTTAATAACGGCAATAATCAGCCCGTACAAGTAAATATCTCCCTATCCGTTACCGCCAACTCCGTCGTCGCCGATCCCAACGAACTCGCCGACGCCCTCCGCGAACCGGTATATAAGATTGTTGGTGATGCATGGGACGAAGCGGTTAATGCGACACGAATACACAGAGCGAGGGTAAATTAACCATGTCGAACTTAGTTAACAGTATAACAACTTACCCGAACCAGATCGATTCGGCAGAATTATCCCGTATCAAGAATAACTTCCGGTTACGAGACAAAAGTAACTCGGACAATAGCGTGGCTATACAACGGGGAAAACGAAACCCCGTTGTCATATTCGACAACCTATCAACCCCCTCATCTCTTGAGCAAAATACGTTACGAGGGTTAAGCTACCCGTTATCTCTGGACGGTAACGGCGGCCTCAAACTATCCTTCGGCATCGAGCGTATCGGTCAGGCGATACAGGAGGTGCTGGAAACCCGTATCGGGGAACGTGTCGCCAACCCATACATGGGTGTACGGGAATTGTTGTTCGAAACCATTAGCGAGGAAGTCGAAGCGCAGAGTATTAAGCGGCAGTTGATATCCGCCATACCGTATCTCGAACCAAACAACATTTCTGTGTCTGTATCTCTAGGTGAAGACGGCACCTGCTACATCGTATGTCGGTATGCGGTTGAGGGGATGTCCGATGTACTAGTACGGTATAATTTTACCACCACCATGTAGTCGCGATTCCGTTGAAAGCACTATATGGCGAGTACTAAACTGCGCGACTTCTCCGCTTTCGGACGCGATACCCAGGAAATGATCCTGGCCCAACTCAGTGCGATTGAACTAGATCGTATCGGGCCGAAAACCATCGCGACGGCGGGAAAAAGCCTGATCAAACTTGTCGCGCAGAGCCACCGGTACCAGGAAGAGTCTCCGGATCCTGAGATCCAGGAAAACTGGATCGCGATTAGGGAAATGAGTATCGCGATTCTCGAATCGATTCTTCTCCGGTTTCAAGAGCTTAGCGATCAAGCGGAAATTGCGGAATGGGACCGCTCAGCCGTACTGAGTTTGCTGGCCGACATCAGCAAGGTGTGTCACGACGAACAGATCCGTACGGATGAAATGATTCGTGCAGGGGCGGGTAAAGAAATGAGCGACGAACTATTAAACGAAATTTTGGGAATCTAATGTTATGATGAACATTGATCAGGCGAGAGCGGGGGAAGGCATCGTGTCACCCGCTAAACCGGAAAAGAAGAAGGAATCCGAGGCTCCAGGAGTCACCGAACCCGTATTCTCGAGCCAGGAACAGAAACTGAATATCGAAGTACCGTCGGGCTGGAAAGTCGTTGAAAGCTAAATAGCACGACAAGTCAATGGCGGTAGATTTTCAAGATGAGGATAAATCTGGGACGGAAAAGGTCGCCCGGAATCCTAATAACTACAATATTCTAAAGGGAGGCAAGGTCGATCCCCGATCACCACTGTACCAGCGTTCCGTTGCTGGACGCCAAACCTTAGAGGAGTTCGTCAAACAAGAGTGGAATCAAGGCAAAGACGAAAAAGACGTCTTTATGTCTGCGGTTCAAAGTCTGATGAATCGTGGTCATGGCTATGTTGGCGCGTATTTAGATAGTAAAAATCCCGGCCGCCGATATACACAAAACCAGGCAATGAAAATTGCCGACGAAGTGATGAAAAATGCGGGTGTTGGTGAACATCCAGGAGCACGATTAACTTCAGCGAAAAGTGATGAAGAAAAAGCGTCACGTAAAGAGGGTCGAGAGAGTCGAAAGGCTTCAGCTCCGGAAACTGAGCCGACCCGCAAAGCGATGCCGGTGGGACAGCAGAGGAAGCTGGGCAAGCGTGAAAGTACCGGTCAACCGCTGGAGGATAGTCGGAGAGAGGGGATAGGAGATCGGGAAAAGGGTCCGGTATCCGAGTGGCAAAAAACCCTCGAAGATCGAATGAAAGGCGAAGCGAGCACGCAAGATGTTCTCGCCGCGTTCCAAAAGCAGTATCAGAGCAAGTTGTCTGGTAGTCCGCAAGCGAAGGAAGAGAAACAAAAAGCGAAAGCGGAAGATAGGGCACGGGAAACTGCTGCGCCAGAGGAAGCTGGCGGCACTGCCGCTCCTGAAGATACCGGCCGCATAAAAGCTGACCCGGTCTCAATCAGTAACAAGTTTAAAGAGCTAGTTCAGGACAGCATCAAGGCCAAGATGCCGATTGATAAGAACTCTCTGGAAAGTATGATCCAGGAGACAATCGAGATCATGGAGGACGACTTTGATATCGATCCAGAAGAAGCGAGAGGAGCGATTCTAAGACGCTTTAATAACAAGATGATTGACGGGAACAAAATCGTATTCGATCCGTCATCCGCTCCCGATACAACAGCCAAGAAAGCCCCTGCGGAACCTGGTCCGGCCCCCGAACAAGCAAAACCACCAGCCTCCGAGCAACCTCAACCTGAAGAACAGCAAGCAGCCGGTCCGACCAAGCCAATCGAAGGACGAATTAAACAAGATCTCGGTACCGAGTTTAAATCGCAATACGATACTTTCCGTAAAGGCCTGATCGACTCCGAGCGTCGCAAGACTCCTGGTGCATGGGACCAAAACAAAGAGCGTTACATTCAGCCTGACGAAGCGCAGCTCCGTGACCTAGTCGACCTATCAATCGATGAGATTAAGGGGCGCCACGGTAACATCGATGAATCTTCGGCTCGTTCGCAGCTTAGGCAGTATCTGGTCGACTCGTTGGGTATCGACCCGTACGAGCAAGAAGCAACTCCTGCTCCTGCAGAGCAGGGTAGCGCTGCACCGAGAGAAGAAGCCTCTGCTCCTGCAAAGCAGGAAGCCTCTTCTAGACCCCAGCGTCCGGTTACCAGTAAAGGCGGTTTCCGCGCACCAGCTCAACCACGCCGTAAGGCTGGTGGTGGAGGTTTCGGCGGCGGAACAAAGCCCGATAGTAACACAGTCAAAGAAATTACCGATGCGGCGAAACAAGCGCAGTCGGTTGAAGATTTCAAAACCTATTTATACAACAAACAGTCGAACCTATTTGGTAAGAGAGGATTCGAATCTCCCAACGCACCGGTGGAAACGGGGTCCAGCCCAGAACCTCAAGCGTCTGGTTCCATGCCACCTGAAGCAGAAGGTGCCGGTAAACCTGGACAACAGAGTCTATTCAAAAAGGGGACATTGTCCCCCCGTACAGGTAAAGGGTTTGGATCTAAGCCCAGTGCCCCTGCACCAACTCAGCCACCTACTTCTGCTGGCCGAACAGACCGGATGAAGGAACTGATGGACTCCGGTATGACCTCCTCTGCCGCATTACGGCAAATGGAGAAAGAAGGAACCGTAGCCCCCAGGGCAGCAAAAGGCCAAGGCGGAAGACTAAGAGGGCCGAGACCGGAGGCAAAGCCGACACCGGAAACTCCAAACGCCCCTGAAGCTAAAACAAAACCGTCTCCTCGTCCCCTAGACCAAATCGCCAAAGCGGTTCTGAGTGGCATTGAAAGAGACAAAGCGGCAAGAGAAAGTGCCGGACAGTTCTTTAATCGAGTACGCGATCTAATCGCAAAACAAGCCGGCAAAGGTGCTGATGTAGACCAGGCAGCGGCTAATGCGATCAACCAACAAAAGGGTCGTACGACAAGGAATAAAACGACCAATAACGCGGAGTACCAAGAGTTCGCTCAGTCAATCCGTGCTATGATGCGTTAGAATTATAACAACCTAGTTGTATTGGAACCGTTGTGGACAAAGAAAACACCGTTGTCTATAAGTGGGTAAGAGAGGACGGTACTCCCTACTATATTGGTATTGGTAATTCCAAAAGGCCCTATACAGGTAGAAGAAACTGTGGTTGCCCTCCTCCTAAGGACAGGATTATCATCTTGCACGAAAACCTTGATTGGGAGAAAGCATGTGGTATTGAAAAAGAGCTTATTGCTTTTTATGGTAGAAAGGATCTGGGTACTGGTATTTTGAGGAACCTGACTGACGGAGGAGATGGGTGCTTAAATCCTTCCAAAGAAATAAGAGATAAAATATCTAAGCTTAAAAAAGGTAAGACTTGTCCAGAAGATGTAAGAAAGAGAATATCTGAAACTTTAATCTTGTCTGGGTTAAGGGGGAAAAATCATCCTTTATTTGGAAGAAGTCTTAGTAAAGAGCATAGGCAAAAGTTATCAGAAGTCCACAAAGGTAAAAAACTTCCGGAAGTGACTAAAAGAAAGATGTCAGAATCACGTAAAGGTAAAGTTTTATCTGAAGAGTGTAAAAGGAAAATCTCGGAATCACATAAAGGTAAAATTTTAACAGAAGAGCATAGGAGAAATATGTCTAAAGCGCGTTTAAAATTAAATCTAGTCGGGGAAAAAAGTTGCCACTATAGGCCTAGAAATTGGCAGCACCCTGACTATGGGGTGGTTTTACAAAAGTCTCTAACTGATCTGATAAATATGTTTCCAGATCAAAAGTTAAAAAAGGGGTCCCTTAGCAGAGTAGCCAACGGTAAACGATCTCACCATAAAAAATGGACTGTCCTCCCGGAGAACTAGTTGAAAGCTAAGTATAAATTAATGTAATACTATGCCAATAGAATCTGGTGCTGACGAGGAGACAATTTCTTCAAATATCGCAAAATTGATGGATGAGGGGTATCCGCAGAAACAAGCTATCGCCATGGCCCTGCGAAGTGCTGGGAAATCCAAGTATGACGGTTCAGAGGGACACGATCGTGACGGTGACGGTGACACCGATTCCGATGACTGGAAAATGTCTCGCGACGCTGCGATCAAGAAAGCGATGCTTGAGGGTGACAGCGAATACTGTGAAGAAGAGGAAGAAGAGAGCGATCCGGAGGGGCAAATGTCCCAAGGCGACCTCCGGTCCGCTGCCCGCAACGCGTTGCTCATTGACTCCCTGATTGGAGAGTCTAGCGACATTCCTGAATGGGTTCAAGGAAAACTCACGATCGCCTCTGACTACCTTAACTCTGTCGCCGAGTACATGCAACATAGCGGTAAAGACCGTGATATGGCATTCGCTGAGGAGATGGAAGGCCCCGATCCGTGTTGGAAGGGTTATGAAATGATAGGTACGAAAATGAAAGGCGGTCGCGAGGTGCCGAACTGTGTGAAGAAAAAGACCTCGGATTCTAGCGAATGCGGTAAAGAGTCCGATTATGCCGAAGTAATGGTTCCCAGTGGCTGGACAGTCAGCGAAACCGGTGGTCGTGTTGGTCCGGAAATTACGGCCAAATCCCACTTCGGTGGCGATCAGGACGCATCGCGGATGTTACGGAGTGAGACTGGTGGAATCCAACCTCCCGATTAATATCCCAGACGGGTGGTCGGTAGCACCCGAATTTTCGGAGAAAAAATACGAAAAAACCGTAACCGATCCGGATACAGGGCGTGAACGCAAAGTCCGTTATGGGGCTAAAGGCTACACAATCGCCCCCGGAACGAGTCGTGGAGACAGCTACTGTGCGCGATCAGAGGGCCAGCGCCAAGACTACGGCTATGACTGCAGCGGAAAAGACAAGAACACTCCACTATGTCTCTCACGCTCAAAGTGGAAATGTTCTGGAAAATCGTCCCGAAAGACATAGCCGATGCTATGATAACGTTCAGGCGATAATCCCACCTACCCCCCAGCCCCCCCACCATGGTAACTACTCTCCTATATCTGTTTGTGTTTTCAAGCTGGGGCATGGGTTTGTTGGCAGCGTTAGTTGCTTTGTCCATGAAACTTCAAGAGCACGGAGTCAGGATGAAGTCGCTAAGCGTCGAGCTCGAGTCGGATTCAATGGAAATTGCGAGCAAGAAGATGTTTCTGGACAAGATCAATGGGTTGTCCGGTGCTAGCCGTTCACGAGAGCTTCCCGACGAGCTCAAGAAGCTGATGGAAAACAGCCCTGGGCACCCAGAGGTTAACGAAATCGATAACGACGATGAGGTTTACGGCGTAGTGTTCCCAGCCCATCAATACCCACCCACCATGGAAGCCGATGACAACGACAACGATTAAACCGCCGAAATGCGGCATAGAGCTGATTAAGCGATTCGAGGGCTGTAAGCTTACAGCCTATCCCGACCCCGCATCCGGCGGTGCCCCCTGGACAATCGGTTGGGGCAGCACGGTCGATCTTAGCGGTCGGCCGTTCAAGCCGGGAGATACCGTAACTCAAGGCCAAGCCGACACTCTCCTACTCGATTCACTCCACAAAACCTATATCCCCGCCCTTCTCCGCGTCCCGCATTTCGCGTCAATGACCGAAGAACAGCAGGGAGCGTTATTGTCGTTCGCATACAACCTGGGGCCGAATTTTTTCGGCAGCAGTGACTTCACAACCATTACCAGATACCTCAACGATAAGGACTGGGAACGCGTACCGGACGCGTTGTTGCTATATCGTAATCCGGGAAGCGATGTTGAGGAAGGGTTAAAGCGTCGCCGTATCGCCGAGGGTGCGTTATGGTCGAAAGGTATGGATAAGTTCAGATCGGAGAAACGGCTTATCGTTGCGAAACAAGATACACTCCTTAAAAAAGAACCGTTACAGTCGTTCGAGTTGTCCGAACAGGCGAAGGTTTCCGTACCCCGTGGCCGTTCGTATACCATTGTAAACAGTGTCGACGAAGGTTCGCATACTCGTGTGACCCTGGACTACGGCGCAGGTACATGGTACATCTACAACCCGCACTGGGACATTAAGGTGCCCGGATCGGTAGAGGAGTCGAGTGATGATGGTAAACATATCCTCCTTAACGTTCCCTACTACACCCAACTCGACTCCACAACCAATCACGCGGTCAGAATGTGCTTCAGCTCGAGCTGTGCTATGGCGGCTGAGTTCCTGCGGCCCGGGTGTCTTGGTGGTGGCCGTAATGCCGACGACGTATATATGAATAAGTATGTATTCAAGTACGGCGACACAACCAACCCAACGGCTCAAGTCCGCGCATTAGCAGATCTGAAAATTCATGCGGTGTTTCGGCAGAATCTTAGCCGGAAAGACATCGTACATCAGTTAAGTAAAGGTGTACCAGTACCTGTCGGCTACCTGCATAAGGGATATGTATCCAATCCGACTGGTGGCGGTCACTGGTGCGTGATTATCGGTATTGATCTGGATTCCGGGCATTACATTGTCAACGATCCGTGGGGAGATTGTGACCTCGTATATGGCGGCATGCTTGGGAACGCTAACGGTGCGAAAGTTCGTTACAGCTTCAAAAACTTCGAACCGAGATGGATGGCAGAGGGAGACAGTACAGGCTGGGGGCTAATTCTCAACCGGTAATCCACACCGCTAATGTAGTAAAAACCGTAACGGTTTCCTGGGAATATTGTGTAAAGTAGTACGGGGGTACTAGATACCTCTCTACTAACTCCTTATCTTCATGCTTACCACCGTCTCCCGTTCCCTGATTTCCGATCTTCTCGACTCTGTCCGTTACACCGCACTGCCCGCTTCACAGCAGGGCACGTATTCTCCCCGGTACAACGTTCGGATCGACGACGAAACCGCCCTGTACGAGATCGCCCTGCCCGGTTACGAGAAGTCGGAAATTGAAATTCGGCACTCCGATGATCGGCTTACGGTCTCAAGTGCCGCCAAACGCACCTACGATGCCAGCTACGTAGTCGCATCGAGCCAGGTAACTCCGTTTTCTCTGTCCTGGTCTGTTAAGAACGCCAAGGTCGCTAGCGCGAAGCTCGAGAACGGTATGCTGAGAGTTGTTATGAAACGAAGTGTGTCAGGAACTGGTGACCTGGTCGCCATTGAGTGACGTCGTGGTGTAGGGTGGCCGGGTAGACCAGTCACCCACACGACATGCTCACAACCAACGTATCCGAAGCCAGTAAGCACCTCAACGCTCTGATCCGAGGTAACATCAAGACCTCCGTCATGCTTTGGGGTGCACCGGGCATCGGCAAAAGCTCAATTGTTAACAAGGTTGCGAAAACCAATGAGATGGACGTGATCGACGTTCGTCTGAGTCAACTCGCACCTACCGACCTGCGCGGCCTTCCTTACGTCGACAACGGCACCGCGCGTTTCGCTCCCCCCAGCTTTCTACCGCAATCAGGCAAAGGCGTTCTGTTTCTAGACGAGGTGAACCTGGCACCCCCGGCCATCCAAAACGTCGCTATGCAGCTAGTCCTCGACCGTAAAGTTGGTGATTATAGCCTCCCCGACGAGTGGTTTGTCGTCGCTGCCGGTAACCGGGTCGAAGACCGGGCTGCAGTATCCCAAATGCCAGCCCCGCTGACCAACCGTTTCCTTCACCTCACCGTCGAGGCAGACCTGGCCTCCTGGAAAGAATACGCGTTGACCAGTGGTGTCGAGGAACAGGTAATCTCCTTCCTAACATTCCGTCCCAACCTTCTCCATAACTTCAACAAAAACGCAATCGCGTGGCCGTCCCCTCGCTCTTGGGAATTCGCTTCCGATCTTCTTAAAGTCGGCCTTCCTGTCGACGGTGCGGTGGGTGAAGGTGCGGCGGCAGAGTTCAAGAGCTTTGTAAAGCTGTACACCAAACTGCCAGACGTCGACAAGATTCTTGCGGGCGATAAGAACGTAAAAGCGCCGAAGGAACCATCACTTTGCTATGCGATCACCGGCGCACTAGTGTCTCGCTCTGAGGACGCCGACCACTTCTTCAACAGCATGATGTGGCTGATTGGGGCGACGACCGAGGATTATGTCGGCGTGTACATGACCGACGCGTTGACCAGAATGAAGGCAATGGGGATCCAGGGGCAGTTTGTCAGCAAGGTGACAAAGAGTGCGGATGCTAAAAAATTCGTAGCGAAGTACCAAGAACTGCTACGGTAAGGTTAGTCCCCCGAGGCGATGCTCACGTGTCGCCTCTTAACTTTTTCTTAACAATCGTCATGACCACGCCCTTCAAAGACCGGATGACCAAAACCCGGGTCAAGCTGCTCAAGCGCTCCCCGTTTTTCGGCACACTACTCATCAATGCACCCTGGCGCGAGGATACTTCAATCCCGACTGCGGCTACTGATGGGCGCGGCCTGATGTTCAACCCTGACTTCATGGACAAGTTGGACGATAACCAGGTCTCCGGTGTCACCCTTCATGAAGTGCTCCATTGTGCCATGATGCACGTCCCCCGGATGAAAGACTTATTCAAAGTCGATCCGGCCACATCAAATATCGCAGCGGACATCGTCGTCAATGGGATTATCGATGACAACAATCTCACTCTTCCCGATGGGGCGATAAGGGACAATAGCCTTAAGCACCTTAGTGTCCGGGAAATCTATCAAATCCTGAAGCAGAAGCAGGCGAAAGACCCGAACTACTTGAAGAATAAGTACGGGGTACAGACGGTCAATGTTTGCCTGGTTGACGGATCTGGCGATCCGGACGGGGATAGCAGCGGCGATCAGTTTGTCGATCAAGATGGCAACAAGGTCGAAGCGCCTGACTGGAAGGACGTCATGAACAAGGCGGCAACCATCGCCCGGATGAAGAAGGCGGGCCCAATGGGTGCGGCGATGGAACGCATCTTTAAGGAGTTGCTTGAGCCGACAATCGATTGGCGTACTATTCTTTATAAGTATATCACCGAATCCCGAAACGACTTCGACGGTTTCGACCGCCGTTTCATGTACAACAATACGTACCTGGACGATTTTTCCGGATCGAAAGTGCACGTCCTCGTATATATCGATGTCAGCGGTAGTATCGACGAGAAGATTCTGACTGAGTTCATGTCGGAAATTCATGGCGCGATCAGCTCGGTTAACGAAATCTCTGGCGAGGTTCATTGTTTCGACACCGAACTCCACTACGTGTGTAACATTGAAGACATTCAGACCGATTTCAAATTGATTGGTGGCGGTGGTACCTGCTTCGAATGTATCTTCAAGCACATTGAGTCATATCGTGAGGAGAACATGTCCACCGATCCGTCCCAAGTCCTGCCGATTATCCTGACCGACGGTTACGCCTCCTTCCATAACCTCCCTCGGACCGACCCACTCCTGTGGGCGATCTCCCCCGGCGGCCTACCCTCCTCCGACTTCCCCTTCGGCGACACCGT
>VFQT010000300.1_pt1 | contig 76950 bp, 74 predicted proteins | sample 3512381 | NCBI WGS metagenome assembly VFQT01 (sample SAMN10412376, study PRJNA504923) | tailings metagenome | isolation source: Relicate 2 Philex TSF3 active mining site | place: Philippines: Tuba, Benguet | collected 2017-08-29
ACAACCCGGCGAACTCGCACTTCTACAAGTTCGTCGCCATCGGAAAGTGCGCAAACCCGTCGTCATGCACCACTGCCGAGCAGACGGCACGTAATCCAGACACCGCAAAGGCCGCAGCCGAGGGCTCCACTGAACTTGGCCTCAAGGGTTACCTCGCCTCCATCACCAGTTCCGAGGAGAACGTTTTCGTGTCGTCCAAGATCGAGGGCGCAACGGGCGTGATCATCGGCGGCCGTGACGCCGATGAGGAAGGCACGTGGACGTGGGTCGGCGGCCCGGACAACGGCACCGCCTTCTGGAGGGGATGCTCGTCCACGGCGACGGTTCCCGGCACGGCGCTGGGCTATGCGTCATGGTCGAGGGGTGAGCCGAACAACTACATCGGGCAGACAGACAAGTGCGGCGCCGGTGCGCAGACAGCCACCGGCGAGGACTGCTTGGTCACCAACTGGACCGACAACTCCCCCAGCGAGCAGGAAGGCTTCTGGAATGACGTTCCGTGTGGCAACGACGCCTATACGTCGAAGCTCGTGGGCGGCTACCTGGTCGAGTACGGCAACAAGCCCGCCGGCGGTGACTTCAGCGGCGTCGACTTCGTCAACAGCACCATGACCGTGGCGGTGCCGGCGACCAAGCCGACGTTCCTCGACACGCTCTTCAACCTCATCGGGTTCAACAAGAAGACCCTCTCGAAGAGCTTCAAGCTCACCGTGAAGAAGCCGAAGACCAAGAAGGCCCCGGCGAAGACCATCACCTGCCCGAGGGTCAAGAGGCTGCGCTTCAGCTACACGCTGCTCTTCACGGAGGCCGGGCGCTACTCGTTCTACTTCACGAACTCCAAGGGCAAGCGCATCCCGATGGAGTGCGGCACAAAGATCAAGGACCGCGTCCTCACCGGGCCCATGTCCGCGCCGGTGATCCAGTCGGTGAGGGACAACGAGAAGCCTGTGATCACCGCCTACCTGGATGTGGCGGCGTCGCGCGACAAGGCGGACTACCCGCTGCTGAACGTGATCCTCAAGCGCAAGGACGGCACCCTGGTTCGCCAGGACCAGCCGAACCCGCCACTCGCGGGCACGCCGATCAGGTAGCGGCGGGCGGGCATGACGTACCCGAGGGGGGCGGTCGCGGAGATGCGGCCGCCCCCCTCGGCGTTCCGGTACCTACTTGCGGCGGGCCCGCACCTCGGCCTCGAGCGCGTCGAGCGCCGTGCGCATGCTGGCGATGGTGGCCTCGAGGTCGTGGTCCGCGGGGTGCTCCGCGATGTCCTCGCGGAGCTCCTCCTCCTGCTGCTCGCGGTGCCGCTCGCGGGCCTGCTCGAGCGAGTTGACCATGATGCCGATGAGCATGTTGAAGAAGATGAACACGGCCAGCAGCACGAACACGATGAAGTAGACCCAGCTCCATGAGCTGGTGGCGTCGACGGCCTCGGTGGCGATGGAGTTCCAGCCCTCGAGGGTGAGCACCTGGAACAGCGTGATCATCGCGGTGCCGATGTCGCCCCACTCCGCGGGCAGCACGTCGCCGTAGAGCATCCAGCCGAGGATGCCGAACACGTAGAGGACGAAGATGATGAGCAGGAACAGCGAGGCGATGGGCATGACCGAGCGCCCGAGCCCGCTGATGACCACCCGCAGGTCGGGCAGCACCGACACGATGCGCACCACGCGCAGGAGGCGAACCAGGCGCAGCAACTGCGCGTTGCTGGAGACGCCGGGGATGAAGACCGCCCCGATCACGATGACGTCGAAGATGTGCCATCCGCTCTTGAAGAAGTCGAGCGGATGGGTGGCGTAGGCGCCGAAGCGCAGGAGGATCTCCACGATGAAGATGCCGAGGAAGATCTCGTTGGCCAGCTCCAGCCCGGCGCCGTAGCGGTCGGTCACACCGGGGTAGGTCTCCAGGCCGATCACCACGGCGTTCAGCGCGATCACGCCGACGATGAACGGGTTGAACCATGACGCGTAGACGAGCCGCCCGCACTGGTGGGCGATGCGGGGCCGGATTCCGGTGAGGGGGGCGGTGGTCATGGCCGCGGCAGGATACGAAGTCGCATCGCGGTGAGCCGGGGAACGGGTGCGGATAGGCCCCTGGAGGTGGCCCTGCTAGCGCACCGTGCTCAGGGTGATGCCGTCACCGATCGGCAGGACGGCGGTGACCAGGGCCTCGTCCGCGACGGCCCCTGCGGCGAAGTCCCGCATGGCGGCCACCTGCCCGGCGTCCCCGGATGCTCCGAAGACATTGTCGGCCACGATGACGCCGCCGGGGCGCACCAGGCGGGCGCACTCGCGCAGGTACGCCGGGTACGACGGCTTGTCGGCATCGATGTACGCCAGGTCGTAGCCCGGGCCGAGGGCGGGGAGCGTGTCGAGGGCAGGACCCACGTGGATGGTCACCTGGTCGTGGTAGCCGGCCGCGCGCAGGTTGGTGGCCGCCACATCCGCGCGGTCGGGGTCGGCCTCCAGGCAGTCGAGATGGCCATCCGGTGCCAGGGCCGTGGCCATCCACAGCGCAGATGTGCCCACGAAGGTGCCGATCTCCAGCACGCGGTGCCCGCCGGTGGCGCGCACCAGCGCCTGCAGGAAGGCGCCCAGGTCGGGGTGGGTCATCATGTTCTCCCACTCATCCCCGGCCATTCGCCGCTGAAGGTCGGCGACGGGTGCCGGCACGGGCTGCACGGAATCCAGCCACGCCGCAAGGTCGGGGGTGATGGGGGTGCGCTCCACGCTCATCGGTTCTCCAGGTGTCTCAGGGGCCACAGGGCGAATGCGCCCACCACCAGCATCAGGCCCAGCGCCGCCAGGAGGCCGGGCCATGTCTGCGACCAGATGATCGTCCCCGTGAGCTCCGCGCTGCGCGCGGCGTCGAGGATGTAGGTGACGGGGTTGTACCGCGCGATGGCGCCCAGCCACCCCGTGAGCGCGCTCAGGGGCACGTAGGCGACCGACAGGAACACCGACAGGAACACCACCAGCTGCATGATGGGCGCGGCCTGCACCGTGCGCGCCCGGAGCGCCACGCCGATGGCCCAGAACGACGTGGCCGCCGCGAACATGAGCGCGAAGGCGAAGATGAGCAGGGTGGAGGCCACGCCGGGCAGCATGACGCCCCCGATCATGCCGGCCAGGAACACCACCACGGTGGTGAGCACGCTGCGCGCCTGCGCGGCCAGCATGGGGCCGAAGATGAGGGCGATGCGCGGCGCGGGGCTGGCCTGCAGCCGGTCGAAGAAGCCGCCCTCGAGGTCGCGGGCCAGCGTCATCCCCGAGTTGATGCCCGCGAACCCCGCGCCCATGACGATGGCCATCGGGATGGTGAACGCCAGGTAGGACTGGCCCTCGAACTGGGGCAGGGCACCGATGCCGTGGAACGCCCCCGCCGTGGCGATCAGGATGAACAGCGGCATCACCAGCGACGGGATGAAGACCGAGGGCACGCGGCGCACCAGGAGCAGGTTGCGCCCGGCGAGCCCCAGGCTCACGGTGAGCACCCTCACGCCGCCACCCGCAGCCTGCGGCGCAGCGCGATGGCCGACGCACCGATGGTGATGACGGCGAGCCCCAGGGCGATGCCGATCCCTGCGAGGGCGGTGCCCGGCGTGGCCCCGCCGATGACCTCCAGGCGCATGGCCTCCACCAGGTAGCTGATGGGGTTGGCCCGGGCCACCGCGGCGTACCAGCCGGTCATGGTCTCGATGGGGAAGAAGGCCGACGAGAAGAACAGCAGGGCGAAGAACAACGGGAACATCCCCTGCACGGCCTCGCCCGATCCCGTGCGAAGGGCCAGGTACACGCCGAGGCCGCCCACCGCGGCGGCGAACAGCGCGGCGATGACCAGCACGATCAGGAAGCCGAGCACCCCCGCCTGCACCCGCGCGCCGAATACCCACGCGATGGAGATGAAGAGCACGGCCTGGAACACGCCCAGCGCCACCGACGCCCCAAGCCGCCCGGTGAGGATGGCCACCCGGGAGATGGGCGAGGCCACCAGGCGGTCGAAGAAGCCCCCCTCGATGTCGGTGGCGAAGGCGGCCCCGGCCGTGGTGCCGCCGATGAGGACGCCCTGGATGATGGCCCCGCACACCGCGAAGTCGAGGAAGCCCCGCACCGGCGGGAACCCCGGCACCAGCCCGGGCGCCCCGCCGAACGACGCGGTGAAGATGGCCATGAGCACCAGGGGGAAGAACAGCGCCGGGAACCAGGCCTGCGGCAGCCGGATGGTGGTGATGATGGATCGCCACGCCAGCGCGGCGGTCTGGCGCACGGCGGGTGCCGCGGCGCTCACGCCACCGCCCCGTCCGCCTCCGCGCCCTCCAGGTGGCGACCGGTGCACTTGAGGAACACGTCATCCAGCGTGGGCTCGGCCAGGTCGATCGACTGGAACCGCACCCCGGCGTCGTCCAGCGCCCGCACGGCGTCGGCCATGGCCGACGATCCGCCGGGCAGCCGCACGCCCGCGCCGCCCGCCACCGACCCCGGCACGATGGGGCCGAACCTCTCGAGCACGGCGGCCACCTGGCCGGGGTCCACGCCGTCACCGGCGGTCACCGTGAGCAGCGGCTCGCCGATCTCGGCCTTGAGCGCGGTGGGGGAGCCGTCGGCCACGATGCGCCCGCCATCGATGATGGCCACGCGATCGGCCAGCTGGTCGGCCTCCTCGAGGTACTGCGTGGTGAGGAAGATGGTGGTGCCGTGCTCGGCGTTGAGGCGGCGCACCTCCTCCCACAGCGCCACGCGGGACGTGGGGTCCAGCCCCGTGGTCGGCTCGTCCAGGAACAGCACCACGGGCTCGTGCACCAGCGAGAGCGCCAGGTCGAGGCGGCGGCGCATGCCGCCCGAGTAGGTGCCCACGCGGCGGTCGGCGGCGTCCTCGAGCCCCACGCGCCCCAGGAGCTCATCGGCCCGCGCGCGGCACCCGGCCCGCGAGAGCCCGTGCAGCACGCCCTGCAGGCGCAGCAGCTCGCGCCCGGTCATGTAGGGGTCGATGGCGGCGTCCTGCAGCGCCACGCCGATGCGTCGGCGCACCGCGTCCGCGTCGGTCATCACGTCGAACCCGGCCACCTTCGCCGTGCCGGAGGACGGGCGCAGGAGCGTGGTGAGCATGCGCACCGTGGTGCTCTTGCCGGCCCCGTTCGGCCCGAGGAACCCGAACACCCCGCCGGCGTCCACGCGCAGCGTGACGCCGTCCACGGCACGGACCCCGCCCTTGTACTCGCGCACCAGGTCGCGGGTCTCGACTGCCGGTTCGCTCACTCCGTCCACCTTACAACCATGCCGGTGGAGGGGTGCGCCGGGAGGGCGCCGCTAGAGTCAGGGGCATGCCGAAGGGTGAGGACCAGGCCGAGCGGCTGGCGCGTCTGGCGCGCGAGGCGCATGAGCGGGCCGAGGCGCATGACCTGGCCGCCGACGGCGGCGAGGCCAGCGACGCGCACCACCACCCCGCAGAGGCCGCCACCGACGCAGAGGCACGCGAGCGCGAGCTGCGGGCGCACCTGCGCCTGCGCGAGGAGGAGGAGCGCCTGCTGCGCCTTGCCGAGGCGGCCCAGCGCGGGGAGTACGGAATCTGCATCGACTGCGGGGAGAAGATCCCCGAGGCCCGCCTGGAGATCGTCCCCGACGCCGAGCGCTGCGTGGCCTGCCAGCAGGCGGCCTCCGGCGGCCGCCGCCGCTAGGCCGACGGCGATCCCGACGTGATGGGGCGCGCCAGCCGCCACAGCGCGGCCACGCCCGCGGCCCACACCAGCCCCGCCACGGCCACGTGGAACACCACCACCTGCCACGGCAGCTGGTTGCGCCACTGCACCTCGCCGATGATCACCTGCACCACGAACAACGGGATGAACAGCAGGGCGGGAACCATGAACCCGCGATCGCTGCGCCGCGCGCGGGCCACGATGGCGATGATGATCCCCACCACGCCCAGCAGGATCACGGCGCGCACGTGCCAGTACGCCGCGGTGTCCAGGGTGCCGAAGCGGTGGTTCACGTCCGGGTCGCCCGAGTGCGGGCCGGCGGCGGTCACCAGCACGCCGCTCACCAGGGTGGTGGACAGGGCCACGGCTCCCAGTGCCGCCAGCCATCCGGACGCGGCCGACACGGCGCGCCGCACGTGCCGCAGGACGTCGTCGGCGCCGAGGAAGGCGATCACGCCTGCACCCAGCGCCACCAGCGACAGCACGAAGTGCGCGCCCACCAGCAGCGGGTGCAGCTCGAACACCACGGTCACCGCACCCAGCGGCACCTGGCCCACGGTGGCCACGGCGGCCACGATGGCCGCGATGCGGGTGCCGCGGGTGGCTGCGCGCGCGAACGACACCACGATGGCCGACAGCACCACCCCGCCCATCACCACGGCCGACAGCAGGCGATTGCCGTATTCGATCCACGCGTTGATGTCCATGGCCGGGACGACGCTGGTGTTCTCGCACAGGGGCCAGTCGGTGCAGCCGAGGCCCGACTCGGTGAGCCGCACGAACCCGCCGCTGGGGATGATGATCCACAGCAAGGCCATGGCCACCCCGGTGAACCACCACATGCCCCGCGGCGAGGTGCAGGCGGCCCAAGCGCGCCTCATGCCCCCCGGGGAGGGGGCGGTGCCCGAATGCGTGGTCACGCGCCGATGGTAGACCCGCCCCGCCCCGCGGCCGAGGGGACGACCGTCCATGCCGACCGCGACGAATCGCCCCCGCGCGGGCTCGGCGCGGGCCTGGGCGTGACGGTGCTGGCGGTGGGGCTGGCGGTGGCGTTCGCCGCCGGGCTGGAATCGCCCGTGGAGACCGCCGTGCACGTGGTGGGCGCGCAGGCGCAGCCGCCCCAGGCGGGTGCGCCGCCCACCACCCCCGGCGGCCGGCCACTGGCGGCGGCGTTCGGGGTGCCGTTCCCCGATCTGGCGCCCCGGCTGGGGTGGCGCCCCGTGGCTCGTCGGGCCGATGTGGTGGACGGCCGCCGGGTGAGCACCCTGCAGTACGGCCGGCAGGGGCGCCGCCTGTCCTACTCCATCGTGGATGGCGCGCCACTGCCGCCGCCGCCCGGCGCGGTGCGCGTGCCATCGCGCGGCGCCGCGGCCGTGCAGTTCGACACCGGTGGGCGCACGGCCGTCATGCGTGCCCGCGGAGGGCACACGGTGGTGGTGTCGGCGGCGGGCGTGCCGCGGGCGGCGGTGGTGCGGGCGGCACGGGCCGGATGAGCGGGACCCCCGGACGCCAGGAGGGCCCGGGACCCCTCGACGCGCTTCCCGGCGACGCCATGGTGCTGCGCGCGGCCGAGGAGTCGCTCGCCGGCAGGCGCTCGGGCGTGCGCCGGTTCACCCCCTTCCTCGGGCCTGCCTTCATCGCGGCGGTGGCCTACGTCGACCCCGGGAACTTCGCCACCAACATGGCGGCCGGCGCGGAGTACGGCTTCCTCCTGGTGTGGGTGGTGGTGGCCGCCGTGCTGATGTCCATGCTCATCCAGTCGATGTCGGCCAAGTTGGGCATCGCGTCGGGGATGAACCTGGCCGAGGCCTGCCGCGCGCGCTACTCGCGGCCGGTCACGCGTGGCCTGTGGGTGCAGGCCGAGCTGGTGGCCATGGCCACCGACGTCGCCGAGTTCGTGGGCGCGGCCCTGGGGCTGTACCTCCTGTTCGGCATACCGCTGCTGCCGGCCGCGGTCATCACGGCCGTGGCGTCGTACGCCATCCTGGCCATGCAGGCGCGGGGCTTCCGCCGTCTGGAGGCCGTGATCGCGGCGTTCGTGGGCGTGATCGTGGTGGCGTTCGCCGTGCAGGTGTTCCTCGTCAAGCCGTCCGCAGCCCACGTGGCGGGCGGGCTGGTGCCGGGCTTCGAGGGGCCGGGCAGCGTGCTGCTCGCGGTGGGCATCCTTGGGGCCACCGTCATGCCCCACGTCATCTACCTGCACTCGGCCCTCACCCAGCGGCGCATCCCCGTGGCCGATCCGGCGGCCAAGCGGCGGCTGTTCCGGTTCGAGGTGATCGACGTGGTGGTGGCCATGACCATCGCGGGGCTCGTGAACCTGTCGATGCTCGTCATCGCCGCCACGGCCTTCAACGCCACCGGCATGACCACCGTGGGCGAGGACCTCACTGAGGTCTTCGATGGCCTGGGCGCCGTGGTGGGCGGCCACGCGGACATCCTGTTCGGCGTGGCGCTGTTGGCGTCGGGCCTGTCGTCGTCGAGCATCGGCACCCTGGCGGGGCAGGTGGTGATGGAGGGCTTCATCCGGCGTCGCATCCCGGTGTGGTTGCGCCGCGCCATCACCATGGCGCCGGCGTTCGTGGTGCTGGCGCTGGGCATCGACCCGGTGCTGGCGCTGGTCATCTCGCAGGTCATCCTGTCCTTCGGCATCCCCTTCGCGCTCATCCCGCTGATCCAGGTCACGTCCGACCGGCGGCTGATGGGCGGGCTGGTCAACCGGCGCATCACGGTGGCTGCCGGGGTGGCGATCGCAACGGTGGTCATCGCCCTCAACGCCGTGCTGCTGGCGCTCACCTTCGGGGTGGCGTGATGCGCGTGCGCGCGATGCTCGGTGCCCTGCTGGTGGTGCTGGCAGGTGCGTGCGCGGCGTCCGGCGCGATGGTGGAGCCGCCAGGCGGCGCCCTGGTGGACTCCCCGCCCGGGGTCGTGCGGGTGCTGGTGGACGCACCGGTGGAGCCCGCGCTCGCGCGCGCGCAGGTGCGCGGGCCCGGCGGGGCCCGGGCCGCGGTGGCCCGCGTGGAGCCCGGCGATCCCCAGGCCATCGTCGTGCCCGTGCCGGCCGATGGAGACGGCACCTACCGGGTGGCGTGGTGGGGACTCACCACCGACGGCCACCCCGTCGCCGGCACCACGGCGTTCTCCGTGGGCGCCCGCGCCCCGGCCGCCGGGGCGGTGGAACCCGCTGGCGCGGAGTCCACGTCACCCCTGGCCGTCGTCGCGCGCTTCCTGGTGCTGGTGGGGGTCCTGGGCACCGCCGGGATGGCGCTTGCACGGGAGTGGGCGGTTGGCCGCGCGTGGGCGGTGGGCGGCATCGCGCCCCCCGGCCAGGACCGTTCGGCCGCGGTGCGGGATGCGGCGTCGGCGGCCGCGCCGCGGCCCGTGCGCCGATGGTGGATGACCTGGTGGGGCCTGATGGCGGCCTGGGGGATCGGGTTGGCCGTGGCGCTCCCCGTGCAGGCCACGTCCGTGGGCGGCCAGTGGGGTGCCCTGCTGGGCGATTCGCGCTGGGGCACGGCCTGGCTCGGGCTCCTGGTGCTGGCCCTGGTGGCTGCCGGGGCCGGCCTGCTGGCGCGCCGGGGCGACCCATCGGCCGGCCCGGCCCCCGCGCGCATGTACGCCATCGCGGTTCCGGGACTGCTGGGCGCCATCCTGCTGTCGTGGTCGGGGCACGCCGCCAGCGGCTCCGATGCCACCCTGGGCGTCATCATTGACGTGGTGCACGGATGGGCAACGGCCGCGTGGCTTGGCGGGCTGGTGATGCTGCTGGCGCTGGCCCTGCCGCTGCTCGCGGCATTGCCCACGGGCGACCGGGTGTCGCTGGGCGCGGCCGTGGTGGTGAGGTTCTCGTCGCTCGCGGTTGCCGCCGTGGTGGTGCTGGTGATCACGGGCGTGTACCGCGCGCTGGCCGAGCTCCCATCGCTGGAGGCGCTGTGGACCACCGACTACGGCCTGGTGCTGCTGGCCAAGCTGGCGGTGTTCGGCGTGATGCTGGTGCTGGCGGCCTGGAACCGCCTGGTGCTGCATCCACGGCTGGAGCGCGCCGCCCTCGGGCTGGGTGACGGCCACGCGGGGGAGGGGCCGTCCGCTCTGCGCGCCAGCGTGCGCGCCGAGGTGGCGCTGGGCGCGGTGGTGATGGCGCTGGTGGCGGTGATGGTGGGCCTGATGCCCCCGACCTGACCGGCATCATGCGGTGCATGGCATCGCAGGAGCCGCGCACGCGGGTGTATGAGGTGGACGAGGTGGTGAGCGCGCTCGAGCGCGTCATCTCCACCCACACCCGGGCGGTCTACATCCGCGGCGAGGTGGTGAACCTGCGCAGTGGCCGTGACGGCCGCGTCTTCTGGTTCCGGCTGGAGGACCCGCGGGACGACCACGACGCCCGGCTTGACTGCATGGCGTTCTCCACCGACATCGCCCAGGGCCATGTGCTGTCGGATGGGGGCGTGGTGCAGGCCCTGGCGCGCACCGAGTTCTCGCGCCGTGATGGGCGCCTGGTGGTGCGCCTGCGGCGCATCGAGCCCGCGGGCGAGGGCGAGATCCTCCGGATGATCGAGGAGCGGCGGGAGCGGCTGGCGGCCGAGGGCCTGTTCGACCCGGCCCGCAAGCGCCCGGTGCCGTTCGTGCCGCGGGGCGTGGGGCTGGTCACCGCCGCCGCGGGCGCGGCGCGGGCCGACGTGCTGCGGCGCATCGAGGACCGCTTCCCGGTGCCCGTGGTGGTGGCCCATGCGGCCATGCAGGGGCCCGCATGCGCGGGCGAGGTGAGCGCCGCCATCGCCGCCCTCGACGCCGATCCCCGGGTGGACGTGATCGTGGTCGCCCGCGGCGGGGGGTCACTTCAGGACCTGCTGCCCTTCAGCGACGAGCAGGTGGTGCGCGCCATCCGCGCGTCCGGCACGCCGGTGGTCGCCGGCATCGGCCACCAGCCGGACATCACGCTGGCGTGCCTGGCGGCCGACGTGGTGGCGGCCACGCCCACCGCCGCCGCCGATGTTGTGGTGCCCGATGGCGATGCGCTGCGCGATGACCTGCGCGCCCTGGGGCGCAGGGTGCGCGCCGGGGCCGTGCGCGCCCGGGATCGCGCGCGCGGCGACCTGCGCCTGCTCGGCGCGCGGCCCGGGCTGCTGCATCCGCACCGCGCGGTGGTGCACCGCCGCCGCGAGGCGGTGGCGGGACTGGCGCACCGCATGGCGTGGGCTTCGCGCGGCGCCGTGGCGGTGCCCGCCCGTGACCTGGCGACCCTGGGGGCGCGGAGGCACCGCGCCATTGGCGGCGTGCAGTCCGGGGCTGCCGCACGACTGGCCGTGCTCTCCGCCCGCCTCGGCGCGGGCGATCCCGGCCGCCCCCTGGCCGAGGGCTTCGCGCTGGTGCGCGATGCCCGGGGCGCGGTGGTCACGTCGGCGGCCGCGGCGCGGGCGGCCGGACGGCTCACGCTGGAGTTCGGAGACGGAACCGTGGGCGCCCGGGTGGGCGCGGAGGAGGATGCATGAGCGACGACCCGGTGGATCAGATCCCGGACGACATGGCGTTCGAGGACGCCATGGCCGAACTGGAGGACTGCGTGGACCGGCTGGAGTCGGGCGAGGCCGGGCTTGACGAGGCCGTGCGGCTGTTCCGTCGCGGGGCCGCCCTGCAGGCGTGGTGCGAGGCGCGCCTCGATGCCATCAGCGCGCAGATCGAGGAACTGACCGGCGCCGAGGATGGCGCCGACGACCACTAGCTCAGCCGGCGTCCCCGGCCGGTCGCACCCAGATGGTGCGGCGCGCGGTGGAGAACGGCAGCGGTGCCGGCGCGCGCAGCACCGTCACGCCATCCTGCTTCTCGCGGCGCGTCACCCAGGCCCGCGCCCGGAGGTCGGTCATCCCGGCCGCGAACGCGACCCCGGCCAGCAGGGCGGCGAACTGCACCCACGCGAAGAGCGCGATCACGATGAGCACGGCCGCGATGATCACGGGCAGGCCGGCGCGGCGCAGGGTGGCGCCGTCGGGCTCCACCTGGAGGCCTGTCGGCGCCGCCGGGGCGTCGGCCACGGCCTTCTGCAGCCAGCCGCCGCTCACCACCACCTGCGCCAGCCCGAACACCAGGGCCACGATGATGAACGGGATGATGGCCCGGCCGGGACCGCCGTCGATGAGCACGGCCGTGGCCACCGCTCCCGCCACGCCCACCACGGCCAGCCCTCCGCCGGTGATGGCGAGGTCGCGGGAGATGGGAGAGGCCACCGGCACGTGCGGGACTAAACCACAACCAGCGTGAGCGAGCGCGGCTGCCCATTGCGGGGCGTGGCGGTCACCACCCAGCGGCCGCGGCCAAGCGACGCACCTCCAAGGCTGCCCTGCAGCACCACGGCGTTGGGCCCCTGGGGACCGGACAGGGAGATGGACCCGGCCACCGTGGACGATCCCGCGCGCCGCGCGGTGATGCGCACCCTGCTGGCCGATGAGAGGCCGAACGTGATGCGGATGGCCTGCCCCGGCCGCACGCGCGAGGGCCGCGCGCGCAGGTCCACCACCAGCGCCGGGGCGGTGGCGGGGGCCCCGGTGAGACCCGTGGCGGCCATCACGCCCGAGGGCGCGATGGCGGGCTCGGCGGCGGGGTTGGTCCACTGCCACGCCACCGGTGCCACGCCGTCGTCCCCGATGGCGGCCTGCGGGGACGTGGCGGGACGTCCGGGGTCGCTGATCACCGCGGGCTCACCGAACGCCCCTCCGGCCGGCCTCAGCACGGCCTCGGCCACGGCCATGCCGCCCGCCTGCGCGGGCCAAGCCACCACCGCCGCGCCGCTGCCGCTCACGGCCAGGGACGGTGCGCCCGCGATGGACGCAGGCGCCGAGAGATCGGCCGGGTCACTCCACGGCCCGCCGGGCATGCGGCTCGCGGCCTGCACCACCCCGCTGCGGCTCCACGCCACCACCGCCGCGCCCGTGGCATCCACGGCCGCGCGGGCGCCGCGTACCTGGGCTGCCGGGCGCGAGAGGTCGGAGGGCGCGGTCCACTCGCCGGTCACGGCGCGCGCGGCGGCCTGCGCGGTGACGGCGCCCCCCCGCGTGAGCGTCCATGCGGCCACTGCCGTGCCATCGGGCGCCAGCGCCACCGAGGGGTCCACCACCACGGCGGTGCTGGGGGGCGATACCGTGACGGCCGGCGAGAAGCCCCCGGCCGGTCCGCGGGTGGCGGCGCGCACGCGGTAGGCCCCGGCCTGGTCGCCGCGCCACGCCACGATCACTCCTGTCGGACCGCCTGCCACCGCCGGCGTGGACGCCCTCTCCCCGATGGGCGAGACGGCCGAGACCGCGCCGAACCTGCCGTCGCCGCGACCGCATGCGGCCCGGATGACCGAACCCCCCCGGCCGTCATCGGCCGCCCATGCCACCAGCGGCTGGCACCCCAGGCCGAAGGCCACGCGCGGAGCGGATGCCACCTGGCCGCGAGGCGAGAGCGTGGCCCCCGGCAGGAACCGTCGGCGCTCCGGCCTGAGGCTGGCCCGCACGCGGCCGTCCTGCACCCATGCCACCGCTGCGCGCCCGTCCCGCGTCATGGCGGCCGCCACGTCCGATGCGCCCCTGCCGCTGCCGGGCACGCGGGCCGGTGAGAACCACGGCCCGCCCGGCGTCCGCAGGGTGGCCTGCACCCCGTCGCGCGTGGCCCACGCCGCCACGGCGCGCCCGGCGTCGTTGCCGGCGACGGCGGGCGGCCCCCCGCCGCGGACGGGCGGCGACACCGCGGTGGGCGGGAGCCACGGCCCGGTGGCCAGCGCGACGCCGGGCGTGGTGACGAGGAGCGCGGTGAGGGCCGTGCGCAGCACGGGGCAATCGTAGGGGCGCGGGGAAGGGAGGGCGGCATCCCCGTCGAAACATCACGACGTGCCACCCGACGCAACTGAACTCGCCGAGGTCCTCCGCCGCGATTACGAGCGGTTCAGCCCGGCCCAGCAGGCCCTGGCCCGCTACCTGGTGGACCACCTGGCGGAACTGCCCCTGGTCTCCGCCCACGAGGTGGCCCAGGCGGCGCACTGCAGCCCGGCCACCGTGGTGAGGTTCGCCCAGGCCCTGGGTTACGCCGGCTACCCCGAACTGCAGCGCACCGTGCGCCAGGCGCATCGGCCCGGGCTCGGCGTGCGCGCCGTGGGAGGCCCCGGCACCGGCAATCGCGTGCAGGTGCTCGACACCGACCGCCTCGCCCTCGAGGACGTCTCCGCGCGACTTGGCGCGGACGGCGTGCAGCCGCTCATCACGCCCCTGGCGGGGGTGGCCCCGCTCGTGGTGGCCGGAGACGCCGTGGCGCGGCCCGTGCTGGCCCTGCTGGAGGACCGCCTCGCGCGCGCCGGCCGGGAGGTGCTGGTGGTGGACTCGGGCGAGCCACGGGTGCGCATGCGCCTTGGCGCGCTTGCCCGGGGCGGCGGCCTGATCGCCGTCTCCGTGGGCAAGGACACCCGGGTGGCCGAGTACGCCGTGGCGGCCGCGCGCGCGGCGGGGGCGCCGGCGGTGGCCCTGGTCGACTCCAGCCTGTCGGCCGCGGCGCGTGCCCCGGTGGTGCGCGTGGTGCCCGCCGAGGAGCGCGGCGGCGAGCCCAGCCTCACGGCCCTGGTGGCCGTGGCGCAGGCCTTGGCGCATGGCCTGGCGGCGCACCAGGTTGCGCGCAGGACGCTGACGGCCATCCCCGCCTAGTCATCTTCGTTCTACACTCCCGGCGGATCCCGACCAGGAGTGACGTGAGTTGAGCGACGAGGTCACAGGCACCGACGCGGTGAAGGCCGGTCTCGCCCGCATGCTCAAGGGCGGCGTGATCATGGATGTGGTCACCCCCGAGCAGGCGAAGATCGCCGAGGACGCCGGCGCGTGCGCCGTGATGGCGCTGGAGCGCATCCCGGCGGAGATCCGTCGCCACGGGGGCGTGGCGCGCATGAGCGACCCCGAGATGATCATGGGCATCCAGGAGGCCGTCACCATCCCGGTCATGGCCAAGTGCCGCATCGGCCACCACGTCGAGGCCCAGGTGCTGCAGTCGCTTGAGATCGACTACATCGACGAGTCCGAGGTGCTCACCCCCGCCGACGAGGCCAGCCACGTGGACAAGCGCGCGTTCACCGTGCCGTTCGTGTGCGGCGCCACCAACCTGGGCGAGGCGCTGCGCCGGGTGGCCGAGGGCGCGGCGATGATCCGCACCAAGGGCGAGGCCGGCACCGGCAACGTGGTGGAGGCCGTGCGCCACATGAAGACCATCACCCAGGACATCCGCCGCGTGGTCACGGCCACGGCCGAGGAGCGCTTCGCCATCGCCAAGGAGATGGCGGCGCCGCTCGAACTGGTGGAGTGGGTGGGAGCCAACGGCCGCCTGCCCGTGGTCAACTTCTCGGCCGGTGGCATCGCCACCCCGGCCGATGCCGCGCTCATGATGTACCTGGGCGCCGAGGGCGTGTTCGTGGGCAGCGGCATCTTCATGAGCGAGGACCCGCCCGCCCGCGCCCGCGCCATCGTGGAGGCCACCACGCACTGGGACGACCCCGCCGTGGTGGCGCGGGTGTCCCGCGGCCTGCGCGAGGCCATGCCCGGCATCGAGATCGGGGAGCTCGGCGAGGCCGGGCTGCTGCAGACCCGGGGCTGGTGAGCGCGGGGCAGGCATCCCGGCCGCGCATCGGCGTGCTGGCGGTCCAGGGGGCCGTGTCGGAGCACGAGGAGGCGCTGGCCGACGTGGGCGCGCGCACCAGCCGGGTGCGCACGGCGGATGACCTGCAGGGCCTGGACGGCCTGGTGATACCGGGGGGCGAGAGCACCACGTTCGGCCTGGTGGCCGGTGAGTCGGGGTTGCTGGATGCCCTCCGGGCGCGCATCGACGGCGGCCTGCCGGTGCTGGGCACCTGCGCGGGAATGATCATGCTGGCCGACGGCATCGCCGGCGGGGGCCCGCAGCCCCTGGTGGGCGGCATGGACATCGTGGTGCGGCGCAACGCATGGGGCCGCCAGGTGCGGTCGTTCGAGGCCGACGTCGCCGTTCCCGTGCTGGGGGATCCCCCCATGCGCGGTATCTTCATCCGTGCCCCCTGGATCGAGTCCGCCGGACCCTCGGTGGAGGTCATCGCAGAGCACGGGGGCCACGCGGTCGCGGCCCGCGATGCCACGCGCATCGTGGCGGCGTTCCACCCGGAGCTCACGGGGGATCGCAGGTTGCACCGCATGTTCGTGGATGGCGTCCGGGAGCGGGACGCGGGACAGCAGCACGAGGAGGACACCGTTGTCGGGGCACAGTAAGTGGGCCACCATCAAGCGCAAGAAGGGCGCCGCCGACGCCAAGCGCGGCCAGCTCTTCTCCAAGTTGTCGCGGGCCATCACCGTGGCCGCCCGCGAGGGCGGGGGCGACCCGTCCACCAATGCGGCCCTGGCCACCGCGGTGGAGAAGGCGCGCGCCAACTCCATGCCCAAGGACAACATCGAGCGCGCCATCCAGAAGGGCACCGGCGGCGGCGACGGCGCGGTGGACTACGAGGCGGTCACCTACGAGGGCTACGGGCCCGGTGGCGTGGCCATCATCTGCGTGGCGCTCACCGACAACCGCAATCGCACGGCCAGCGACGTGCGGCACATCTTCACCAAGAACGGATCCGAGCTGGGCACGCCCGGCAGCGTGGCGTGGCAGTTCGAGCGCAAGGGGATCATCCTGGTGGACGGCGAGGGCGTGGACGAGGAGGCCCTCATGGACGCCGCCCTGGAGGGGGGCGCCGAGGACATCAGCGAGGATGGCTCCCAGTGGCAGGTGGTCACCGAGCCCGTGGACCTCTCGGCCGTGCGCGCGGCGCTGGAGGGCGCGGGATTCGCGGCGGCGTCCGCGGACATCACCATGCTTCCCAAGACAACGGTGGAGACCGGCGAGAAGGAAGCCCGCCAGCTGCTCCGCCTCATCGACAGCCTCGAGGAGAATGACGACGTCCAGGACGTCTATGCCAACTTCGACATCTCCGAGGAGGTCATGGAGGCCGTCGCCGGCTAGGGCGGTGGCACCGTGATCGTGCTGGGGATCGACCCCGGCCTGGCCAACACCGGGTACGGCGTGGTGCGGCGCGCCGGCAGCCGAATGGAGGTGCTGGCCCACGGCACCCTGCGCACGAGGCCGTCCACGCCCACCGAGGACCGCCTGCTTGCCCTCCATGAGGGCCTGGCGGAGGTGATCACGGCACAGTCACCCGACGTGGCCTGCATCGAGGCCTTCTTCGTGCACCCCGTGAGCAAGGCGGCCATGGGCATGGCCGCGGCGCGCGGCGCCCTGCTGGTGGCCTGCGCCCGGTCGGGCCTGTCGGTGGCCGAGTACACGCCCACGGCCATCAAGCAGTCCATCGCGGGCAACGGCCGGGCAGGAAAGGACCAGGTGCGCGCCATGGTGGCGCGCCTCACGGGCGTGGACACCGGTACCGACCATGCCGCCGACGCCATCGCGGCGGCCATCTGCCACGCCTCGGCCGGTCCCCTGCAGGCCGCCATCGGCGTCCGGGAGCGGCGATAACCTCCGCCGCATGATCCGCTTCGTGCGCGGCCACCTGACGGCCGCCGATGCCGATGGCGTGGTGGTGGGGATGGGCGGCATGGGCTTCCACGTGCGCGTCTCCGATTCCACGCGGGCCGATCTCCCCGGCATCGGCAGCGAGGTGGTGCTGCACACCCACCTGGTGGTGCGCGAGGACGCCCTCGACCTCTATGGCTTCTCGGATGAGTCGGAGCGACTGATCTTCGCCGCGCTGCTGGGCGTGAACGGCGTGGGTCCCCGCAGCGCACTTGCCATCTGCGGCCTGGGAACCCCGCAGGCCCTGGCGCTCGCCATCGGCGGCGGGGACGTCGGGTACATCTCCAAGGCGGCGGGCGTGGGCAAGAAGACGGCCGAGCGGGTCATCCTGGAGCTGCGCGACAAGGTTGGCATCGCCGGCGGGGCGGGCATTCCCGCGCCCGCCACCGGGGTCCGCGGCGGGGCACGGGAGGGCCTGGTGGCGCTGGGCTTCCCGCCCGACCAGGTGGACGCCGCGCTGGCCGGTGCCGACGCCGACCTCGACGAGGAGGCCCTCATCCGCCACGGCCTCGCGGTCCTGGGGCGCTAGGCATGGAGGACCGCCTGGCCAGCCCCGACGAGTCGCCCGGCGAGGAGGGCATCGACACCTCCCTGCGCCCGAAGTCGCTCGAGGGCTTCATCGGGCAGGAGTCGGTGCGCCAGCAACTGGGCATCTTCCTCCAGGCGGCCCGCCAGCGGCAGGAGGCCCTCGACCACGTCCTGCTGGCCGGTCCCCCGGGGTTGGGCAAGACCTCGCTGGCCATCATCCTGGCCGCTGAGATGGGCGTGGAGATCACCATCACCAGCGGCCCGGTGCTGGAGCGCAAGGGCGACCTGGCGGCCATCCTCACGGCGCTGGGTCCCGGTGACGTGCTGTTCATCGACGAGATCCACCGCCTCAACCGGTCGGTGGAGGAAGTGCTGTACCCGGCCATGGAGGACTTCCAGCTCGACGTGGTGCTGGGCCAGGGCCCGCAGGCCCGCACCCTGCGCCTGGACCTGCCGCGCTTCACGCTGGTGGGGGCCACCACGCGGTCGGGCCTCCTCACCACCCCGCTGCGCGACCGGTTCGGCGTGGTGCAGCGCCTCGACTACTACGGCCCCGACGACCTCTCGCGCATCATCCTGCGCTCCGCGGAGCTGCTGGAGGTGGACATGGCTCCCGATGGCGCGCTGGCCATCGCCGTGCGCTCACGGGGCACCCCGCGCATCGCCAACCGGCTCCTGCGGCGCGTGCGCGATGTGGCGCAGGTGAAGGACATGGGCCGCGTGGACCGCCAGGTGGCCGAGCAGGCACTCGCCCTGCTGGAGGTGGACCAGGCCGGCCTCGATGACCTGGACCGCAAGATCCTCACCCACCTGGCCGTCACGTTCTCCGGGCGCCCCACGGGCCTCGGCACCCTGGCCGACGCCGTGGGGGAGAGCCCGGACACCATCGAGGACGTCTACGAGCCCTTCCTCCTGCAGCAGGGCCTCCTGGCGCGCACCCCGCGTGGCCGCGTGGCCACGGCACGTGCCTATGTGCACCTGGGGATCGAGGTGCCGCGTGAGGTGCGCGCGCAGGGCGACCCCCAGGAGCCCCTGTTCGGCGACGACGCGCCGGGGGCCGCCTGGGGGTCGGTGCCCTAGCCCTTCTGGGTGAAGGTCATCTCGAGGTTCACTCCCTCGGGAATCGACTCCACGGCGTCGAGCGTGAACGCGTAGACCGATCCGCCGGTGGTGAACTCGGCGTCGCTGATGTCGTAGGCGCCCTCGTACTCCGGGTCCACCTCGATGGTGGGCTCGCCCATGTTCGTGCCCGTGAGCTCGATGGCGATGCGCTCGTTCGCGGCGCCCCCGCCCAGGGGCACCTTCACCGAGCAGGCCTCCTCGGCGCCCACGCAGGGGATGGTCTTCGCCACTGCCGTGGTGGACGTGGAGGCCGTGGCGGTCTCGGCGGTCTCGGCGGGGGCGGCCGTGGTGGTGGTGTCGGAGCTGCCGCAGCCGGCCAGCGTGAGGGCGGCGCCGGCGGCGCCGAGGACGGCGATGGAAGCGATGCGACGGCGGATCATGTGGTTCCTCCGATTGGGGTGGCGGCGCCGCGGGTGGACCCGGGGCGCTTGTGCTCGAGGACCTCGCGGTAGATCTCCTCGATGCGGTCGGTGACGCGCGGCCAGTCGAACTCGGCCTCCACCGCCTTTCGCCCCTGCACGGCGATGTCCTCGGCGCGGGCGGGGTCGTCCAGCACCTCGGCCAGGCCCCGCGCCAGCTCGGCCGGGTCGTGCGGCGGCACGAAGCGGCCGGGCACGTCGCCGCGGATCACCTGGCGGAACCCCACGTTGTCGGCGGCCACCACGGGGGTACCCGACGCCAGGGCCTCCAGCAGCACCACGCCGAATGACGCCAGCACGCAGGGCGCGGCCATGACGTCGGCCTCACGGTAGAAGCGAGGACGCTCCTCGTTGAGCAGGCCCAGCCACTCCACGCGGTCCCAGATGTCCAGGGACCGCGCCTTGCGCTCGTACACCGGCCGGGCCGGCCCGTCGCCGATCACCTGCACCGTGAACTCCCGCCCCTCCGCCTTCAGGATGGCGGCGGCCTCCAGCAGGTCGCCCAGGGCGTTGCGCGGGTCGAACCGCCCCACGAACAGGATGCGGGGCGGCCCCGCGGGCCTCTCCTCGCCGGGTGCCAGGGGCCGGTACAGCGAGCAGTCGATGCCGTTGGGCACCACGTCCCATTCCCCCGGGAAGTAGTGCCCCAGCGCGTCGATGCAGGCCTCCGACACCGCGATGCGACGGTCCAGGCGGGCCAGGGAGTTGCGCACGTACGTGCCGATGCGGTCGTAGAGCCAGTGGCCCTCGTCGAAGTAGGTGTGGAAGGTGCCCACGGTGCACGGGGCGGTGGACACCCGCAGCACGCCCATGGGGAGGGTGGGGGAGGCCAGGCCCTGCGCGTGCACCACGTCCATGCCGCGGATGGCACCGGAGATCAGGTGCTTGATGCCCAGCGCCACGGTGAGCCGTGCGATGGACCCGTTGGCCACCACCGGCACCGACCGCCCGATGCGCGTGGTGCGGTAGCCGTGGTCGCGGTGCGCCTGGCGGTCGAGCTCGGCGGTCTCGCCCGCGTCGCCGACGTTGCCGGTGACCACGGTGACGTCGTGCCCGCGGCGCGCGAGCTCCCGCGACAGGAAGTGCACGTGCTCGCTGACGCCCCCCAGGACCGGATAGGCGTACTCGGTGACCATGGCGATGGACAGGGCCCTCACGGGCGGCCACCGTACCACGGTGCGCGGGGCCACCCGCACGGCCCGGCCCGCGGGCGGCGCTGCTACCCTCCGCGCGTCCCAGACCCCGTCATGGAGGCCGGATCCCGCATGTCGTCGGCGGTCCTTCTGCCCATATACATCATCATCTTCGTCGCCCTGATCTACTTCGTGGGCATCCGGCCGCAGCAGAAGCGCCGGCGCGAGATGGAGGAGCTGTCGCGTTCGCTGCGCGTGGGTGACGAGGTCATCACGACCTCGGGCATCTACGGCATCGTCTCCGAGGTGGAGGACGGCGGCACGATCATCCTGCAGGTGGCCGAGGACGTGGACATCCGCGTCGCGCAGGCCGCCGTGTCGCGCAAGACGACGCCCGACGACCACGCCGCACCGGTCGCCGACGAGCCCGCCAAGGGCTAGGCGCATCCCCCTCGTGTTCCGCTGGCCCGGGGGCCGCCGGTGAGGACCGGCCGCCGCGCGTTCATCTACCTGCTGGTGGTCATCGGCCTTGCGGCCGCGTCGGCCATCGCCATCGCCCTGCGCCCGGCCGTGCTGGGCCTCGACCTGCAGGGCGGGGTGGAGGTGGTGCTGCAGGGCAAGGCCACGCGCGACTCCGAGGTGAACCAGGAGGCCATCGACCGGTCGGTCGAGGTCATCCGCAGCCGCGTCGACTCCTTCGGCGTGGCCGAGCCCGAGATCCAGACCCAGGGCGAGGACCAGATCGTGGTGTCGCTGCCCGGCGCGCGAAATCCCGATCAGGTGGTGCAGGACCTCATCAAGCCCGCGCAGTTGGTGTTCACCGACTACCAGGCCAACTTCGTGGCGCAGGATCCCAGCCTGTGGAAGATGACCCAACGGGCGCAGACCACCACGCCCAAGCCCCCGGTGGAGGGCCAGCCCACCTACTACCTGTTCCGAAAGAACGCCGCGCATACCCTGGTGGCGGGCCCGGACTTCGAGAAAGCCGACCTGCTCCGCGAGTACGGCGGCAAGGTCCCGGCGGGCATGGAGCTGGTCACGGTGCCCGAGGGCCTGATCATCTACTCCGACCTGCAGCAGCTCGACCCCAACCGCCCCGACGGTCCGTCCCGCACGGTGTACGTGCTCATGCAGGACAAGCCGGCCCTCACGGGCCGTGACATCACGTCGTCGGCGCAGAGCTTCGACTCGGGATCCCAGGGGGGCAACCAGGAACCCATCGTCACCATGCAGTTCACCGACGAGGGCGCGCAGGCCTTCCAGGACGTCACGCGCGACCTGGCCCAGAGGGGCACCCTGCGACAGGAGCTCCAGAGCTTCGCCATCGTCCTCGATGGCCGCATCATCAGCAATCCCACGGTGGACTTCCGCCAGTACCCCAACGGCATCAGCGGCAACAACGGCGCGCAGATATCGGGCAACTTCACCACCGAGAGCGCCCGAACCCTGGCGGACCAGCTCAACTCGGGCGCCATCCCCATCCGCCTCGAGGTCATCAGCCAGAAGCAGGTCTCGGCCACCCTTGGCGCCGAGTCGCTCCAGCAGGGCCTCGTGGCCGGCCTCATCGGCCTCGCCGTCGTGGTGCTGTTCCTCATCGCCTACTACCGCATGCTGGGCCTCATCGCCGCCGGGGCCCTGCTGCTGTACGCGCTGTTCTTCATCGCGGTGGTGGTGCTGGTGCCCATCACCCTCACGTTGCCGGGCATCGCCGGGGTGATCCTCACCATCGGCGTGGCCTCCGACGCCAACGTGGTGATCTTCGAACGCATGCGCGAGGAGACCCGGGCGGGGCGCAGCACCAAATCCGCCATGCTCACGGGCTATACCAAGGGCCTCAGCGCCATCATCGACGCCAACGTCGTGACGTTCCTCACGGCGGCGGTGCTGTTCCTGTTCAGCACCGCGGGGCCCAAGGGCTTCGCCTTCACGCTCATGATCGGCGTGCTGCTGTCGCTGTTCACGGCCATCGTGGTGACCCGCTTGGTCATCGAGGCCGTGTCGGGCACCAAGCTCTTCGGCGACTCCAAGCTCCTCGGCCTCGACGTGCGCGAGCCCCGCTGGAAGTTCGACTTCGTCGGCAAGTGGCGGCTGTGGCTGGCCATCTCCTTCGTGCCGGTGGCCATCGGCGCCATCTTCATCGGCATCAACGGCCTCAACCTGGGCCTCGACTTCAAGAGCGGCACGCGCGTGGTGGTGGCGTTCGAGCAGGGCACGCCCACCGAGGGCGAGGTGCGCGAGGTGCTGTCGGGCCTGGGCTATCCCGAGGCCAAGATCCAGGCCACCACCGACCCCGCCACCGGCGCCCGCGGCTTCCAGGTGCAGACCCCCACCCTGCAGCCGGCGCAGCTCGCCGAGCTCAAGACCGAGTTCGACCAGCAACTGGGCGGCGTGGACGAGCGCGCCTACCAGGTGGAGACGGTGGGCCCCACGTTCGGCCGGCAGGTGGTGGAACGCGCGGCATGGGCCATCGGCCTGTCGTTCCTCCTGGTCATCGTGTACCTGAGCATCCGGTTCGAGTACCGCCTGGCCCTGCCGGCGCTGCTGTCCGTGGTGCACGACGTGTGGCTATCGCTGGCCGTGTACTCCATCACCGGCAGGGAGGTGACCAGCGCCACCATCGCCGCGCTGCTCACCATCCTGGGCTACTCGCTGTACGACGTGGTGGTGGTGTTCGACCGCATCCGCGAGAACGTGCCCCTCATGCGCAACTCGCGGTACAAGGACATCGTCAACCGGTCGGTGCACGAGACCCTCAACCGGTCGCTCATCACCAGCTTCACCACCATCGTGCCCGTGCTCGCCCTGTTCTTCTTCGGCGGCGACACGCTCAGCGACTTCGCGTTCGCGCTCATGGTGGGCCTGCTCACCGGCGGAATATCGTCGCTGCTCATCGCGGGCCCATTGGCGGCCATCTGGAAGGAGAACCAGCCCGATGGGCGCAAGCGCGCCCAGAAGGCGGGGAAGAGGGCCGGCAAGAGGGCCGCGGTGGCGGAGGCGTCCGCCCACGACTCCGACGTCGTCGACGTGGACGTGCTGGCGCGCGCCGAGGCCGCCCTGGACGAGGAGCAGGATGTCCCGTCGCTCATGCGCGACGACGAGCCCGAGCCTGAGGCTGAGCCTGAGCCCGAGCCCGCCCCCGGGGCCCCGGCCGCACCGGAACCGAAGGCCGAGGCGCCCGCGCCCCCGGAGGGGGATGATGTGCCGGGCAAGGGTCCGGCCCCCGCGCCTCCCCCCGAGCGCGAGCGCCGCCATAGCCAGGTCAAGAGGAGGAAGCGTCAATGATGAGCCCACGCGAGGCAGTCGAGCAGGCCATCTTCGTCGCCGTCGGGGCGGCATCCCTCACCCGCGACCGCGCGCAGGCGATCGTGGACGACCTGGTGCGGCGCGGCCAGTTGTCGGATGAGGAGGGTCGCCTCACCGTGGACGGCCTCATGGCGCGCGTGCGGGCCAGCGGCGAGCAGCAGGGGATCATCGACAAGATCGAGGGCGGGGTCCACGGCCTGCTGCGCGAGCTGGGCATCGCCCAGCGCGATGACATCGCCGACGTGGACCAGCGCATCGCCGAGCTCGAGCACCGCATCCGACTGCTCGAGCAGGCGGCGGGCACCACTCCCGGCGCCCCCGCCGACGCAGGCGAGTAGCGGCCCGCTGCCGTGAGCCGCGGCGAGCGCAGGAGGACGCTTGGCAGGCTGCGCGAGATCGCGCAGGTGGCCACGCGGCACGGCTTCGGATACGTCTTCTCCCGCAAGGGCGATCCGGATGCCGACCTCTCCGGGGAGAGCGCCGAGGAGCGCGCCACCCGGGGGCGGCGCCTGCGCGAGATGCTGGAGGAGCTCGGCCCCACCTTCGTGAAGTTCGGCCAGCTGCTCTCCACCCGCCCCGACGTGGTGCCCCCGGACGTCATCGCCGAACTGCGCAGGCTGCAGGACCAGGCGCGCCCGGAGCCGTTCGAGGCCGTGCGCCAGGTGGTGGAGGAGGACCTGGGGCTCACCCTGGAGCAGGCGTTCGAGTACTTCGACCCCGTGCCCATCGGCAGCGCGTCGGTGGGGCAGGTGCACGTGGCGCGCCTGCCAGGGGGCCGGGAGGTGGTGGTGAAGGTGCAGCGGCCCGGCGCGGCCGACACCCTCAACGCCGACATCGACCTGCTGTACCGGCTGGCGCGACTGGCCAAGGACCGCGTGAAGCGGCTGTCGTTCATCGACCTGCAGGGGCTGGTGGACGAGTTCGCCAAGACCGTCCGGCAGGAGCTGGACTACCGGAACGAGGCCCGCAACGACGAGGCCGTGCGGCGTAACTTCGACGGCAACGAGCACGTGGTGGTGCCGCGCATCCACTGGCGGCAGTCCACCGGGCGGGTGCTCACCCAGGACCGGCTCGAGGGCCCCACGCTTGCCCACTTCGACCTGCAGGCGCTGTCGGCGGAGGAGCGGCGCACCCTGGCCGCGCGCATCGCCGAGACCTGGATGCAGATGATCTTCGGCGACGGCGTCTTCCACGCCGACCCGCACCCGGCCAACATCATCATCCTCGGGCCCGACACCGTGGGCCTGATCGACTTCGGCATGGTGGGACGCCTCTCGCAGGATGACCGCGAGTCGGCCATCCGGCTGTTCACCGACATCATGGGGCAGAACACCGCGCGCCTCCCGCGCGACCTGAAGGCGCTGGGCATCCGGTACCCGCGCGAGCTGGAGGACGAGTTCTCGGCCCGCCTGCAGGACCTGATGGGCCGCTACATGGGCATGTCCATGGACGAGCTCGACGTGCGGGAGATCCTGCATGAGCTCTTCGGCGTCATCTACGAGCTCGAGATCACCCTGCCGTCGCGCTGGATCCTGCTGGACAAGGCGCTGGCCACGCTGGCGGGCGTGGCACTGGAGATCTCCCCGGAGTTCAACGTCTTCGAGACCGCCCGCCCGTACGCCCGCAAGCTTCTGTACGCCAAGTACAGCCCCGAGCGCATCGCCGGCCGCGTGCAGACCGACATGGGGCGGTACGCGTCGGCCCTGCTGGAGTACCCCATCCAATTCGGCGAGCTCATGGAGGAGTTCAAGGATGGCGAGGTGCACGTCGCCATCGACCTCGAGGAGCTCAAGGAGGCCAGCGACAAGGCGCTCACCGCCGCCAACCGCCTGGCCATCGCGCTGGTGGCCGCGGCGGTCATCCTGGCCTCGGGCATCATCGGCACGTTCGTGGTGGAGGGCCCCCAGGTATTCGGGCTGGCGCTCATCGGCGTGCCGGGGTTCATCGCGGGGCTGGTGCTGTTCGGCTGGCTGGTGGTGGGGATGGTGCGCTCCGGGCACTGGTAGCCCGGCGTCCGCCCGCGCCGTTACGATCGGCCGGGTTGAGCGCCCTAGGCGACACCCCAGCCACCGATGGCTCCGCGGCGCCCTGGAGGGCGGCCCGGGTGGCCTATTCGGACGTGCGCGCCCTCGAGCAGCAGTTGGGCTGCCCCGAGCCCATGGCATGGATCCTGGCCCGCAGGGGCCTGAGCGATCCCGATGACGCCCGCGCCTTCCTGGCGGCCGACGGGGAGCTGGGCGACCCGCTGGCCATCGACGGCGTGGGCCAGGCCGCGCAGCGCCTCTCGCAGGCGGTGGCCCGCGGGGAGCACGTGGCCATCCACGGCGACTACGACTGCGACGGCGTGTGCTCCACCGCCATCCTGGCCGGGGCGCTTCGCGCGCGCGGCGGGGAGGTCACCACCTTCCTGCCCAGCCGGTTCACCGATGGCTACGGGGTCTCGGAGGCCACGGTGGAGCGGCTGGCCGACCAGGGGGCCCGCGTGCTGTGCTGCGTGGACTGCGGCACCTCCAGCGTGGAGGCCCTCACGCGCGCCACCGAGCTGGGCATGGACGTGGTGGTGCTCGACCACCACCTGGCCGCCGGCGCGCGCCCGCCCGGCATCATCGCCAACCCCGCGCTGGGCCGGGGGATGGAGGCACTCCCGGCCGCCGCCGGGGTGGTGTTCGACGTGGTGCGGGCCATGGCACGGGACGACGACCACCTGCTGGGCCCGGGCCCCGACGCCGGAGTGGACCTGGCGGGGCTGGCCACCGTGGCCGATGCCGTGCCGCTGGTGGAGGGCAACCGCCGCCTGGTGCACCGGGCGCTCCAGTCCATACGGCGCGGCGAGCGCCCCGGCATCGTGGCGCTGCTGGCGGCTGCCGGGCAGTCGCACCGCGGCATCACGCCCCGCGGGCTGTCGTTCACGCTGGCCCCGGCCATCAACGCCACGGGCCGCCTGGCCGACGCATCCCTGGCGCTGGCGCTCATGCTGGAGGACGACCCCGCGCGGGCGCGCCAGCTGGCCGATGAGATCTGGCAGATGAACTCCCGTCGCCGGGACGTGGAGCGCCAGGTCACCGCCGAGGCCGTGCAGATCCTCGAGGCCGACGCCGACCGCGCCGATGCCGCCCCGGTCACGGTGGTGGCGGGTGAGGGCTGGCATGAGGGGGTGGTGGGCATCGTGGCCTCCCGCATGGTGGAGCGCTTCGGCCGCCCGGCCATCGTGCTGTCGGTGGATGGCGACCAGGCCAAGGGCTCGGGGCGCAGCCTTCCCGGCCTCGACCTGCACGCCATCGTGGCCGATGCGGCGGCCACCCTCACGCGCTGGGGCGGCCACTCGGGGGCCGTGGGCGTGTCGCTGGCAGCCGACGACATCCCGGCCTTCCGCGAGGCGCTGGAGGCATCGGCCGCCGGTCGCAGCCGCGAGATCGCCCGCGCGCGCACCCGCACGGTGGATGCCGTGGCGGCGGGCGCCGACCTCACCCTCGCCACCGCCGAGGCCTTGGAGGCCCTGGCACCGTTCGGGCGCGGCAACCCCGAGCCGCGCATCGTGGTGCCGGCCTGTTCCGTGGGGGTCGTCAGCCGGGTGGGCGAGGGCAGGCACCTGAAGGCCCGCCTCTCGGCAGGCGGGGTGGCGGTGCCGGCGATCGGGTTCTCCATGGGCCGGCGTGCGCCCGACCTGCAGGAGGCCGATCCGGCCACCCGCTACGACGTGGTGGCCCGGCTCGAGGTGGAGCGCTGGCAGGACACGGTGGGCGCACGGGTGTCGATGGACGACATCGTGCCGCTCCCGGCCGGCCCGTCCGTGGACGGCGCGTGCGCCCCGGCCTGCGACTCCGCGTGCAGCTGGCGGGTGTCGCCTGCGACCCTCGCCGACATGGTGGCCGAGCCCTTCGCGCCCTCCGCGCCCGCGATGGTGGACGCGCCGCGCGAGGTGCGCGACCGCCGTGGGCAGGGCCGTGCGCTCGCCCTCATCTGCGCGCTGGCCGGGGCCGATCGCGGGGTGGTGGCGGTGGTGGCCGACGTGCCGCGCCGCCGGGCGGCGCTGGCCGACGTGCTGGCCCCCGGGCGGCTGGGCGTGGAGCTGGCCATGCTGGGCGGCGAGCGATGCGACGCGCATGCCATGCGCGCACGCATGGCCCTCGCGCGCGGTGGCCCGGTGCTGGCCCTCCTCGACTACGCAGCCCTGTCCCAGGTGGACATCCCCGACGACGTCCACCTGGTGGCGGTGGATCCCCCCGTGCAGGAGTGGCAGGCCGGCTGGCTGCGCGCCGCCGCCGCGAACAGGTATGCCCACCTGGCGTGGGGCCCGGACGAGGCGGCCATGGCGCTCTCGGTGGCCCGCGCCGACCTGGCCGTGCGCGACGTGGCGCGTGCGCTGTGGCCGGGGCTCGTGGCGCATGGCGGCGTGCTCCCCTGGGGTCGCGACGCCGACCTGCTGCTGGCCGGCGACGGACCCGTGGCGCGTGCGCCCCGCGCGGTGGCGCGTGCCCTTGCCGCGCTGTGCGAGGCGGGCCTGGTGCGCGTGGACGGGGACGGCATCGCGGTTGTGCCGGGCGCCCCGCAGGCCCAGCTGGACGACGGCGCGGTGGGACGGCGCGCGGCCGCGCTTCGCGACGAGGCCGAAGCCATGGCCGCCCGCGCCATGACCATCGACCTGCTGGGGGCGGTGCCGGACTGGCTGCCCCAGGCCGACGGCGCGTTATCGTAGGGGCGATGGGCACTCCTCTCGCAGACCTGGGACTTGCCGCCGCCACGGGGGATTCCGACGTGGAGGCGCTCATCCGCGAGGTGCAGGAGCACCACCCGGATGCGGATGGCCAGGCCATCCGCGACGCGTATCGGTTCGCCGAGGAGCGCCATAGCGGGCAGGAGCGGCACTCGGGTGACCCCTACATCACCCATCCCCTCGGCGTCGCGCGCATCGTGGCCGGCCTGGGCCTGGACGTGGACACCATCCAGGCCGCCCTGCTGCATGACGTGGTGGAGGACACCGGGGCCACGTTGCAGGACGTGGAGGCGGCGTTCGGGCCCCAGGTGGCGGCGATGGTGGACGGCGTCACCAAGCTCACGCGCATCCACTTCGAGAGCCAGGAGGAGCGGCAGGCCGAGAACTACCGCAAGCTCATCATCTCGATGTCGTCCGACATCCGCGTGCTGCTGGTGAAGCTGTCCGACCGCCTGCACAACATGCGCACGCTGTCGTACATGAGCAAGTCGAAGCAGATGCAGAAGGCCCGCGAGACCCTCGAGGTGTACGCCCCGCTGGCCCATCGCCTGGGAATCCACTCGCTCAAGTGGGAGTTGGAGGACCTGTCGTTCGCCGCGCTCCACCCCAAGCGCTACGCCGAGATCCAGCAGATGGTCAACCAGCGCCGTGGTGACCGCGAGGCCTACGTGCACGATGCCGGCCAGATCCTGCGCGGGGAGCTGGTGGCGGTGGGCATCGAGCCCGTGGAGATCACCGGGCGCGCCAAGCACTTCTACTCCATCTACGAGAAGATGACCCGCAAGGGCAAGGAGTTCAACGAGATCTACGACCTCACCGCCATGCGGGTGATCGTGGACTCGGTTAAGGACTGCTACGGGGCCGTGGGCATCATCCACTCGCTGTGGAAGCCCATGCCGGGCAGGTTCAAGGACTACATCGCCATGCCGCGGCTCAACATGTACCAGTCGCTGCACACCACGGTCATCGGGCCCCAGGGCACGCCCCTGGAGATCCAGATCCGTACCCCCGAGATGCACCACACGGCCGAGTACGGCGTGGCCGCGCACTGGCTCTACAAGGAGGACGCCCGCGCGCCGGGTGCCGTGGCCGATGGCGGCGGGGCGGGCGACCGCCTGGAGTGGCTGTCGCAGATGATGGACTGGCAGCAGGACACCACCGACCCCGGCGAGTTCATGGAGAGCCTGCGCAGCGACCTGTACTCGCAGGAGGTGTACGTGTTCACCCCCAAGGGCGAGGTGCGGGCGCTCCAGGCCGGCTCCACGCCCCTGGACTTCGCGTACGACGTGCACACCGACGTGGGCCACCGCTGCGTGGGCGCCAAGGTCAACGGTCGCATCGTGCCGCTCACCCACCAGCTGGAGTCCGGCGACTTCGTGGAGATCCTCACCTCCAAGTCGCCCCGCGGCCCGTCGCGCGACTGGCTGGGCGTGGTGCAGACGTCCAAGGCGCGGTCCAAGATCCGGTCGTTCTTCAGCCGGGAGCGGCGCGAGGACGCCGAGCACCAGGGCCGCGACACCCTGCAGGAGGCCCTGCGCAAGGCCGGCCTGCCCAGCCAGCGCATCGTGGGATCACCGCTGTTCGCGCAGGTCATCCAGGACATGGGCTTCAAGCGGGCCGAGGACTTCTACATCTCGCTGGGGTCGGGAAAGACGTCGGTGCAGGTGGTGGTCAACAAGATCATCGCGCGCCTCAAGACCGATGAGGGCCACGTGGAGCCTGCCCGCACCGTGCCGGACGCCCGTGAGGGCCGCGCCCGGCAGGCGGCGCCCTCGAGCGACATGGGCATCGAGATCGAGGGCGTGGCCGATGTGATGGTGCGCCTGGCCAAGTGCTGCAAGCCGGTGCCCGGCGACGACATCGTGGGCTACATCTCGCTGGGCCGCGGCATCACCATCCACCGCGAGGACTGCCCCAACGCCCGGGCGCTCATGCGCAGCCCCGAGCGCTTCACGCCGGTGGCGTGGGGGGGCGAGGCACGCCAGTCCTTTCGCGTGGAGCTGGCCGTGGAGGCCTGGGACCGCCACCGCCTGCTCGAGGACATCTCGCGCACCATCGCGGAGAACGGCGTGAACATCCTGGGAGCCAACTGCCAGGTGGACGACCAAATGGCGCGCCACCGGTTCGTGCTGGAGATGGCCGATACCGAGACGCTGCGGCACCTCACCAACCAGTTGCGCAATGTCGAGTCGGTGTTCGACGCCTATCGGGTGACGCCGGGCACCTGACCGTCCCGGGCTGCTGGTAGCGTCCCCCCGCAGTGGACGCGGTGGAAATCATCATCCTGGCGGCCGCCGCGGTGGGGTTGGTGGCCTTCGTGGCCCTGGCCGTCCTCATCATCCGGCAGGGGCGCGTGCTGAAGGACCTCGAGGAGCGCGTGGGCCCGCCCGTGCCCCCGGCCGCCGCGCCGTCCCTGGAGCGCGTGCGCGCGGTGTCGGCGGCATCCGCCCCCGTTGTGGTGGCCGAGCAGCCGCAGGCCCCCGCGCCCACCGCCCCGGCGCCGGCTGACCAGCCCGACGCCCCGCGCCAGACGGCCCGCCAGGCGGCCCAGGCGCGCGAGCAGGCCAAGCAGGAGGAGCGGCAGCGCAAGGAGCGCGAGAAGGCCGACCGCGCCAAGGCCACTGGTGGCAGCGGTGCAGCGGCGGGCGCGGAGGACGAGTCGGTCTCGTCGGGGCGCGGCCTGGTGATGGGGGCCATCGCCATCGTGATCATCGGCCTCATCGCCGCCGGCGGGTGGTACCTGTTCATCCGCGATGACGGCTCGGGCGCCTCCACGCCCGTGGCGCAGTCGTCCACCACGGCCACCACCACCACGGACTCGGGGGAGATCCCCGACGACGTCCCGCCGCTGGCGAACAAGGCCGCCTACACCGTGGCGGTGCTCAATGCCAGCAACGTCACCGGCGCCGCCGCCAACAAGGTGGCGCCGCGGGTGCAGGCCGACGGCTACACGCTGGGCGTGCTGGACAACGCCACCTCGCAGGACGTCACGGCGTCGGAGGTGCAGTACGTGAAGGGCCGCCAGGAGGTGGGCTGGAACCTGGCCAAGGACCTGGGCGTCACCAAGGCGGTCGAGGTGAATGCGCTGGCCAAGGGTCGCATCGGCACGGCCGACGCCGTGGTCATCGTGGGGAAGGACCTGGCGGGCTAGGCGCCCCGTGCCCCCCTCCGCCGGGGGTGCGCTGTTCGATCACCGACCCCGCCGGCAGGCGTCCCCGCCACTTGCCCGGCACCACCACGTCGTCCACCAGCGTCTCGCCGGGGGCACCGGGGTGGCCGCCCTGCGCCCCTGCCGGCACGCTGCGGCGCCGCTCGGCGATGAGCGAGGCATCGGCGTCGGCCAGCAGCCGGATGCGCCGCACCACGCCGTCGCCGCCGCGGTGGGCCCCGTCCCCGCCCGATCCGCGGCGCACCGCGTAGCGCTCCACGCGCACGGGCATGGCCAGCTCCAGGGCCTCCACGGGGGTGTTGAGGGTGTTGCTCATGGCCACGTGCACCGCCGAGGGGCCGTCGGCACGCGCCGATGCGCCCTGGCCCCCGGCGAGGGTCTCGAAGTACACCCGGTCGCCGAATCCCAGGGTGAGGTTGTTCATCGTCCCCTGGCCCTGCGCGGGCATCTGCACCGGGCCGCCAAGCGCCGCCATGACCGCGTCGGCGATACGACTGGAGGCCTCCACGTTGCCCGCGGCCACCGCGCTGCCCGCGGGCGCGTTCACCAGGGTGCCCTCGGGCGCCACGATGGACACGGGCGCGTAGGCACCTGCCGAGGCGGGGATGTCGGGGTCCGTGGCCACGCGCACCGCGAAGAACACGCTCGAGCGGGTGACGGCGATGGGGCAGTTGAGGTTGCCCGGCCCGGCCGGGTCGGTTCCGGTGAAGTCCACCTCCATGGCGTCGCCGCGCACGCGCAGCGCCACCCGGATGACCAGGTCCTCATCGGTGACCCCATCACCCTCCAGCGACTCCTGGTGGTGCCACTCGCCGTCGGGCATCGCCAGGATGGCTGCCCGCGTGCGGCGCTCGGCATATGCCAGCAGGTCGTCCATCGCCCCGCGCAGGGCCCCCGGGCCGCCCCGCGTGGCCGCGAGGTGCTCCACGCGTGCCTGGGCCAGGCGGTGCGCGGCCACCTGCGCGCCGATGTCGCCGCGGCGCTCGTCCGGGGTGCGCGAGTTGGCCGTGATGATGGCCATCACCGACCGGTCCAGGCCGTGGGGGCCTGCCAGCCGCACCGGTGGGATCACCAGCCCCTCCTGCAGCAACTCGCGCGCGCCGGCGGGCATCGACCCCGCGGTCATGCCGCCCACGTCGGCGTGGTGCGCGCGCGACACGGCGTGCGCCACCACGTGCCCGTCCACGGCGATGGGGGACACCACCGTGAGGTCGGGGAGGTGGGTGCCACCCGTGAACGGATCGTTCACGATCCACATCTCGCCGGGCGCCGCGCCGGCATCCATGACCGCCCGCACGGCCTCGGGCATGGCCCCCAGGTGCACCGGGATCGAGTGGGCCTGGGCCACCATCCGACCGTGGGCATCGAACAGGGCCGTGCTGCAGTCGCGACGCTCCTTGATGGTCACGCTGAAGGCCGAGCGCACCAGCGCGGCCTGCATCTCATCCGCCACCGAGCGCAGGGCGGCGCCCCACACCTGCAGGCCCACGGGATCCAGGCCACTCATGCGCGCTCCATCCGGATGGTGCCGTCGCGGTGCACGTGGGCGCGCCAGCCCTCGGCCACCCAGCAGGTGCTCCCGGCCATCGCCAGCGCGCGTGGTCCCTCGTACCGCTCCACCGGGTCGGGCAGGTGCATCCGCATGGGCGGGCCATCCACCACCCCCGCCACGCGCAGCGACACCGCCTCCACGGGGCGGTCGCGCATGGCGCGTCCGGAGGCACGCTCGTGCGCCGCATGGAACGCCTCGGCCAGGGCCGATGCCGGGGCAGAGGGGTCCCAGGGCACGGTGAGCGCATGGCTTTGCCCCACGTACCGGCAGTCGGCCGCCGCCTCCACCCGGGCGCCCGGGAGTTCGTCCATCACGCGGGCGATCAGGGGCGCCGCGGCCCGGCCCAGGCCCGCGCCGTCGTCCACGGGCAGCAGCACGCTCTGCACGTGGTCGCGGCGCTCACCCGCCACCACCATGCCCACCGCCGCGAGAACGCCTGCGGTGGCCGGGCACGTGATGCGCCGCATGCCCAGGCCGTCGGCCACCGCGCAGGCATGCAGCGGGCCGGCGCCGCCGAGGGCGATGAGCACGCCGTCACGGGGGTCGATGCCACGCTCCACGCTCACAACGTGCAGCGCCGACACCATCTGCTGCACGGCCACGGCCACGATGCCCTCTGCGCACTCCCCGGGCCCCATGCCCAGGCGATCGGCGAGCGCGCCCACCACCGCCCGGGCCGGCGCGGGGAGCACCGCGAGGGTGGAGCCCACGCCGAGCTCGCCGGACACGCGTCCCAGCACCACGTTGGCGTCGGTCACGGTGGGTACCTCGCCCCCGCGGCCGTAGGCGGCCGGGCCGGGCACCGCGCCCGCCGACCGCGGGCCCACGCGCAGCGCGCCGCCCTCGTCGGCCCAGGCGATGCTGCCGCCGCCCGCCGAGACGGTCTGCACGTCCAGCATCGGCAGGTGCACGGGGTGGCCGGCCACCACGCTCCCGTGCGCGCGCCCGGGCCGCCCGTCGGTGATCAGCGCCACGTCGCACGACGTGCCGCCCATGTCGAACGCCAGGGCAACATCGGCGCCCTCGGCCGCCGCCACGTGCGCGGCGCCCACCACCGCTCCCGCGGGACCCGACAGCACCGTCCGCGCCCCATGGGCCGCGGCCTCGCGCAGCGGCAGCAGTCCGCCGCTCGACTGCATGATCTGCGGCTCGGGCAGCCCGGCGGAGGCGGCGCGGGCGCCGAGTGCCCCCAGGTAGTCGGCCAGCACGGGGGTGAGATAGGCGTCGAGCGCGGTGGTGGCGATGCGCTCGTACTCGCGCACCTCGGGCAGGACCTCGCTGGAGGCCGACACGTGCACGCCGGGCAGGTCCCGGCGGATTCGCTCGGCGATGGCGCGCTCGTGCGCGGGATGCGCGAACGAGAACAGCAGGCCCACGGCAACGGCCTCCGGCGATGCCGCACGCAGGGCCTGCACCACGTCGTCGATCGCATCGGGGGCGAGGGGGGTGATGACCCCCTCGGGGCCCATGCGCTCCCTGGCCGCCACCACGCGCTCGGGCGGCACCAGCGCAGGCGGATGCCCGGCGTCCAGCCGGTAGAGCGAGGCGCGGTCCTGGCGCCGGAGCTCCAGCACGTCCTCCAGGCCCTCGGTCGCCACCAGGCAGGTACGCGCCCCCGTGCCCTCCAGCATGGCGTTGGTGCCCACCGTCATGCCGTGGGCGATGCGCTGCACGGCGCCCGGCGCCACGCCGGCGGCCCCGAGGGCCGCGAGCACCGCCTGCACCACGCCCTCGCCCTGGTCATGCGGCGTGGTGGGCACCTTGGCCGAGTGCAGGGCGTCGCCGTGCACCACCACCGCGTCGGTGAACGTGCCCCCGACGTCCACGCCGACCAGGGCCAGGGGGGTTTCGCCCCGGGTGGGATCTACCATGGCCGTGGAATCTAGACCCGCCCGGGAGGGCCCGTCCTGCGCGCCATGCCATCCATCATCGCCGTCCTGGCCCTTCCCGCCGTGGCCGTCGCCCAACCCGGGGCACCGCCCATGGGCCCCGCGCTGGACGTGGGCGCGGTGCCCAATGGCGACCTCTCGGCTGGGCTCGAGGGCTGGGGTGCATGGGGCCCCGGGCTGTCCCTTGTGGGCGGCCCGCTGGTGCAGGCCTCCGACAACACCACCGTCCTCACCCCGCCCGTGGCGCTGCCGCCCGGTGCCCAGGTGCTGCCAATGGTCCTGGGCGTGCCCGGGGCCAATGCCGTGGTGGACATCCGCGCCCGGCCCGTGGAGGGGGGCCCGGATATCCCGCTGGCCACCATCGTGCCGGACCGGGCCGTGCGCGAGTGGAGCGTGGGGGTGGGGGCGGTGCGCGGTCGCACCGTGCGCATCGTCATCGACCCGGTCACGTCCCTGGGGCGCCGCATGTACGTGCGGTCGGTGGGGCCGGTGCGGGAGGTGCTTCCCGGATGGGAGGTCGCGGCGGGCGTGCCCGCGGTGCAGTCCGCCTGGGGACGTCGTTCGCTCGTGGCGCAGGGTGGCGCGCTGGCGCTTCGCACCCCTGCGGTCGCACTGCCGCCGGGCACGCGCTTCCTGGGACTGGCGGTGCGGGGAACGGGCACGGTGCGTGCCACCGTGGGGCGTCGAGGGGCGCGCGCCGTTGCCACGGGTGACCGCTGGACGGCCATCCGGGTGCCGGTGCCCGGGGGCGCCGATGCCCGCATGGCGGTCACCGCCGCCCCGGCCGACGGCCAGCGCCTGGCGCTCTCGGGGGTGGGTACACCCGTGCGCGCCGCTCGCCTGTCCGGCGTGTCGGCCAGCGCGTCCGGCCTGGTGCGCGCACGCACGGGGGCGTTCGCTGCGGGCGCCCGGGTGGAGGTGCGACTGGGCTCCCGCGTGGTGGGGCGTGGCGTGGTGAGGGCCGACGGCGCCATCGCGGTGCGTGCGGCGGGATCGGGGCCGGCCCGCCTCGTGCTGCTTGACGACGCGGCGGTGATCGGCACCAGCGCCCGCGTGGTCCTCCCGGGGTAGGGCGGGCTAGGAGTCCACCCGGCGCGGATAGGCGCCGGGGAATGACGCCACCAGTGACCGGGCCTGGGACAGTGCCTCGTCGCGCGTGGTGTAGGTGCCCGAGAACGCCACCCAGTAGCCGGGGCGCAACGGGGGATGGTCGCTGCTGAAGAGCACGCCGCCGGGCTGCCCCTGCGCCTGAAGGCGGTTGGCCGCCGCCCTCGCGCCCGACTCGCTGGTGTCGCTGGCCACGATCACGGTCCAGCCCGATGTACCGGCCGGCCAGTCGCCCGTGCCGGTTCCGCCGGACGTGCCGTCGTCGGACGGGAACTCGCTGGTGGTCTGCCCGCTGTCGGCGGGCGTGGTCTCGGTGACCAGGCCCGAGTCGGGCACCGTGGCCGTGGGGTCCACCGGCAGGGCCCCCGTGGTGTCAACGCCCGGGGTGGTGAACGTGGTGTCCATGGGCACGGTGGGCGTGGTCATCACGGTGTCGCCGGGGAGGCTGGAGTCGGTGAGCGTGGTGGGGGTGCTGGCCGTGGGCACGGTGATCAGGGGAGAGGTCGCGGGCTGCGACACACTGGTGCCCGGGCCGCCGTTACCGTCGTCGGACGCCACGAAGGCCAACGCCCCGGCTCCCAAGCCCAGCACGGCGAGCCCAGCGGCCACGGCGGCGAGCCCTCCCACGCCGGTGCGCAGTCGCGGGGCGGCCGGCGTGGGCGAACCGCACTCGAGGCAGTAGGTCTGGCCGGGGTCCAGCTCGGCCCCGCATACCTGGCAGGAGGCCGGGGCCTGGGGCTCGGCCACCGGATCAGGTGCGGGCTCCGACGCCGATTCCGCGGGCGCGGCGGCGTCCGGGGCATCGTCGCCCGGCTCGGGGTGCGGGGGCGGCGGCCCGGGGTAGGGGCTCTCGGGCATCAGGCGTCGTCCCGCGCCGCGGGGGGGATGGCCGCCGTGGGCTGGGGATCTGCCTCCACCACCACGGTGTCCTGCACGTCGATGACCGTGGTCACCTGGTCGCCCTCGGTCACGACGGCCTCTGCCACCACGATGGGCGCGCCGCACGCCGCGCAGAAGTTGGCGCCCGCCGCCCCGCGCGCGCCGCAGGCCGTGCACGTGACCCCCGGCCTGCGCCCGGCCTCGCGCCGCTCCTTGCGCTGCTGCCGGATCTCGTCCAGCCGGGCGCCCAGGTCGTCGAGCTGGGCCCGCACGTCGGCCACCTCGGCCGCCTTGCGGCGCATCACGTCCTCGGCCAGGAGCCCCCGGGCGTGCAGTTCCATGGCCAGCCCGCCGAGGTCGAAGATGGCCTGCTGGTACTGGCCCTCGAGCTGGCGCCGGCGCCGGCGCAGCACGCCCGGGCGCACGCGCTCCCCGGCCTCGGCGGGTGCCGTGGCCGGGGCGTCCGCCGGGGATCCCTGCTCGGCCGCCGCCGGGGTGGCGGAGGGGTCATCCGGCGTCCTTCGCCGCAGGAAGAGGAAGCGCTTCGGCGGCGCGGGCTGGGCCTCCTCGGAGGGGCCCGTCTCGGGAGCGGGATCGGTCATCGCGTGGGCCAATCGTAATCGCGGGGTCCGGACGTCGGGCCGCGTTGGTTACAGCCCCTTCGCGCCCCGTGGGATCGGCCCGATTGACGCGGCGTCGCGCAGTGGTGTAGCGTGCCCCCCGCTTGACGCATCAAGAGCGGTGGAGGGACATGGCCCTTTGAAACCGCGGCAACCAGCGCGATAGCGCCAGGTGCCAATTCCTGCAGGCATTCGTGCCTGGGAGATGCACGGGGCACACGCTTCCCATATCCGGAAGCGCCCTCGGACTCCCGGCGACGAGAGGAGGACGAGGATGGGGCATTACGAAGGACGGGCCACCGGAGCACGTGGCCTGCGGTGCAAGGAATGCGGCGAGGAGCTGCCGCTCGGGGCGTCGTACGCCTGCGAGTTCTGCTTCGGGCCGCTCGAGGTCGTGTACGACCGCGATCACCTGCGCGCCACCGTGACGCGCGAGTCGATCGAGGCCGGACCTCCATCGATCTGGAGGTACGCGGAGCTGCTGCCGTGTGCCCCCGAGGACCCCACCGCGGGACTTCCCGTGGGCCTGAGCCCGCTGGTGCGCGCGCCGCGCCTGGCCGAGCGCCTGGGGCTGGGCGAGGTATGGGTGAAGAACGAGACGGCCAACCCCACGCACTCCTTCAAGGACCGCGTGGTGAGCGTGGCGCTGCAGAAGGCCCGGGAACTGGGCTACGAGGTGGCCGCGTGCGCATCCACGGGCAACCTGGCGCAGTCGGTGGCGGCCCACGCCGCCGCGGCCGGCATGACCAGCTACGTGTTCGTGCCCGCCGACCTGGAGCACCAGAAGATCGTGGCCACGGGCATCTACGGCTGCACGCTCGTGGCCGTGGACGGCACCTACGACGACGTCAACCGGCTGTGCATGGAGTTGGCCGCCGATCGCCCGTGGGCGTTCGTCAACGTGAACGTGCGTCCGTACTACAGCGAGGGCTCCAAGACCCTGGCCTACGAGACCGCCGAGCAGCTGGGGTGGACCCTGCCGGACCGCTGCGTGGTTCCCGTGGCATCGGGCTCGCTGTACACCAAGATCCACCGCGGCTTCACCGAGTTGATCGACCTGGGCCTGGTGCAGGGCGGCGTCCCCGCCATGAATGGCGCCCAGGCCCGCGGGTGCGGCCCGGTGGCCGCCGCCTACGAGGCCGGCCTGGACTTCGTGGCGCCCGTGCGGCCGGACACCATCGCCAAGAGCCTCGCCATCGGCAATCCCGCCGACGGGCTGTTCGCGCTTGACGTGGCGCGTGGCACGGGCGGCGGCATCGACGCGGTGTCCGAGCAGGAGATCACCGAGGGAATCCAGCTGCTGGCCGAGACCACCGGCATCTTCACCGAGACCGCGGGCGGCGTCACCACCGCGGTGCTCAAGCGGCTGGCCGACAGGGGGGAGATCGGCCCCGACGAGCGGGTGGTGCTGTACATCACCGGCGACGGCCTGAAGACCCTCGACGCGGTGGCCGAGCGGGTGGAGCCCGTGACCATCGCCCCCACCGTCGACGCCTTCGAGTCGGCGGTCGGTTCCACCACGACGCTGGAGGCATCCCGATGAGCGTGACCGTGCGAATCCCGTCCCCGCTGCGGCCGCTCACCGGCGGCGCGGGCACCGTGGAGTGCCAGCCCGGCACCGTGGGGGCGATCATCGACGAGTTGGAGGCGGGACACCCCGGCTTCCGCGACCGCGTCACGCAGGACGGGCAGCTGCGACGGTTCGTGAACGTGTTCGTGGCCGGCCAGGACGTGCGGTTCGAGCAGGGCATCGACACCGACGTGGCCGACGGCCAGGAGGTCACCATCCTCCCGGCCGTGGCGGGGGGCTGACCGCCACGCGCAGCGCGTTCGTCACGGGGGGCACCGGCCTTGTGGGCGGTGCCCTCGTCCGTGCCCTGCTGGATGACGGGGTGGAGGTGACCGTCCTCGCCCGCGGGTCCGCGGGGGGCGGGCGCCTCGCCGACGCGGGCGCCCGCGTGGTGCGCGGTGACATCGGCGAGTCCGGGCGGTGGCAGGCGCGCGCCGCGGATGCCGAGGTGGTGTTCCACGTGGGCCTGCCGCGCCTGGTGCCGCCCGTCCGGCGCCGGCACCTGGGTCGCGCCGAGCGCGAGGCGCGCGCGGGCGCCGAGGTGATGCTGCAGGTGGCCGCGGGCCGGCCACTGGTCATGTCCTCGTGCGCCATCCAGGGCGCCGCGGGCCCCTTGGACATCGCCCGCCCGGCACGTGCGGCGGAGCAGGTGCTGGCGGGATCGGATGCGCGCGTCGTCCGGCTGCCGTGGGCGTACGGCCCGTCGGGGTTCCTGTGCGACATCTCCCGCGGGCTGCAGATGCGGCGCTTCCGGATGGTGGGCCCGGCGGACAACCGCATCGCCGTGGTGAGCGCCCGCGATGCGGCGGCGGCCCTGCGGGCGGCGGTTCACGCGCCGCCCGGCACCTACGCCGTGGCGGAGCCTGTGGCTCCCACCCAGGAGGACCTGGTGGCCCTCATGTGCCGCGAGCGCGGGGCCACGCGGCCGGACCACCTTCCCCCCGTGATGGCGCGGATGAGCATGGGCTCCGTGGTGGTGCAGGCCATCACCGCCGACCAGCGGGTGGACGCCGTGCCGCCCCCGGGGTTCGCGTGCACGGACCGCTGGGACCGCGACATGATGGACGCCCTCGGGGGGGACTAGCCCGTTCCTGTCTGGGCGGGACAGGTGTAACCTCGCCAAATCCCCTGAATCCTCTCGTGACCGAGCCATCGCCACAGCAGCGGGAGTCCTCACCTCCCCCACCCATGGACGTCGTGCCCGGCGGGCAGGCGCCGGCACGTCCGCCCGATGAGGCGGAGCGCCTGGCCGACCTGCACGAATTGGGCGCGCTGGACTCCGGGCCCGATCCGGACCTCGACTCGCTGGTGGACCTGGCGTCGCTCATCGCCGACACCCCCATCGCGCTGCTCAGCCTGGTGGATGCCGAGGAGCAGGTGTTCAAGGCGGCCGTCGGCCTCGAGGTGGACCGCCTCCCGCGCGAGACCTCCTTCTGCGGCCACGCGATCCTGGAACCCTCGGCGCCGATGGTCGTCGAGGACCCCACCACCGACTCCCGGTTCGCCGACAACCCGCTGGTCACCGACGGACCGGTGGGCTTCTACGCGGGCGTGCCCATCCTCACCTCGCAGGGCCACGCCATCGGCACCCTGTGCGTGGTGGATGACGCTCCCCGGAACCTGAACGACAGGCAGATGGCGGCGCTCAGCCGGCTGGCCGCGCAGGCAGCCGGAATCCTGGAGAGCCGGGCGCGCGACCAGGCAGTCCGGCGGCAGGCGGGAGGCGCATCCGGCGATGTCGACAGCCACACGGGCCTCCCCATGCGCGACGCCCTCGTGGCGTCGTTGGACGGCACGCCGATGCCGGCGCTGTCGTCGGCCGTGGCCCTGCGCGTGGACGAGATCGATGCCAATGCGGGCCGGGCCGGTCTGATGTCCGACGGTGCCCTGCAGGCGGTCGCCCGCGCCATCGCGGCATGCCTGCCCGATTCCGCCCGGCTGGGCCGGTCGTTCGGCACGTTCGTGGCGGTGCTCCCGGGCGCGGATGGTGCATCGGCCCGCGGGGTGGTGGCCACCATCCGCAACCGGCTGCGCGGAGCGATACTCACCGGTGACCGGGTGTCCCTGCACGTGGCGCTGACGGCCGGTGTGTCAACGGCCGGCCACGGCGTGCCGGTGACCGCGGGTGACCTGGTGGAGGCCGCCGAGGACGCGCTCCAGGACGCGGAGACCTTCGGCATCACCTGCTTCGTGATCGACAGCGACGCGCGGGCCACGCGTGCGCGCACGGCGGCCATCCGCTCCGCCCTGGGCGCAGCCGTGACCGAGGGCCAGCTGGTGGTGCACTACCAGCCCATCGTCGAGCTGCCCTCCCGTGCCGTGGTGGGCGCCGAGGCCCTGGTGCGCTGGCGCCACCCCGAGCTCGGCCTGCTGGCCCCGGATGAGTTCATCCCGTTCGCCGAGGACATGGGGATCATCCGGGAGATCGATCGCTACGTCATGCGGCGGGCGCTGCACGACCTGGCCGCGGGGCGCATCACCGGCCGCGAGGTGAGCGTGAACGTGTCGCCCGCCAGCGTGCGCGCGTCGCTGCCCGAGGTGGTGGCATCCGACATCCGCGAGGCCCGGGTCACTCCCGACTCGCTGGTGCTGGAGCTCACCGAGCGCGTGCGGTTCGACCGCGACCCGGACGTCATCGAGGTCCTCCGGGCCATCGGCGCCACGGGTGCGCGGGTGGCCATCGACGACTTCGGCGCCGGCACCACGTCGCTCGCGCACCTGCGCGCCCTCCCGGTGTCGCGCCTCAAGCTGGATCGGTCGCTGATCACCGACCTCACGGGGCCCGACGCCGAGCGTGCGCGGGTGGTGGTGCGCACGCTCACCGAGCTCGCCGGCCATCTGGGCCTGGAGGTGCTGGCAGAGGGCGTGGAGGACGAGGCCCAGGCGCAGGTGGTCCACGACCAGGGGGTGCGCCTGGCGCAGGGCTACCTCTTCGGGCGCCCCGGTTCGCTGCACACCGCCTGACCGATCAACCGGGCGGCGTCAGGCGTCCTGGGGCGGGATGACCGGCAGGCCCGTGGCGTGCTGGATGGTGCCTCGGCTGTGATAGCGCAGGTCCACCACGTCGGCCGCCTGGTCGCCGTACACGCCCACGCCGGCAAGTAGCGCCATCCTGCGACCAAAGCCCTTCTTCTCGCGGGGCTTGGGAACCAACGGCGTGCGGAAGCGCAGCCAGCGCCCCTCCACCACGTAGTGCACGCCCTCCTCGCGGGGCTCGCCGTTCACCCACACCTGGAAGGGGGGCTCGGCGCCCTCGGGGAGGGCCACGCTCCATACGGGATCGCTCATGCGGCGATGGTACCGGTGCCGGTGGTGGGGTAGGCTGGCCGCGTGAACCGCCTTCGTGCAACCGCCCCCGCGCTCGCCGCCGTAATCGTCCTTGCCGGGGGCGGCGCGGCCTCTGGCATCCCCACCGAGGGCGCGCAGCGCCTCGATGTGTCGGACGGCATCGCGGCCGGCGCCGGCGGGCAGGGCCTGGCCATGTACAAGGTCACCATCCCCAAGGGCAGCACGCTCGACTGGCACTACCACCCGGGCACCCAGGTGGCATGGATCATGCGCGGCCGCCTGCTGTACTCGGTGGTGAAGGGCACCGCGTACGAGACCATCCCGCGCCCCGGGAAGGCACCGCGGCGGGTGGCGATCCGCGCCGGCACGCGAGCGGTGATCGACCAAGGGCATGGCCTGCTGGAGCCAAAGGGCATGCAGCACTATGCGTCCACGCCGTACGGCCAGGTGATCACCATCGTCACGGTGCTGAAACCCCCGAAGATGATGGGCACCATCAACATCGGCCCTGCATCGACCAGTCCGTTTCCCCCGACCGGAAGAGGTACGCCATGAACGTCCGCGACGCGCATGAGGCCTTCTACGCAGCGCTCAACGCCAATATCGCCGGCGATACCGGACCGATGCACGCCATGTGGTCCGAGGTGGCCGAGGTCACGAACATGGGGCCATTCGGGGATGTCCTCGTGGGGCGGGATGCGGTGCTGGCCCAGTTCGACGCCGAGGCCGCGATGGACATGTCCGGCACCGTGGTGCCCGAGGACGTCCGCATGGGCCAGTCCGGTGACATGGGCTTCTCGACCTGCATCGAGCGGGGCGTGGGGTTCATGGCCGGCGGCGCGCCCGTGGACGTCCATCATCGCGTGACGAACGTATTCGTGCACGAGCCGGGCGGGTGGCGCATCGTGCACCACCACACCGACCGCACCGTGGGCCTCGACGCCGCTGGCTAGCGGCAACGGCCGGGGCCCCACAGCACGCGCGGCAGGATTCGAACCTGCGACCCCTGGCTCCGGAGGCCAGTGCTCTATCCACTGAGCTACGCGCGCTCGCGGACCTAGTGTAGACGCCCCATGCGCATCGCGATCCTGGGCGACACCCACTTCCCCCGACGGGGATCGGAACTGCCGGCACCGTGCGTGGCGGAATGCCGGGCCGCCGACCTGGTCATCCACACGGGCGACCTTGCGGACATGCCCGCGCTGGCGGCGGTGCGCGCCATCGGGCCCCCGGTGGTGGCGGTGCACGGCAATGCCGATGATGCGCCCGTGCGGCGGGAGCTGCCCGTCATGGCACAGGTGGACCTGCCGGGCGGGCGCCGGCTGGCGGTGGTGCACAACGGCGGGCCGGAGGCGGGTCGCCTGGAGCGCATGCGCAGGCGGTTCCCGGACTGCCACGTGGTGGTGTTCGGCCACTCGCACATCCCGCTGCTGGCCCGGGCGGACGATGGGTTCACGATCCTCAATCCCGGCAGCGCCACCGATCGCCGCAGGCAGCCCCGGCATTCCATGGCCGTGCTCACCGCGCGGGCCCGTGGCGCCGTGGCCGTGCGGTTCGTCGACCTCGACTCCGGGGGCGTCGACCTCGACCCCGAACTGGTGCGGAGCGCCGCGTAGAGTCGCCGCGTGGACCTGGTCGTCACATTCATCGGCACCTCCGCCTCGGTGCCCACCTCCGCGCGCGGCACCTCCGCCACCCTGGTGAGCCGGGGAGGGCGCCGGTGGCTGGTGGACTGCGGGGAGGGCACGCAGCGGCAGCTCCTGCGGTCCGGCGTGGGCCTGGCCGACGTGGACATGGTCCTGCTCACCCACCTGCACGGCGACCACTTCCTGGGCCTGCCCGGGATGTTCAAGACCTTCGCGCTCAGGGGTCGCGAGGAGCCGCTGCTGCTCGTCGGCCCCGACGGGCTGCACGGGCTCATGCACACGCTTCAGCCCCTGATCGGCCGCCTGCCCTTCCACCTGGAGGTGCAGGAGGCCGGCGCGGGGGAGGTGCTGCGCGACGACGACATGGTGGTTCGGGCGTTCCACACCGATCACGGGGTGCGCTCGCTGGGCTACGCCCTGGTGGAGGATGACCGGCCCGGGGCATTCGACGTGGCCGCCGCGCGCGCGCTGGGGGTGCCGGACGGCCCCAGCTTCGGGGTGCTGCAGCGGGGCGGCGACGTGACCCTCGCCTCGGGCGCGGTGGTGCGGCCCGATCAGGTGATGGGGCAGGCCCGAAGCGGCCGATCGGTGGTCTTCTCGGGGGATACCCGCCCGTGTGCGGGGACCGAGGACGCCGCCCGCGGCGCCGACCTGCTGGTGCACGAGGCCACCTTCACCGATGACGACGCCGCGCGGGCCGTGGAGACCCGGCACAGCACCGCCCGGGAGGCCGCGCAGCTGGCCGCGCGGGCCGGGGTGCGCATGCTGGCCCTCACGCACGTGTCCACGCGCGTGGCGCCCCGCGACGTGCGGCGCGAGGCCCAGGCGGTGTTCCCGGGCGTCATCGTGCCCCGGGACTTCGACCAGGTGGAGATCCCCTTCCGGGAGCGCGGGGAGCCGCGCCTGATCCCGGTGCAGGAGCGCCTGGGCAAGGGCGCGCGCGACGACGCGGCCGCGCCGGATGCCCCTGCTACGCTGCCTGACGCAACCCTTTAAGACCGGTCCCGCGAGGCCGGGAAGGAGACGCAACAGATGGGGAAGGTCCTGATCGATGACGATCAGTGCCGCCGTACCGTGGCGCGCATCGCCCACGAGATCGTGGAGCACCACCCCGACCCGTCGGCCCTCGCACTCGTGGGCCTGCACACCCGCGGGGTGCCACTGGCGGAGCGCCTGCGGGTGCTGATCGAGGAGTTCTCCGGCGCGGCCCCGGCCATCGGCTCGGTGGACATCGCGCTGTATCGCGACGACGTGGGCGTGGGCGGCGGCCGGCGCGGCGTGGTTCCCGTGGTCGGCGAGACCATCCTCGACTTCGACATCGCGTCGCACGCCGTGGTGCTGGTGGACGACGTCCTGTTCACGGGCCGCACGATCCGGGCGGCGATCGACGCGGTGTTCGACTACGGGCGCCCGCCCAAGGTCGAGCTGGCGGTGCTGGTGGACCGCGGCCATCGCGAGTTGCCCATCCGGCCCGACTACGTGGGCCGCAACCTGCCCACCGCCCGGGGCGAGCGCATCACGGTGCGCCTCGCCGAGGTGGATGGGCGCGACGAGGTGCTGCTGGAGGAGGCCGCATGAGCGGGCGTGCATCGCTGCTGGGCATCGCCGACCTGGGCGCTGACGACGTGGGGCGCATCCTCGACACCGCGGGCCGGTTCGGCCAGGTAATGGACCGCGACATCAAGAAGGTGCCCACGCTCCGCGGCCGCACCGTGGTGAACCTGTTCCTCGAGCCCTCCACCCGCACCAGCACGTCGTTCGAGCTCGCCGCCAAGCGCCTGTCCGCCGACGTGCTCAGCATCAAGGGCACCGGCACGAGCATGGACAAGGGCGAGACCCTCAAGGACACCATCCTCACGCTCGAGGCCTACGACCCCGACGTGTTCGTCATCCGGCACCCGCAGGTGGGCGCGTGCCGGCTGGCCGACGGCTACACCGATGCCTCGGTGGTGAACGCCGGCGACGGCACCGGCGAGCACCCCAGCCAGGCGCTGCTGGACCTCTACACCGTGCAGCGCGAGGTGGGACCCATCGAGGGCCTGCACGTAGCGATCGTGGGGGATGTGCTGCACTCGCGCGTGGCGCGATCGGGCATCCGTGCCTTCACGCTCATGGGCGCGAAGGTCACCGTGGTGGCCCCGCCCACGCTCGTGCCCCGGCACCTCGCCGAGGCCCTGGGCGCGGAGGTGTCGTCGGACATCCGCGACATCGCCGATGCCGACATCGTGTACGTGCTGCGCATGCAGCTGGAGCGCATGGGGGCGGGAGGGTTCGTCCCATCGCTCGACGAGTACGCGCGGATGTACCAGGTGGACCATGCCCGCCTGCGGCCCGGCCAGCGCGTGATGCACGCGGGCCCGGTCAATCGCGGGGTGGAGATAAGCGGGGCGCTCGTGGACGATCCCGAGACGCTCATCGAGGCACAGGCGACCAACGGGGTGGTGGTGAGGATGGCGGTTCTCTACGACGTGGCCACGGGTGCGGCGGGCGGCTCCGCACAGGGTGATGCCGCGCTGGAGGCGGCATGACCACCATGGCGCCCAACCCGCGCGTGCGGCTGCCGCAGCGGCCCGGCGATCCCGCCAACGTGGTCATCCGTGGTGCGCGGATCGTGGATCCGGCCGCGGGCATCGACCGCGTCGGCGACCTGGTGGTGCGTGACGGCGTCATCGGGGGCGACCCCGCCGGGCTGGAGCAGGTGGACGGCACCGGACTCACGGTGATCCCGGGCATCGTGGACGTGCACGTGCACCTGCGCACGCCCGGCAAGGAGCACGCCGAGGACATCGCCTCGGGCACCGCGAGCGCCGCCGCGGGCGGCGTGGTGGCCGTGCTGGCCATGCCCAACACCCAGCCGCCCACCGACAGCCCCAGCATCCTCGGGTCGCTGCTGGAGCGGGCCGGGCGCGAGGCCGTGGTGCCCACCGGGTTCATCCCGGCCATCACCGTGGGGCAGGCGGGCGAATCGCTCACCGAGCACGGTGACCTCGCCGAGGCCGGCGCCGCCGCGCTGTCCGATGACGGCGTGCCCGTGGCCAGCGCCCTGGTCATGCGGCGCGCGCTGCAGTACCAGCGGGCCACCGGGCTGCTCTTCACCCTGCACGAGGAGGACATGAGCCTCTCGGGTGCGGGCGTGATGCACGAGGGCGTGGTGTCGGCCCGCATCGGCCTGGCCGGCATCCCCGGCGTGTCCGAGGCCGTGCAGGTGGCACGCGACTGCGCCCTTGCCGGCTACGAGGACGCCCGGATCCACATCTGCCACGTGTCGGCGCGCGAGACGGTGGACGAGATCCGCAACGCCAAGGCGCGCGGGGTGCAGGTGACCGCCGAGGTCACCCCGCACCACCTGCTGCTGACCGAGGACGCGGTGGGAGCCGATCCCGACCCGGCGCGGTTCAAGATGAACCCGCCCCTCCGGTCGGAGGCCGATCGCCAGGCGCTCATCGAGGCCCTCGTGGACGGCACCATCGACGTCATCGCCACCGACCACGCGCCCCATCCGGCCGACGAGAAGGAGAACCCGTTCGCCGAGGCGCCCTTCGGCGTGATCGGCCTGGAGACGGCGTTCGCCGCCTGCCACACCGAACTGGTGCAGGGCGGCCGTATGTCGCTGGAGGACCTGGTGGTGCGCATGAGCACCCGTCCCGCGCAGGTGTTCGGCCTGCCGGTGCCCAGCCTGGCGGATGGCGAGACGGCCAACCTGGCGGTGGTGGACCTGGCGGCCACCGACCGCGTGGGCGACAGGCCCTACGCCAGCAAGTCCACCAATGCCGCATTCGAGGGCATGGAGTTCACCGGGAGGGTGGTCATGACCATCGCGGGCGGGCAGGACGTGTACCGGAGGGGCGCATGAGCGGCCGTCATCCGGCGCTTGCCGAGCGCGACGACGCCGGCCTGGTCATCGTGGACGTGCAGGAGGCGTTCGCGCCGGTCATCGACGCCTTCGACGAGGTGGTGGCGGGTTGCGGCCTCCTGGCGGAGGGCTTCGGCGTGATGGGCCGCCCGGTCATCGTCACCGAGCAGTACCCCAAGGGCCTCGGCCACACGGTGCCCGCGCTCGCGGGGCGGCTGCCCGAGGGCACGCCGGTCATCGAGAAGACCCGGTTCTCGGCGTGCGGCGTGGAGGGATTCGAGGCCGCGTACGACGCCGCGCGCTGCAACACGTGGGTGGTGTGCGGCGTGGAGACGCATGTCTGCGTGAACCAGACCGTGCATGACCTGCTGGCCCGCGGTGCGTCGGTGCACGTGGCGGCCGATGCCACCAGCTCGCGCACGACGGCCAACCGCCGCGCGGGCCTGGACAAGGCCGCACGGGCCGGGGCCCATGTCACCTCCGCCGAGATGGTGCTGTTCGAGATGCTCGGCCAGGCCGGCGGCCCGGAGTTCAAGGCGATCTCGGCGTTGGTCAAGTGATGGGCGCGGCCGTGATCGTGCTGGAGGACGGCATGGTCCTCCCGTGCCGGTCCGCGGGGGCGCCGGGCACCGCACTCGGCGAGATGGTCTTCACCACGGGCATGAATGGCTACCAGGAGGCGGTGACCGACCCCTCGTACCTGGGGCAGGTGCTGGCGTTCAGCGCGCCCATGATCGGCAACTACGGCACCGGCGAGCAGGCGCTCGAGAGCGCGCGCGTGTGGCCGTCGGCCGTCATCGCCACGCGCATCGGGGACAGCCCCGGGGTGGCGGGGCCGGTGGGCTTCCGCTCATGGCTCACGGCGCAGGGCGTGGTGGCCGTGGAGGATGCCGACACCCGGCGCCTGGTGCGGCACCTGCGCGACCACGGCGCCATGCGCGGCGGGGTGAGCACCGAGATGGGCGCCGAGGAGCTGCTGGCGCTGGTGCGCGCCCACCCGGTGCTGGACGGCCGCGACCTGTCGGCCGAGGCGGCGGGCGAGCGCCGCACCGCCGGCAGCGACGGTCCCACCGTGGTGGCCGTGGACTGCGGCATGAAGCAGGGCATCCTCGACGGCCTGGCCGGGTCGGGCATGCGCGTGGAGGTGGTGCCCGCAGGCACCACTGCCGAGCAGATCCTGGCGCTGGGCCCCGACGGGGTGTTCATCAGCAACGGCCCGGGCGACCCGGCGGCCTGCCGTCCGGTCATCGACGCGCTCTCCGGCGTGCTCGGGCAGGTGCCGGTGTTCGGCATCTGCCTGGGGCACCAGCTGCTGTCGCATGCGCTGGGGCTGCGCACCGAGAAGCTCCCGTTCGGCCATCGCGGGGCCAACCACCCCGTGCAACGCGTGGAGGATGGCGTGGTGGAGATCACGGTGCAGAACCACGGCTACGCGGTGGTGGCCGACTCGCTGCCGGACGGCGTGCAGGTCACGCGCACCAGCCTGTTCGACGGAAGCGTGGAGGGCATCGCCGCCCCTGAGCTCATGGCCTCCTCGGTGCAGTACCACCCCGAGGCGCGCCCGGGTCCCCACGACGCCGCCTACCTGTTCCGCGCCTTCCGCGACCGGGTGGCTGCCTGATGCCCCGCCGCGAGGACATCCGCACCATCATGGTGCTGGGCAGCGGTCCCATCGTCATCGGGCAGGCCGGTGAGTTCGACTACTCGGGAACCCAGGGCTGTCGCGCGCTCCGCGACGAGGGCTACCGCATCGTGCTGGTCAACTCCAACCCCGCCACCATCATGACCGACCCGGGCGTGGCCGACCGCACCTACGTGGAGCCGCTCGACGTGGAGGCGGCCGAGCGCATCATCCAGGCCGAGCAGCCCGATGCCATCCTGCCCACCCTCGGCGGCCAGACCGCGCTGAACCTGGCCATCGACCTGGCCGAGGCCGGCATCCTGGAGCGCCACGGCGTGGAGCTGATCGGCGCCGACGTGGAGGTGATCCGCCGGGCCGAGGACCGCGACCTCTTCAAGGACTGCATGCGGGAGGTCGGAGTGCCCGTCCTCGACAGCCGCATCGCCACCGACATCGAGTCCGCGCGCGCGGGTGCCGAGGCGCTCGGGTACCCCATCATCCTCAGGCCCGCGTTCACGCTGGGCGGCGAGGGCGGTGGCGTGGCCCTCACCCCCGACGACCTGGAGCCGGTGGTGGCCAATGCCCTCGCGGCCAGCCCCATCTCGCAGGTGCTCATGGAGCGCTCGGTCACCGGCTGGGACGAGATCGAGCTCGAGGTGGTGCGCGACCGCAACGACAACGCGGTGATCGTGTGCACCATCGAGAACCTCGACCCCATGGGCGTGCACACGGGCGACTCGGTCACGGTGGCCCCGGCCATGACCCTGGACGACCGCGAGCAGCAGCTGCTGCGCGATGCGGCCATCCAGGTGGTGCGCGCGGTGGGCGTGGAGACCGGCGGCGCCAACGTGCAGTTCGCGCTCAACCGCGCCACCGGCGAGATGGTGGTCATCGAGATGAACCCGCGGGTGTCGCGCTCGTCGGCCCTGGCGTCCAAGGCCACGGGCTTCCCGATCGCGCGCATCGCGGCGCGGCTGGCGGTGGGGTACACGCTTGACGAGCTTCCCAACGACATCACCAAGGTCACGCCGGCCTCGTTCGAGCCCACGCTCGACTACGTGGCGGTCAAGGTGCCGCGCTTCGCGTTCGAGAAGCTCACCGAGGATCGCGTGCCACTGTCCACCTACATGCAGAGCGTGGGGGAGGTGCTGTCGCTGGGCCGCACCTTCGGCGAGGCCCTGGGCAAGGCCCTCTCGGCCCGTGAGCTGGATGCGCGCCTGGACGAGCCGGACTCGGTGGACCAGGCGCTCGAGCGGCTGGCCAAGCCCTCCTGGGACCGCTTCGACCTCATGATGTGGGCTGCCCGCCGGGGCGCGGACGCGGATGCGCTGCATGGCGCCACCGGCGTGCACCCCTGGTTCTGCCACGAGATCGTGGCGCTCGCCACGGCAGGGGATGACCTGCCGGGCGACCTGGCCGCCATCGACCACGACGCCATGCTGCACGCCCGGCGCCGGGGCATGACCGACCGCGACATCGCCGAGCGCACCGGGACCACCGAGGCAGAGGCGGGGCGCCACCGGCACCAGTTGGGGGTGCGGCCCGCCTACCGCGCGGTGGACACCTGCGCCGCGGAGTTCGCGGCGGTCACGCCGTACTTCTACGGCACCTACGGCACCGAGGGAGAGGCCACCCCGCTGGACCGCCCATCGGTGGTGGTGCTGGGGTCGGGGCCCAATCGCATCGGGCAGGGCATCGAGTTCGACTACTGCTGCGTGCACGCGGCGCAGACGGCCCAGGAACTGGGCTACGCGGCCATCATGGTCAACTGCAATCCCGAGACCGTGTCGACCGACCACGGCATCAGCGACCGGCTGTACATGGAGCCGGTCACCCTCGATGCGGTGCTGGACATCTGCCTGGCCGAGCAGCCCGTGGGGGTCATCGCGCAGCTGGGCGGCCAGACCCCGCTGCGCCTTGCCGCGCCGCTGCAGCAGGCGGGCATCCCCGTGCTGGGCACGCCGCCCGACCGCATCGACCTCGCGGAGGACCGCGGGCGCTTCGGCGCGCTGCTGGGCGAGCTGGGCCTGCAGGCACCTCCGTGGGCCATGGCCGATGGCGAGGCCGAGCTCCTCGCCGCGGCCGAGCACGTGGGCTACCCGGCGCTGGTGCGCCCCAGCTACGTGCTGGGGGGCAGGGCCATGGCCATCGTGTCCGGCCCGGAGGAGCTCCGGGCGTGGATGGCACGCGAGAAGCCGCAGGGCCAGGTGATGGTTGACCGGTTCCTCACCGGCGCCACTGAGGTGGACGTGGACGCCCTGTCCGACGGGGACAGCACGTGGATCGCCGGCGTGATGGAGCACGTGGAGGAGGCGGGCGTGCACTCGGGCGACTCCGCGTGCGTGCTGCCGCCCCAGGGCATCGACGCGGCCGGGGTGGCCGATGTGCGCCGGCAGGCCGCGCTGCTTGCCGAGGCCATCGGCGTGAAGGGGCTCCTCAACGTGCAGTTCGCCCTGCGCGACGGCACGGCGTACGTGATCGAGGCCAACCCCCGGGCGTCGCGCACGGTGCCATTCGTGGCCAAGGCCACGGGAGTGCCCGTGGTGCGCCATGCGGTCCGCCTGATGCTGGGCGAGCGGATCGCCGACCTGGACCTGCCCCGGGGCGACTCCATGCGGCACGTGGCCGTGAAGGAGGCGGTCCTGCCGTTCGCGCGATTCCCGTGGGCCGATCCCGTGCTGGGCCCGGAGATGCGGTCCACCGGCGAGGTCATGGGCATCGGCGCCACGTTCACCGAGGCCTTCGCCAAGGCCCAGCGGGGCGCCCGTCAGGCGCTGCCGCGCACCGGCACCGTGTTCCTGTCGGTGCGCGATGAGGACAAGCCCAGGGTGGGCGCCCTGGCGGGTGCCATCCACGCCGCGGGCATGGAGATCGTGGCCACCGGGGGCACGGCCGCGGCGGTGGCGGCCGCCGGGGTGCCGGTGCGCGAGGTGAACAAGATCTCCGACGGCCCGCCGCACGTGGAGGAGCTCATCCTGGGAGGGGATGTGGCGATGGTGGTGTGCACGCCCAGCGGTCGCGGTGACCGCGCGGATGGCGCCATCATCCGTCGCGCGGCGGTACGCGCGGGCGTGCCGTGCATCACCACGATCGAGGCCGCCGAGGCCGCCGGGCAGGCGATCGGCGTGGATCCGTCGGCCGTGGCCCCGGTGGCGCTGCAGGACCTGGCCGCCCCCTGACACGCATGTCATGCCGCTCCGCCCCGGGGTTGGCATGACGCGTGGCCGGGGGTACAGTCGCCCACCTATGGCGACTCCCTCAAAGGCCGGGCAGACCCCCCAGCGCTCCCTCGACCAGAGAATGGACGCGCTCCGCCGGGCCAACGAGATCCGATCGCTGCGCGCCCAGTTGAAGAAGGACCTCAAGTCGGGTGCGCTGTCGGTGGATGCGGTCATCGAGTCGCCGCCGGACTACGTGCTGACCGCCAAGGTCTTCGACATGATCGTGGCGGCCCCGAAGTACGGGAAGGTCAAGGCCACCCGCCTGCTCAACCAGTGCCGCATCTCCCAGGGCAAGACCCTCGGGGGGCTGTCCGAGCGGCAGCGGGGCGAGCTGGTCGAGCTGCTTCGCCTCCGGTAGCCGCCCGCACCCGCGTGTTCGTGGTGTCGGGACCGTCCGGCGCCGGCAAGGGCACCCTCATCCGCGGGGCGCTCCAGCACGTGCCCGACCTGGCGGTGGCGGTGTCGGCCACCACCCGCGCCATGCGGCCGGGGGAGGTGGACGGGCGTGAGTACCACTTCATGAGCAGGGCGGAGTTCGCCCGCCTGGTGGAGCAGGGGGCGTTCCTCGAGCACGCGGAGTTCGCCGGGAATCGCTACGGAACGCTGGCCACCGAGCTCGACCGGATCACGGGGGCGGGCCGGTCCGTCATCCTGGAGATCGAGCTGCAGGGCGCGCGCAACGTGCGGCGCGTGAGGCCGGATTCCATATCGGTGTTCATCGAGCCGCCGTCGCTGGAGGAACTCGCCCGGCGGCTGCGCCTTCGCGCCACGGACGCCGAGGAGGAGATCGAGGCCCGCCTCGAGGTCGCCCGCACCGAGGTGTCCGCCCGGGATGAGTTCGACCACGTCATCCTCAACGACGACGCCCACCGCGCCACCGACGAGCTCGTCTCCATCATCCGCGCCGCCACCGAGGGGTAGCCCGACGCCATGGGGTGGGTGGCATCGGCCTTCTCCCTTTTGAACGGTCGTACGACCGATGCCACCCACCCCATGGCTACCCCCTGCGCGACGGCGCGCAGCCCGGGGGTCGGATCTTCGTCCGTACGACCGTTCAGAAGGGAGAAGGGCGAAGATCCGACCCCCGGGCGCTACGAAGAGCGGGGTTTCCCCAGGGGGGTGTGCAGTGGGAATTGCGCGATGACGGGGGGTGGGGTCTAGCCTTCCGGGGGATGGCCGAGATCCTCATGGGCGTGACGGGCGGCATCGCCGCGTACAAGAGCCTCGACGTGCTGCGCATCCTGCAGCGGCAGGGGCACGGCGTGAGCGTGGTGATGACCCACACCGCCGAGCGGTTCGTGGGCAGCGCGTCGTTCTCCGCGCTGTCGGGGCGCGAGGTGGGCACCCACCTGTTCGGTGATGCCGAGCAGCCGGGCTACCACCACCTCGACGTGAACGACGGCAAGGACCTCATGCTGGTGGCCCCCGCGTCGGCCAACACCATCTCCCAGATGGCGTCGGGCGCGGCGAGCAGCCTGCTCACGTCGTGCTACCTGGCCTTCCGGGGTCCCGTGGTGGTTGCCCCGGCCATGAACACCTCCATGTGGCTGCACCCGGCCACCGCGCGCAACATCGACACCCTGCGGGCAGATGGCGTGCACCTCGTGGAGCCCGAGAGCGGGCTCCTCGCCGATGGGGCCGTGGGCCCCGGGCGCCTCGCCGAGCCCACCGCCATCGTGGCGGCCGTGGAGGCCGTGCTCGCGGGGGGTCCCGCGCAACGCGACCTCGCGGGCGTGCGGGTGCTGGTGTCGGCCGGGGGCACGCGCGAGCCCATCGACGCGGTGCGCTACGTGGGCAATCGGTCCAGCGGTCGCATGGGCTGGGCGCTGGCCGCTGCCGCCCGGGACCGCGGCGCCGACGTGACGGTGGTGCAGGCCAACGTGGACCTGCCGCGCGAACCGGGCATCCGGTACGTGGACGCCCCCACCGCAGCGGCGATGCGCGACGCATGCCGGGCGGAGTTCCCCCAGTGCGACATGCTCATCATGTGCGCGGCGGTGGCCGACTACCGGCCGGTGGCCGCCGCCGACGGCAAGCTCGACAAGAGCGCGGCCGACTCGCTCACGGTCCAGATGGAGCGCACCACCGACATCCTGGCCGAGCTGGCGGCCCTGCGCGATGAGCAGGTGCTGGTCGGGTTCGCCGCCGAGCACGGGCCCGCGGGGCTCGAGCGCGCGCGTGGCAAGCGGGCCCGCAAGGCCGTGGACATCGTGGTGCACAACGACGCCGCCGTCGAGGGTGCCGCCTTCGAGGGCCCCGACAACGTGGTCACCATCATCGGCCCCGGCGATGCCGAAGAGGCGCTTCCGCGCATGGCCAAGCGGCAGTGCGCGGAGCGCATACTCGACGCGGCCCGGCCCCTGGTGCACGCCGGAACAATCACCGCCTAGCCCCGGGGCACGCCGCGGTAACCTGAGCGGGAATGGACGAGGGCGTCGGGGCATACGAGTGGTTCCAGCGGGGCATGGAGCTCATGCGCTCGCGCGACTTCCATCCTGCGGCCGTGGCGCTCGAGCAGGCCAAGAAGCTCGAGCCCGACAAGGCGTCCATCCGCGAGGCGCTGGGACGGGCCTACCTGTCCACCCGGCAGTTCCGTCGCGCGGCCGATGAGTTCGAGGTGGCCGTGGAGATCCAGCCCACCGACCACTACGCGCACTACTGCCTGGGGCGGGCGTACCGCGGCCTCGGCCAGGAGGACCGCGCCGAGCGGCACTACGAGCTGGCGCGTTGCCTGGGGTCGAAGCTGGCGTAGGCCGATGCCCGGGGCGGGGGACCCACCCCCTGGCCGTCCGGCACCTCGAAGCCCAGGCGCAGGATGCCCTCGAAGCTCTCGTCGACGTAGGTGGAGAGCAGGCCCAGCAGGCCATCCAGCCCGTCCGCGCCAAGCACCGCGGTCTCGGCCTCGGCGATCATCCACAGGTCACCGGCGTCGTCGGCGGCGAACCGCCAATGCCGCATCTCAAGGTTCTTGCGGAGCGCGCGCAGGTACACCTGCGGGTGCGCCCGATCCGGGCCGCGCATGAAGAACGCCCGCATGGCAAGCGTGCGCTCGCCGGCGCTCAGCGCCACGGCCACCACCCCGCGCTTGGCGGAGGGCACGCGCACCGACCAGTCGGAGGGGCCCATGCGCTCGGCGTCCACCCCGATGCGGTCCAGCCATACCTGCACCAACGCCGCGCCGTCGTCCATGCGGCAACGGTACCGGCCGCGGCCCGTACCATCGGGTCGTGCGGATCGTGCTCCAGCGGGTGACGCGTGCATCAGTGTCGGTGGCGGGGGAGGAGGTCTCCCGGATCGGCCCCGGCTACCTGCTCCTGGTGGGGGTCGAGCACGGCGATGGCGACGCGGTGGCCAGCCGCATGGCCGCCAAGGTGGCGGCGCTCAGGCTGTTCCCCGGCGACGGCGACCGCCCATTCGACCGGTCGGTGGTGGACGTGGGGGGAGAGGCCCTTGTGGTGAGCCAGTTCACGCTGATGGGCGAAGTGCGCAAGGGCAACCGGCCATCGTGGGCCGCCGCGGCGCCGCCCGATGAGGCGGCCCCGGTGGTGCACGCATTCGCCCGTGCGCTGGGCGACGCGGGCGTGCCGGTGGGGCAGGGCGTGTTCGGCGCCATGATGGAGGTGGCGCTCGTCAACGACGGTCCGGTGACGCTGGAGCTGCGCTTGGGGGCCGACGACGGCGCGTGATACCCTCGCCGCGTCGCCGGCAGCACACAGGCGGCACCCGGAGGAGCGGGTCGGGAGACCCGCTTTTTTTTGGCATCACACGATGAGCGGAGTACCCCGCGCCCCACACGGCCACACAGATCGAGCAGCAGGTGGAGGACCTCCTGGCACGGGAGATCCCCGATGTCGACCTGCGCGCGGTGGGAGTGGGCGGACGGGCCGGATCGGGCGTGCTCACCGTGGTCATCGACCATCCCGTGCGGGTGGACCACGAGCTCTGCGCGCGCGTCACCAGGGTGCTGGACGACGCGGGGCTGCGTGACCGCTACGCCGTGGAGGTATCATCACCGGGTCCGGAGCCGCCGCTCAGGACCAGCCGCCATTTCCTCGCCGCAATCGGCGAGACGGTGAAGCTGGCGGTCGATCCCGGTGCGGTGCCGGGTGCGGGGAAGACGGTGTCGGGGACGCTCACGTCGGTGGGCGACGACGACCTCACGGTCGACACCCCGACGGGGCAGGTCGTCGTGCCGCGGGATGCGGTGCGGAGGGCACGCATGGTGAAGAGGAGCAACTAGGTGAACCGCGAGATCATCGAGGCGATCAAGCAGATCGAGCGCGAGAAGGGGATCAACTCCGAGACCCTGCTGGTGGCGCTCGAGGACGCGCTCCTCGCCGCGTACCGCAAGACCCCCGGGGCCGTGGAGTGGGCCCGCGTGGACATCGACCGGGACACCGGCGAGATGCAGGTGAACCAGCTGGTCCTGGCCGAGGGGCAGGAGCTGGTCACGCTCCCGCGCCCCGAGCCCGAGATCCCCGAGGGCGTGGACCCCGAGGAGTTCGAGCCGCCGCCCCCGGACATCGACTGGTCGGCGTATGGGCCTGACGAGATCCGCCCGGTCAGCGTGACCACTGACAACTTCGGCCGCATCGCGGCGCAGACCGCCAAGCAGGTCATCCTCCAGCGAATCCGCGAGGCGGAGCGCGAGATGATGTACGACGAGTACGTGGACCGCGTGGGCGAGGTGGTCAACGGCATCATCCAGCAGTCCGACCACCGCTACACCCTGGTGGACCTGGGCCGCGTGGAGGCACTGCTCCCGGCCAGCGAGCAGGTGCCGGGTGAGCGCTACGACCATGGTGCCCGCATCAAGGCCGTCATCGTGGACGTGCGCTCGTCCAACAAGGGCCCGCAGGTCATCCTGAGCAGGCGGTCCGACGAGATCATCAAGCGGCTCTTCGAGCTCGAGGTGCCCGAGATCGCCGACGGCCTGGTGGAGATCCGCAACGTGGCCCGCGAGGCCGGTTGGCGCTCCAAGATCGCGGTGATCTCGAACGTGCAGGGGGTCGACCCGGTGGGCGCGTGCGTGGGGCCCCGCGGCTCGCGCGTGCGCATGGTGGTGTCGGAGCTGCGCGGCGAGAAGATCGACATCATCCCGTTCAACGACGAGCCCGCCCGCTACGTGGCCAAGGCGTTGTCGCCGGCCCGGGTGCGCGAGGTGCTCGTGGACGACGAGGCCCGGCAGGCCGTGGTCATCGTGCCGGACGACCAGCTGTCGCTGGCCATCGGCAAGGAGGGCATGAACGCCCGCCTGGCCGCTCGCCTCACCGGCTGGCGCATCGACATCAAGAGCGAGTCCACGTTCGCCGCCGAGGAGGAGGGCGACGAGTTCTCCGACGAGCTCGAGGGCGGCGTCCAGCGCTGCGCGCACATCCTCCAGAACGGTCGTCGCTGCCCGAACGCGGTGGTGCCGGGCACGCGGTACTGCGCACTGCCCGGGCATGACCAGCCGCAGGCGGCGCCCCCGGTGGCCGACGGCGACGTCCCGGAGTCCGAGCCCGCCCCCGAGGCGGATGCGGCCCCCGAGGCGGAGCCCGCACCCGAGGCAGAGCCCGCACCCGAGGCGGCGGCGCAGGAGGCAGGTGCCGACGAGGTGGTGGCCGAGGTCGTGGCGGACGGGGAGGCGGCGGACGAGTGACGGCGTGCGTTCAACCGGCAGCGAGCCCGAGCGCATGTGCCTCGGGTGCGGTCGGCGTGCGCCCAAGCGCGACCTGGCGCGGTACGTGGCGGTCCCGGAGGGCGGCGGCATGGTGCTGATGCGCGATCACGGGGCGTCCATGCCGGGGCGCGGCCTGTACACATGCCGTTCGGGCGCGTGCTTCCAGCGCGCAGCCGAGCGAAGGGGGTTCGCGCGCGGCGCGCGCGGCCCGGTGGTGGTTGATGCGGCACTTGCAGGGGAGTTCGGAGACGGAGAGGCGGTGAGCGGCGCATGAGCGAGAAGAAGCGGGTCTACGAGATCGCCAAGGAGGAGGGCCTCCCCAGCGCAAACGTGCTGCAGCGGCTGCAGCGCGGCGGGCTGGACGTGAAGACCGCGTCGTCCACCGTCGACGTGGCCTGGGCCCTGCACATCCTCGCCCCCAACCGGCACCCGAAGCCGGAGGGCGACATGCCCCAGCCGGCGCCGCCGAAGAAGAAGGCCGCCCCGAGGAAGAAGAAGGCCGACGAGGCACCCGCCGCCGATGCGGCACCGGAGGCGGCCCCCGCCCCGGCTGCGGAGCCCACGCCCGCCCCCGAGCCCGTGGCCGCCCCGGAGCCCGTGGCGGAGCCCGAGCCCGCCCCGGTGGCCAAGGAGCCCGAGCCGGTGGCCGAGCAGCCGGCTCCCGAGGAGCCCGTTGCGGAGGAGCCCGCGGTGGAGCCGGAGCTGGAGCCCGCGCCCGAGGCGCAGGCCGAGCCCGTGGCGCAGGCGGAGACCGAGCCCGAGGCCGACGCCCCGGCCGAGGAGCCGCCGGCAGCAGATGAGCCCGCCTCATCGGGCGAGCGCATCCCGCCCAAGCGCGCGCCCGAGAAGATCGTGCTGCCGCCGCCCCGGCGCGACAGCCCCCCGCCCGAGCCCAAGGCACCCGCGCCCGCGAGCACCGGCGGCTATGGCGCCGGGCCCGGTTCGGGCCACCCCGGCGACCGCGGTCGTTCGGGCACCCTTCCGCCCCGCGGCACCGGCGGCATCGGACGTCCGGGCGCCGGCGGTCGCGGGCGAAAGCGGCGCGTGGTCATCGACGCCCAGGCCGGTCGCCGCCAGGGTGGCGGCGGCCGCGACCGGCGTGACCGGCGTGGCGGCGGCGGGGGCGGCCAGGACCAGCAGGCCCAGGCCCCCATCGACCACGCCAGCCTGCCGCCCGCCGAGATCCGGTCGGGCGCCACGGTCAAGGAGATCGCCGAGGGCCTTGGAATCCCCACCGCGCAGATCATCAAGTTCATGATGGGCATGGGGGAACTGGTCACCATCACCCAGTCGCTCTCCGACGACGCCATCGAGCTGGTGGCGGCCGATATCGAGCGGAAGATCACCATCATCCACGCCGAGGAGGAGCCCGACCTCGAGGTGCTGGTGGAGGACGACCCGGCCGATCTCGCGTCCCGTGCCCCGGTGGTCACCGTGATGGGCCACGTGGATCACGGCAAGACGTCGCTGCTCGACGCCATCCGGCGCACCGAGGTCGCGGCGGGCGAGGCCGGCGGCATCACCCAGCACATCGGCGCGTACCAGGTGCACCACAACGCGCGTGAGGTCACGTTCCTCGACACGCCGGGCCACGAGGCCTTCACCGCCATGCGTGCCCGCGGCGCCAAGATCACCGACGTGGCCGTCATCGTGGTGGCCGCGGACGACGGGGTGATGCCGCAGACGATCGAGGCGATCGACCACGCGAAGGCGGCCGAGGTGCCGTTCGTGGTGGCCATCAACAAGATCGACAAGGAGAACGCCAACCCGGACAAGGTCAAGCAGGAGCTGTCCACCCACGAGGTCATTCCCACCGACTGGGGCGGGGAGACGGAGTTCGTGAACGTGTCCGCGCAGCGCGGGGACGGGCTGGACGACCTGCTGGAGACCGTGCTCCTGGTGGCCGACGCCGACGCCGACCCCAAGGCCAACCCGCGCGCGGAGGCATCGGGCACCGTGGTGGAGTCGCGCCTCGACCCGGGCCGCGGGCCGGTGTGCACCCTGCTCGTGCAGCGCGGCACCATGCGCGTGGGCGACATTCTGGTGGTGGGCGAGACCTTCGGTCGCGTGCGCGCCATGCTCGACTACAACGGCGAGCCCCTGTCGGAGGCCACACCGTCGGTCCCGGTGGAGATCCTGGGCCTCGACGGGGTGCCGGCCGCCGGCGAGAAGTTCCGCGTGGTGGAGAACGAGCGCCTGGCCCGCCAGATCGCCGCCACCCGCAGCCAGCGCCTGCGCTCGGAGGAGCTCGCCAACCGGCGCCCGGTGTCGCTGGAGGACCTCTTCGCCCGCATCCAGGAGGGTGGGCTCAAGGAGCTCAACCTCATCATCAAGGGCGACGTGCAGGGCTCGGTGGGCGCGCTGGAGGACGCCCTCAACAAGGTGGAGCAGACCGAGGTGCGGCTGCGCATCATCCACACCGGCGTGGGCGCGGTGAACGAGAGCGACGTCATGCTCGCCGCCGCGTCCCAGGCCATCATCATCGGCTTCAACGTGCGCCCCCGTCCGGAGGCCAAGGTCCTCGCCGAGCGCGAGGGCGTGGACGTGCGCACCTACCGGGTCATCTACCGGGCCATCGAGGACGTGCGCGACGCGCTGGTGGGCCTGCTGGAGCCGGACATCGTGGAGGAGCCCCTGGGGTCGCTGGAGGTGCGCGCCACCTTCAAGGCCAGTCGCCTGGGCACCATCGCCGGCTGCTACGTGTCGGACGGCCTCGCGCGCCGTGGGGCCGACTGCCGGCTGGTGCGCGACGGCACGGTGGTGCACGTGGGCAAGATCGGATCGCTGCGCCGCGTGGACGAGGACGTGCGCGAGGTGCAGCAGGGCTTCGAGTGCGGCGTGCTGCTTGACGACTACAACGACGTCAAGGAGGGCGACGAGATCGAGGTGTTCGAGCTCAAGGAGGTCGCCCGCACGGCCCAGGCCGCCGCGCCCGCGACCGCCGAGGCCGCCGAGTAGGCCGCGCGGCGGCCGCGCACATGGCAGCCGGGTTCGTGGGAATCCTCACGGCGGACCTGCACCTCCCCGGCGCGCACTCGCTCAAGGAGAAGCGGCGCGAGGTGCTGCGCGTGCGCAGCGCCCTCGCCCGCCACTGCGGTGCCAGCGTGGCCGAGGTGGACCACCACGACGCATGGCAGCGCTGCCGGATCTCGCTTGCGCTGGTGGCCCGTGAGGCGGGCGAGGCGGCCGAGGGGCTGGAGCGGGCGTCACGTCGCCTGGCCACCGACCCCGAGTGGCAGGTGCTCTCGGAGGAGCGCGAGGTGATCGACGTGGAGGAGGGCGCGGCATGAGTGCATCGGGCCAGCGCCGGAGGCGCGCCAACGAGGCCATCCGGGAGGTCATCGGGCAGGCGCTGCTCACCGACCTCTCCGACCCCCGGCTGGAGATGGTCACCATCACCTCCGTCGAGACCAGTCCCGACCTCGGGCATGCCCGGGTGTACTGGACGGTGCTCCAGGCGGACCGCGCCGAGTCCGCCGCCGCAGGCCTCGACTCGGCCCGGGGGGTCCTGCAGGGGAAGGTGGGCCGCGCGTTGGGAAGCCGCCAGACCCCGCGCCTGCAGTTCGTGCGCGACGAACTGCAGGAGCAGGCGCGACGGCTGACGGCGCTCATCGACGAGGTGGCCCCGCAGGACCCACCGGCGGAGCCACCCCCGGACCCGGCGCCGTGACGCGGCATCCCCACCACCACAGGCCCGAGGGCGAGAGGGTGGACGCGCTGGCGGTGGCCCGCGCCCTGGCGCCGCCCGCGCGCCGGTTCACGGTGACCACCCACCGCAAGCCCGACGGCGACGCGGCCGGCTCGATGATCGCCATGGCGCGGATCCTCCGCGGCCTGGGGCATGACGCCTGCATGTGGCACGTGGACGGGCCGGGACTCCCGCCCGACCTCGCGTGGCTGCTGGAAGACGGGGAGGAGGTGCTGGCGGGCCCGGTGCCCGACGCGGCGGAGCGCGTGCTGGTGAGCCTGGACGCCGCCACGTCGCACCGGGTGTGCGACGACGACCCCACCACGCTGGGCACGCCCATCATCAACATCGACCACCACCACGACGACCCGGCCTGGGGGGACATGAACCTCATCGACGGCGGGGCGTCGAGCACCGCCGAGCTGGTGGTGCGGGTGGCCGATGCCCTGGGAGCGCCGATCGATCGCCGCATCGCGCTTCCGCTGTACGTGGGCCTGGTCACCGACACCGGCCGCTTCTCATACGCCAGCACGGGCCCCGAGGCGCATCGGGTGGCCGCCCGCCTGGTGGAGGCGGGCGTGGACCCCGGTGAGGTGTACCGGCGCGTGTACGAGGGCATCCCCCTGGGCGACCTGCGCCTGGCCGGCCGTGCCATCGCCGACGCCCGCAGCGAGATGGACGGGCGCCTGGTGGTGGCGGTGATCACCCGCGCCGACATGGAGGCATCGGGCGGCAGCGACTCCGACGGGGTGGCCGAGGCCCTGAGGTCGGCCCGCGGCGCCCTGGTGTCGGCGGTCATCCGCGAGGTGGCCGACGGCGAGTGGCGGGTGTCCACGCGCGCATCGGGCGACGCCGTGGACGTGTCCGCCATCGCGGCCACGGAGGGCGGGGGAGGGCATCGCGCCGCGGCGGGATTCACCTCGCACCGGTCGCCCGACGAGATCATCGACCTCATCCGGGCCGGCATGGCAGCGCAGGGGGCGTGAGTGGGGCGCGCGGATGAGGGGCCGCCGCGCGCGATCCTGGTGGACAAGCCCGCCGGCATGACCTCGCACGACGTGGTGTCGGCCTGCCGCCGGGCCCTCGGGCGCCCGCGGGTGGGCCACACCGGCACGCTCGACCCCTTTGCGACCGGGCTGCTGGTGGTGCTGGCCGGCCGGGCCACGCGGCTCGCGCCGTACCTGAGCGGGCTCCACAAGACCTATCGGGCGGGAATCCGCCTGGGCGCCCGGTCGGAGTCGGGTGACCCCGAGGGACCCATCTCGCCCGGCGGGCCCCCTCCCGACGAGGCGGCCGTGCGCGCGGCGCTCGCGGCGATGGTGGGCACGTCGGAGCAGACGGTGCCGGCTCTGTCGGCCGTGAAGGTGGGGGGTGAGCGCCTGTACGCCGTGGCGCGGCGGGGCGGCGAGGTCGAACGTCCCACGCGAACCGTGGTCGTGGACCGCGCGGATCTGGTGTCCTACGACCCGATGACGGGCATTGCCGACGTGGACATCGAGTGCGGGGCGGGCACCTACGTGCGGCAGCTCGCGGTGGACCTGGGGGAGGCCCTGGGCTGCGGCGGGTACTGCGCGTCCCTCAGGCGCACGCGGGTGGGTGACCTCTCGGTGGACCGTGCGGTGGGGCCCGACCGCCTCGCCCCGGGCGACGGCGTGGACCCGGTGGAGGTGCTGGGGCACCTGCCCCTGGTGCGGCTGGACGACCACGCAGCCGCCGACGTGCTGCACGGCCGCCCGGTGCCGGGCGCGCCCGACGGCGCGGAGGGGCCCGTGGCCCTCGTGGCCGGCGGCGCGCTGCTGGCGGTGGCGCAGGCCGACGGCGGCATGCTGCGACCCCGCGTGGTGCTGGCGGGATGAAGCGCTACCAGTCCATCGGGGAGCTGCCGCTGGGCGAGGAGCGCCGCGTGGTGGCCATCGGCACCTTCGACGGCGTGCACCTGGGGCACCAGGCCATCATCGGGCGCGCCATCGAGCGCGCGCGGGAGAGGGGCCTGCAGTCCATGGTGCTCACCTTCGAGCCCAACCCCCTGTCCATCCTGCGCCCCGAGCTGGCCCCCAAGGTGCTCACCGAACCGGCGTTCAAGGCGCAGCTCATCGAGGCGCTGGGGGCAGATGCCCTGCTGGTGGTGCCCTTCACCGAGGCCTTCGCCCGCATCCGTGCCGATCGGTTCGCCGAGATGCTGGGGTCGCCGCCCCTCAGCGCAGAGAGCATCGTGGTGGGGGCCAACTTCCGCTTCGGCCACGGCGGGTCCGGCACGGTGGCCTACCTGCAGCGCCTGGGGCGCGCCCGCGGGCTCATCGTGGAGAGCCCGTCCACCGTGGTGAGCGACGACGGCAAGCCGGTGTCGTCCACCCGCGTGCGCCGCCTGGTGGCGCAGGGGCAGGTGGCCGACGTGCTGCCCCTGCTGGGGCGCCCCCACTCGGCCGAGGGCATGGTGGTGCCCGGCGAGCAGAGGGGGCGCGAGATGGGGCTCCCCACGGCCAACGTGTCGGTGCCCCCCGAGGTGGCGCTCCCAACGCGGGGGGTGTACGCCGGGCGCGTGGTGCTGGCCGGCGGCCGGTACCCCGCCGCCATCAACCTGGGCTATTCCCCCACGTTCGCCGAGGGGGACGACCCGCCGCTGCGCCTGGAGGCCTTCATCCTCGACTACGGCGGGCCCGACCTGTACGGCCAGCGCGTCCGGGTGGAGTTCCTGGAGCGCCTGCGCGACGAGCAGCGCTTCCCCACGGCCGCCGAGCTGGTGGCCCAGGTGCAGGCCGACGTGGAGCGCACGCGCCAGGTGGCGGCCATCGCCTGATACCCTCTCCGGTCACATTGACCCGGGCGCGGCCACGGCTGCCCCGAGGCCGGACATGGAGCAGACATACATGCTGGACAAGGACACCAAGGCGGGCGTCATGGCGCCGCACCGCCAGCACGACACGGACACGGGTTCCCCGCAGGTCCAGGTCGCCATCCTCACCGAGAGGATCAACCAGCTCACGGAGCACCTGAAGGTGCACCACAAGGACCACCACTCCCGGCGCGGCCTCCTCACGATGGTGGGCCGCCGCCGCCGGCTCCTGAGCTACCTCGAGAAGAAGGACGTGAACGCCTACCGCGAGCTCACGGACTCTCTCGGCCTGCGCAGGTAGGCCAACCGGGGCGCAGGATGCGCCCGTGACGGCGGGTCGCCCGGATGGCGGCGCCGCATGATGAGCCGTGCAGGGGCACGGCGCGAAGGGATGAGGAACGTAATGGCAGAGAAGGGCCCTGACGCCACGCGCGTCGTCGCCGATATCGGCGGACAGGAGATCATCTTCGAGACCGGCAGGCTGGCCAAGCAGTCCAACGGGTCGGTGGTCGTGCGGTCGGGTGACAGCATGGTGCTGGTCACGGCCGTGGGCGCGCGCGAGCCGCGCGAGGGGACGGACTTCTTCCCCCTCACCGTGGACGTCGAGGAGCGCATGTACGCCAAGGGGGCCATCCCCGGCGGGTTCATCAAGCGCGAGAGCCGCCCCAGCGAGCGCGCGATCCTCACGGCGCGCATGACCGACCGTCCGCTTCGCCCGCTGTGGCCCAAGGGCTACCGCAACGAGGTGCAGGTGGTCACCACCGTGCTCTCCATCGACAAGGTCAACGCCTTCGACATCCTGTCCATCAACGGGGCCTCGGCCGCGCTGGTGCTGTCGGAGCTGCCGTTCGAGGGGCCCGTGGGCGCCGTGCGCATCGGCATGCTGGACGACGACTTCGTGATCAACCCCACCCTGCAGGAGATGGAGGAGAGCAGCCTCGACCTGGTGGTCGCGGGCACGCGCGACGCCATCTCCATGGTGGAGGCCGGCGCCAACGAGGTGTCGGAGGAGGACCTGCTGGAGGCCCTGCAGATCGCGCACGACGAGATCCGCAAGCTCTGCGACGTGCAGGACGAGCTCCGCGAGAAGGCCGGCAAGCCGAAGTGGGACTTCGTGCCGCAGCTGGTGGACCCCGCCATGCTCGCCGAGGTGGAGAAGGTGGCCCTGGCATCCATCGAGGAGGCCACCCTCGAGCAGGGCAAGCTGGAGCGCCGCGACAAGGTGGCCGCCGCCAAGGCCGCGGCACAGCTGGAGGTGATCGGCGAGGAGCCCGCCCCCGACCAGAGGGCGCAGTTCTCCATGGCCTTCGACCAGCTGATCAAGCGCACCATCCGGCGCCGCATCGCGGTCGAGAAGCACCGCCCCGACGGCCGGAAGGCCGACGAGATCCGGCCCATCTGGTGCGACGCCAGCGTGGCGCCGCGCACGCACGGGTCCGGGCTCTTCACGCGTGGCGAGACCCAGGTGCTCACGCTCCTGGCGCTCGGCACGATGAAGGAGGCCCAGCGCATCGACGACCTGTCGATCGACACGACCAAGCGCTACATCCACCACTACAACTTCCCGCCCTTCAGCGTGGGCGAGACCGGGTTCATGCGTGGCCCCAAGCGCCGCGACATCGGGCACGGCGCGCTCGCCGAGCGCGCGCTCATCCCGGTCATCCCGCCGGAGGAGGAGTTCCCCTACACGCTGCGCCTGGTGTCGGAGACCCTCGAGAGCAACGGGTCGTCGTCCATGGCGTCGGTCTGCGGCTCCACCCTGGCGCTGCTGGACGCGGGCGTGAACATCACGCGCCCCGTGGCCGGCATCGCCATGGGCCTCATCAAGGAGGGCGATGACCTCATCGTGCTCACCGACATCCAGGGCGACGAGGACCACCTCGGCGACATGGACTTCAAGGTGGCCGGCACCACGGAGGGCGTCACCGCCCTCCAGATGGACAACAAGGTGGCCGGCGTCACCCAGGAGACCCTGGCGCAGGCCCTGCAGCAGGCACGCGATGCCCGCCTGAAGATCCTGGGCATCATGGCCGAGACGCTGCCGGGCCCCCGCGAGGAGCTCAGCGCATGGGCACCGCGCATCACCGCCATCAAGATCGACCCCGACAAGATCGGCATGGTCATCGGCAAGGGCGGCGAGACCATCCGCGGGCTCGAGGCGGACTTCGAGGTGGAGATCTCCATCGAGGACGACGGCACGGTGAGCGTGTACGGCGTGCAGGGCGAGAAGGCCGACCAGTGCGTGGAGCGCATCCGCTCCATGACCAAGGACGTCGAGGTGGGCGACGTGTACGAGGGCGCCACCGTGGTGAAGACCACCACCTTCGGCGCGTTCGTGGAGCTCACGAAGGGCGTGGACGGCCTCCTGCACATCTCCAACCTGGGCTCCGGCCGGGTGGAGAAGGTGGAGGACGTGATCAACCGCGGTGACTCCGTGGACGTGCGCGTGGAGGAGGTGGACAGGGCACGGGGCCGCATCGGCCTGCGCCTGCTGTCCGACGACTCCGCCCCCGCCGCCGACGGGGACGGCGACGAGGGTGACGAGGGCACCCACCGCCGCCCGCGCCGCCGCCGGAAGATGTCCACGAGCGACGTCTCCGAGTGACGCAGGACCGGGCGCTGCACACCACCGGCGAGGGGCTCCGCATCGTGTCGGAGCCCCTCCCGGGGGTGCGCTCGGTCGCGCTCGGGTTGTGGATCGGCGTGGGTTCCCGGTTCGAGCGCGCCGAGGAGGGGGGAATCTCCCACTTCATCGAGCACCTGCTGTTCAAGGGAACCGATCGGTTCTCGGCAGCGGGCATCGCCGAGGCCTTCGACGCCATCGGCGGGGAGGTCAACGCCGCCACCGGGCGTGACCACACCGTGGTGTACACGCGCGTGCTCGACAGCCATCTCGAGCAGGCGTTCGACGTCATCGCCGACATGCTGCAGCGACCGGTCTTCCGCGAGCTCGAGCAGGAGCGCCAGGTGATCCTGGAGGAGATCCTCATGTACGAGGACGACCCGGGTGACCAGGTGCACGACCTCATCAGCGAGGCGGTGTTCCCCGACCAGCCGCTGGGGCGGCCGGTCATCGGCACGTCCGAAGTGATCGGTGCGCTCCCCGAGGACCACATCCGCTCCTTCCACGGGGGGCACTACACCGCCGGCAACGTGGTGGTGGCCGCCAGCGGCTCCATCACGCAGGACACGCTGGTGGACCTGTCGGAGCGGTACCTGGGCGGGCTGGGCGCCGGCCCCGCGCACCAGGTGGCCCCGGCGGCGCCCGCCGCGCCGCGCCTGGTGGCCCGCGCCAAGCCGGTGGAGCAGTACCACCTGGCCCTGGGCGGTCCGGGGCTGGACCGCTCGGACGACCGGCGCCACGCCATGGGCGTGCTCGACGTGATCCTCGGCGGCAGCATGAGCTCGCGCCTTTTCCAGGAGATCCGCGAGAAGCGCGGGCTGGCCTACTCGGTGGGCACGTACTCCGTGGGATTCTCCGACAGCGGGCAGGTGGGCGTGTACCTGGGCACCCGTGAGGACAACCTCTCGGAGGCCGCGCAGATAATCGGCCGCGAGCTCCGGCGCATGGGCGAGGAGCCCGTGCCGGAGGCCGAGCTGTCGCGCGCACGCGAGCACCTGAAGGGTCGCCTCGTACTGGGGCTCGAGAGCCCCAGCACGCGCATGCACCGCATCGGGCGCGCGGTGCTGGGCGGCACCGAACTGCTCGACGTGGACGAGGTCATCGCCCGCATCGACGCGGTCACGGCCGACGACGTGGCCGCGCTGGCCCGCGAGTTCTGGGATCCTTCGCGCCTGTCGGTGGCGGCAATCGGGCCAGCCACGGATCCCGTGCGCCGGGCGGCATCGCACCTGGCGCCTGACCTGGTGGAGGCAGCATGATCCGCGTGATGGTGTGCGGGGCCGCCGGCCGAATGGGGCAGGCGGTGGTGCAGGCGGTGGGCGCCGCCGACGACATGGAGCTGGTGGCGCAGGTGGACCCGGCTCTCGCGGCCGGCGACCCCGGGCACTTCGCCGCGGTGGAGGACGCCATCGCCGCGACGTCGCCCGAGGTGTCGGTGGACTTCACCCAGCCGCACGTGGCCTTCGGCACCGTGAGCGCGTGCCTTGCGGCCGGCGTGCACGCGGTGGTGGGCACCACGGGGCTCGACGACGACCAGATGGCCCAGCTCACGCGCCTCGCCGAGGAGGGCCCGGCCAACCTTCTGGTGGCCCCCAACTTCGCGGTGGGCGCGGTGCTGATGATGCGCTTCGCCGCCGAGGCCTCACGGCACATGCCCAAGGCGGAGATCATCGAGCTGCACCACGACGCCAAGCTCGATGCCCCGTCGGGCACCGCCGCGCGCACGGCCTCGCTGATGCAGGGCGACGTGCCGATCCACTCGGTGCGCCTGCCGGGGCTGGTGGCCCACCAGGAGGTCATCCTGGGCGGGCTTGGCGAGACGCTCTCCATCCGCCACGACAGCCTGTCGCGCGAGAGCTTCATGCCCGGGGTGCTCATGGCGGTGCGGGCGGTCCCGCAGAGGCCCGGGCTCACCCTTGGCCTCGAGCCCGTGCTCTTCGGCTAGGCTCGATTCCTCACCCGGATCAGGAGCACCCCATGGCTGATGGCTACACGCACGTGTCCTCCGACGACGTCGAGCGTCGGGAGCGAAAGGGCGGCGGGCCTGCCTCGCAGGACTTCGCCGGTGCCACGGGGTGCGAGGAGATGACCTGCCGCGTGTGGGTGTTCCACCCGGGCGACCAGATGGCGTACCACCGCCACCACAGCCAGGAGGAGCTGTACCACCTCATCGGCGGCGGCCCCCAGGAGATGCTGATCGAGGGCGAGGTGGTGGTGGTGCAGGACGGCGACTGGATCCGCGTGGGCAAGGACACCACCCGTCGCATCCAGAACACCAGCGACCGCGACGGGCACTGGCTCATCGTGGGAGCCCCGCCGGGCACCGGCATCACCGATGGCATCCGCATCGACCCCGAGACCGGCCAGGAGATCCCCCGCACCTGATGCAGCGGGCGTACGACGCCATCGTGTGCGGCGGGTCGTTCGGCGGCCTGGCCGCGGCCCAGCAGATGGGCGGGCGCGTGCTGGTGGTGGATCGGCTGGACATCGGCGAGGGCGAGACGTCGGCCTCGGCCATCCCCCTGGCCTGCCTGGAGAACATGGACATGGCCCATGTCATCGACCAGGTGCACGAGGACATCATCATCCACACGCGGCGGCGGTCGCAGGTGCTGCGCTTCTTCCCCTTCAGCACCTTCGACTACCGCAGGTTCTGCGTGGACCTGTTCCAGCGCACGGGCGCCGACTTCGTGCGGGCACGCATCCGCTCGGCGCGTGCGGGGCGCGTGGAGACCACCGAGGGCGTGTTCGAGGCGCCGGTCGTGGTGGACGCCGCGGGCTGGCGCACGGCCGCGCCGCGCGCCGAGCGGCAGGCCGCCCGCGCACCGCGCAAGAGCTTCGGCATCGAGGCACGGCAGCCGTTCCGCGGGGAGGGCCTGCACTTCTACGTGGGGCCGAGCCGGGGCACCCGGAGGTTCTACTGGGCGTTCCCGGCGGGTGACCACCTGCGTGCGGGGCTGGCCACCTACACGGGCGAGTCCGACCTGTCGGACGACCTGGTGCGGTTCTGCCACGACCTCCACCTGGGCGAGCCGGGCCCCGTGCACGGCGGGTTCTTCACGTCCCGGCTCATCGACCCGGTGCGCGACGGGATGTTCCTGGTGGGTGATTCCGCGGGGATGTGCCTGCCGGTGTCCGGCGAGGGCATCCGCCCGGCCCTGGTGTACGGGCAGGTGGCGGGGCGCCTGGCCGAGCGGGTGCGCACGGGCGAGATGACCCTCGCCGAGGCCCTGGCCGCGTACCGGGGCATCGTGGCGTCGCGCGCCCGCGGGTATCGCATCCTCGACCGCCTGCAGACCGTGCTCGACCTGCTGCCCGACCCGCTGTTCGCCGCGTTCGCGCGCGCCGTGGCCGGTGATCGGGTGCTGCCGTGGGCCGTGCGCGCCTACTGGAACGTGGCCAGCCCCGACCTGCTCACGCCCGGTCCGGCGCGCGAGCCGCTTCCGCGGCCCGTGCACGCGGCCTGAGCCGCCGCCGCCCCGCCGGCGCCCCTATACTGCCGCGCGTGCTGGGAGCCGTTCTCACCGCGGCCGTCACGCCCTTTCAGGAGGACGGGGGCGTCGACGAGGTCGCGTACCGCGCGCTGGTCCGCCGCCTGCTGGCCACGGGGTCGGACGGCATCGTGGTGGCCGGGACCACGGGCGAGGCGTCCACGCTCAGCGACGTGGAGCGCATCGCGCTGTTCCAGGCCACGCGTGACGAGACCCGCGATGGCGGCACGATGGTGGCGGGCACCGGCAGCAACGACACGGCGCACTCGGTGCACCTCACCGAGGTGGCGGCCGAGATCGGCGCCGATGCGGTGCTGGTGGTCACCCCGTACTACAACAAGCCCCCGGCCGAGGGCATCCGGCGCCATGTGGCGGCAATCGCCGAGGTGGGCGTGCCGGTGGTGCTCTACAACATCCCGGGCCGCACGGCGCTCAACATGCCGCCGGAGCTCATCATCGAGCTCGCGGCCATCCCCGGCGTGGTGGCCCTGAAACAGGCCAACGACGACCTGGCGCAGACCGATGCCGTCATGAGTGGCTGCGACCTGGCCGTGTATGCCGGCAACGATGACATGCTCATGCCGGTGCTGGAGCGCGGTGGCGCCGGCGTGATCTCCGTGGCGTCCCACCTGGTGGGCGACCGGATGCAGGACATGGTGCGGCTGGCCCGCGCCGGAGACATGGACGGCGCGCGCGCCATCGACGACTCGCTGGCCGGCCTGTGGACCGGCCTGTTCGAGGTCACAAATCCCATACTGATCAAGGCGGCACTGCAGATGACCGGAGACATCCCCACCGACGTGCTGCGCCTGCCCCTGGTGCAGGCCACGGCCGCGGAGCGCACGCGGCTGGCCGAGGTGCTCTCGGCGCACGGGGTGGGGGCCGCCGGATGACCGACGCACCGGCTCTTCGCATCATCCCCCTGGGCGGCGTGGGGGAGATCGGCAAGAACATGTACGTGGTGGAGCACGCCGACCGGATGGTGGTGATCGACGCCGGGGTGACGTTCCCCACGCCCGACCAACTGGGCGTGGACCTGGTGCTCCCGGACATGACGTACCTGGCCGACAACGCGTCGCGCATCGACGCGCTCATCCTCACCCACGGGCACGAGGACCACATCGGCGCGGTGCCGTGGTTCCTGCGCGAGGTGGGGCAGGTGCCCATCCTGGGGACGCGGTTCACCCTGGCGCTGGTGCGGGGCAAGCTCGACGAGCACCGCCTGCTGGGCGACGCCGAGCTGGTGGAGGTGGCCGCGGGCGACCCGCCGCGCGAGGTGGGCCCGTTCCAGGCGGAGTTCCTGCGGGTCACGCACTCCATCCCCGACTGCGTGGCCGTGGCACTGCATTCCCCGGCGGGCACGCTGCTGCATACCGGTGACTTCAAGTTCGACCACCTGCCCATCGGTGGCCCCGCCGCCCGCAGCGACATCCCCGGGCTGGCGCGCCTGGGCGAGAAGGGCGTGCTGGTGATGCTGGGCGACTCCACCAACGCCGACGTGCCCGTGCGCGGCAAGCGGTCCGAGGAGGCCGTGGGCCCGGCGCTGGCGAGCACGTTCGCCACCGCGCCCGGGCGGGTGATCGTCACCACCTTCTCGTCGCAGATCGACCGCATGCAGCAGGTGGTGGACGCCGCCTACCGCGATGGCCGCGTGGTGGCCGTGATCGGCCGCTCGATGGTGCGCAACGTCAACGTGGCCCGCAACCTGGGATACCTCAAGGCACGGGACGGCGTGATCATCGGCGACAAGGAAGTGGACTCGATCCCCGATGACGAGCTGGTCATCCTCACCACGGGCAGCCAGGGGGAGCCCATGTCGGCGCTGCGCCGCATGGCCAACCACGCGCACCCGCGCATCACCATCCGCAAGGGCGACACCGTGGTGTACAGCTCGCGGCGCATCCCGGGCAACGAGCTGGCCATCGACGAGACGATCAACCGTCTGGTGGCGTCCGGCGCCAGGGTGGTGACGCCCGATGACGTCCCCGAGATCCACGCGTCGGGGCACGCCGTGCGCGACGAGCTGGCCTGGATGCTGCAGCTGGTGCGGCCGCGGTTCTTCGCGCCCATCCACGGCGAGGCGCGCCACCAGATGGCGCATGCCGACCTGGCGGCCAAGCTCGGAATCCCCGAGCGCACGGTCATCCTCGAGAACGGCGACGTCATGGAGGTGTCGGCCGACGGCGTGGTCACCGGCGAGCGCGTGGACAGCGGCATCACCTACGTCGACTCCTACGGGGTGGCGGACGTGGGCGAGGGCGTGGTGCGCGACCGGCGGCACATGTCCGAGGACGGCCTGGTGCTGGTGGTGGTGCAGGTGGACGCCCACGACGGCACCGTGGCCGGCACCCCCGACGTGGTGACCCGCGGATTCTCCGGCGCCGATGACGATGACCTGATCGAGGCCATCCGCGAGCGCGTGGGGGCCAGCCTGGCCGAGTCGGCCGAGGAGCGCGTGCACGAGATCGACGTGCTGCAGAAGCAGCTGCACGACGCCATCGCGTCGCTCATCAACCGCCGCATGCGCCAGCGCCCGGTCATCCTGCCGGTGGTGGTGGAGGTCTAGGCAGGAGCCCGCGGCCCGGGGGCCAACTAGTCCCCGTATGCCCGCGACCGCGTCGAAGGCCCGCACCAAGACCGCTGCCCGGAAGGGCACGCGCACCCGCACCCAGCCCGCCCGCCGGAAGCCCACGGGGCGCAGGCCCGGCAGCGGCTACCGCGAGATCGCCGGCCTGGGCCTGATCGCTCTGGGTGCCTTCCTGGGCGCGGTGGTATTCGCCGAGGTGGGCGGCGGGGCATTCGGCCAGTACCTGGAGGAGGGCATCCGGGTGTTCGTGGGGCGCGCGGTGGGGCTGGCCCCGCTGGTGCTCGTGGCCATCGGCATCCACCTCATCGTCCGCATCCCGGTGTTCGACTCGCGCCCGTTCCGCATCGGCGCGGGGGTGGTGGGCCTCGCGATCCTGCTGGGGCTGGCGTCGGGCCTCTTCGGCACGGGCATGGACACCTCGCTGGGCTGGTTCGACATGTCCGAGATCCAGGCGACCGGGGGCGCGATCGGCGCGACGCTCTGGTGGGCCGCCGACAGCACCATCGGCGCGGCGGGAGCCAACATCCTCACGGTCCTCGGCATCGCGGCGGGCATGGTGCTGATGAGCGGCGCCTCCCTCGGCGAGGCCGTGCGGGGGTCGGGGCGCGGCGTGGCCACGGCCGGCGCCGCGGTGGGTCGCGGGATGGCCACGGCCACCGGCACCGCCGTGCGCGGCGGCAAGCGCGCCGCAGAGGAGGCCCGGGCCATCAGCCGCACGGTGGCCACGCCCACCACCCGCCGTCACGACGACCCCGACGTGCCGGCGTTCCTGGACGACCCCGCCCACGAGGACCCGGTCGACGACGACCTGCCGGCGGCGCCCTTCGGGCCCGACGAGGCCCATGACGTGTTCGACGATCCGATCGACGGCGACGTCGCGGCGGACGATGGCGAGCAGGGCGACGAGGACCCCTTCACCCCGGTGGACGTGCCCGCCGTGGCCGCGGCGGCGGCCGTGGCCGCGCCCGTTGCCGCCGCGGGTGACGAGGCCATCCACGGTGCGCCCGGCAGGTCGCCCCGCGCCGGGTGGAAGCGCCCCCCGCGCAAGAGCCTCAGGAAGTCCGCCGGCGTGTCCAAGATGCCGGCATCGCAACTGCGGGAGACCGCGCGCCGCCTGGTGGAGGCCCTCGCCGAGTTCGGCGTGGAGGCCGAGATGGTCAACGCCGTGTCGGGCCCGCGCGTGACCCGCTACGAGCTGAAGCTGGCGCCGGGGACCAAGGTGGCGAAGGTGTCCAACCTCCGCGATGACCTGGCCTACGCGCTCGCCGCCACCGACGAGCTGCGCATCCTGGCGCCCATCCCCGGCAAGCAGGCCGTGGGCGTGGAGGTGCCCAACCCCGACGCCAGCATGGTGACCCTGGGCGACGTGTGGCGGGACTTCCCCGACGACACGGGGCCGCTTGCCGCCTGGCTGGGACTCGACATCGGCGGCAAGGCCGTGTACCTGGACGTGGCGCGCATGCCGCACCTCCTCATCGCCGGGTCCACGGGCACCGGCAAGAGCGTGTGCCTGAACGGCCTCCTGGCATCGATCCTGCTGCGCGCAACCCCGGACGACCTCCGCCTGGTGATGATCGACCCCAAGAAGGTGGAGCTCAACCACTACGAGGGCATCCCGCACCTTCTCACGCCCGTGGTCACCAACATGAAGAACGCCACCGCGGTGCTGGCCAACATCGTGCGCGAGATGGAGGCCCGCTACGAGCTCATGGGGGCCGCCCGCGCGCGCAACCTGCGCGACTGGAACGAGATCCGGGCGGGCCAGGGCCTCACGCAGATCCCGCACATCCTGGTGGTCATCGACGAGCTGGCCGACCTGATGATGGTGGCCCCGGGAGAGGTGGAGGACGCCATCATCCGCATCGCGCAGAAGGCGCGCGCGGTGGGCATCCACCTCCTGCTGGCCACGCAGAGGCCATCGGTGGACGTGATCACCGGGATGATCAAGGCCAACGTGCCCTCGCGGATCGCGTTCGCGGTGTCGTCGCAGGTGGACTCGCGCGTGGTGCTGGATTCCGGCGGCGCCGAGAGCCTGCTGGGCAACGGCGACATGCTGTTCCGGCCGGTGGGCTCATCGCGCCTCCAGCGGCTGCAGGGCGCGTACGTGTCGGAGGAGGAGATCCTGGCGATCACCGACCACTGGCGTGCCCAGGGCGCCCCGGAGATCCGCGAGGACCTCGTGGAGCGACCCGAGGCAGACGAGCCCGAGGTGGACGCCGGCGGCGACGAGATGCTCCAGAAGGCAGTGGAGACGGTGGTGCAGCAGGGCACCGCGTCGGTGTCGCTGCTGCAGCGGCGCCTGGGCGTGGGGTATGCCCGGGCCGGTCGCCTGGTGGACTCGCTGGAGCGCCTGGGCGTGATCTCGGGACACGAGGGGAGCAAGCCCCGCACGGTGTTGATCGGCGAAGGCGACATCCCGCGCGTGCTGGGCATCGCGGCCGTCGACGCGGACGTTTCACCGGACGACTAGCCGCAACGGGGGTTTCCCCCGACGGCGGCTTTCCCCCCGGGGGCGCGCTCCCGCGGTGATACCGTCGGGGTCTGTACGAGATCGGCAACAGCCTTCGCGAGGCCCGCGTGCGGCAGGGCATCGACTACCCCGCTGCCGAGGCGGGCACGCGCATCCGCACGCGATACCTCCGCGCCATGGAGGAGGAGCAGTTCGACCTGCTCCCGGACTCGTCGTACGTGCGCGGGTTCCTGCGCGCATACGCCTCATTCCTCGGCCTCGATCCGCAGTTGGTGGTGGACGAGTACGACTCCCGGTTCGGCGGGATCGGTCCCGATGCCGCGGGAGAGGGGCGGCGCTTCGGCCGCGCGCGCCGCGAGGGCGCGCCGCGCCGCCGCGAGGCCCAGCTCCTGTGGCTTGCCATCGGCGGCGTCACCGGCGTGGCGCTGCTGGGCTGGCTGGGGATGGGCAACGGGGGGTCCCAGACGGCCACGGCGCCCGTGCCGGGCGTGCCCACCACCACCGCGCCGCCCGCCTCCACCAGCACGGCGCCCCTCGACCTGGTCGTCACGGGGCGCGGCAGCCGGGGCAGCTACCTCGAGGTGCGCAACCAGTCCGACTCCGGCGCCACCGTGTACAGCGGGGTGCTGGTCCCCGGCGCCACGCGCAGCTTCTCGTTCGCCGAGTCGGCGTGGGTGCGCATCGGGGCCCCGCGCTCCGTGGCCATCCAGGTGAACGGCGAGG